>ERZ761609.2455-NODE-2455-length-13646-cov-49.898977_pt1 | contig 13646 bp, 8 predicted proteins | sample MGYA00511163_ERZ761609 | MGnify/ENA primary metagenome ERZ761609 (study PRJEB28899, sample SAMN02445070) | bioreactor sludge metagenome | biome: EBPR sludge | place: Australia: Brisbane, Thorneside Wastewater Treatment Plant | collected 2011-12-16 ... | reverse complement strand
GAGATCTACACTCTTTCCCTACACGACGCTCTTCCGATCTCCCCAAGCGTGCGGCGCGCGTCGCGGGCATCGCCCAGACCTCCGGCCCGGTGGCGCTGGACCGGAAGGAGTCGATCACGACCTTCGCAGCGGTGCGGCGCGCGGGCGAGAAGGCGTGCGGGATGGCGGGCATCACGCCGGCCGATATTCAGTTCGCCGAACTGCACGACTGCTTCACCATCGCCGAGATTATCGCCACCGAAGACCTGGGCTTCGTGGAGGCGGGCGGTGGCGGGCCCTATGCGGCCTCGGGCGCGACGACGCTGGGCGGCGCACGCCCCATCAACGTCTCGGGAGGGCTGAAGTCAAAGGGCCACCCGGTCGGGGCGACTGGCGTGGCGCAAATCTGCGACGTGGTGGAACAGCTGCGCGGTGAGGCGGGCGAGCGCCAGATTCCGGGCGCGCGCCTGGGACTGGCGCAGAACCTCGGCGGCTCGGGCGCCACCGCCGTTGTCTCGATTTTGACCATCGATTGAGTTATGACCGGCACCGTTTATACCGAAACGACGATCTACTCCCCCCCGGAGGCCTTTGCCGGCGAGGCTCCCTACCAATTGGCCATCATCCATCTCGATTCCGGCATTCGCATCACCGCCCGGATCCACGGCGACCCGGTGCGGATCGGCGACCGCGTGGCGCTGGACGAGGTGCGCGACTCGATTCATTACTTCAGAAAGGCAAACCGTGAAGTTAGCCACCAGCATGACCCGCCTGGGCACTGAGACCGCGTTCGAGGTCCTGGTCCGCGCCCGCGCCCTGGAAGCCCAGGGGCGCGACATCATCCACCTGGAGATCGGCGAGCCCGATTTCGACACGCCCCGGCACATCGTCGAGGCCGGCCAGGCCGCGCTCGGCAACGGCTGGACCCACTATGGGCCAACCCAGGGCCAGCCGGAGTTGCGCGAGGCGATTGCCGCTTACCTGAGCCGGACGCGCGGCCTCGCCGCCGATGCGGCGCGCGTGTGCGTGGTGCCCGGCGGCAAGCCGGTGATTTTTTACACGTTGCTGGCGGTGCTCGAACCCGGCGATGAGGTGCTCTACCCCAATCCCTCATTCCCGATCTACGAATCGATGATTCGCTATTGCGGCGCGACGCCCGTGCCCGTGCCGCTGCTCGAGGAGCGCGGCTTCAGCTTCGATCTCGACGTGTTCCGGGCCAAACTGAGCGACCGGACCCGGCTGGTGATCCTGAATTCGCCCGCGAATCCGACCGGCGGCGTGATGCCGGAGGAGGATATCCGCGAACTCGGCCGCTTGCTCGTGGACCGCGACGTGATTGTGCTCTCGGACGAGATCTATTCGCGGATGAGCTATTCGCACCCGGCGGTGTCGATCGCCACCATGGACGGGATGTTCGACAAGACCGTGATTCTCGACGGCTTTTCAAAGACTTACGCGATGACGGGCTGGCGCATCGGCTACGGGCACTTTCCCGCCTGGCTGGTGGACCCGGTGAACAAGCTGATGGTGAACTCGAACTCCTGCACGGCGAGTTTCACGCAGCGCGCGGCGCTGGCGGCGCTCGAGGGCGACCAGGAACCCGCCGAGTCCATGATTGCAGAGTTCCGCCGCCGCCGCGGCGTGTTCATTGAACGGCTGAACGCGATTCCGGGCTTCCGCTGCGCCATCCCCGAAGGCGCCTTCTATGCGTTCCCCAACATCCAGGGGACGGGCTGGTCGAGCAAGCCGCTGGCCGATGCGCTGCTGAACGAAGCGGGCGTGGCCTGCCTTTCAGGTACAGCGTTTGGGGCCTTTGGCGAAGGTTACCTGCGGCTGAGCTACGCCAATTCGATGGAGAATCTGGAGAAGGCTGCCTCCAGGATCGCGGAATTCCTCAACAACAATCCGGCGAGTTAAACCCATTGAGGTGAAGACAATTCCAACAGTCGGGATGCTCCGGCGATCGATGCGTTAAGACTTGCTCTTTACGGTTACCGCTTCATCCAATTGCGCCTATTTCGTGTCTCAAAATTGGGGCCGATTGCGCTTAATGGATCGTATGAGTCTCGGATACGTGTTAATCGATCCTACGGGGAAAGTGTTGGGGATGAATGAGAAGGCCAGGGATCTGTTTCCCGCCCTGAAGCCGTTGACGCCGGAGCCTTGGGTGATCGACCTGGATGCCCTGGAGAAGGCGCTCGATGGCGCGGAGCGGGAGGCGTTGATCGGGGGAGTCCGGGTGATGGTCGATCAGCTGGCAAATGGATTGCCCCGCACCACCCACCTTCTGCTGGCGCTAAAGAAGGAGGTGCCGCACACCGAGCGGCGGCGCCGGATGTTGCTCGAGCGCTTCCGGTTGACGCGCGCTGAGGTGCGGCTGGCCGAGAGGGTAATGGAAGGCTTGACGCCGGCGCAGGCGGCCGAGCGGCTGGGCGTCAGCATCTACACCGTGCGGACCTATCTCAAGCGGCTGTACGCGAAGGCGGGCGTCCACAGCCACGCCACTCTGGTAAACAAACTGCTGAAGATGGACAGGGAACACGAGTAAGGCTCAGCCGCCGAAGCAAAGCACGCGGCCGTCCTGGGTAGCCACCAACAGGCGGCCGCCGCCCAGCGCGGGCGAGGCCGAAATCGGCGCGCCCACCTCGTGCTCGAACAGCCGCTTGCCGGATTTCACGTCCAGGATATACAGCCGCCCGTCCGCGCCGCCCACATAGACGCGGCCCGAGGCCACCAGGGGCGAGGACTCGACGCGCGCGCGGGTGGCGAACTGCCACGCGGGCTTGCCCGTGACCCGGTCAAGCGCATGGATCATCTTGTCGCGCCCGCCCACCACCATCAGGCCCGGCGGCAGCGCGGCCGAGGAAATGAAGGGGAACTTGCGCACCGGGTGTTCATAGCGCCAGAGCACCTTGCGCGCGGCCAGGTCCACGGCGAGGATTTCGTTGTCGTAGGTGGCCACATAGGCGCGGCCCGCGGCAAGGGCGGGCGATGCGGCGGTATAGCTGCCGATCTTGATTTCGACCATCTGCCGCCCGTCGGCCACGCGGATGCCCCGCAGCAGCCCGTCGCAGCCGGCGATATAGGCGACGCCCGCCTCGATGGCGGCGGTGGAATGCACCTGTCCGTCGGTCTTGAAGTTCCAGGCCAGTTTGCCCGAGGCGGCATCCAGGGCGTAGAGCGAGCCGTCGTAGGAGCCAATGATCACTTTGCCCGCGCTCACCACCGGCGAGGCCTTGATCTCGCCCGAGGTGGAGTAGGACCACAGCTTCTTGCCCGAAGCGGCGTCCACGGCATGCAGCGCGCCTTCGAGGTCGCCGATATACACGTGGCCGTCCGCCACCGCCGGCGAGGATTCGCCAATGGATTCGCCCAGCTTGGTCTTCCACTTTGTTTTGCCCGAGGCCAGGTCCACGGCGACAAGTTCACCCGCTTCGGTGCCGAAGTAAACCGTGCCGCCCACAATGGCGGGCGACGACAGAATCGCTTCGGGGTTCTCCCAGGTCCACAGGAGTTTGGGCTGCGCGGGCGCCGCGGCGGCGCTGACGCCGCTGAGGCGGGCATCGCCACGGAACTGCGTCCAATCCTGGCCGGCCAGCGGCGTCAGGCAGAGCGTCAACAGGGCGAGTAAGCGCATTGATAGATCTCCAGGGCGGCTTCGGCGTCGAAGGGCCGCGGGTTGTGGTGGCCGGTCCACTGCTCGGCGGCGCGGGCAGCCAGTAAGGGCAAGTCCTCTTCAGGCGCCTTCAATTCGGCGAGTGACGCCGGCAGTCCGGCGGCGGCTCTGAAGTGTTCGACGCGCGCGGCCAGCGCGGGTTGCAGTTCGTCGTAGCGCGCCTGCATCAGTTGGGCGTTGTAGCGGACCACATGCGGCAGCACGGCGGCCAGCGCATGGGCATGCACGGCGCCATAGCGCTGCGAGAGCGGATTCGCGCAGGCGTGCGCTGCGCCCAGCATCGAATGTTCGATCGCCCACCCGGCCAGGAACGCGCCCCATTGCATGGCGGCGATGGCCTCGATGTCGTCCAGTTTGTCGAGCACCCGCTCGTAATGGCAGGAGAGCAGGCGCCAGGCTTCGCGGGCGTAGAGGGAACTCAGGTCGTTCCGCTTCGTGGTGACCCAGGTTTCGACGGCGTGGGAGAGGGCGTCGAAACCCGAGGCGGCGCGCACCGCGCGCGGCTGGCTGAGGGCCACTTCGGGGTCGAGGATCACCACGCGCGCCGCGGCCGAGGGCGCGCCGCAGGCCATCTTCGCGCGGGTGCGGGCGTCGGCGATGACGCAATAGGATTGCGCCTCGGAGCCCGTGCCCGTGGAGGCGGGGATCAGGATCATCGGCCGCAGCGGATTCGCCGCCCGCCCATAGCCCTTGTAATCGCGCATCCGCCCGCCATTGGTCAGCAGGAAATTGGCGGCCTTGGCCATGTCCATCGCGCTGCCGCCGCCGAGACCGATGAGCAGGTCCGGGTCCACCGTGGCGGCGAAGGCGCGCAGCGTCTCGGCGTCGTCCGAATCCGGGTTGCTGTGGCTGCCCGCGTACAGCTCCACCGCCAGGCCCGCTTGTTCGAGCGCGCGGATGGCCTTGGCGGCGTGGCCGGCTTCCACCAGCGGCGGATCAGTCACCACCAGCGCGCGGGCGGCGCCTACGCTCCGCGCCGCGTCTCCCAGGTCGCTGAGCCGGCCGGGTCCCGCAAGCACGCGCGTGCGCGCTTCAAAGTTGAATCGAGTCATGGCAATGGCAGGGGGTTCTGCCTCGATTGTAGCGGGCCGGAAGCGGTCAGAGGGCGGCGGCGGAGGCCTGGAGCGCGGCGAAGTTGGTGGGCGTGATGAGGTGGAAGCGGATCTCGAGCCGCGTGAAACGCTGCAATTGCTGCGTCACTTGGTCGTCCGGCACGGCTGTGCCGGCCAGATAGAGCGCCCCCTGCTCCACACGGAAGGGCAGCACTTTGAGCCGCGTCTGGAGCCGCCGCGGCAGCAGCCGGGCAGTGCGCGGCGCCACTTCGCCGGGCGCGAGTTCCACGGTTGGCAGCGCTTGCTGGAGCGAAAGCGCCCGGTAGAGCGCCTCCTCCGAAATCACTCCTTGCCGCACCAGTTTTTCGCCGAGAGGCAGATCGCCGGGCCCGTCGGCCCAGGCGCGCTCGAGTTGCTCGCGCGTGCACAGCCCCGCGTCCACCAGAATGTCGCCCAGCGGCCGCTTGTGGCTGTTCAGTGCGGTGCGCGTGGGGTAGGCATGGTCCGTTTTCACCCAAGCCAGCGGCCGCCCCGCCGCCCGCGCCGCGGCAAACTGCCCCAGCGCCCGCACCGTGGCGCGGCAGTTGATCCAGTTGCCCCACAACATTCGCAACGGCACGCCCGCCGCGAACCGCCATCCATACACCCGCGCGCAGGCTGCGATGCGGAAGCCGAGCCGCACCAGAAACAGCACGCTCGTCACCTGCAGCAACGCCGCAGCCCCCGGCCAGCGCCCCAGCCGGCTCATCAGAGCCCATTCGGTGCCCCCGGCTGCGTGCGCCGCCCACGACGCCAGCCCATACAGCAGCAGCAGATTGCATAGCAGCGAGAGCGGATTCCCCCACAGGCCCTTGCGATCGCGCCACAAATACCAGCGGTTCACCCAACCGCCCGCCCAGCCGTGCCGCTGCCAGGATTGCAGAGCGTTGCCGGTCACCCAGCGCGTGCGTTGGCGTACCGCCGCGCTCACCCGCCGCGGGAAATACTCGCGGGTGGCCAGCGGCGCCCCGTCCACGAACTCGAGCGGCACGAACACTTGCCGGACGCCCAGGTGGTGGAGCCGCAGGCCCGTGTCGTAATCCTCGGTCAGCGCGTCCGGCTGGAAGATGACGCCATCCTGCTCCGCCGCGAGTTGCGCGAGCGCGTCGCGCCGGAAACACGTGCCCACGCCGCAGCCCGGCACGAACGCGCCCAGCAGGTTCCGGGTGGCCAGGTCCTTGCCCTGCGATTCGGCGAAGTCGTCGCAATAGACACCGTGGGTCCAGTCCGAAGCGGGCGTGGGCATCGGCAACACCGCCAGTTGCACCATCCCGGCCGATTCCGCGTGATGCGCCAACCGCGCCAGCGCCAGCGGATGAATCACATCCTCGGCGTCGTGCAGCAGCACCAGGTCGAAGCGCCGCCGCTCCTCCTGCTCCACCTCTTCCATGCGGCGATAGATCCAGTTGAGGCAATCGGGCTTCGAGGTCGGCCCGTCGTGCGGCACCATGGCCAGATGCACGCGCGGGTAGCGCTGCTTGAGCCGCCGCACGGCCTCCACCGTCTCTGGATCATTGGGATAAGCGCCCACGAAAACCTGATAGCGGGCCCAGGCAATCGCCGCCAGGTTGTGTTCCAGCATCTGACCGATGACGTCCGACTCGCGCCAGCAAGGGATAAAGATGGCGATGTGCGCCTCCCGCGCCGGGGGCTCCGCGGGCGGCCGGGCGAAGCGGCTACGCAGGCGCAGCCACGCGAGGTCCACCAGCAGATCGTCCAGTCCGGAGATGAGGATATACAGAGCCAGCGGCGGAAGAACCGCCGCCGCCACCGCGGCGAGCCTTTCGTCCACCATGCTCAGGTAGGGCCAGAACACGTCCACTGGTATAGTGTGGGACGCAGGCTAGAATTCTCAACCGATTCCATGCCAAAAGGACTATCCCTTGGGATAACCCGCGGCGGTGACTGAAGCGCCCTCGTGGATCCAAAGAAGGCGCTGTGCGATTACTTCGAAAGATAGGCTCCTAGGATTTACTCCTGCGATTGAATCCTGTATACTCTCCATCACGCTGGGCTTCAGGGGCCTCTGGCACGCACGGTCCTTCCAGAATTTAGGCGGGTCAGATGTGTTCCATTGATCCGGCGAATCCGCATGGAGTAACGAGGGAACTTCAACGATGAGGAAACCGAATGTAATCCAGATGGGGCTGCCAGTGCTCTTGGCGGCCCTGTTAGTCATGGGGGCGATAAGCGCTGTGCCCGCCTCAGCGCAAATTCTGTATGGAACGGTCTTGGGAAATGTGACCGACCCCAGCGGGGCGGCGATTCCCGCGGCGACAGTCATGCTCACCAACCGGCAGACGAATTGGACCCGCCAGGTGCAGACAGGCCCGGACGGCTCCTACACCGTGCCCACGGTTCCCGGGGGCACTTACGAGATCCGGGTCACGCTGGAAGGCTTCCGGACCTATGTCCAGTCGGGCCTCGCCGTCGCCACGAACGCAGTCACACGTACCGACGTGGTCATGCAGTTAGGTCAGGTCAGCGAGCAGATCGAAGTTTCGGCTCAGGCGCTGGTGCTCCAGACCGACCGGGCCGAGGTTCGTTCAGAGATGACGCGCACCACGCTCGAAAACGTTCCTGTCCCTCCGGGCCGGAACTACCAGCAGTTGTTCAACGTGCTGCCCGGCTTCTCGCAGCCCCGCAACGCCCATTCGATCCCGTCCAATCCGTCCCGCGCGTTGCAGTTTGAGGTGAACGGCACCGTGGCGGCATCGAACAACATCCGGCTGGATGGCGCAACGCAGTTCAATGTGTGGCTGCCGCACGTCACCGCCTATGTGCCCGCGCTTGAATCGATCGAAGCGGTCAACGTTGTATCCGGCAGCTTTGACGCCGAGCAGGGCCTGGCCGGCGGCGCGGCCATCAACGTCCAGATCAAGAGCGGCACGAACGAAATCCACGGTTCGGCCTTCGAATACCACAACAACAACCAGATGAAGGCCAAGCCCTTCTTCCTTCCCCAGGGTGAGCGCAACCCGAAGCAGATCTTCAACCAGTTCGGGGGCACCGTCGGCGGACCCATAAAAAGGGACCGGGTCTTCTACTTCCTGAGCTACGAAGGCACGCTCGACCGCCAGTTCGCGGGTGGCGTCTATACCGTGCCCACGCCGGAGATCAAGGCGGGCAACATGGCCGCCTCGGACCGCATTTTGTATGACCCTGCCACCGGCACCATTAATGGTCAGGGCCGCACCCCGCTTCCAGGCAACATCGTGCCGATGGCCCGCCAGAGCGCGGTCGCGCGAAAGCTGACCGACCTGCTCCCGAACCCCACCGTCCCCGGCGCTCTCCAGGGCAATTACTTCGCCCAGGGCCAGTACGCCTTCGACCGCCACACGGTGGATGCCAAGACCAACTTCAACTTCACCGAGAAGCTGACCTCCTACGTCCGGTACAGCTTCCTCGACTATACGGCCAACATGCCGACCGCCTTCGGCGACCTCGGCGGCCCGGTCATCCGTGGCGGCAACCCCGGCTTCGGCTACGGAAAGACCCACAGTGTCACCGCGGCGATGACCTACACCTTCTCGCCGAACTTCATCGTCGACTCGAACTTCGGCTACACGCTGATGGGGACCAACGTCGAGCAGCCCCGCCTGGACGAGGATCTCGGCACCGACTTCCTCGGCCTGCCCAACACCAATAGCGGCCGGCGCATTGACGGCGGCTGGCCCGGATTCGGCGTCAGCAATTACACCGTCTTCGGCAACACCGAAACCTACATGCCGTACTTCCGCAGCGATCCGCAGTACCAGTGGATCGTCAACGGCAACCTGACCAAGGGCCGCCACAATCTGCGTTTCGGCATGGAACTTGGCTGGCAGCACCTGAACCACTCGCAGCCTGAGTTCTATGGCGGCTCCGGCGGCGCATCCGGCCGGTTCAACTTCGCGGGCGGCACCACGGCTCTGAACGGCGGGCCCGCGCCGAACCAGTTCCACAGCTTCGCGGGCTTCCTGTTCGGCCTGCCGACGCAGTTGGGCAAAATCTACCAGTGGCCCGATGAGTACAACACCCGCACCTCGATGCAGAGCCTGTATTTCCGCGACCAGTGGCAGGTCAACCGCAAGCTGACCCTGAACATCGGCACCCGCTGGAACTACTTCCCGATGCCCGTCCGCGCCGACCGCGGCATGGAGCGGTACTTCTTCCCCGGCGCCGGCGCCGGGCTGGACAACCAGGTAATGGTGTGCGGCGTCGGCCAGCAGCCCACGGATTGTGGCGTGGCGCAGAGCAAACGCCTGTTCGCTCCCTCGGTCGGCCTGGCCTGGCGCATGGACGACCGCACGGTGTTGCGCATGGGCTATGGTCTGAACACCGATCCATGGAACATCGCCCGCGCCATGCGCACGAACCACCCGCTGCTGACGGCGCAAACCGTGAATGCCGTGAACACCTGGCAGCCCACCAGCCGGTTTGAGGAGGGCATCGTCCCGATCCTCACCGAACCCAGCGTGGGCAACGGCATCATCGAGATGCCCAACACCGTGGTGTTCAACACGATGGACTCGGAGTTCCGGCGCGGCTATGTCCAGAGCTGGAACGTCACCCTTCAAAGGCAGGTGTGGGGCGGCTGGGTCGCCCAGGCCGGCTATGTGGCCACCCGCCAGACCGGCATGCTCGGCTATGAGGAACGGAACTACGGATTCCCCGGCGGCGGCGCCGCCAGCCGTGTGTACTTCCCGTCCACTGGCCGGAACGTGAGCACGGCCGTGGTGAACCGCATCGGCAACTCTACCTACGACTCGCTCCAGACCACACTCGAGAAGCGCTTTTCGCAGGGCTACCAGTTCAACTTCCAGTACACGTTCTCGAAGTGCATCTCGATCGCCGGCTTCGGCAACTCGGGCGACCGCGCCTCGATCAAGATCCCCGAGGCCTTCCACCTGAACCGCTCGCAATGCGGCATCCATCAGCCGCACAACTTCTCGACGACCGGCATCTGGGAGCTTCCCTTCGGACGGGGCAAGAACTGGGCCACCTCCGGCCCCGCCTCGGCGATTCTGGGCGGCTGGCAGTTGAACGGCATGCTGAACATGTACTCGGGCAACCCGTTTACGGTAGGCGCCTCGGGCGCTTCGCTGAACGCGCCTGAGAACGGACAGCGCGCCCACTTCGTTGGCGTGGGGAAGCCCCGCAAGCTCGGCAATGCCGGCCGCGGCATGGCGTTCTATGACTGGACACAGTGGGCGCCGGTCACCACGCCGGAGTTCGGCACCGCCGGCTTCAACACCCTCCTTGGTCCTGGCCTCATCAACCTCGACTTCGGTCTGTTCCGCCACTTCCAAATCACCGAACGGATGCGGCTGACGTTCCGCGGCGAGGCCTTCAACTTGACCAACACGCCCCACTTCTCGAATCCGAGCAATAACATCTCGAACCTGCAGTTGAACCCCGACGGCACGTTCCGCAGTGGTGTGTTCGAGATCACCGGCGTCCGCAACACCGGCCGTGAAGGCATCGACGAACGCGTCTTCCGCGTCGGCCTGCGCCTGCAGTTTTAGTCGGATCCAGCGCCCCCCGGCAGGGCCCTTCCGCGCGGAAGGGCCCTCCTCTTGCCTGTCAGAACAGGAACTTCAGACCCAACTGCAGCAGCCGCGGGTTCTGTGCGCTGGTGATGGCGCCGAAGCCCGCCGCCCCCACAAAATTCTGGGGCTGGTTGAAGTTCGTGCGGTTCAGGGCATTGAAAGCCTCGGCGCGGAACTGCATCGTGGTGCCTTCGATCAGCTCGAAGCCTTTCAGCACCGAGAGGTTGAGCGCCGCCAGCCCGGGTCCATCCAGAATGTTGCGGCCGGCGTTGCCGAAAGTGCCCGGCGCGGGGAAGGCAAAGGCCGCCGTGTTGAACCATGCCCCGGGACCGGGATCGGCCAGCGCGGGCGAGCCCACCAGGTTCGGCCGGTCATTCGCACCGAAGCCCAATGACGAGCGCCCGGTGCCCGAGTTGTCCACCTCCCCAGGCAGCGCCACCGTGAACGGCCGCCCGGTTTGCAGCGTCGCGATGCCGTTCACCTGCCAGCCGGCCAGCAGCCACCGCGCCTTTGCCTTGTGCGGGCACGGAATCACCCACACGCCGGCGGCCGTGAGCCGCTGCCGCACATCGAAGCCCGACCGCGCGCGCTCGAAGCTCGTGTCGCGGCTGTCCTGTGGGAAGTTCGCATCGCCCGCCGAGGGGAAGAAGTTCGAGGCATCGTCAATGGACTTGCCATAGGTGTAGGACGCCAGCAGCGAAACGCCCCGCGTCAGACTCCGCCGCACCGACGCCTGCAGCGAATGGAAGTTCGACGACGCGCGCGATTCCAGCTCGTTGATATCGTCAAATCGCGGATTCGGCCGCAGCGGGAATTGCGTGACCGCCGGCGCCGCCTGGTTGATGTCGCGCGCCATCAGCAGCCGCGTGCCCTTGGCGCCCACGTAGCCCACCTCCACCACCGTCGCCCGGTCGAGTTGACGCTGCGCTTGCAGGCTGAAGTGCTGCACATAGGGCGTCCGCATGCCCTGGTTGAAGGTGAACGCCGAGGCCGGCGCCGGGAAGGGGAAGTTGTCCGGCCAGGGGTTTTGCAGCGTCAGCGGGAATTGAGCCGAGGTCACAAACAGCCGGAAGTCAAAATAGGGCGCGCTGAAATAGAGGCCTTCGCTGGGCGCCAGCGCCGATTGGTCGAAGTAGATGCCGTAGCCGCCGCGCAGCACCGTCTTGCGGTCCCCCGGCGACCACGCGAAGCCGAAGCGCGGCCCAAAGTTGTTGCGGTCCGCGGCATACCCCGCGCGCGGCAGCCCGTCCGCGCCCACCTGCGAAATCGCGCCGGTCGCAGGGTTGTAGAGACTCGCCCGGTCGGCCGGATCCACCGGCGGCGAGTTGAATTCGTAGCGCATGCCAAAGTTCAGTGTCAGGTCTTCGCGCACGCGGACATTGGCCTGCGTGAAGAAGTTGTAGCTTTCGCCGCGCAAATGCTGGCGGTTGTCGAGCCGCGCCCCGCCGGTCACCGCCGGAATCCCCAGCAGCAGTTCCGTGAGTGCGTTGCCGGTGAAGCCGACGAAGTTGATCAACCCGCGCGACTGCACGTCGCGGAAGGCACGCTGGTCGAACTTGCGGATGTCGGCGCCGAATTTCCAGATCGTCCGCCCGCGCGTCCAGGTCGCCGTGTTGGTCAGTTGGTAGGTGTTCGACGCGCTCGCTTGCGGATTGTTGTATTCGTGGCCCAGCGGCGAGTAGCCCAGCACTGAGATGTAGCTCAACCCCAGTTGCCGCGGCGCGCCCGCGAAGCTGGGCAGCCCCACTTGCCGGTTCAGGTCCACGCCCTGGTTTTCCTGATTCACCTCGATCGCCACGCGGTTGTAGCCCAGCCGGAGTTCGTTGATCAGGTTCGGCGTGAACACCTGGGTGTGGCCGATCATCGCGTTTTGCGCGCGGTGCGGCACGGTGTTGCCATAGCCCGGAAACTGCGCGAAGGCGTTGCCCGCGAAGGGTTCTGCCAGGCGCCGGTCCGACATGGAGTACCGGCCCACCAGTTCGGAGCGCTCGGTCAGCGAATGGTCCAGCCGCACGTCGAATGTCTCGCTGTTGTCGCGCAGAATCGGCGCCGAAATGTAGTTGCGGCCCGGCAAGGAGCGGTTGGGTAGCGGATAGAGATTGGCGATGTTCACGCCCACCGGGTTCAGATAGAACGCTGGAATCCGGTTGCCCGGAAATGGCGACTGGGTGAAGGGATCGATCACAAACGGCAGTCCCGATTGTGAAAAATCGCCCGTGCGCTCCAGCACCGTCGGCACGTTCGTCTCGCGCGGCAGACCTTCGTTCAGCCGACGGCCCTCGAAATCGGTAAAGAAGAACGTGCGGTCGCGCCGCACGGGCCCGCCCACGGCGAAGCCGTATTGGTTGCGCTGATAGCGCGGATCGGGTTCGCCCGCGGGCGAGAAAAAGTTCCGCGCGTCCAGCTTCGCGTTGCGGAAGAAGTGATAGGCGGCCCCGTGGAACTGGTTTGCGCCGGACTTCAGCACGACGTTCACCTGCGCCCCCGCGTTGCGGCCGAACGAGGCGTCATAATTCGCCGTACCCACTTCAAACTCGCGGATGCCATCCACCGGCGACGTGATCCCCACACCGTTCAGCTTCGGATCGGCGTTATACACTCCATCCAGAAGAAACAGGTTGCCGTCCTCGCGCGCGCCATTGGCGTTCATCGCGAAGTTGCCGCGGACGCTGCCCGCCGAACCCTGCGCGGGCAAAGTCACCCCCGGCATCAGCAGGGTCAGTTCATAATAGTTCCGGCCGTCGAGGGGCAAGTCCACGATTTGGTGCGTGGCCACCCAACCGCCAGCGGCCGGGGAATCGGCGCGCAGCAGCGGCGCAGTGTCCCGCACCTCTACCGCGTCCCGGCGCCCATCGGGCAGCAGGGGCAGTTCGATCTCAATCTCCTGGTTCACCCCAAGATGGATATCGCGCGCCAATCCCTGATGACCAGGGGCGTCCGCCGCCACCCGGTAATCGCCGGGCGAGAGTGAAGCCGCCGTGAACCGTCCATCCTCACCCGCCGCCACGGTTCGGGTGCGGCCCGTTTCGGCGCTCGTGATCGTGACCTTGGCGTTGGGCGCCGTCCGCCCGGAAATCAATCCCCTGAGCGTCTGCCCAGGCAGACACACCACACAGGCAATCAAGAACAGCAGGAGTCGAAACATGGAAAACCCTTACGACTAGGATGACGCACGCCGGAGCCCCGATGCTACAGCCCGCGCGTCAATTTACGGTTGGGACCGGGAAACCGCCCCCAAAGCGAAAAAGCCCATCCTCGCGGATGGGCTTTTTCATATAGTGGGCAACGTCCTACTTTCCCACGCACTTGCGCACGCAGTATCATCGGGGCTGAGAGGCTTAACTGCCGTGTTCGGGATGGGAACGGGTG
>ERZ761609.2454-NODE-2454-length-13659-cov-9.230006_pt1 | contig 13659 bp, 16 predicted proteins | sample MGYA00511163_ERZ761609 | MGnify/ENA primary metagenome ERZ761609 (study PRJEB28899, sample SAMN02445070) | bioreactor sludge metagenome | biome: EBPR sludge | place: Australia: Brisbane, Thorneside Wastewater Treatment Plant | collected 2011-12-16 ... | reverse complement strand
CGCGGCGGCATGCCGCAGGGCACGATAGAGCCGCACAAAGCCTTCATGCTGGCGCTGGCGGCCTTGCTGCTGTTCTGGCTGGCCAGCGGTTTTTACCGCGTGAACCCGGGTGAAAACGCCGTGGTCATGACTTTCGGCAAATGGACATCGACACGCGGGGAGCCGGGGCTTGGCTATCACCTGCCGTGGCCGGTGCAAGGCATCGAAAAACTCGACGTCGCTTTTGACCGCCGCCTTGAGGTGGGCTTCCGCGGCAACAGCAGCAACGACGTTGCACAGGAAAGCCTGATGCTGACGGGCGATGAAAACATCATCGACATCAAATTCGTGGTGCTGTGGCGCGTGGCCGATGCAGGCAAATACCTGTTCAAAATCGCGAGCCCCGAAACCACGCTGAAAAAAGTCGCCGAAAGCGCGATGCGCGAAGTCGTCGGCCGCACGCAAATCCAGCGCGCGCTGACCGAAGCGCGCGGCGAAGTCGAAAGCCAGACCAAAGAGCTGATGCAGCGCATGCTGGACGAATACGAAGCGGGCATCCTGGTCAACAACGTGCAGCTGCTGCAGGTTGACCCACCGCAGCAGGTTGTCGAAGCCTTCAACGACGTGCAGCGCGCCCGCGCCGACCGCGAACGCCTGCGCAACGAAGCCGAAACCTACCGCAACGGCATCGTGCCCCGCGCGCGCGGTGACGCGCAAAAACTGCTGCAGGATGGCGAAGCGTATAAAGAGTCCGTTATCAGCCGCGCAACGGGTGATGCGGAGCGTTTCCTGTCCATCTACAAAGCCTATGCGGAATCGAAAGACGTGACGCAAAAACGCCTTTACATCGAAACCATGCAGGAAATCCTGCAAAAAAGCCGCAAAGTCATCGTCGGCGACGACAAGGGCGTGCCCGTGCTGCCCTATATGCAGCTTGACGGCGGCAAAGCCGCCGCGCCGCGCCAGTAACCGACACGCAGGGAAAAGAGAAATATCATGAGCAAGACCCCCATCATTTTCTTCGCCATTCTTCTCGTCGCGCTGTTCGGCCTCAGCCAGTCGATGTTCATCGTGCCCGAACACAGACAGGCCATCGTGATGCAGTTCGGCGAGCCCATGAGCCTGCATACCGAGCCCGGATTGAAATTCAAAGTGCCGATGATACAAAACGTGCTGAGCTTTGAAAAACGCGCGCTTGACGTCGATTCCGTGCCGGAAGAGGTTATTCTTTCCGACCGCAAGCGTATCGTGGTCGATACCTTTGCGCGCTACCGCATCACCGATATGCTGGTATTCTACAAGGCGCTGCAAACGACCGAACAGGCGAATTCGCGCATCAGCAACACCATCAACTCCACCATGCGCGCGACGCTGGGTAACGCCAGCATGGCCGACATCCTGTCTGACAAACGCAGCGCCCTGATGCATACCATCCGCAATCAGGTGAATGCGGAAGTCGAGCGTATGGGCGTTACCATCGTCGATGTGCGCATCGGCCGCGCCGACCTGCCCGAACAAACCAGCCAAGCCATTTTTGCCCGCATGCGCACGGAGCGCGAGCGTGAAGCCGCCGAATTCCGCGCGCAGGGCGAGGAAATCGCACAAGAAGTAAAATCCAAGGCCGACCGCGAACGCACCGTCATTCTGGCGGATGCGGAGCGTGAAGCGCAAATCCTGCGCGGTCAGGGCGATGAAGAAGCCATCAAGATTTACGCCAATGCTTTCAAACGCGACCCTGAATTCTACGCCTTTTACCGCACGATGGAGGCTTATCGCAAAAGCCTGCCCGGTGAAGACACCACGCTTATCCTGAAGCCGGAGGGGGATTTCTTCCGCTTCTTCAAAAGCGAGCAAGGCAAGCGTTAATCGCGCGCCGCGCCGGCTTTAAGCCGTTTAAAAGACTGGACACCGGCCTGCGCCGGTGTGACGGCCTGTTTAATGGGCTTGCATGGCTTCGTTGAGAAAAAATTTACGTCACACCGGCGCAGGCCGGTGTCCAGAAAGAAAAACATGCCCGCCCTTCATATCCGGAAAAACACAAGGGCTGCCGCGCCATGACGGAAATCCTGACCGCCCTTGGCCTGATGTTTTTGCTGGAGGGCGCGCTTTATGCGGCCTTTCCGCGCGGCATGCGCGATATGCTGGGCAAAATCGCGGAAATGAACGATGGTCAGATACGCAGGCTCGGCCTTGTCTCTGCCACGCTCGGCTTTTTGCTGGTTGCGTTTATGCGTCTGGGCTGAAGCCGCAAACCCCGATTTATGTTTTTTGACAAATAGTTAGCCCGTGCAGCTTGACCTCCGCCGCGGGCAGGCATACCTATTATAGGGCGGCTGCCGTCGGCGGGTGTTCAAACCCCCGTGCGCCGCCTTTATTCAAACGCTTCCCCAAGGAGGTTGTCATGGCTTTGCGCCGCTCTTTCGTATCCCTGCTCGCCGTCTCTACGCTGGCCTTCGGCCTTGCCGCCCTGCCCGTCATGACCGCGCAGCCCGCCCCCGCCGCCGCACAAAGCGCCGCCCCACCCAGCTTTGAAGACTTGGCCGAGCGTTTGCTGCCGGCTGTTGTGAACATCTCGACCACATCAAAAGTCGTGCAAACCGCGCCGCAGCTGCCGCAGTTTCCGCCCGGCTCGCCGTTTGAAAACTTTTTCAAGGATTTCTACGAACAATACCGCGACCGTCTGCCGCAGCAGATGCCGGATAAAGTCTCGGCCCTCGGCTCCGGCTTTATTATCGATGCGCAAAAAGGATATGTGGTCACCAATAACCACGTCATCAAGGATGCCGACGAAATCCGCGTGATTTTGCATGACGACACGTCGCTGGACGCGACGCTGGTCGGCGTGGATGAAAAAACCGATTTGGCTGTTTTGCAAGTTAAAACCGAAGGCCGCCAGCTGACCGCCGTCAGCTGGGGCGACAGCGACAAGGCGAAGGTCGGGTCGTGGGTGCTGGCCATCGGCAACCCGTTTGGCCTTGGCGGCACGGTCACGGCGGGCATTGTTTCCGCCCGCCAGCGCGACATCAACGCGGGGCCTTATGATGATTTCATCCAGACCGACGCCTCCATCAACCGCGGCAATTCGGGCGGGCCGATGTTCAACATGGATGGCAACGTCGTCGGCGTGAACACGGCGATTTTCTCGCCCACGGGCGGCTCGGTCGGTATTGGCTTTTCGGTGCCGTCGAACCTTGCGCGCAATGTGGTGGAACAGCTGGTGAAATACGGCCAGACGCGCCGCGGCTGGCTGGGCGTGCGCATTCAGGACGTCACGCCGGAAATCGCCGAAGGCTTCGGGCTTAAGGGCAAGGCGCGCGGCGCGCTGGTCTCCAGCCTGACCGAAGGCAGCCCCGCGGGCAAAGCGGGCATCCGCGAGGGTGACATCATCCTTACCTTCGACGGGCAGGACATCGATGCCATGCGCAAACTGCCGCGCATTGTGGCAGAAACCGAAGTGGGCAAGAAGGTCCCCGTGACCATCTGGCGCGAAGGGGCGGAAACCACATTAACGGTCGAACTTGGCCAGATGGAATCCACCGAAAAAGCTGCCGATGAAAAAGCGCAAACCGGCACGCCTGCCCCGGCCGCCATCTCTGCTGCCAAGGACATACCCGAAATCGGCTTGAGCGTCGCGCCCATCAGCGATACGCTGCGCCAGCTGCACGGCATCCCTGACACCGCCACGGGCGTTGTGGTCACGCAGGTGACCAAAGACAGCGGCGCAGCCGAGCGCGGTGTGGCCGTCGGCGACGTGATTGTCGAGATTGACCAGCAAGACAGCGCATCGCCCGAGAACGTCGCGCAAAAAGTGGCGGAGGCGAAAAAGGCCGGCCGCACGTCTGTGCTGATGTTCGTCGCGCGCAAGGAAGACCGCCGCTTCATCGCCCTGCGCCTGAAGTAAAAGGGAGCCGCGCGCGCATGCCGGACGCACAAAAACGGCAAACCGTGGTCGTCATCGGCGGCCCGACGGCGAGCGGCAAGTCAGGCCTTGCCCTTGCCGTGGCGCAGGCCGCAAACGGCACCGTTATCAATGCGGATTCCATGCAGGTTTATAACGGCCTTGCAAGGCTGAGCGCGCAGCCGCCCGCCGCCGATACCGCCGCCGCGCCGCACCGGCTTTACGGCGTTTTACCCCCGTCCGAAATATGCAGCGCGGTGCGCTGGCGCGATATGGCGCTGGACGAAATCGCCCGTGCGCAGGGCGAAGGACGCCTGCCGGTGATTGCCGGCGGCACGGGATTTTATATCCGCACCCTGACCGACGGCATCAGCCCCATGCCCGAAGTGTCCCCGCACCTACGCGTACAGCTGGCCGCCGAAATCGCGGCGGAGGGCAACGAGAATTTTCACAAACGCCTTGCCGCGCAAGACCCCGTGATGGCCGCGCGCCTGCACCCCGGCAATACGCAAAGACTGATACGCGCGATGGAGGTATTGATGCATACGGGCAAGAGCCTTGCCGAATGGCAAGCCCTGCCACCCGCGGGCACGCCGGCGCATTTGCGTTTTATCAAGGTTGCGCTTTTGCCGCCGCGCGACGTTCTTTACACCCGCTGCAATGCGCGGTTTTTGCAAATGATGGACGACGGCGTGCTGGAAGAGGTCGAAAGCTTTCCGCCGCCGCAAAAAGACGCCGCATGGCCGCTGCACAAAGCCCTTGGCTATCCGGAGCTGCGCGCCTATCTGGACGGCAAGCTGAGCCGCAGCGATGCCATCATCGCCGCGCAGCAATCGACGCGCCATTACGCCAAGCGTCAGGTCACATGGTTCCGAAATCAAATGGCCGCGGATATTGTGCTGGAAACGCCGGATGCCGCCGCCATTCTGGCCGCGCTTTGACACGCGGCGCAGCCGCAAGCATCAGCAGATAGAAAAATCCGGCAGATTAGAAAATGCGGTCGAGGGTGCTTTTCTTTTTCTCGATAACCGGCACGTCGCCTTCGGTCGCGGGCTTGCCCTCGGCCTTGTTCTTTTGCAGGCGCTCGGCTTCGGCCTTCGCATCAACAACGGAGCTGGGGGCCTTGGACAAATCGGCCTCGTTCCCCTCTTCCCAGAAAATCAGTTTGTCGGCGACAGTGCGGCTTTGCAGCGCGATGTAGCCGTTGTCGCGGTTAATCGCCGTGCGGATATCGGGGTCAGCCTGCGCGGCGCCCGTTTGCGCAAGGAAGGATTGCTCCGCCGTGCCGCCTACCGCTTTGGTGCCTGCCGTATTGCCCATCAGCACACCGCGCGCCTGCTGCGTCACTTCGGACGCGGGCGGCAGAATATCGCCCGACGGCGGACGCAGACTGTATTCGGGCGGCAAGGTCAGCGGCGCGCGTTTGACCACCGCGAATTCATCGGGCGAATTGCGCCCGACGCCCAGCTGGCGTTTCACGCCATCGCAGCCCGACAGCACCGTCGCAGCCAGCAAGGCGGCGGCGACAAGCGACAGGCGCGGAAAAACACGGGATGCTGATTTTTGCATGGCTCTTTTCCTAAAAACGGCTTTGCGTCCTGCCGGTATTCCCGTGCTGAAACGTCAGCCGAGAATCCCTTTATCTTTGGACGTCAGGGTATCAATTACCAGAAAAAGCGCCCCGATGGCAATACAGCTGTCGGCCAGGTTAAAGGCCGGCCAATGGAAGCCCGCGGCATGCACATCCACGAAATCAGCCACGGCGCCGAAACGGACACGGTCGATAACGTTGGCAATCGCGCCGCCGACAATCAAGGACAGGGCGGCGGCCAGCAGGCGGCTGCGCGCCACGGCCAGCCAGACGATAAGCGCCAGCGCGACGGTCAAAGACAGCGCGATGAACACAAGTGCCAGCATGCGGCTTTTTTCCATGTCGGCGTTATCGCTGAACAGGCCGAAGCTGATACCGGTGTTCCAGACCATCACAAAATTCAGAAAACCCGTGATTTCACGGCTTTGATAGACTTCGCGCTGGTCGATGAAAAATTCCAGCGGCTGGCGCGTCATGAACCAGTCCTGAAACGCGGGCGTATCGCCGCCGGCACGCAGCATGGTTTCAAGCACAAGCCATTTGGTATATTGGTCTGCAAAAATGATGGCGCAAATAACAAACATCCCGAACAAGAAAAACTGTCCGGGGCGAAATTTTTTGGCGGGCAGCGCGTTATTCATGCTGTTCTTTTAACTCCCGTTATTAAAAAAACGGGAAACCCCTTCCCGTTCTAATATTTGAACACAGCAAGGGCATCTAGGCAATCCTGTTTCATCTGGCGCACCAGCGCGTCAAGCCCGTCGAAAGCCTTTTCGGGGCGCAAGAATTTTACAGGCTTCACCCGCATGATTTTTCCATAGATATTTTGATGAAAATCGAAAATATACGTCTCGAATATCGGCTGGCGGATGCGGAACATCGGGCGGATACCGAAATTGGCGACAGCGGCGCGCGGCGCGGCTTCGCCTTCGATATGCGCGCGCACGGCGTAGATGCCGAAGGGAATACGCACATAACGCTCCACCTGCTGGTTGGCCGTCGGAAAGCCGAGCTCCCGCCCGCGTTTGTCGCCGTGCACGATTTCCGCTTCTATTTCCCACGCGCGGCCGAGCAGCGCGGCGGCAGACGCGAAATCTCCGCGCCGCAGCGCATCCCGGATACGCGTCGATGAATACAGCACGCCACTGTCGCAGGCGACGTCTTCCATCACCGTCACGTCAAATTCCGTGCGCAGCGTATCCACATTGCCGCTGCGGTTTTTGCCAAAGGCGAAATCCGCGCCCACAACGATATGCCGCGCGCGCAGGCGGTCGCGCATAAAGCCCATAAATTCGGCCGCTGACAACGAGGCAAAGCCCGCATCGAACGCGGGCACGAAAACATGCGCCGCGCCCGCCGCCGTTAGCAGCCGCGCTTTTTCCGGCAGCAGGGTCAGGCGGAACGGTTCTGCATCGGGCGCGAAAAATTCGCGCGGATGCGGCTCGAACGTCAAAACGGCGGGTGTTAGCTTTTGTGCGCGGGCAATATCGCAGGCGCGGCGCACCAGCGCGGCATGCCCCGGATGCACGCCGTCGAAATTACCCACGGCCAGCACGGTGCCTTGCGGCAGCGCGGGCAGGGCGCTCATATCTTCATGTAAGTTCAACATAGGGCGGAGTGTAGCCGAGACGCGCGCGCGCGCAAAGCGTCAAGCGCGGACGCAAAGCACGCAGCGCCAGCCCGCAAAGCGGCGACGGTTTCAATTTATCAGGAATTCGTGACGGCAGACGCGCAAATCCTCGGCGCTGATAAGCTGTTTGCTGGCGATGCGCACGGAATGCAGACGCCCTTCTATCTGGCGCACCCAGAAACCGAGGAAGCGGTGCAATTCGGGGAATTCGGGGGCGCGGTCATATTCCTGCCAGAGGTATGTCTGAAGAAGGCTCGGGTGGTCCGGCAGGTGATAGAGTATTTCGGCGGTGGTCAGGCGGTAGTCTTGCAGCTGGAGTATCAAATTTGCCATATTCCTAATCTCCTATTACGAATTCTGGCACGTTTCCGTTATAGAAGTTCACGTTCTAACTTCTATTTAAGCATATATTACCACACGGGTGTTAAAAAACTTTAAAATCAAAGACTTGGCAATCCGGGGGCGCGAGTGCCAAAAGTCCTGCGAATGCCTTGGTTTTATTCGGTTTTATTGCTCAAAAAAGCAGCAAATATGCGCCGTTAAGTGTTGAAAGCACGCAGCGCCTGCGCTACATCTTTGGCACTTGTCCGAGGAGAGTGCCAAAGGTTGGGCTTTCCCGAAACCGGACAATCAGACCTTGTTCAACTGAAGAGGATACGAACATGAAATTCCGTCCCCTGCACGACCGCGTTCTGCTGCGCCGCCTGGAAAGCGACGCCAAAACCGCCGGCGGCATCATCATCCCCGACACCGCCAAAGAAAAACCGGCACAAGGCGAAGTTGTCGCCGTTGGCACCGGCATGCGCGACGAAGCCGGCAAACTGGTACCGCTGGATGTGAAAGCGGGCGACCTGGTGCTGTTCAGCAAATGGTCGGGCACCGAAGTCACCATCGATGGCGAAGAGCTGCTGGTCGTTAAAGAAAGCGACATCATGGGCATCATCGAAGGCAAAAAAGCGAAAAAAGCCGCTTAACCTTATTTCCATTCTATTCAAGGAGTCACATCACTATGGCTGCTAAAGACGTAAAATTCTCCGCCGACGCCCGCCAGAAAATGCTGAAAGGCGTTGATACGCTGGCAAACGCGGTAAAAGTCACGCTGGGCCCCAAAGGCCGCAACGTGGTCATCCAGAAATCTTTCGGCGCGCCGCGCATCACCAAAGACGGTGTCACGGTTGCGAAAGAGGTTGAACTGGAAGACAACTTCGAAAACATGGGCGCGCAAATGGTACGCGAAGTTGCCTCCAAGTCGAACGACCTGGCTGGCGACGGCACGACGACCGCGACCGTTCTGGCGCAGGCTATCTTCCGCGAAGGCGTGAAGTCGGTTGCCGCCGGCATGAACCCGATGGACCTGAAACGCGGTATCGATATGGCTGTTGAAGCTGTTATCGAAGACATCAAAAAACGCGCGAAGAAAATCGCTTCCAACAACGAAATCGCGCAAGTCGGCACGATTTCCGCAAACGGCGACAAAGAAGTCGGCGAAATGCTGGCCAAAGCCATGCAGAAAGTCGGCAACGAAGGCGTCATCACCATCGAAGAAGCAAAATCTTTCGACACCGAACTGGATGTCGTCGAAGGTATGCAATTCGACCGTGGCTACCTGAGCCCCTACTTCATCACCAACGCCGACAAAATGGTCTGCGAAATGGACAGCCCCTACATTCTTTTCTTCGAAAAGAAACTGTCCAACCTGCAAACCATGCTGCCGATTTTGGAAGCTGTCGTTCAGTCGGGCAAGCCCCTGCTTATCGTTGCTGAAGACGTTGAAGGCGAAGCGCTGGCGACCCTCGTGGTCAACAAACTGCGCGGCGGCCTGAAAGTCGCAGCGGTGAAAGCACCTGGCTTCGGCGACCGCCGCAAGGCGATGCTGGAAGACATGGCCATCCTGACGGCTGGCGAAGTCATCTCCGAAGACCTCGGCATCAAGCTGGAAAACGTGACCCTGCAACAGCTCGGCAAAGCGAAAAAAGTCCGCATCACCAAAGATGATACGACCATCATCGGCGGCAACGGCGCGAAAAAAGAGCTGGAAGCACGCGTTGCGCAGATTAAAGCGCAAATCGAAGAGACCTCCTCCGACTACGACAAGGAAAAACTGCAAGAACGTCTGGCGAAACTCGCTGGCGGCGTTGCTGTTATCCGCGTCGGCGGCGCGACGGAAGTCGAAGTGAAAGAGCGCAAAGACCGCGTTGAAGACGCCATGCACGCAACCCGTGCCGCTGTTGAAGAAGGCATCATCCCCGGTGGTGGTACCGCTCTTCTCTACGGCAAGCGCGCGCTGAAAAACCTGAAGCCTGCCAACCGCGACCAGGAAGTCGGCATCGAGATTATCGGCCGTGCCCTCGAAGCCCCCATCCGCCAGATTGCGTTCAACGCAGGCGTTGAGGGTTCTATCGTCGTCGGCAAGCTGACGGAGCAAAAAGAAGCCAACTTCGGCTACGATGCGCAGAAAGACAAGTACTGCGACCTCGTTGCCGCCGGTATCATCGATCCGGTGAAAGTTGTCCGCACCGCGCTGCAAGGCGCGGCCTCCGTTGCCGGTCTGCTTATCACGACCGAAGCGACGATTGCGGAACTGCCGAAGAAAGACGAGCCGCATGCACATGGCGCCCCCGACATGGGCGGCATGATGTAAGCAGCGGATAACAGGGCGGGCTCAGCCTGACCTTATTATCCAACGCAGACATGCAAAAAGAGCCGGAAGAAATTCCGGCTCTTTTTCTTTGTTTTCAAGATGCGGCCTTGCCTTGGTACCGCCCGGCCGCGGGGATATCTTGGGTTGACGTCCAGCGCATGGCGTGTATTATGGCATCTCTTTAGCAAGAGGGCACATGCGACGCTGGGCAAATATCCTACGCCAGAGTTTTCAGCGCGGCGGGCGCAAGCCCGCGCAGAGCACGCCTGCGTCCTTCGCCCCGCCGGAGGAGGCAACCGTCGCCCCAGAAGCGCAAAGCGAGCAGAATATTTTCACCGATTTCGCAGCGACGACCCTGCCGCTTTTGCAGGCGCTGAAAAACCTGCCGCCCGACGCGCAGGGGCTTGAATTCTTTTTGCGCGCCGACATCGTAGAGCCCGGCCAGTATCCGGACAGACCCGACATCGAGCCGCGCATCGACATCTGGCTATTCCACACCCGGGAGGGCAAACCCGCAGGCCGCCTGCACGAAGCGCCGTCCAGCCACCTTATTACCATCGAAAGCAAACATAGCACGCCGGAGCGTCAGGATTTCAGCCAGTTGCTGGCGCTGAGCGAAACGCCTGTGCTGCGCCTGAGCTTCCGCCCGCAGGCCGAAGCCCCCGCCGCGCGGTTATCACACCACACCTATATTGAACGCTACGAAAAGCCGCAGGCCGGAAAGAAATACAGCGTTTATTGCGGCGACCACGGGATGGTCATTGAAAAAACACCCGACACACCCGTCACACACAGCAGTGACTTCAGGGCAGTCATCGGCGCCTGGCTGCGCACCCACGCCCCCGCGCGTATTGCGGCGGTCGAGGGGCTCTTGTATCCGCCGCGCGACATCACGCTGCCGCAGTCTGTCACCATCCGTAAAAGGTCGCAAAAACCATGACCGACAAGCGCAAAAAGCCCGCCGTGCCCTTTAACCGCGCCGCAGAAAATTTCATTAAAGACCCGGACGACGTCAAACGCGCCATTGCCGCCGTGCGCGCGCGCAAGCCGGAGCATTTAAGCGCCCGCGAAAAAGCCCGCGCGGAGGTAGAGGCGCATTTCACCACCTATCACAACGTCATCGCGCCGTTTCTGGACATCCTGAACAAAATGCCGTCTGCGGGCGGGCTGGAATTTTTCACCCGCGCGGATTTGTACCAATCCGCCAAATCGCAGCAAGACAGCATCCGCCTGTGGCTGCTTTATGGCCGCGAAGCGAGCGGCGGGTTTATGACGGCGGGCGTGCCCTCCACCCACGATGTGGGCGTGGGCAATAAAAACCCGGATTCAAAACAAAGCGTGACGCATGTCGCGCTTGCGTCGCGCCCCGTGCTGTTCATCGAAATGAAGCCCGCCAAAGACGGCGGCTATACAATCGAAAGCAGCATATACAAAGAGCGCTATGTGCGCCGCGGCGCCGAAACACCGCCCGCGGGGAACCTGCGCGGCGAATTTGTATCCGACAACGAAATCATCGAAAAGCGCAGCCATGCGGCGCTGAAAGATACGCTGTCCGCCCTCAACCGCTGGCTGGGCATTGCCGTGCCGGAGCGCAAGGGCGAAATCCGCACCGCCCTCGGCATTCTGGACACGCCGGAGCTGAAAGACGACGTGACCACGCTGCACATGCCCGCCATCCGCCGCCGTCCGAAGCCCTGAGGCCGCCATGCCTGAGTTACCCGAAGTCGAAACCGTTTGCCGCGGCCTTGCCAAATCCATCACCGGCAAAACGCTTGCGCGGCTTGAACTGCGGCGCAAAGGCCTGCGCTTTCCCTTCCCAAAGGGCATCGCGCAGCAAACCGAAGGCCGCCGCATCACCGCTATCCGCCGCCGCGCGAAATATATCCTGATTGACCTTGCCGGCGGCGATACGCTGATTGCACACCTTGGCATGTCGGGGCGTATGGTGATTGCGGACGCAGGCGAAACATACACGCCCGAAAAACACGACCATGTGATTTTTCATCTCAAGGACGGCGGGCGCGTGGTGTTCAACGATGCGCGCCGCTTTGGCGTTCTGGATATCGCCCCGACGGCAGAGATTGAACAAACCCGCCATTTCGCCCATCTGGGGCCGGAGCCGCTGGATGCCGCCTTCAGCGCCGCATATTTGCAATCCGCGCTGGCGCCGCGCAAAACGGCCATTAAAATCGCCATCATGGACCAGGAACTGGTCGTCGGCGTCGGGAACATCTATGCCGCCGAAGCGTTGTTTGAATCGCGCATCGACCCCGCCCGCCCTGCGCAATCGCTGCGCGGCGCGGAAGTGCGCAAATTATGGGCAGCCATCCGCAAGGTACTGGAAAAAGCGATTGCCGCGGGCGGCAGTTCCATCCGCGACTATGTGCAAAGCGACGGGGAGCTTGGCTATTTCCAGCATCAATGGGCGGTTTACGACAAGGAAGGGCAGAAATGCCGCGGCTGCACCTGCCCCTTGCAAAAGACCGGCGGAATAAAGAGAATAACGCAGGGCGGCCGCTCCACTTTTTACTGTCCGTCCCGCCAGAAATAACAACCGGCATTTGCGAAAGCGCAATGCCCGCGACCAGAAAGAGGCTTTCATGCTGCGCCGTTTTATTATCACGACCCTGTTCGCGCTTGTGTTCATCCCTGCGGCGGCTTTTGCGGATTATTCGAAAGTCATCACCGACCTGCCGCTGATGGAAACGATGAAGGAAGACCTCTCCAAAACCGTCGCGTTTGATACGGCCGACGGCCGCATCCTTGAAACCACCGTCGAAACCCCCGCGCAGGTGCGTCAGGTGCTGGGCTATTACGGGCAGGCGCTGCCGCCGCTCGGCTGGCAGTTGATGAAGGGTACGTTCAATACCTATACGCGCAAAAAAGAAATTCTTGTCATCGACGTGTTTCAAAAACCGGGTGCGGCGGGCATCCAGCTCGTGCAGTTCAAAATCGCCCCTGCCCCGAAAATGTAATCGTAACCGACCAGAGAGAGGCGCAGCATGGCCACCGCCGCCCCCAAACAGAACCTTCAACAAAAGGACACCGTCATGACATTCGAAAACATCCTGACCGAAAAAAAAGGTGCCGTCGGCATCATCACGCTCAATCGCCCCAAGGCGCTGAACGCGCTTTGCAAACAGCTGATGGACGAGCTGACCGCCGCCGTTGACGACATGGAAAACGACGACAACATTCGTGTGATGATTGTGACGGGCAGCGAAAAAGCCTTCGCCGCCGGCGCCGACATCAAGGAAATGGCGTCCAAGGGTTTTGTCGATGTTTATGCAGGTAATTTCATCACCAGCAACTGGGAACGCCTGACGCGCACGCGCAAGCCCGTGATTGCGGCTGTCGCGGGTTATGCGCTCGGCGGCGGGTGCGAGCTTGCGATGATGTGCGATTTCATCATCGCCGCAGACAGCGCGAAATTCAGCCAGCCCGAAATCACCATCGGCACCATTCCGGGCGCGGGCGGCACGCAGCGCCTGACGCGCGCGGTCGGCAAGGCCAAGGCGATGGAGCTGTGCCTGACCGGCCGTATGATGGACGCCGAAGAGGCCGAACGCGCCGGACTGGTCGCCCGTGTGGTGCCCGCCGCGGATTTGATGGCCGAAGCCATGAAAACCGCGGAGAAAATCGCCGGCTTCTCCCCCATCGCGTCCATGATGGTCAAGGAAGCCGTCAATGCCGCCTTTGAAACCACCCTGAGCGAAGGGATGCGGTTCGAGCGCCGCCTGTTCCACAGCAGCTTTGCCACCGAAGACCAGAAGGAAGGCATGGCCGCCTTTGCCGAAAAGCGCCCTGCCAGCTTTAAAGGCCGCTAAAACAGGCCTTTAAAGCCCGAAAACGGGGCAATACAAGCATTTTACGGATTATTTGGGCGAAAACCCCTCGCACCGGTTGACTTTGGGGATAAA
>ERZ761609.2452-NODE-2452-length-13677-cov-71.773528_pt1 | contig 13677 bp, 4 predicted proteins | sample MGYA00511163_ERZ761609 | MGnify/ENA primary metagenome ERZ761609 (study PRJEB28899, sample SAMN02445070) | bioreactor sludge metagenome | biome: EBPR sludge | place: Australia: Brisbane, Thorneside Wastewater Treatment Plant | collected 2011-12-16 ... | reverse complement strand
AATCAATAAATCACTCTTTAACGCATTTATCTTCCACCTTTTTGTTACACACTCGTTACGGTGTATGTTCCACTCATGGCAGGCTGGGCATTGGTTCTTACCGGATTTTGCTGAACCGAAACAAAACCTGCCGGACCCGACCAGCTATAAGACACCCCGCCGCTTGCGCTTAAACTTAAATTTGAACATTTACGTTAGAATATTCGCTGCCAAAGCCGCAGGCGCCGCTTGCGCTTAAACTTAAATTTGAACCCGCACAAACCGAATTGCTGATAACACCTATCACTACATCGGGTGCAGGATTACTGCTTACCGTTACCGATGCCACACCCGAACAGCCTATGGCATTGCTCACCGTTACGCTATAGGTGCCGGCAGCCGTTACCGGAATGGTAGAAGCCGTAGCGCCGGTATTCCAAAGGTAACTACTGTAAGTAGCGCTTAATCCCAACGTGGTATTGCCTCCTGCGCAAATTGTGGTATTACCGGTAATGGAGGGCGTTAAACCTGAACTAACTGTTACTTGTACGGAGTTTGATGCTATACAACCGTTTGCATCGGTTACCTGCACGGTGTAAACTCCGCTAAGAGCAGCCGTGGCAAAATTGCTCACCACCGGATTTTGGTTAGAAGACAGAAAACCGCCCGGTCCTATCCATAAATACTCTGCGCCGCCCGAAGCAAACAACTGAAATACCGAACCCAAACAGGGGTTATTGCTGGAAGCCGTTACCGATGACGGCGAAGCTACCGCCACCTGCACCGATGCCGAGTTGGTACAACCCAAAGAATTGGTAGCAGTTACCGTGTAAGAGCTTGTAACAGATGGATTTACCGCAATAGGATTGCCCGACATACCGTTGCTCCACGCATAATTTAACCCGTTAGAGGCTATCAAAATGGCTGTTTGTCCGGGGCAAACAGTAGCAGGCGTGGCAACGGGCTCGGGGTTGGGCAACCCGTGTACGTTGATGTTAAATGACTGAGCTGTACCGGTGCAGCCGTTGGCAGCGGGTGTTATGCTGATGGTAGCTGAAATAGGATTATTAAGGTTGTTAATGGGAATAAACGAAGGGATAATACCACTGCCCGATGCTGCCAACCCGATGGAGGGATTGTTATTTGTCCAAACAAAAGAAGCGCCCGGCACATTGCTGTTCAACACTATGGCAGGGTTTACAGAGCCCGCACAAATATTTTGGTTGGGCGGCAACAGCACCGAAGGTATCGGATTAACCGTAATGGTAAAGTTTTGCGGCATACCCGAACAGCCCGCATACACTGGCGTAACGGTAATGGTAGCTGTAATGGGCATATTTCCGTTGTTGGTTGCCAAAAATGCTCCTATGTTGCCGCTGCCCGATGAGGGTAGCCCTATACCGGAACTACTGTTTGTCCAGTTGTAAGTAGCGCCGCCGGTACTCCCGGTAAAACCAATGGGCGAAGTACTGTTGCCGGCACAGTAGGTAAAGCCCGATGTAGGCACAGTTACCGTTGGCGGACCGGGTGCAGTAAGGGTAAAAGATTGCACATACTGGCAGTTGGGTTGTTGGCTGCCGGTTATGGTAACGGTATATGTGCCGGCGGCAAGGTTGGTAATAGTAGCTGTATTTTGCCCGCTACTCCACTGATAAGTGTAAGTATTGAGCGGAAAGCCGGAAACCTGCACCTGAATACTGCCATTATTAACCGTAGTACAAACCGGATTGGTTACCTGAGGCGTAATGGTAAACGGATTAGACTGGTTTACCTGAAAAGTATGCGCTTTTAACAGGTTGCCGCTGCCGGCGCTGTAAACGCTCACCGTGTAAGTACCGGCAGCTAATCCGCTAACAGCTGCGCCGGTTTGCCCCGTTGACCATTGGTAAGTAACCAAAGCCCCTACCCCGTTTGCCTGCGACAGGCTGATAGCGCCATTGCTGTTGCCAAAACAACTATTGCTGATATTGGCGGTGAGCGGTGTTACCGAAACCGATTCGGCTAAAGTATTGGTGCCGCTGGCATTGGGGGTTCTTAGGGTTTGCAGCACCGTTTTGGACGCATTTTCCTGCACAAATACCACCGTGCGCAGTTGACTTGCATTTACGCCGGAGGGTATAGTGTATGTTTGTGTTACCGAGTGAGTTTGCCCTGCATTAAGCAGTGGCAGGGTAGTACCCGATGCAGAAGGCAGCATTTTGCGCATTACATTCGGGAAATCTTTTTCACCATTGCCTCCCGGCGGATTGGTATAACTTACCATTTGCTCTATCAGTACTATATGCAACCTGTAAGAACCGGCAGGAAAATTGATAAGGGGTGTTACTGTGGCGGTAATGGTGATGTCGTTGCCTACTTTGGTTTCCTGTATCTTAAGGTTGCAAAGCGGCGCTATACTTTTGTATTGGTTGATAAGGTTGTTGGTAACTATGCCCGGATTGCCCGATTGCACGCCTTCAACCACTATTCTTGGCACCCCGCCTACTCCGTAATAGCCAACCCTTGCGGTATTTTCGGCAGTGTTAAAGCTATACATGGGGTCGGTGCCGGGCCATGAGGTATGGTAGGCAATATGGGCATATTTGCCTGCATTGGTCGGGTTGTTCAACACCGTCATCAATCCCGGATTTTGAGCCGCACAAGGACCGCAAGAAGCATTGGTAAAGTGTTCTAACAACACCATTCTTTCCGCAACTTCATATATTACAGCTATGTTTTTAGTTTTCAAGTCGTTAGTCGTATTCAAATCGGGCTGCCCATTAGGGTTTTCTGTCCAAACCTCTACCGTATTGCTGCCAAAATCTGCCAACCAGGGTGTAGCATGTGTAAAGTTAAACTCAGTACCGGGCGCTATAGAGGCGCTGATGCCGGTTTGTGTATAAGTAAGTCCGCCATTTACCCTGTATTTCAGGGTAAAATTAGTAACCGTAGTAGTACCTAAATTCAGCACCTTACCTTGTATTTGTTGGTTGCCCGCCATTATCGGGGAGGGTGTGCTTATCTGGCTGACCATTAAATCACGGGTTTGCGGCGTAACAGCAAATATCTTAATTTCCTGATTAGTAAAACTGCCACCCGATATGAGCGTTGTTGCGCCTTTGGTGATGTTGTAAAAACCGCTGCCGTAAGCACAGCAAAGTCCATCATTGAATGAGTCATAAATTTCAAATTGCAGTATAGCATTAGTAGCTACACATACATTATGCGTATGCACCGTGTTTGCTGCCGTATAAGGTCCACCGCTCAACAGTTCCACCCCCGAAATATAATCTTTTAGTTTCCAGGTAGTTTCATTAGGGTAATTATCTGTTTTCACTGTAACCGTCAGTTGGGTTTGCCCTCCCGGGCACTGGGCTTGAAGGTTCAATACCGAAAAGCAGCATAACCAGAATAAAACTACGGCAGGCACCATACTGAACATGACATTTGGAGTTGAAAACATAGGTTGAAACTTAGTTTGCATTTAAAATTATTTAAACAGTTGTATTTTTTTAACCAATTTCTCGACATTCAATTGTATTTGCACAAAATAAACACCCGGGCTGTATGTTGTTAGCTTTATGGAATAAATGGGTTTATCGGGAGAGGGCATTTCAATATGGGTGGGCAGTTGTCGTCCCATAATGTCAAAAACGGTTATTTGTATAAGCTGCTGCGGCAGGTGGTCGGGTAAAACAAGGTACAGTAGTCCATCGTAATTGGGATTGGGGTAAATGTTTACCGCTGCCTCGGTAAGTACATTATCGGGCAAACCCGTTATTACAGAAGGATTTAGCACAAACCATTGCGTACAACCGTCTTTATCGGTAACCGAAACAGTATAGGGTTGGGTAAAAGCCCCCAAGTTAGTGGCGCTACCGGTAGCGCCATTGCTCCATAAATAGGTATAAAGCGGTGTTCCACCGCTCACAACCGCTATGCCGTTGTAGCTGCCGTTGGGTTGTTGGGTGGCATAGGCATACACCTGTAAAGTATTGGCAGGCATGGTAAAACTGCCCACCTGCCAGGCACCGCAACCATTTCGGTATGCGTAAACGGGGTAAACGCCGGCATTCAGGTTTACAAAACTGCCCGATGTTTGAAAATTGAGCCCATCGGTAGAAAACAGTACGCTACCTGTAGGCAAACCTCCCATAGCTGTTGCGGTAAAACCGTCTAAACAGCCTCCTGCATCATATACCGGCGTAATGATTGCCGAAACCATGCAGGCAGGCAACGGACTACAAGCCGGTGCTGCACCCGAAAACTGATACGTACAATTTTCGCTGTCGGCTATCTGGTAGCTCCATGCAGCGCTGTATAACTCACCACTGGTATAGTTATTGCCCGAAAGCATATTGCCGTTTACCATATAAGGAGGCACACCGCCCGATATACTAAACGACATGGTATAACCACCGTTGCTGAGGCAAATAAATAAAGGACCGTTAATACCTACATTAGGACTACTGATACCAAAAATGGTTTGGTTAACGGTTATCGTTACCGAATCGTCATCGGTGCAGCCATTGGCATCGGTAACGGTTACCGTGTAAGTGCCGGTGATATCGGGTGTAAGGGTTATGGTAGCATTATTGCCCAAATTGTTGCTCCACTGGTAGCTCAGCCCGCCCGATGCAGTAAGCGTAGCGCTTTGTCCGTTGCAAATAGTTTGGTCAGGTCCGGCATTGGCTATCTGAGGAGCGTTCACATATACCCATACCATATCCGCAGCCGTACAGCCGTTTGTATCAGTAACCGTTACGGTGTAATTGGTATTGGTTGTCGGATTAACCGCTATGGCAGCGCCGGTTTGCCCGGTATCCCATACGTATTGTATGCCGCCGGTGGCATTGAGCAGGGCGCTGCTGCCGGTGCAAATGGTTTGGTCTTCGCCTGCATTGGCTATGGACAGCGAATACAGAGCTACCCAAACCGAATCGGTTGCCGTACAGGTATTTGCTCCGGTTACGGTTACGGTATAAAAACCTGCCGATAGGGGAAGAACCGAAACAGTAGCGCCGGTTTGACCGGTACTCCAAATATAATCTACCCCGCCCGATGCAGTTAAAATTGTCGTTTGACCCGGGCAAATGCTTTGGTTAAGTCCGGCATCTGCCACAGGCGGCGCGCTAATGTTTACCCACACCACATCGGCAGCCGTGCAGCTATTGGCATCAGTAACCGTAACGGCATAGCCGGTATTTTGATTAGGACTAACAGTGATACTCTGCCCCTGCATACCATTGCCCCACTGGTAAGACAGCCCTCCTGATGCGGTTAAGGTGGCATTTTGCCCATCGCAAATGCTTTGGTCGGTACCTGCATTGGCAGTGGGCAAGGCATATATGGTAATAGTAGCGCCGGCAACAGCCTGCGGACAAGCTCCCGATGCGGCTATAAAATTGGTAACAGTATAGGTGCCGGGTAAACTGGCATTGGGTGTTACAATGCCATTTACAGGGTTAATACTCAATCCGGCAGGGTTTGCTGTCCAAATGCCCGAAGTGGCTCCGGCGACCAATACCGGCACAGCCGTAATACCACTGTATGCACAGTAGGCGCTGCTATTGTACCCAAAAGTGGCTATGGGTTCTGTCACACAAACCACACAATCATTAACCGTAATACTCAGCACGGCTGTACTGTTGGGGCAAGATGCACTACCGGATACGGTGTAAAGGTACTGATGCGTAACATTAGGGTTTAAGCCGTTGCCGTTAAAAATACTGCCCGATGTAAGTGGCGGAGCGTCCCCCATCGGGCTAAACGTACCGCCGGAAATACCGGTTACCAATGCGTTTAAATTAACCAATGTTATACCCTCTTCAGCATTATTGCACACAGCAGCACTATTATTTAAACCGGCATTTGGCGGGTAATGCACAGCTACATTAACCGCCGTATTTTCCGAACACCCAAAACTGTTGGTTGCTGTTACGGTGTAAATACCGGTTGCCGCATTGGTTACATTTACAATAGAAGGGGCAGGCAAAACGGAATTGAAATTATTGGGACCACTCCATAAGTAAGTGCTGCCGCCGGTAGCCTGAAACTGAATATCGTTACCAATACATACGGGGCTGTTAGAACTTACCTGCACATCGGGCTTGGGATTTACCACCACTGCTTTGGCTGCCGAACCTGTACAGCCATCGGCATTAGTTACCGTAACAGCATAATTGCCCGGCGTTGAAGTAGTGAGAGAAGCGGTATTTAACCCGTTGTTCCATGCATACTGCATATAGCCTGCTCCCGCATCAAGGGTGGTAAAATTGCCTTGGCAAATAGTGGTTTCTCCCCATATTTCGGGGCTTAGTATGTTGGTTACGTTTACCGTTACAGAGCCACTGCCGGTACAGCCGTTTGCCGCCGTAACCGTAACCGTATAAAGCCCGTTTAATGCCGATGTAGCGCTGCCCGAAACAGTGGGATTTTGGAGCGATGCAATAAACCCGTTTGGTCCCGACCACAAATAATTTACTCCGCCGGTTGCGTTTAACACAAATATACCGCCCGCACAAGGGTTATTGCTGCCCACTACCACCGATGGCGGTTGTTGCACAGTTACCCCCAACATTGACGTACTGCTGCAACCGGCAGTATTAGTAACCGTTACATGGTAATTGGCTGAGTTTGTAGGGGCAACGGTTATGGGCTGCCCACTTTGTCCGGTACTCCACTGGTAATTGAAACCGGCGCTTCCGGTTAGTTGGGCGGTTTGTCCGCTGCAAATGGTAGAAGGCTGTGCCAAAACGGAAGCCGTTGGGGTGGCATTAACAACTATGTATCGGTCGGCGCTCGCTGCCGGACATGCGCCCGATGCTGCAATAAAATTGGTAACTACATAAGCGCCGGGTAAACTGTTTGCCAGGTCAATAGCTCCGTTATTGGGGTTTAAACTTAAACCCGAAGGAAAAACACTCCACACGCCGGTGCTTGCACCGGTAGCAAGGACAGGCAAAATAGTGCCGCCGTTTACACAGTAGTTGGTATTGGTGTAGCTAAATTCAGCTACCGGCGGATTGGTACATATAGCACAATCCGAAACGGCAAGGGTAATTACCGCTTCATCGGGCGGGCATGGTGTTGTGCCGCTTACCGTGTATTGATACTGATAAACAGCGCCCGGATTCAGATTTACCCCGTTAAACAAACTTCCGCCTGCCAGAACCGGCGCTCCGTTTAGGGGATAAAAAATGCCGCCCGGCATACCATTTATCAAGGTGTTTACATCTACTGTAGTTACGCCTTCGGAGGCATCATTACATACCGATGCGCTGTTATCGGTTCCTGCATTTGATTGGGGCACAATGACTACTGTGGCTACCGCACTCCCCGTGCAGCCCGAAGCATTAGACACAACTACACTGTAAAGACCTGCCATATTTAAGTTACTGTTGCCAATAACAGGATTCTGTACCGAAGAAATATACCCGTTGGGTCCTGACCATTGATAAACGGTTCCGCCGCTACTGCTGAGGTTAATGGCGTAGTTTTCGCAAACGGGTGAGTTGGTAGAAACAAATGCCATTGGAGCAGGTAAAAACGTTACGGATTTAGACACCACTCCCAAACAGCCTGCCGCATTGGTTACGGTAACAGTATAGTTTCCACCTACGCTAATAGTAATATCGGGTGTATTAGCGCCTGTATTCCAAGTGTAGGAGCTGTAGCCCGCCCCCACACTCAGTAGGCTTGTTGTTCCCTGACAAGGGGTGGTATTTCCACTGATTATCGGGTTTAAAGCGTTGCTCACCGTTACTGATACCGACTGGCTGGCATTGCAGCCGCCCGGTCCAAATACAGTTAAGGTGTATATGCCGCTGTGTATGGCAGCAGCACTGTTGGTAACCATCGGATTTTGTTGATTGGAGGTAAAACCATTAGGTCCCAACCATGAATAACTCAATCCACCACTGCTTGCCGATAGCGTTAGTAATCCACCGGTGCAGGGATTATTACTGCTTGCCGTAACAACGGGAGGCTGCTGCACTACAACCGCTACCGATGCCGTAGCGCTGCAACCGTCTATATTAGTTACCGTTACGCTGTATGTGCCGCCCATGGCAGTGGTGGCAAATGATAACACAGGATTGGGAATGTTTGCCGAAAATCCGTTGGGTCCGCTCCACTGGTAAGTAGAACCCCCAGAACAACTCAAATTGAGGACATTGCCGGTACATACAGGGCTATTGCTGCCTACTTGCACCACCGGAAGCGGGCTGGTAGTTATTTCTATGACCGAGCTGCCGGTACAACCTGTGGCATTGCTCACCGTAACGGCATAAATGCCGCCGTTTGTAATGGTTATTGCAGGAGAGGTAGCTCCGGTACTCCACAGGTAACTTGCATAGCTCCCCACCACCGAAAGTGGTGTATTAGTCCCTGCACATAAATTGGGAACACCGCTTATGATAGGTTCTATATTATCGGCAACGTTAACCACTACTGAAGCAACCGCGCTGCAACCGCCGGCATTGGTAACAATAACCGTATAAACACCGTTTAATGCCGATGAAGCATTGGTGCTTACGGTGGGGTTTTGTTGTGTAGTAGTAAAACCATTGGGTCCGCTCCATAAGTAAGTAAAACCAACGCCGCTTCCGGCGCTTAGCGTAAACACGTTACCGGCACAGGGATTATTAGCCGATGCCGTTGCAACAGGCAATGATTGTACCGATACACTTGCCGATGCAGTTCGGGTGCAGCCGTTATTACCGGTTACGGTTACCACATAAATGCCTCCCATTGCCATTGTGGCTGCCGGTATTACCGGGTTTTGTTGCGTTGAAGTAAAGCCGTTTGGTCCACTCCACGCATAACTTGCTCCCCCATTACTGTTTAAACTGATGGCATCACCGGCACAAACCGGACTGTTGGCTCCTGCCGATACCGACAGCGGGGCGCTGCTGTTAATGGTAGCCGATGCCGTTGCGGTGCAGCCGCCGCCCGATACGGATACCGTATAAGTACCCGGCGCTAAATTGGCGGGGTTTTGCAAATTGCCCACTGTAGCAGGCGACCATGTAAAAACGGGATTAGTAAAACCAACTGTACTGACAAAGATGCTGCCGTTATTTAACCCGCAGGTGGTGTGCGTAGGTTGAGCTGTGGCACTTACTCCCGAACAGGGATTGACCAAATTGCAACTGTAATTTGCCGTAAAGCCGGCAGCCGCTACACTGCTGTTGGTGGTAAAAGTAACAAACATGGTGGGTCCGGTAGAAACCAACGTACCGGGCAGGCTGCTGCCCGAAAAAGCGCCTAATAAGCCTGCCGATGTATTGCTGCCATTGTAAACCCGCACCACATCATTACCCGATTCGGTATTGAACTGGGTAAAATTTAGCGTGATATTGACTGCCCCGGCGGGCGCTATTAACCAACTGCACGACAGGTTATTGCCATAATTCTGGCTGCCGCTGCCATCGGTAAAACTGCCGGTGCAACTGGTTAGGTTGGTTGTACCGGAGCAGGTTACAGGCACAGTACAGCTATAATTGGCGATCCAACCGGCAGCGGTTACAGAGGCATCGGTAACAAAGCGCACATACATACTGCCCGAATTGGCAGTAACACTTGCCGGTATGGTTGAGCCACTATACGAACCAATAAGTGGCGCTGTAGCGCCGGTGCCGTTATACACATACACAAAATCAAACCCGCTTTCGGTAGTAAACGCGGTAAAATTGAGGGTTACACTGGTGGCATTGGTGGGGCTGATGAGCCAAGCGCAGTTTAAATTGTTGGTGTAGTTATTTGCACCACTGCCATCTGTGATAGTGCCCGAACAAGTATTGAGTACCGTTGTGCCGGTACATGTGGGTGTAGTAGTACAGGTATAACTGGCATTAAACCCTTGCGCAGTTACGCTGCCATCGGTGGTAAACGTTACCAGCATGGCGGGTCCGGTAGTGTTTACCGTAACCGTACTCAGCGTGCCCGAATAAGTGCCCAACAATGGTGCAGCAGTGGTGCTGCCATTGTAAACCCGAACAAAATCAAAGTTTTGCTCGGTCTGCAAATTGGTGAGCGTGAGTGTAATGGTAGCAGCGCCCGAAGGGGTAATCAGCCAACTGCACGATTGGTTGTTGTTATAGTTTTGCGAGCCGCTGCCATCAGAAAAACTGCCGCTACAGGTGGTAAAAGTAGTGTTGCCGTTGCAAAAGTTAATCACTTCCAGCACTATGGTTTGGGTGGTGGTGTGTTGCAGGGCGGGGGTAGCGCAGTTATTGTAGGCAGTTAAAGTTACCGTATAAGTGCCGGCAGCGGTATAAATATGTGTGGGATTAGCAAGTGTAGATGTATTATTACTGCCCGATGCAGGGTCGCCAAAGTTCCAACTATACGAGGTGGCGTTTATAGAGGTATTGGTAAAAGTAACTGTTAGTCCGTTGATGCTTCGGGTAAACTGGGCGGTGGGCGTACCTCCCGAAACTGTAACAGCAATTTGCGGCGACTCCGACATGCAGGCAGCGCTGTTGGTAACTCTAACAGTATAATTGCCGGCTTGTGTAGCCGTGTAAGTGCTTGCCGTAGCACCCGATAGGTTAGAGCCGTTTCTTCGCCATTGATAAGTGTTTCCGGCACCTGTGGGCGAGGCTACCAACTGCACGCTGCCGCCGGTGCATATATTGGTGCTGCCGCTTGCTGTTACGCTTGCAAAACCGGCACTTAGGCAAGTAGCAGTTTGTACTTTGTTCCTGATTAAATTACCCGGTTGCGTGCCGAAGCCATTGGCAAAGTTGATGCCGTTTGATGTGAGGTGGCAATAACTCATTATGGTGCCTCCGTTTACCGGCGGCGGACCCGGTGAACACCCTCCTTCGGTTGTATAACAATTATCTAAAGCCCCACCCGTCCAGCCGCACCACTGGGTATGATTTGAGCCAAGATTGTGCCCCATTTCATGCGTTATTACATTAACAGACCACGAGTAGGTGGGTAATTCAGAATAAAATGTATGTATATCGCTATAGGCATGACGATTTGCATTGCTACACAAAACGTTAAGATACGCCCTTCCTCCCAAAAAACTTGATGGCGCAGAAAGTAAATGTGCCAAATGACCATTGAAGTTATTACCAACTTGAGCGCCAAAACTATTTAACGCAGTCAACGAACTACTGTAATTATACGGGTCAGATACACTCCAAACATAAATTTCTGATATTTGAGTAAGAATGCTTTCATTAGCATACAAAGCCGCCATTACATTGAATAGCCCCGTAGTGTAATTTACAGTATTAGTAACGCTGTTTCCGTAATTCCGTAATAGCTATACATGCTATTGCTGCAATGTATATACACTTTTACCACCTTATCACATACTAATTGTGCGCCGGTTGGGTCATCGGGTTGGAGCATATTATCGGGCGGCGTATTTTCTTCATCATCGGCAACCAAACACGTAAACGGCATGTTTTCAGTCAGGAGTTGGTCGTTGTATAATACGTACAAATCAGCATCTTGCAATTTACCCAAGACCAAATTTCCTTTTTCGGTTGCAATTACACCCATTAACCCGTTGTCAAAAAAACTTATAGCCGCCCATGCAAGGCTATCACCGGCTACAATGCCTCGGTAGTGCAGCCCTGGTGTGTATGAGGCTTGCCTTTCTGTACCGTTGCCGGTGTTTTCGGTTATTCTAAAATCATCGGTTACAATCTGGGTTTGATGTAGCATTAAGGTTATGTTTTCGGTTGCCGATATAGGTATATCTATCTCCATAACCGAATATCGCTTTTCCATAATGGTTTCCAGACATGGTTTATTCAAGCTGAGGAGTAGTGCATCGGGAGCTATTTTTTTTACAGCCGTGCTTTGTACAACTGTATCGGGGTTTACCATATCAAGTAAAGCCTTCAGTACCAGCCTTTTTTTAAGAGCAACCTGTTCAATTTCTTTGGCTATGGGGTGCAAGGATTGCCCTTTAACAGCCTCATGCGCGTGTAGCCAGCTCAGAAGCGTTACGGTAAAGAGCAAGCTAAATTTGTAAAAACGCTTCATATATAGATATTTTAACTTTTTTAAATCCGGCTTATTTTGTACATGCTGCCTTTCCTCTTTGTTTGTAAGAGTACAATAAAATATAGCTCAATAGTATTAATAGTAAGCCAAGTTGCAAATCTTGATTGTATTATTTACACACTATAACTCCCACAAAAATAAACACAATTTTTTATTTGCCCCAATATGACCACTTTATTTTTACTATTTTTGCAGCAAAACATACTCTTCATACCATATAACCCCTAAAAGTAACCCTGCAACCCAAAAAAAATAACTATACATCACCCACACATTCCGATTTTATCCTTAGCTTTGTGCAAAACAAAGATATGATGAGAAATTTTCCCTCTATTGTAGTGTTGTTGTCCATTTTTTTATGGACAGCACTGCCTTTAACAGCACAAAATACAGGCGGCATGAACACCTCCCAAATCATCACTGCCATTGAACCGTCGTTGGTCAATGTTACCTTTTTAGATGATAATGATGAGGTAGTAGGCTATAGTACCGGTTTTTTTGTAAGCAACAACGCAGTGGTAACCTCGCTGAAATTTTTCAACCAATCAGCAAAAGCTACTATTACCGACTATAACAACAAGGTTTTTCCGGTACTGAGCCGGCTCAACGACCTGCCCGAGTACGACCTTGCCTTGGTGAAGGTAAACTATACCAAGGGCAAACCCATAGAAATAAGCCCCGATACCGAAACATCGGGTAGTACGGTGTTTGCCATTTCTACACTGCCCGGAGCAGGGTTCACCTTCAACTTTGCCAGTGGTAAACTCCTTTCTGCCAACCGCACCATAGACAACATTGCCATAGTAGAAGCAGAAACCAATACCCGGGTAAGCGCCACCGCAGCCGTACTCATCAATGCAAGCGCCGAACTGATAGGTATTATCAATGCCAATATCACCGCTCCTTTATTGGGTAAAATCAATGGCAATTTACCCGCCCTCCAACCCAACTACCTCAATACACTTTTGCGCAAAGGCATATCCGACACTGCCGATGAGCCGAAATCTGAGCCCGAATTGGTTCAGGAAGACGAAGAAGAACCCCTCCCCACTCCTTCTAAATCTGCCGATAAAGGCAAGGAAGGGGAAAAAACAGTTACTACTTACGATGATGAACCGGAAGACGAAGCAGAAACAACACCCGAACCCAAACGCAAACCAACCCCACCGCCGGCAAACGAAGAGGAGGAAGAAGAATACAAACCCAAGCCTAAACCCGCCCCAACAAAAACAACTCCCGAAAAACCGGCGAAAAAACCAAAAATTACCGTTGTTCCGCCCGATGACCGAGCAAAAAAGCAAAACAAATCTCAACAGCCCGATAGAGCAGAAAACAAACCCACTAAAGAAGACCTCCGCCAATCTATGACCTCGGGCAGCAGTTCTGTTGCTTATAAGGGTCCTTCTACTGCTCTCTACTCGCTGGCAGTTCCCGGCTTGGGTAATTACAAAATGAGCAATAAAAAACCTTATTATTGGGCTATTACCGCCGCCGCTTATGGCATGGTGGGTTATGGCATATTCAGCAAAATTCAATCAAATAACCAATACCAAAACTATAAAACAGCTACCACCCCCTCCGAAATCAACAGCATGTACCAGAAAGCTAATAAAAACCACCTGTTGGGTTCTTATATCCCACTTTCCGCACCCTATTTTGTATCTTTGGGCAATTAAATTTTGCTAA
>ERZ761609.2450-NODE-2450-length-13688-cov-108.118096_pt1 | contig 13688 bp, 14 predicted proteins | sample MGYA00511163_ERZ761609 | MGnify/ENA primary metagenome ERZ761609 (study PRJEB28899, sample SAMN02445070) | bioreactor sludge metagenome | biome: EBPR sludge | place: Australia: Brisbane, Thorneside Wastewater Treatment Plant | collected 2011-12-16 ... | reverse complement strand
TGAAGGCGGAATCGCTAGTAAACGCAGGTCAGCTATACTGCGTTGAATACGTTCCCGGGTCTTGTACACACCGCCCGTCAAGTCACCTGAATTGTCTTCACCCGAAGTCCGTGGCCCAACCGTAAGGAGGGAGCGGCCGAAGGTGAGGGGGGTAAGGGGGACTAAGTCGTAACAAGGTACCCGTACCGGAAGGTGTGGGTGGATCACCTCCTTAATAGGATATTCAATGGAATGCCCACTGGGTAAGTCCAAATATCTAGGTCGGTTTCGAAGCATCGCTTCCAGAGCTGTCAGCAAACCCTAGGTCGCAAGATCTAGGGTTTTTTTTTATTTGGCCTCGATTCAAAATCACGAGCTTCACACGTTCCGGGCGTAACCTGTTATTCTGAACAGGTCGAGCTAACCCACGACGAGGAACTGCGATATGAATCTCCGTCCCAAAGGCCTCAGCCTCCTCTTGCTCTTGCTGGCCCTTCCCTTAGCCATAGCCCAAACACAGCCCCCGCCCGCGCCCGCCACCCTTCGGGTGACGACGGCCCCTGATCCGCGAGCGGAGCTGAAGAAGAAGTGGGAAGAAGTGCTTCGACCCGTGCTCAAGGACGTCCCATACGCCATGATCCTCGACCTTCCCGCCGAAGTGCGGCCCGAACTTCCCGTGCTCAAGAGCGCCATCGGCCCGATGGAGAGTTGGCGGCGCTATGCGGTATTGAACGAGCGCGACCTCTTGGTGACCAAGAACGGTTTGGCGCTGCACCAGCGCGAACGCAGTCTCCAGGGCACCTTCTGGCAATTGGCACGAGAATTCGCCAAGATGCCGGTTGGACAGTTGCGGAGCATCGCGATCAATGGGGCGGAGATCACCGAGCTCCCAGGACCCATTCAGAGAATTTTTGTGGAGAACTGGGGGCTCTATCCTGGAATTTCCGAGCGCTACTTGCGGGGCGATCCGGTGTTTATTCGGCTGATCGAAATGCCCAGTTCGAACGTGGTCAATGGCGAACGTGGCCCCATGATCGGAGATTTTCGGGGCAAGATCCCTGCGGCTGAGGGCTATGTTCCAAGGCCCGTGCCACAAAAGGCGACTCCGATCGCGACCCAAGAAGGGTTCTTTCTGGGGGATGGCCGAGCGGTCACGGTCGGAGAACTCGCTTTTCGGATTCGGCGCGAGCTCGGCGCAAGGCTCCACTACGATTCGCGATTCAGAGATTGCCTGCTCTATGTCCAAGGCTATCTTCCCAAGGATCAAGTCATCCAGGTGATGAAGAAACTTCTTGAGGCCCAGCCTGTGATCGTTGAAGAAAACCAGCCGCTGACGCTCGCCGAGTTCGAGGGCATCCTCAAGGCCATCGAAGGAACGACCGACCTGAAGGATTGGCGAGGCCACAACTTGACGTCCTGGGATGAAGTCAAGTCGAGCCGTGAGTACACGCTCGAAGAGATGTTTGAGCTGGTCCCGACTTACAAGACCTTTGTCAATCAGCCCATCATCGGGGGTGAGAAGCCGAAGCCAGATTGGAAGTTCACGCTGGAGTTGAGCCTCGCCTTTCGGATTAAGACAGAGCCCATTTTTGAGCCGGGCCGACCGTTCATGCAAAGCGACGGCCTCTTTGTCGTCCCTCGACCCAAGCCGCCGGCGAAGCCCTGACGACGAGAGTCGAGTCAAAAAATCTCGGCAAGATGGGTGGCGTCGGGGGCGCGTCGGAGCATCTCGTTGAGGAATTCAAGTCGGTTCTGGGGAGAAACGTGGACCTTGACGCCATTGATCATGGTGAGCTCGATCCGGTCTCGCGAAAGCGCCATCGCTGGCGACCGAGACGTCGTAAACGCGAGGCTGACAATGTCCTCGTAGCGATACCGGTCGGAAAAGAAGAGTCCGCGTCGCAGGTGGATTTGGTCTTCGGTGAGCGTGTAACGACACGGAAAAGTGAGCGCCCAAAGACTGGCGGGCAAGAACAAGGCCCCCAGAACATATCCCGACCCGGTCAAAAAGGTCTCAATGCAGATCAGCCCGACCAAGAAGACCGTGTTGAAGATCAAGAAGACAAGAAAACCTCGATCGACTTGGGACGGATATTGGCGAATCGTTGGGTGCGTCATGATCGAAAGGTCACTTGGAAGTTGATCGCCCCGGCCCCGGCCCAGGTTCGGGCCACCGGGGAGGAGTCCAGGCGCCGCTGGCAATCTTGCCGAGGAGATCCCAGCTTCGTCTCCCGGGTGATCGGCCAGGCTCGAATGAAGATGCGAATGGAGCTGAGATCGCTGATCAACGAGCCGAAAAGCGCGCCGACAGCCGCAACAATCCATTCGCGGCCATTCGCAACGAAGGACCGCCCGAGTCTCGCGCAGATCAAAATCACCTGGAAATTCTGCAAGGTCCGTAATTTGGAAAGATGCGGCCTGTTCGGAGGGACGTGCTTCTGGGCCGACAAGATGGTTTGGGCAAGAGGGCGATCTCTGGACATTTCGTTCTCAGTCTCCGACGCGATCCGAACGACATTTTATCGCGGGTCAGAAGGTTTTGGGGTCCGAGAGGTTCGGGCATCGCGCCGAAAGGGCTTGGATGAAATCGGCTTGGGCCCGGGGCGAAATCAAGAGCGACATCCCGTTTTGTTGCTCGATGCTGAGCCGGTCGAGCGACCAGGCGGGAGCCGACCAGACCGCCCGAGTTGGCCGAATCGCGACGATCTCGTGATACGGAATTCGATAGCGGATCCACCCGCTCTGAACAACGAGCTCTGAATCCGCGAGCGTGTAGGTGCAAGGCCAAGTGAATGCGGCCAGAACCCCCAGATAGCCCGCCAGCGCGATCCAAGCGGAATGGACGCCTTCGAGGCTGCTCAATATGCCGGCCAGGGTGGCGATCGCCGCGCCCGTCGCGATGATCGCCGCGAGCCAGAGATCGACTTTGGTTCGAAATCGCGTCAGTTCCACATCAAAAAAGACGTGGCCAGACCTCGGTCGGTTGCCGGTGGTCGAACCCGTCTTCGGAAGAAAAAAGCCCGCTCGCAACCCGGAGGTTGGAGCGGGAACTGCATGGGTTGTTTGTGAGTGTGCTGGGGGTTAAGCTGCTTTTTTGGCTTTGCGTCGTCGAGCGATGGCGGCCAGCCCGAGTCCGAGTGCGGCCATGGTGCCGGGCTCGGGGACCGGTTGACCCGGGGTGACTTGGTCTTGGACCCCATTGCCCCGCAGGAGCATGAGGTTCATTTGGGTGGTCGCTTGGCCGGTGCGAATTTGGGTCAGCCAGTTTTCGGCGAGGTTCGTCACGCCGGCTTGGTTTTGGGCTGGAGTCACCCACAGCTTCGAGAGCGTGCCTTGGACGAGAGTCGCATCGTTGTCGAAGCAGAGCTCCCATTGGGCCAGTTGGAAGGCTCGCATGGCGTTTTGAGTTGTGATCGCGCCGTAGAATGATCCCCACAGGGTTTGGAGCCGCTGGGTGCGCAAGGCGTCAAAGAGCACCGGGCCGCTGATGCCGCCATTGATCGTGCTCGATCCGAGCAGGTTCACGACTTGGGTGTGGGTTTTGGCCTGATTGAAGGGCAAGTTCTCGCCGATTTCGACGCAGAACGACTTGAAAAGGGCCGGGACCGTGTTGTCGACGCCGGGGCCTGGGGTGTCGGTTCGGGTGCCATTGAATCGGGTGGTACCGTCTTCCCGGGCCCCGTTGTGACCGGGCAGCGCAGTAGTGAATTTGACCGTCGGGGTGCCGAATTCGCCGGTATAAATGGCGGAGATGCTTTGGGCGGTGGATTGCTGGGCGAGCATTGCGCCTGCCAAGGCCAAGGTGGGGATGAGAATTCGATTTCGGGTGTTCATAGTGGGTTCCTCTTGTTGCCGGGTGGGCTCGAAGGCAAGAGGAAGCAAGATCCCGGCCAAGGCGGGGGCGACGAGCGACGATCTGGTAATTCAGCGGAGTTGATTTGAACGTCGGCTCGGATGGGAGGGGGACGGCGACGGTTGCCCTGGTCTGAATCGCCGGGTATACTCGCCCTGTACCGTGGGGGTATAGCTCAGTTGGTAGAGCGCCTGCTTTGCAAGCAGGATGTCAGGGGTTCGAGTCCCCTTGCCTCCACCACGATTTCGCTTTCTCTGGTGCACATCGGCAGTGGGCCGTTTCGTTGAGTTCTCTGGGGATTCGTAGGGATCGGCGAATTTGGCCATCAGTGGGCTGACGTCTGAAAGACTCCCACAGCGGAAGTCCTCGATTCGCTCCATACTCACGCGATCATCGTCATTCACGAAGGCGATGCTCGTTTGGCTGGCCACCATCATGACTCTCGACCAGGCGACGAAGTCGCGATCTGCGGATTGAGGCCACAGGGTGAAACAATGTGGCCTAAAGAGGTCCGGACTTGCTCCTCTGGCGATACATCAGCGACAATAGGGCCATGCGCGGTCTGATTTTTCAAGCTAATCCCCCCCGTCAGAACCAGCTCGGGCGGCTCGCAGTCCGGCTACGTTGGCTGGTTGTCGTCCTTCTCGCTGTGTCGACGAACTTAGGTTATGCCGATTCTGTTGATGATTTTGTTCGCGCCGAAATCAAGCGGCAGCGTATCCCGGGGGCGGCGATCGCGGTGGTCCGGGACGGAAAGATCACAAAGAGTCGGGGGTATGGAGTGGCCGATCTGGATCATAACGTGTCGGTCACAGCCGACACCGTTTTTGCGCTGGCCAGTATCACGAAACAGTTTACGGCGACACTGGTCATGAAACTGGTCGAAGAAGGCAAAATTGACCTGGATCGAGACCTCAGCTCCTACCTCGACGATGCACCCGCGACGTGGAAGGGCATCACCATTCGAAACTTGTTGAATCACACCGCCGGACTTGCTCCCCTTGGCAAGGACTTTATCGGCCTGGTTCGACTCCCCAACATCTCAACGACCCAGATGTACACGGCGGCAAAAGCGGACCCATTGAGCGGAAAACCGGGTGAGAAGTGGTCATATAGCGATGTTGGATATTTCTTATTAGGAATGGTCATTGAGCGGGTCAGTGGCCAGAAATTTAGTGCATTCTTACAAGATCGAATTCTCGTTCCGATTGGAATGAAAACTGCTCGTATGGCCGACTTGAATCGACCTTATCTAAACCTGGCAAAAGGTTATACGTTAGTCCAGGTTGGAGATCGATGGGAAATCTACAACATTCGGCGCGATGGTCAACGCGAACTGACTTCGCATTATGGGCTTTTTGGCACGGTAAAGGATCTTGCCCAATGGGATGCCGCACTGACACAAGGTTCGATCCTGCAGAGTTCTAGTTTGGAGCAAATGCTGACCGCGACACGGTTGCAAGACGGTTCGATCGTCCCATACGGATTTGGTTGGAGTCTGGCGGAGCGCCAAGGGCACGCGTATCATTATCATTCAGGGATTACGGGAACATTCATTTTGCGGGTGCCGTCGCTCAAGCTTTGTGTCATTGTGTTGACGAACTTGGGTCGTTGGGCGTCGGGGGCGTCTCGAGGTGCTGATACTTCCATGATCGCGCACGGCATCGCGAGTTTGGTGGAGCCCAAGTTTCGATGGCGGCCCCTAGTTCATCAGGATAATCCGCTGGCCGCAAAGGCCCGGGAGGTATTCGATGCACTGGTGGCCGGACGATTGCCAGCGACGCTCTTCACTCGCGAAGCGAGAGAATCCTTAGCGTTGGAGGCGCAAGAGTTTCATTCTTGGTACGCTGATCTAGGCGCGATTCGACATATCGACCTGGTTCATCAGTCCGAAGAGATCGGAGAAATCCTCTCTATTTTCCGATTTGAGTTTGCAAAAGGGGTGAGGATTTTTGCCTTAGCGGTGGACCAGGCCGGTTTGGTAACTGGTTTCTTTCCTGATGCATAGCGAGCGCACCGCAAAATCCAGCCAATAGATTTGAATTGGAACAGCACTCGGTCTGAGAGATGGAGCCCTTCGGCATGCTAAGTCGTGGCGACTCTTGCCTCGCCCTCGGCCGGGCGCACTGGCGCGGCGCGCCTCCGGGTGGGGCAGGATGTCTGGGGTTCGAGTCCCCTTGCCTCCACCACTTTTTGACTTCTGGGAGTCTAAGCGGCAGTTGGCCTTGTTCCGAATCTCCAGGGCTTTCTGGGCGTCAGCTCAGGTGTTGTTGCATGTAGCGGCGATACAGTTCGCACCTGAGTTGGATCGTGCGGTCGCTGATTTGATGGACCACTCCCGCCGCGAGCAGACGATGATAGCCGTCGGTGTCGCCGAGGGCCGGGCTTTGCAGCGAGGCCCGAAGCGCCTCGACGACCCCTGGGATCTGAGTGACGGAGATGAGGATTCGCTTCAGATGATCGCCAAAGGCTCCGTCGTCTCGGTCGGCGGTGGCAAGAAGCTCATCAAAAGTCATCGCGCCCCGGGCCACAACGTCGAGAGCGCGGCGCACGAGGAAGGGTTGACCGCCGATCAAGGCCATCAACGCGCCGATCTGCGCTGCATTCAGAGGCGAATCGTAACGGCGGTTTAACTCGCCGACTGCTGCGGCATCGAAGTCCTGAAGATCCAGCTGCCGCCCAACGTTGAACGGAGATTGGTTGAGGTCTTGGATGAACAGGTGCGCCTCGGTTGCGTAGCCGAGCACGACCGTGAACCGGGACCAAGGGCCATCCGGCTCGGTCGCGCGGGAGTTGTGCCAAGAGCGCACCAGCCCAAAGAAATCGGAGGCGAAAGCCGCTCCGAAGAGCTTGTCGGCCTCGTCCATGAACCAGACCAGCGGCACGTCCGATGATTCGATCAAAGCTCGAATGAAGTTGTCGAGGTTCATGTTCGCGCCGAAGACGTCGATCCACTCCTCTTCGAAGTCGTACTCGAACTGGAGCGACTTGGCCAGCATCCGGGCCAGCAGCATGTAGAAGCGTTCGTCGGAGGCCAGCGGCGTCGAAGACAGCTTCTGGAAATCGGTCATCGCGATGCGCCAGTTTTGGGACCGGGCGAACCGGGCTCCACGGCCAATCAGCGATGTTTTGCCCATCTGTCGTGGACCTTTGACGAGAAGGATGCTCTCGTTCTTGGCGAGGGCGCCGATAAACTCGGTGTCGGTGGGTCGCTCGACGTAAAAAGGCGAATCGGGCGGAACCGCACCGCCGACCGGCTCCAAGACGAGGTCTGTGTTGGCAATCGGTGGTTGCTCGATGGTCGCCACGATTGCCGCTAAGATGCGGCTGTCGTCTTCGGGAGTCTTCCAGACCGTAAACTGGAGGGGATTCACGATCGACCCCACGGGCCCTTCGAGCGGATGGTCGTCCCCGATTCGGACGGGAAGAATGAAAGGCTTGCCTCGCTTGCGGTGCTCGTCCGCCGCGACTTCGAGTTCGTATTCGAGCATCTCCGAGCCGAGGGCGCTATCCGAGACGATGGCAATAATCCAGTCGGAGGCACGAATCTCCTCTTCGATCACCTTCGCCCATTCCACTCCGATCTTCAGATGGCGATCGATAAAGACGCGCAGGCCGCGAGCGGTCAGATGCTGTTCGATGGAAGTCGACAGCGACTACGTCCTGACCGTGACCTTTCAGGCGGCTGATCATCTTGCCCCTCTTCATGTCCCACACGATGGCGGTGTCGTCCGCGGAAGCGGTCACGAATCCCACCCGCTGATGCTCTGGATTGTGGATATCGGTCACGTGTCCGTCACCAGCCAGCACAATCCGTTCCGATTCGATTTAGAGCGGGTCACGATCAGCAGGGCTGTGTTCCGAAGGTCAAAACGAGTCTGGGACACATTCCAACTTTGCACCAAGGAGAGGGGCATTGCCAAAGCCCCAGAGTTCGAAGTAGGGATAAAAAACCAGGCTCCTCGGTGAACGCAGCAGTACAACGAGGGGTCCAAGAACAAGGCGCCTAGCCATATACGCCCCAGGGTGTCAAGGAAGGGCATTGGTGTCGAAAATTGCGCAACGGCTACCAGACTTCTTGATACTTTGGACCACTGGATTCGGGAGGATTACCTGGCGGGATCATTTGCAGAGTCACTGGAATTGGGAAGTCCGTCCCAATCAGAATTGCTTGCCCTGCTGCAAGCGTGGGAATGAATGCCGCGGCACTACGATCTAACTCTCCCGCTGCCTTTTCGACGATGTCCCGATCTTCCGGGTTCGTTAGCCGATGCACCAGGTACGCTCCCATCTGACTTAGAATGCCTTGCCCGATGTCTCTGGGACGCTGAGTGGAGAGGCAAATCGTTAAAGCGTATTTTCGACCTTCTTTTGCAATCAATTCGAATGCATCAAGCTTAAGCTTCGCAAACTCCTCGCCGATAGCCTTGCCTATGAACTGATGAGCTTCATCCAGTACGACGACAAGTGGGGAGTTGACCAAGTTCTTTCTACGTCCGTAGATCAAGAGATAGCGGCCAATCGCGTTCACGAGGATTTCCCGAATGTTGTTAGAAAACGACAGTTCTCGCAATGACAGGATGAGCGTTGTCTTTTGATTATCATCCAGGAATGGCTTCAGGACGTCGGTCAAAAAATCCTTCTTCCCGGCAGGTTTGAAGATACAAGCGAATTCCGAAGAGGCTACCAGCTGCTCAACTCGCGTGACTAGATTGATGCAGTACCCAAGGTCACCATCGTGAACACCACCAAACTTGTGGGCGTCCGCCCCTTTTCCCGTGGGCCAGCAGCACTCATTTTGGATTTGGTCTGCGAGCCTGGCAATGTCAAACGTAGCCGCAGGACCATCCACTAGCGGCGCGAGTGAACGAGAGGCGGTCTCAAAAGGCGCGCGAGCCACATTCGCCTTCTGGACGGTCGGCTGTGTACCGACCTGCTTCATCAATCCGTTTGCGGCGTCAACTTGAGTCTGCTCATACTTTGTCGGATCAGCCTGAATTCTCTTCGAGTGGTGCAAGAGCTTTAACGATTTGATGGCTCCTCTGAGTTTTGGGGCCTGAGATTGCGGTGCAGGCTGGAAGAGGGCGAACAAATCGGCTTCCTGTAACCGAGTGAATGGGACACACGTTTCAACCGACCCTCGGTCTTCAGCGACCTGATCCTTATTTATGTGTGCATGGGTGACATGATCGCCCGTAATCGTATGGAACTCACCAGTTGGATCAATGAGGAGAACCTTCGATTGATGTTTGCCTACCTCTTCAACGAGACGAGCAAGTGTCCAACTCTTTCCGCCGCCGGTTGCACCGAGGACCGCGCAATGTCGTCCAAAGAGACTTTCAGGTGCAACGCGAATCAGGGTATCCGTCGAAAATGGCAATGTTGCAAGAGTTAGGAGCTTTGCTTCTTCGTCACCAGTAAATCTGGAAGATTCTGCAAGCCATTTGATGAGAAGTGGATGGGCTGAAAAGCACCGTGCACCCAAGCGCGGATGATGTGGCACACCAGGCTCGATCTTTCCTGTCGCCAAGTCCACGGAGGCAACGAGGGAAACCATGCCGATGGGATGGACATCGGGTTTGCCCCCCAAGTCCTCTTCAACCGAAAGCCGCTCTCGCTCGGGGAGCCTTACACCAGTGATTCTTCCAAAGACGGCAGTATGCCCAGACTCGACAACAACAAACTCGCCGACTCGACCGGCTTCCAGCTGGTGGCCGTGATGCCAACGGCTACCTGGTGCGGCTGCTTGGGGCAGATTTACCTTCACGATGTTGCCCAGCACCTCAATGACCGTACCGATGGATCGGTCAGCATCAAACGGGTAAATGGGCAACGTGCTCATAGATTGAACAGCTGCCTCGTGCGGGCCTGGTGGAGCTCTTCCTCTGAAAGAGCGACCAAATCAGGCATGTGCTCAACGAAGTCCTCGAACTTGGCAGCGATAGCGTTGAGTCTTACGTCGCCGCCATCAATCAACCCAATCAAGGCTTTGTGCACTTCGTTTTCCTCATCGCCCGCGAGAGCGGGATTGACGACAGCGCACTTGAGCCCAACGTTTGACCTCCAGGCAGCGAGGATCGGTTCATTGAGGTGTTTGTCTCTGAACCCATATCCAAGGACCAGCAACCCAGTATTGGGCTGACGCAGTGCGGATTGGAAGCGTGACATCACTTCAAAAAACGGCTGCTGGAACGAGGACTCGTATTTACCTATCCTCGGGAAGACCATGATAGGCTGCTCAGTGTCCTTGCGAATCACTTGCCCTTGGACAGCCCGCTCCCAATCTACTGAGCCGTGCAGCTTCAGCAGCTGAAACACATTTGGGATGAATGACAGGTTCTCGCTTTCGGTATCTCGCCTGACTAGATCGTAGCTGAAGTACGATCCATCGAAAATCTGTGGTGAAGAATGGCTGAATCCGTCCACCACAACGAAGCCTGCGTTGGCTGCGGCAACTTCATAGCATAAATCGTAGTTTGTGGTGAAGAGTCGTAGACGAGGCTGCCGACTCGATCGTCGCGCGACCTTTCTTAGGAACATCTCGTGCACGGGAAGTGACTGCCCGTGCACGGCAAAAAGGCACGACTCTTGGATCGCCCTCTCTGCCTCCTTTACGAACTTGGATACTTCGTCATCGGCATGGAGCACACCGTACATCTGACAGCGACTCATCAATTCTTCGATGTTCGATTCACTTTCAGGGTAGCCAACTTTCTTCAGTACGTCGGCGAACTTGTCAATCTTCTTTGCTTTATCCCAAAGATCACCCATTGTTGGTGCAAGGGTCTTGTCGCCATTCTTGATGCACAGACTCGTTCCCAAACCGGAGAGAACGACTAGGTTTTCGGAAAGCAAGACCTCAACAATTTTCGAGAGCCAGTCGCCAGAGTTCAACTGGGGGTGCTCCCACGCTTTGTCTTTGCGAATCTGCACAGTCTCGAGCCGCTTTTCTTCTGGCGTAGCTGGCGTTTCTGGTAATGGGTCCTGTTTTCCTGCCATAGTTACACCTCTCCAGCTGTTACTGCCACCTTAAAGTCCATGCCCATTGCTTCGATGGGTTTCTTGCCACAACGAATCTTGCCGTTCTCGGAGTTGCGAAGCTTAAGGAAGTCGTGATTGCTCTTGGGCACACGGACCTTGGGCTCCAGCAGGTCGCGCCGGATCATCTCGTCGACATCCTTGACCGACGGCTCGGAGCGCTGCATCAGCGCCCGGCAGATGCTCTGGGTGAGGAAGGGGTGCCCGTTCGTCCAGTAATGCACGCGCTCCAAGACCGCTTTTCCGTGCGGCCCGAGATGGTCGTCGAGCGCCATGGCTTCGTCGAGCTTGAAATCACGCAGATAGATGCGGTCGCCGATGTTGAAGGGCGTCGTGCGTGCGTCTTTCATCAGGTCGCTCGGCACCGCAACGCCAAGAAAACAGAATGTCAGCCGCTCAAACTCAGGATCTTGGACGCGTCGATTGAAGCACTCGCGCACTCCGGCGAAGAACTCGTCGGTGTTGAACGGCAGCGACCGGGTCGAGTCAATCTCGTCGACAAAGATCACGAACCGGTCTTGGGTGGACTCAAGCAGGATTTGTCGGATGGCCCCGAAGAACCGTTGCATCGGCCCGACACTCTCCTCGGCTTTCCAGTATTCCAAGATCTCTTTGCGCAGCCCGGTGCTTCGGCCAATCTCCAGCGCCATCCCCGCATACCATTGTTCCGGCGTGACATTGCGCCCGCCCAGCTTAGTGATATCGATAAACGCACACCGGATGCCTTTCTCCGCAAGGCGCGACATCGTTCGGACGCAGAGCGACGACTTGCCCATCTGCCGGGAATTGAGCACATAGCAGAATCGCCCCTTTTCCAGCGAGGCCATGATCTGCTGGTCAGCCGCACGCTCAATATAGCTCCCGGATTGAAGCGGCAGCGTCCCCCCGGCTACAAAGAAGTCGGACGCCGTCGACGAAGCTGAATATGTCGAATCCAAGACCGCATACTACCCAGCGCAGCCTGACCGACCGACTCTCACCGCCCCCGGGAGTCTCTGGGCTCCACCAGCCGCCCTTGATCAGCCCCTCCTGCAACCAAGAAGGGAAGTCTAATAGAGTTCGCATACTGAAGTGGACGCACTTCGAACTTGGCTCGAGGCGAAAGATACCATGGTGAGATAATCTGGTTTAGGTTGGGCCTTACCCGCACCCAGCGGTACCCCTATTGCGAGTTGGTACACTTGAACTGCTTCAGGTAGAGGATACGCGATGCTGACGGAACTGCACTTAAGAAACTTCAAGTCGTGGAGCGACACAGGCAGTATTAAGCTCCGTCCGCTCACATGCTTCTTTGGTTCAAATAGTTCGGGCAAGACCAGTCTGATTCAGTCCATTCTGCTGCTAAAGCAGACTGCCGAGTCCGCCGACCGTACGGCTGTTCTTCAGTTTGGTGGTCCCGGCTCCTTCGTAAACCTCGGCGATTTCGTGAGTGTTGTGACAAGCCATGATCTTGCGAAAGAAGTTTCGATAGGCAGCGTCTGGACTCTAGATAAGCAACTTAGTCTGGAAGACGCCTCATCAAATGCGGGACCACCGCTGGCGCAGGGTAAGGAAATGCACTTCTCTGCAACCGTCCGTGCCGCGAATGGGCAGGGAAAGGGCCTCAGGCTCGAGGTTATTTCCTTAGAGTATCAGGTTGGTGGCCAATCCTTCGGCATGAACAAAAAGAGTAAGCGAGATGAGTACGATTTGGTTGCCTCCGGTGCAGGTGGGTTCCAATTCAAGAGAGTCCAAGGTCGTCCTTGGCCACTACCTGCGCCGACCAAGTGTTATGGCTTCCCCGACCAAGTGCGGGCCTACTACCAGAATGCGGGGTTCCTAGCAGATATTGAACTTGAACTAGAGAATCAACTGCGTAAAGTCTACTATTTGGGGCCATTGCGCGCGTATCCTGAGCGTAGCTACTCCTGGGGCGGCGGTCAACCTCACGACATGGGTCGAACAGGTGAGTTAGCGGTCGATGCCATCCTGGCTGCACGAGATCGTGGAATTCTGATTTCGCCAGGATTTAAGAAGAAGAAGGTGCGTTTCGAGGAGTACGTAGCGCGGTGGCTCAAATCGATTGGGTTAATCGAGTCATTCTCCATTCAAGCTGTCGCCGCCGACAGCCAGATATACCAAGTGAGAGTTCGGAAGTCCGCAGGTGCCCCGGAAGTCTTGATCACAGATGTAGGATTTGGCGTATCGCAGATTCTGCCTGTCATCGTCCTCGCTCTGTACGTCCCTGAAGGCTCAACGATCATTCTGGAGCAGCCTGAGATCCACCTCCATCCGTCTGTCCAAGCCGGACTAGCAGATTTCTTAATCGATGCTACAAAGAATCGAAAGATCCAAGTAATCGTCGAGAGTCACAGTGAGCACTTCCTACGACGCATTCAAAGGCGTGTAGCTGAGAAGGTGATTGAACCTGACCAAACGTCCCTTTACTTCTGCACTGCAGATGCCGGGATATCAGCGATCCATCCTCTCAATCTCAATCTCTTCGGGATGATCGAAAACTGGCCAAAGGACTTCTTTGGCGACCTCCTCGGTGAAGTCGTAGCCACGCAAAGGGCAGGGCGAGAGGCCAGGCCATAGATGAGTCCGGGCGGAATCTCAGACACCAACGTCCTGGTTGTCGCGAATGGAAAAGGTGACCATGATCCCGAGTGTATCAATCGTTGCGTGGACAACTTGGACGATTACAAGACTGGGAAGCGAACTCTTTTCCTTGACTCTCTGGGGCACATTCTGGATGAATATTCGCGGCAAATCCAGTATAATCTGGTCTGCCCCCATTCGTGAAGACGTCTTAGGATGAGATCTCCGGGGTGGTTGA
>ERZ761609.2449-NODE-2449-length-13701-cov-4.673164_pt1 | contig 13701 bp, 10 predicted proteins | sample MGYA00511163_ERZ761609 | MGnify/ENA primary metagenome ERZ761609 (study PRJEB28899, sample SAMN02445070) | bioreactor sludge metagenome | biome: EBPR sludge | place: Australia: Brisbane, Thorneside Wastewater Treatment Plant | collected 2011-12-16 ... | reverse complement strand
TTTGAAGATGTGCTCCAGATCGTCTTCGATCGTCGAAAGGTAGCAGGAGCTCAATTGCGGGTGCAGCGTGCCGGCGTTAAACAACGTCGGCGTGCTGGACGTGAACAGGAACCGCGACATGACTTCGTAGAAGGCAATCGCGCGCTCTTCGCGGTTCACGCCTTCGTTCATGGCCAACCCCATGGCAACGCGCATCCAGAAGTATTGCGGCGTTTCGATGCGACGGCTGCGATCGTGAATGAGATAGCGATCGTAGAGCGTCTGCAGGCCCATATAAGTGAACTGCAAATCGCGTTCGAGATCGAGCGCTTCCGATATGCGGTCGAGATCATATTCGAGCAGATCGGGGCTCAGCCGCTCCAACCGCACGCCTTCGGCAAGGTAATGCTTGAAGTGCGAGCGGTGCACGGCCTCAATTGATCCCACTTCCACGCCGCCCGGCAGCACTTCTGAGTAGATGACATTCAACAGCAGTCGCGCCGCAACATACGTGTACGCGGGGTCGCGTTCGATCCGCGCCTTCGCGGCGAAGATGCACGCCTTGGCAATCTCGCTCGGCGAAATTCCGTCGTACAGCGTCTGAATCACTTCTTCGTTCATCTGCTCGACGGCGACAAGCTCTTCGTATCCTTGTGAAGCCTCGATCAGTTTCCGCCGAATGCGGTTGGGCTGCAAGCGCTCGCGCGAACCGTCGAGCGCGGTTACATGCAGTTCCGCCTGCGGCAAGCCGCCGAGCGTCGTGTCGCCGCGCAGCGCGCGCGCTTTCTTGCGGTCTTCGCGGTAGACGATGTAACGCCGCGCAACCGTGTAGTAGCCCGCCTTCATCAGGTGCCGCTCGACGGCGTCCTGAATCGACTCGACTTCCAGTTGCTCTCCGCCCGCGCTGCGGTTAATCACTTCATTGATCACCGCATCTGAAATCTCGCGCGCGCGCACGACCGTTACTTCGTCCAACGCGACATCCGGCTCAAGCGCAAGATCGGCCTTGAACGCCTTCTCGATTGCGCGAAGAATCCGCTCCCCATCAAAGGTCGCTGTTCTGCCGTCTCGCTTGGTCACCATCTGGGCTGGCTTCGCCTCAATCACTACCGTCACCCTCCTTCCGCAACTCTTCTCAAGATCTTCCGCTCTACCCGCCACCCAGATTCGCGACTGTCCCACGACGTTTTTGCTTTCTCCGCACGCAAAAAACGCCGTACGCACGCATGACCCATCCTCCCCAAAAAGAGACAAGGCTAGCGCACACGGTTCGTTCAACTGAACGTGGTTAACCAGGATAACTTGCTTGCCTGGGCCCGCTTCCCCCAGTCCAGGCTGCCCCTGCCATCCTGCGTTGCTTCGACCAGTTTTTCTGGTCTCTGCGGCGTGAAGTACACAATATACTGTGGTGTCCCCTTCTGTCAATACAAAACTTTGCGGTACGAGGTTTTCGAGTTAACTCCGGCTTTCCACTCTATTTTGCGCGTTATTTGACTGGCGTTCGTCAATTGTTAGCCCTACGTGAGCGACGAATAAGGGGATTCCCCTATCCTTCGGCTTGCGCCCCTACCCAAGCCGAGCCCCTAATTGCCCAAAGGATCTGGTGTAACGCATGTGCTTTGTGGTAGGCTTTTTATATCGAAGCCACGCGCAGATACCGCGTGGCTTGAACCATGTGTATACAGGCGCTGCCGGGTCCGAGCCAGACCCGGCAGCGTCCTTCAATTAAGTGAACACGGATATTGCGCCATGCCTAAACTCCATTGCGGCATTGACTTCGGCACTACAAACTCCAGCGTTGCCGTCGCCACAGACGACGGCGTTCGGGTTCTTGAGCTGGATCCGGAGAATGACAGTCCCCGTTCGCTGCCATCCCTGCTCTATATGTCGCGGGATGGGGAGACGCTGGTAGGGCGGTCGGCGGCTAACGCCTTCATTGACCGCAACGTGGACCGCGAAGTTATCCTGAAACAGGTCGATCTTGGCATCGAGATCGAAGGCTACGTCGGTTCCGAACCGGATAAATCGGAGGGCTATCGGCCGCGGGATGACCGCGAGCAGAAACGCGAAGCCGTGCGCGCGCATGCCACAGTCGAGGTGAACTCGCCGGGTCGCTTGTTCCAATCGCTGAAGAGCAGTCTGCGTTTCCGCGATTTCAAAGGCACGGAAGTCTTCGGCGAAACGTACCAAATTGAAGAACTCACTGCCATGATTCTGCGCCGCATCAAAGAAGCGGTGGATGAAGAAGCGGGGGAATCGGTCGAGTCAGCGGTGTTTGGCCGTCCCGTGCATTTTTCGCTGACCCCTGGCGAGGACGATATTGCCGAGGAGCGCCTGCGCCGCGCGGCGGCCATGGTTGGTTTCAAGGACGTCACCTTTTTCTATGAACCGGTTGCCGCGTGCGTCGAGTATGCGGTGCTTACCGACAACCGCCAACGTCTCATGGTCGTCGATATTGGCGGCGGTACCTGTGACATCTGCATCATGGAGTTTGGCGGCGGTCACGGCGCGCGCGAACGCCTTGCCGAGAGCAAGATCCTGGGCGTGGCGGGCGTGCCGATCGCGGGCGATGCCATTGATAAGGAAATCATCCGCGCGAAGGTTTTCCCCTGCCTCGGCAGCAAATCGCGCTACGGCCCTTCGCAGTTGCCGATGCCCATGTATGTGTACAACGCGATCATCGACTGGCAAAACCTGTACAAACTGAACACTGAAGAAACCATTAACTGGCTCATCGCGTCCGAGGCAAGTTCCACCCAACCGGAAGCGATACGGGCGCTGCGCACCTTGATCCAGCGAAACTTCGGCTATCCCCTTGTGCGTAAAGTGGAAGCGGCGAAAAAAGAGCTGTCTTACGAAATGGAAGCGATGCTTGAGATCCATAAGGAATCCCTGCGCATCTCGGAAAAGATCGACCGCGATGAGTTCACCCACATCATCGAGCACACGCTGGAAGATATGTTTGCGAGCATCGACGAAGCGGAAAAGATAGCCGGTGTCAACTCGTCGCAGATCGACTATGTGCTTACGACCGGTGGCACCAGCCTCATCCCCGCCGTGCACAATCTTCTGGCCCAGCGCTTCGGTTCTGAGAAACTCCTCGAACGCGACACCTTCACCTCCGTCGCAACAGGCCTCGCCGTCGTAAGCCAGTTCGTGTAGCGAGGGGAATCTGTAGGTCGCCGCGGTACAGTCGCTGCGGGGAGGATTCACCACGAAGGCACGAAGGACGCGAAGAATTCGGGGGAAATTCTAACCACAGGGACACGGGGAAGAGGTGCTCATGCGCACCGCCGCTGGTGTTGAAAACACAGACGAGATGTCTATGCATTCGTTCTTCTATCCCATAGCGAGTGCCGCGCGCAGGCGATGACCAGTCAGTCAGGCGCGACCATCGACACGGATTTTTTTCTCATAGAGATTCCAGCGCGTAGCCCATGACCGGCGCGACAGGCACGATCATCGACGGATTCTATTCCATAGGGATAAAGGTCTGCTGCATTCTGGTTTGCGAGTCTGCCCTCGCGCATCGCATACTCCAAACCGCTTAACGAGAAATGGGGCGTTGGGCGGCCCCGAGAACTCTCAACGCCCGGAAGACTTTCGCGCGTGGGCGAGCACTTTCTTGAGCGCGTCTACCACGTCCTTCACGTTTTTGTCGGTAAGGCGCGGGTGAAGCGGCAGTGAGAGCATGCAATCCGACGCCGCGGACGCGTGTGGCAGATCGGTGTCCCGTATGCCGAGTGTTTCGCGGTAGTACCGGTGTTTGTGGATTGCCACGAAGTGCACGCCGGTGCCGATGTTTTCCTGGCGTAGCGCGTTGGCAATGGCGTCGCGTGATGCGTTCAGAAGTTCAAGGCGCAGTTTCACGATATACAGGTGCCAGGCATGCTCCGCGCCTTCGATGGTGCGCGGCAATTCGATCTCTTCGACGCCGGACAACACCGATCCGTACATGCGCGCGATGCGACGGCGCGCGGCAATAAACTCGTCCAGTTTTTTCAATTGCTCAATGCCCATCGCCGCGCTCACGTTGGTCATGTTGTATTTGAACCCTGGGCGCACGACTTCCGGCGACGCGGGCGGCGTGTCACCACTATAGCGGTTCCACGCCAGCGTGCTCAGGCCGTTGTGCGCGAGCAGGCGCAGCGTGTGGGCCTTTTCTTCGTCGCAAAGGGACACGATGCCGCCTTCGATCGTCGTGATGTTCTTCACCGGATAAAAGCTGAAGCACGTGGGACCCCCGCAATTGCCGATAGCGATACCGCGATAGCTGGCGCCAAGCGCATGCGCTGCATCTTCGATCACGGGAATACCATGCTTCTTGCCAATCGCATAGATCGCATCGAGGTCGCAGGGTTGCCCCGCAAGGTGCACGGGCATGATCGCCTTCGTGCGCGGCGAGATGGCGCGTTCAATGGCCGCGGGATCGATGTTGAGCGTGTCCGGCAGAATATCCGCAAGCACGAGCTTCGCGCCCATGTTGACGACGGTGTTCGCCGTCGACACCCACGTGATTGGCGACGTAATGACTTCATCGCCCACGCCGACGCCTGCATCAACAAGCGACACGTGCAGCGCCGCGGTGCACGATGACACGGCAACGGCGTGCGGCGCGCCGACCTTATCCGCGAACGCCTTTTCGAATTCCGTCACCTTTGCACCGGTCGTGAGCCAACCACTGCGAAGCACATTGAGTACTGCTTGCTCCTCTTCTTCGCCGATGGATGGCGGCGACAGCGGAATGAATCGCGGCGCTACCGGTTCTCCGCCAACGGACACGGGAAGGCTCAGGAGCTCCTTCACCCGCCGCACATTGAAGTGAATCGTCGCAAAGGGATCGATAGTCTCATCGCGCAACCAATCGCGAATCTCGAGCGCGCCGCGCTCGGCGCTCCATTCCGGTTCGAAAGCGATGGTGCGCTGGATCTTTCCAAACTGCACGTTGTAACTGCGAAGGTCTTCATCTTCCTTCACTACTTCCACGGAAACGTTTTCGACCAGCCCTGAAATGAGGTGTGCAAGATCGATGATGCGATAGTTGTTCTTATCGGAACCGAGGTTGAACACCTCGCCGCTGACTTTCTTCGCCGGCGCTTCCAGCAGATCGACAAACGCGCGCGCGGCGTCGCGCACATGAACGAATGGACGCCATTGGCTGCCGCCGCCATAAACATTGATGACGCGATTGCGTGATGCGGTCGCCGTCATGAGATTGATTGCCAAATCGAAGCGCATGCGCGGCGACCAACCGAACAAGGTTGCGGGCCGCGCGATGACGGGTTCGAAAGCGTCGCTCGTCAACGCGAGCAGCGCCCGCTCCGAATCCAGTTTGCTCTGCGCATAGACCGACACCGGGTTCGTCGGGCTATGCTCGTCGAGCATCTCGAAAACGCCCTTGCCATACACGCTGCAGGAAGAAGCGAACGCAAAGCGCCGAACGCCCGCCTCGATCGCGCGCACCGCGAGCAAGCGCGTTCCTTCGAGATTGACGTCCAGTGCCATGAGGGGGTCGAGATCGCAGGACGGGTCGTTCGCCAATCCGGCCAGATGCACGATGCCCTCGATACCATCCAACACGCCGGGAGAATCGTCCAGCCGCCGAATGTCACCCCGCACGATTTCAACGCCAAGAGCAGCCAGCGCTTGCGCGGGTTCGTCGCCAAAACAAAGCCGGTCAAACACCCGCACGCCATGCCCGCGTTCGAGCAAGAGCCGTACGACATGATTGCCTAGATAGCCCGCACCACCGGTGACCAAAACCCGCATGAAGGACCCCTACTACCGTGACTGAAACCCGAGAAAGTGATGGAGTATAACAAGTTCTGGATGCGTTGTAACTTGTGTAAGCAACAGTAGAGCCCAGAGATATTGTTGACAAATTATGCTAAAGTGCGCTAACTTGGTGTTATCCGGCGATCCGCTGCCGCAAGAAGGAAGATGTATGCCACGCTCGTCCGATCGGAAGTTCACGGTTTTGGCTATAGCCCTTGGCATGGCCATGTTTCTCACCCCCTCTACCACAAGTGCGGAAGAGGGAACGGGTTATACGTTATTAAACGGTTTCGACGAGGGTCGCTGGCGCACGGAAGTAGCTGTATCCACGGGTTTCCATTCCGGAAACCGTTCGCGCACCGGGGACATCCTGGTGAAGGGCAACATTGAGTACGAATGGCCGGTTTTTGCGCGTTGCACTCTCGGGTTGCGCGCGTATCCCTTGTTTCTCTACCTCCAGGATGAACCCAGCGAGACCCTCGCAGGCGGCGGTTTTGGCGCGATTGGCCGCGTGTATCAAAACGCAGGCGCGCGCAACGGCTGGTTTGGCGAAGCCGGCGCGGGCATGATCTGGCACACGAATCACATCGAAGGCAATTCCGCGACCATGGACTTTCTGCTTGAAGGCGGGGTCGGGTACCAGTTTCAAAACAACTGGCACGTGACACTGCAGGTCTCGCACTTGTCCAATGGCGGGCTCAGCGACAACAATGCCGGCGCCAACAGCGTCGGACTCGCGGTCGGATTCACCTTCTAGCCGCGCGCGCGGGACTACCGTCGCGCACCCTTTTTCGGCCCGCCGAGCGCCGCGGGCAGCTTGCTCACGAATCCCGCCGCAGTTTCCTGGGCGGTCGTCTTTGGCGTTCCGGAGTAGGTTTTCAAATCGCCGTCGTTAGACGCGCGCGCGCCCTCAAACGAAACGACGGTAATGGCAAGATTCTCTTTTGATCCGCCGGGCGTTGTTTCAACCTGCCACAACTTCGGTGCGGATGTCGCGATCTCCAGCGGTCGCGCAAAATAATCGCGCTTCGATACCGCGTCGACAATTGCCTTCCGCGCGGACTCGGTGGGATTCCCCACGACTTCGATGGGCGCGCCACAGAACGCTATCGCGGTCGCGGTTTCATCGCTAATCTCGCGCGCCTTCGCGGCATCGAGCCGCACTGGTCCCGTCAGCAGACTATATTCGGCGAGCCGGGCCGTGGCCGCGGCGGCATCAAGCCACTCGTCGCGTTCGCCGCCGAGCGTGCCGTTGGACGCGCCAAACACCGGCGCACCGCCGGCGGCTGCGATCATCATGTCAATCGCAAGCGCATCGGCACGCGACCGCGTGATGTTGAAGTGTTTCAACACCTCGTTCGGAATGCGCGAGCGCGCGACAACGTAGAAATCGAAGCCCCACGCGGCGACCTTCTTCATTTGCGCGACGCCGTTTGCCATACCCTCTTCCGTTGCCGGGTTAAGCCACATTTGGCCGTCTTCGGATTTCGCGGCCCATGCGTCATTGCCATTCGCAACGGCGAGTGGATCGACCGTGATTCCCGCGCGGCCATTCTGCCGCAACTGCGATGCGACACCGCGCATTTCGCGCGGCCACGCCGGCGTTGCACCATCCAGCGAACCACCGCGCGATTCCCACGTCACCGGCACCAATGCCGCGGCGACGCCGGACCAATCGCCGATCGCCGACTGAAGTTCGCTGAACGAACCGCCATCCGGCACCGTCACCCACGAGTGCGGGGCATCGTCCGCTTTCGCGTACTTCGGATAATCTTTCAACGCATGCGCAAAAAACAGATCCACGTCGGCCTGCGTCAATGTCGTAAAACTTATCCAGACCGGATCGCCCTGGAGCGACTGGCCCGGCTCCACGCGCACAGGCGGATCGAATGTGCTCGTGACCGATCCCTGCCAGGCGCCCGAAAAGGGTTGCAGGTCTACTATCGTTTTGCATTGCCCCGTCGCGATTGAACCCAACCCCAGAACGAGGCCGTTGGCCGGATCGTTGATGAAGGTTGCATGCGGCTCGACATCTTTCGAGTACACGGGGCTCTTGCCGTGCATTAGCACGCGGCGATGCGTCACGGTCGCGTTGGATCCGAGCTGCTTAAGGCTGCCCGGCGGAATGATGACGGAGCTAATCTGCGAGACCTCGAGCGGCGTCGTGCCTTCGTTCTTCAACGCAAGGCGTACGAGATAAAATGGGTGTTCGTTGTGATATGCAAGCGAATGCCGCAAGGAAAACCCGTCTTTCGCCGGAATGTTTACGATGTATTCAATGCCCGGCCCTAGTTCAGCGGTATGCTTTTGCCGCACCGTTGTGCCCACGCCGTGCAACGCCGCTTCCACCGTTTTGCCATCGGCAAACGTAATCGAGGCGTTCACTTTGTCCATCAGGAAGCCGAGGCCCTTCTTCTCCAGAGACCACTGGCCGTTGTCGCCGCCGTAGATGAAATCGTAGCCCTCGGGCGAGAAGGTATAGTGGTCGCGCAGGTTCCAGGGCAGGAGGCGAGGTTCCATCTGCGGATCCTCTTTCTTGGCGCCTGCTGCCAAGACGGGAAGCGCAACATACCCCAAGGCAAGTAACAAGAGCACTGCAGAACGAAACAAATACGGCATGGGACTTTCTCCACGGTAAGGCTTGAGGCGTGGAGTATAGCAGATTGCCCACGCGGCCTCTTGATCGCGCCTCGCGCCGCTCCTACAATCGTGCGTGGGCGTTAATGACGCGGACGGGATTGCCGCGTCTGGAGAGTAAAACGTATGTCGACTTCAACGGATGCCGTGTTCGCGCGATTGGAATCCACCCTCGAACAATGGGCGGCGGAAGTTGCCAGCACGCACAGCCAGCTTTCCGAGCGGGTAGCTTCGGCGCGATCGCGGCTCAGCGAACGGCCCGATCAAGAGTACGACGTTGAGCAAGTCACCGCGGCGCTTCAGGCCGGGAAGGCCCAGTTTTCGGCGCTGCAGGAATCGCTACGGCAATACGCGGAAACAGCCCGACAAGCCGTAACCCGAACTTCCGAATTGGAAAACGCTTTCGCCAATATCGAAGAAGACGTGCGCGGGCTGAAGAACCTTTCCATCCACGCAATGGGACAACAGGCGTCATTTGAAGGCCTCGAACCCGCGTCGCAAACGGAATTCGTGGCGGAATTGCGCGCGCTCATCGATGAGCAGCGCGACCGCATCGCGCGACTCGAACAGCAACTCGCCAATGCATCGACCGGCGGTCCAACCCAGCAACAGTGGACGCGCCTCGAACGTGATTTCGCGCGGCTTCGCGGTGAAGTGCATCGCCTGCGCGGTGATGCGCGTAACGATAGCGTGACGCAGGCCACCGCGTTCGGCGGCGCATTCGAAGAGATTGCCACGCCGGAAATCATCGATCTCGACATTACCGGTTTCGACGGCGCGGGGCGGCGCAGGCGCATGGGTGAAATCCTCCTTGAAGCGGGCGTGCTCACGCAGGCGCAACTCGAACGCGCGCTCGCAATTCAACAGGAACAGCCGCAGCGCAGGCTCGGCTCGATCCTGATTGAGCTGGGGTATACCGAATCCGATGCCGTCGCGCAGGTCCTCGCAAGCCAGGCGCGCGTGCCGTTCGTCAGACTCGACCGCGACGAGCCGGATCCTTCCGCGGTGCGCCTTGTAAATGAACGCCTTGCCACGCATCACAGTTGCATTCCGGTGCGGCTCGAAGATGATCGCCTTATTCTCGCCATGGCAAACCCAATGGATCTCATTGCGATACAAGACATCGAGCACGCAACCGGCAAGGGCGTAGATCCCGTTTCCGCGAGCGCAGACAGCATTCACCAAACAATCAAAGCGTATTACGGCACGGAAGCGCGCGGGTGAACGGTCGCTATATCGCATTGGGCATTGCAGTTCTCGCAGCCATTTTCGCGCTCCACCAGCTCCTGCTGTGGATGGAACGGCGCGGATGGATCTATTACTGGCACAAAAGCGGCTCTGGCAACGCGGGCAACGTGCTGATGCCCATTCAGGCGATTTATGAGCCAACGGTGCGATATACACTTGAAGAAAAGCGGAAGCAGCTCGCCGAGGAAGACGAAGCGGGCGACAAATTGGACGATTAGCATTATCGCGGCACGGGTGCGGCCGCTCACACAAAGGCAGTTTTCATGAGCCAAGGTTCGATCAATCGCAGACAGTTTATTCAATCCGGCGCAGTGGTGGGCGGTGCGCTTGCGGCAACCACGTCGGCCTCCGCAAAAGAGCCCAAGAAAAAATATCAGAACAAGAAAAGCCCTTGGCCAGTGGTGCTGAATGCGAGCACGATTCGCAAATCGCCTGCCGCGGACCCCACGCCCGCGCTTGAAAAAATACGCGTCGCCGCGGAAGCGGGATACGACGGCATCGAACTATGGATGAATGACCTTGAAGAGCTGGAGAAGGGCGGCAATAAACTCTCCGACGTTGCGAAGGAGATCAAGGATCGCGGCCTGTTCGTTCCCAACGTGATCGGACTTTGGGATGGCATGCCGGCCACGCAGGAGGAGTGGGAGAAATCGCTCACCGTCACGCGCGACCGCATGCGCATGGTTTCGGAAGTCGGCTCGTTACACGTGGCCGCGCTGCCGTTTCCCGACCGCGAAAACTTCGACCTTGCCTGGGCAACGGACCGTTACCGCGATCTCCTGCGTATCGGCCGCGACGATTACGACATTAAGGTTACGATGGAGTTCATTGGCTTCCTGAAGGGGCTTAATCGCCTTGGCGAAGCGTGCTGTATCGCCATCGACAGCGACGAACCCAGCGCAACCGTGCTGCCGGATACGTTTCATCTCTTTCGCGGCGGTTCGGGCTTTAACGGCATACGACATCTGCAACCGGAGTTGATCTCCGATTTTCATTGGAACGACGTGCCCGCGACGCCGGGCCAGTTCGAATTGCGCGATCGCGATCGCGTCATGCCCGGCGACGGCATCCTTCCGCTTACGCAATGCCTGAAAGATCTCTATGCCATCGGCTACACGGGCCCGCTCTCGCTCGAGATCTTCAACGAAGAATATTGGAAACTCGAACCGAAAGAGACTGCGCGCATCGGACTGGAAAAAATGCTTGCGAACATCGCCACCGCGTTTGCGTGATGCCAGACATGGGCGCAGGCGCGAGAGCAAAAGCCTGCGCCCATGGAACATACGCGTGCTGGGGCCACCACGCGGCGCGAATTGATTGGCCGCGCGGATGCTGCGAACATAGTCGCACATGAGCACCGTCACCGTTCTTATTCTCATTCCCAATGCTGGCGACCGGCTGCCGCGCTGCCTCGAAAGCGTGCGCTGGGCGGATGACGTGTTTTGCGTGGTCGACCCGAAAACATCGGACGGATCGGACGAGGTCGCGCGACAGTATTCGAACCACGTCGTTGTGCACGAATACGTAAACAAGGCGGCGCAGTGTAATTGGGCAATTCCTCAGATCGAGACGGATTGGACACTCGTGCTCGATGCCGACGAATGGCTCTCCCCAGAACTTACAGCGCGCATCAAGGAAATCATCGCCGACCCAGCAAGCAACGACGGCTACAAGATAAAACGCATGTCGTGGTTCTTCGGCAAACTCATCCAGCACTGCGGGTGGGACCGCGATTACAACGTCCGCCTCTTCCGCACAAAGAAAGGCCGCTACCGCGAGCAACGCGTCCACGCCACCATCGACATCGACGGCACCCTCGGCCGTATCGACCAGGTCATGTACCACGACGACAAACGCAACTTCGAAGAATACTTCGCCACCTTCCAACGCTTCACGACTTGGTCCGCCCAAGACCTCTACGACCGCGGCAAACGCGCCACCCTGCTTGATCTGACCCTCCGCCCCGCCGCCCGATTCATTAAGATGTACATTCTCCGCCGAGGCTTCCAGGACGGCCACCACGGCGCAGTCCTCTGCGGCCTGGCCGCCTTTTCCGTCTTCACCAAATACGCAAAGCTGTGGAATCTGCAAAGGACAGCGTAAATTGCGTGTGATACATTGGGCTCAGCATGCCAAAGACGAGATCGCGTTTGTTGAGTCCACTGTGCGTCCGATGGAGATGAAACATGACCAAGGATCAGGCGTTAGCCGTATTCGAGAATTACCGGATTCGCAGGGTGTACGACACAGAATCCGAGACTTGGCTGTTTTCCGTCGTGGACATCATCGCGGCGTTGATTCAGCAACGGGATTTCCAGGCTGCGCGCAACTACTGGAAAGTCCTGAAAAACCGCCTGAAGAAGGAAGGCAGCCAATCGGTTACAAATTGTAACCGGTTGAAACTTGTTGCCGAGGACGGAAAGATGCGGTTTACAGATTGCGCCGATCCGGAGACCCTACTGCGCATTATCCAGTCCGTTCCCAGTCCCAGGGCCGAGCCGATCAAGCTCTGGCTGGCGAAAGTTGGCTACGAGCGCATTCAGGATATGAACGATCCGGCCCGCTCCCTCGACCGCGCGCGAGAATACTGGCGGCAGCACGGCCGGAGCGAAAAATGGATTCAACAGCGCATGATGGGCCAGGAAACCCGTAACAAGCTTACGGACTACTGGAAGAACCACGAGATCAAGGGCGAAAAGGAATTCGCGATTCTGACCAATATCATCCATAACGAATGGAGCGGCGTTTCCGTTAAAGAACACAAGGAAATCAAGGGACTCAAGGCCCAAAACCTGCGGGATCACATGAGCGAGGCGGAGCTTATCTTTACCGCCTTGGCGGAGCTTTCCACCCGTCAAATAGCCGAGAGCGTAGACGCCACCGGAATGACTGAGAACGCAGACGCAGGAAAAAAAGGCGGGGGAATCGCCAAGAAAGCGCGTCTCGATCTTGAGCAGAAAACGGGCAGGCGCGTGGTGACCGGAGAGAATTTTCTGCCCACAAAACAACCGAAAAAAAACATCACGGCAAAGACCGATGAGCGCGAGTGAGTCTTTCCCGCCCCCCGCCGGGGTAGAAGAACGAATGCACGGACATCTCGCTTGTTCATTCAACAGGATCGGCGGTGCGCTGGAGCACCTCCTCCCAAGTGCTCCCCGTGGTTAGGACTTCCCCCGAATTCTTTGTGTCCTTCGAGTATGTGTGGTAAATCCTCCCCGCCGCATCTGGAAGAAGGCGGCCTACCGAGTAAAGCCCGTGCGACAGTAGCCAATAAACGCCAACGGGGGGGCGTCGCCGAGATGCCGGCCCCAGCGCCACCACACAAATCCTTTCCCGTTCCGCAGGCGCTTTGGTGTTTGACATGGAGCGCGGAAATGCGCTACAGTATCGGACTTGGCGACCGCCGTATCCGGTTGGGGTATGTCTGTTTGGGCGGTCCAAGCACAACAAGGCCCTGGAATGGGCAAACAAAGCCAACTAAAGGAATGATAAAGGGTTATGGCCAAGTACACCGGACCGAGACACAAACTTTGCCGCCGATTGGGCTCCTGCATTTGGGGTAGCCCCAAGTGCCCGTCCATCCGCCGCGCTTATGCTCCGGGCCAGCACGGCCAGAGCGCCCGCAAGAAGTCTTCGGTGTACGGGCAACAGCTTTTGGACAAGCAGAAGATTCGCATGCATTACGGGTTGCTGGAACGCCAGATGCGCAACACTTTTGAAGAAGCGCAGCGCATGGGCGGCGTCACCGGCACGAATCTGTTGATGTTGCTTGAGTCGCGTCTCGATTGCGTCGTGTACCGCCTCGGTTTCGCAAACACGATTCCCGGTGCGCGCCAGTTGGTCAACCACGGTCACATTCGCATCGACGGCAAGAAAGTGGATCGCCCATCGTTCCGCGTGAAGCCGGGAATGACGATCGCCGTGCGCGAAACGAGCCGCAAGATTCCGGCGATCATCGCGGGTGTTGAGAACCCGCCGGCGGTGATGCCGGATTATCTCGACCGGGCGGCGAATGCTTTTGAAGGCCGCATGACGGCCACGCCGAATGCGGAGACGATTCCG
>ERZ761609.2448-NODE-2448-length-13714-cov-54.558606_pt1 | contig 13714 bp, 13 predicted proteins | sample MGYA00511163_ERZ761609 | MGnify/ENA primary metagenome ERZ761609 (study PRJEB28899, sample SAMN02445070) | bioreactor sludge metagenome | biome: EBPR sludge | place: Australia: Brisbane, Thorneside Wastewater Treatment Plant | collected 2011-12-16 ... | reverse complement strand
ACCACCGAGATCTACACTCTTTCCCTACACGACGCTCTTCCGATCTCTGCTGACGGTGCCGGTGCTGGCCGGGGGGCGGCGGCGCAGCGGTTGGGACCGCCTGGCAGGAACGAGTGTGATCGAGCCGCCCATCGGCCCGCCGCCCCCGCCCCCGCATCGGGTGGACGCCTGAGCCCGGGGCCGGCTTTGCCCGATTTTCGCGGACGCGAACTCGGCCCTATTTCGCGAAATTCTCAGGTGCTTTCGGTCCGCTGGTTCTTGACCCGGTTACTTTTTGGGCGAATCACTAAGAGGATTGCCGGATTGCCGGGGCAGTGGTTTGCCCCCCCAAAATGGAGTATACCGTCGCGAAGCGGCGCGTGTGAAAGGATCTCGTCCTATGGAAGCCTTGGTCTACTTGGGAATCCTGGTGGTGGGCTATCTGGCCGGCGCCCTGTCGGCGGCAGTGCTGATGCGCTCCAATCGCGGACCCACCTTCGCCGGCGACGAGGCCGAAACCGCGGAATTGCGGACGAAATTGAGCGAGCGCGACGCGCAATTCCGGGAAACACGCGCCCAATTGGACAGCGAGCGCGAGGCTGTCGCGGCCGCCCGGGATCAGTTGCTCACGCTGACCACCGCCAAAGTCTCGGCGGAAGAACGCGCGGCCCTGCTGCCCAAACTGGAGAACCAGATGGCCGAGAAGGACCGCCTGCTAGGCGCGCTCAACGAGGAGATTGTCAATCTGAAGGCTCGCCATGCCTCGCTGATGACCCGTCTGGACGAGGCGGAGAAGGCGCAGGTCGAGAAGCTCAAAGTGCTCGACGACGCGCAGCGAGCCTTCGCCGACAGCTTCAAGGGGGTCGCCGCCGAGGCGCTCGCGGCGAACAACCAGAACTTCCTGGAACTCGCGAAGTCGGCGTTGGAGAAGTCAGTGGTGTCCAATGATGGTGATGTCGAGTTGCGCAAGCAGGCGATTGACCAGATTGTCGGACCGCTGAAAGAGTCGCTTGAGAAGGTGGATGCGCGGATTGTGGACCTGGAGAAGGAGCGCGCCGCCGCCTACGCCGGACTGACCGAGCAGGTGAGGATGCTGGCAACAACCCACACCCAGCTTCAAACGGAGACGGCGAGCCTGGTTCGCGCGCTGCGCACGCCCAATGTCCGGGGACGGTGGGGTGAACTGCAACTGCGCCGGGTGGTTGAACTGGCCGGGATGCTGGATCACTGCGACTTCGTCGAACAGCCGACGCTGGAAGGCGAAGAGGGGCGGCTTCGCCCCGACCTGATCGTCAAATTGCCGAACGATCGCGTGATCATCGTCGATTCAAAGGTGAGCCTGCAGGCGTATCTGGACTCGCTCGACGCGACGGATGAAGACGCCCGCAGGGCCAAACTCGCCGAGCATGCCCAGCAGATTCGCGCGCATCTGGCGCGCCTCGCGGGGAAGAATTATTGGGACCAGCTCAGCGCGACGCCCGATTTTGTCGTCGCTTTCCTGCCGGGCGAGACGTTCTTCAGCGCCGCGCTGGAGAATGATCCGTCGCTGATTGAGTATGGCGTCGAGAACAAGGTTCTGCTGGCCACGCCCACGACGTTGATTGCGCTCATGAAGGCGGTGGCTTACGGCTGGCGGCAGGAGCGGATCGCGCAGAACGCGCAGCAGATCAGCGATCTCGGCCGGCAGTTGCATGACCGGATTCAGATTCTGGCGGCGCACTTCGACGAGATCCGGGGCGGGCTGGTGAAGTCGGTGGATGCCTACAACCGGGCGGCGGCCTCGCTGGAATCGCGGGTGCTGGTGTCGGCGCGCCGGTTCAAGGATCTGGCCGCGGCGCCGGGCGGTGAGATCGAAGCGCCGCAACCGGTGGACCGGGCCGTCCGGCAGGTGCAGCCGGGCGAACTCGCCCTGCTTGCGGCCGGGGCGGAGACGAGCGGCGACTAAACCGCGGCCGGCGCCGCGCGCGTCCAGCGGCGCAGCAGGAGTACGACAAGGCCCAGACCCAGCAGCACCGCCGCCGCCGGTAACGCGTAGGCGACGGCCGACTTCGTTCCCTCGGGCTCCATCAGAACCCGCTCGGTGTACTTGGTTTTGAACCAGGCCAGGATCTCGGCGTCGGACTGCCCCTGCTCGATCAGCCGGCGCAGTTCCAGGCGCATATCGAGAGCGGTTTCGCTGCGATGGAACGCGATGGATTCGTTCCAGCAGCATACGGCCACCAGTTTCTGCTGCAGCGCGCGTTCGCGTTCGGTGGGGTCCTGGCCCCACGCCGCGGCCGCAAGAATGAGAAACAGCAAAATGCGGAGCATCTGATCCGATTTTAGCGGATCTCGAAGACGTCGAGGCCGGAGGCGGCTCCGGCTTCGCGTTTGACCCGCTGCATGGCCTTCACGAAGTCCGCCGGCCGGGCGTCCGGGATGTTGGCGACGAAGGTCTGGGGGTTCCGGTCGACCAGCGGGAACCAACTGCTCTGCACCTGCACCATGATCCGGTGCCCACGCCGGAAGGTGTGGAAGACATCCGGCATCGTGTACTCGATCTTCACGAACTCGTTGGCCGGCAGGGGCGCCGGCGACTCGAAACCCTTCCAGAAGCGGCCGCGGAAGGGCTCGCCGCGCAGCAGTTGCTGATAGCCGCCCATCTTCATTCCGGCGGGATTTGGGTCCGGATCGGGGTAATCGTCCGGGTAGACATCGATCAGCTTCACGACCCAGTCGGCATCCGTCCCCGAGGTGGAGACGAATAGCCGGGGAGTCAGGGGGCCGCCGAGCGTGACGTCCTCTTCGAGGGGTTCCGTCTGGTAGACCAGCACGTCGGGCCGGCGGGCGGCGTGCCGCTGGTCGTCCACCATGTACTCGCGGGCCATGCCGCGCGTCGTGAAACTGGTGAACGGCACCGGGCGGGCGGGGTCGCTGATGTACTCGTCGTGTCCGGCGCGCGCGGCCGGGGGATCGAAGCTCAGACGCCCGCTTTCGTGGAAGTAAAGTGTTCGCTTCCGCGCCGTTTTGGGCGGCCATTCGTCGAATTTGTGCCATTCGTTTGCCCCGGTGCGGAAGACGACGGCGGCGGGCAGTTTCGGGTCCGGGGCGTCCTTCAGATGGTGCTGGAAGAACGGGAACTGGATCTGGCTCCGGAAATAGGGGCCATTTTTGACCTGGAAGCGGACCGGCCCGAGTTCGTTGGCGTCCCCGCGCGACCACTGTCCGTGGGACCACGGCCCCATCACGAGCGTGACCGGCCCTTTCGGGGCGCCGGCGCGCGCCGACCGCCAGAGCGTCAACGGCCCTGCCAGGTCCTCGGCGTCAAACCATCCGCCGACGCTCAACACCGCCGGCGCCACGTCCTTCAGGTGCCGCGTCAGGCTGCGCTCCTTCCAGAACGCGTTGAAATTCGTGTTGCGGGTCAGCGCGGTCCAGTAGGGGTTCTGGAAGCGGAAGTACTTCTCGTCGGCGTTGCTCACCGGGCCGAGTTTGAGGAAGAATTCGTAGCCGTCGGGCGTGCCCATATCGATGGCCGGGCGCTGCCGGGGCCGCTGCGGTTCCTTGTGCTCGTCGAAGAAGCCGTAAAAGCCGAAGTTGGCGGCCAGGTAAAAGGCCCCGTTGTGGAAGGCGTCGTCGCCATTGAAGAGGTCGATGATCGGCGCCTGCGGCGAGGCTGCTTTCAGCGCCGGATGCGCGCCGGGCAGCGCCGCGGCGGCGTAAAAGCCGCCGTACGAAACCCCCACGATCCCCGCGCGCCCGTTGTTGCCGGGCACGTTCTTCAACAGCCATTCAATGGTGTCGAAGGTGTCGGAGGATTCGTCCACATCCGCCGGACGCCGCTTCTCGGGCTTGTGCGGCGTCATTTCGAGGAAGGTTCCCTCGCTGAGGAAGCGTCCTCGAACGTCCTGATAGACGAAAATGTAGCCGTCTTTCGCAAATTCTTCGGAGGGGCCGAGCGACGGCCGGTAGTTGTCGATTCCGTAAGGGGCGACGCTGTAGGGGGTTCGGCTCAGCAGGAACGGGTAGGTCTTCGACCGGTCCTTTGGCGTGTAAACGGCTGTAAACAAGTGCTTTCCGTCGCGCATGGGCACGCGGAATTCGTGTTTGGTGTAGTTCGCGCGAACCCAATCCACGCCCTGCGGGCACGCTGGTGCGACGGTGAGGACACTCAGGGCGACAACCTGAAGCAAACGCATGAAATCGAGTGTAGCCGATCGCGAAACAAATTCGAGTCCGGCATCGTCTATGAAAGTGTAGAGACACGCTGCGCGGCCCTTCCCCCCGGGCCCCGGCGGAGTCCTCTCTTGAGCGGGGCAGCCGTATCCTCCTCCGGCGGCGCCCCGCTTTTCTTTCGCCCGCACGGGCGATAGAGTGATGGCCGTGAAGACCATCATCGAGCCCTTCCGCATCAAGAGCGTCGAACCGCTCCGCCGCACCACGGCCGAAGACCGCCAGCGCCTGCTCGACCGCGCCGGCTATAATCTCTTCCTCATCGACGCCGAGGACATCCTGATCGACCTGCTGACCGACTCCGGCACCTCCGCCATGTCCACCCAGCAGTGGGCCGCGATGATGCGCGGCGATGAAAGCTACGCCGGAAGCCCGTCGTTTTACCGTCTCAAGGCGGCGGTCCAGGATCTGACCGGTTTTCGCCATGTCATCCCCACGCATCAGGGCCGCGCCGCCGAGCGCATCCTGTTCACCGTCCGCTGCCGGCGCGGCCACGTTGTTCCCAACAACACCCACTTCGACACCACCCGCGCCAATCTCGAATTCACCGGCGCCGAGGCGCTGGATCTGCTTCCGGCGGAAGCGCGCGACACGCAGGCCCGGCTTCCCTTCAAGGGCGACATGGATGTTGCCGCGCTGGAACGGCTGATCGCAGAACGCGGCGCCACGGCGATCCCGATGGTGATCGTCACCGTCACCAACAATTCGGGCGGCGGACAGCCTGTCTCGATGGCCAACCTCGAGGCGGTCCGCGCTGTCACCGCCCGCCACTCGATCCCCTTCTATCTCGACGCCTGCCGTTTCGCCGAAAATGCCTGGTTCATCAAGCAGCGCGAACCGGGCTACGCGGAGTGGACGCCCCGCCAGATCGCGCAGAAGATGTTCTCGCTCGCCGATGGCTGCACGTTTTCGGCCAAGAAAGACGCCTTCGCCAACATCGGTGGCTTCCTCTGCACCAACGACGACGGCCTCGCCCAGCAGGAGAAGGATCTGCTGATCCTGACCGAAGGCTTCCCCACTTACGGCGGACTCGCGGGCCGCGACCTCGAAGCCATCGCCGTCGGCCTCGAAGAGATCCTCCACGCTGACTACCTCGAATACCGGATCGCCAGCACTGGATACCTGGGGCGCCACATCGCCGATGCCGGCGTGCCGATCGTCGAACCGCCGGGCGGGCACGCCATCTACATCGACGCGGGCAGGATGTTGCCCCACATCCCGCGCGCACAGTTCCCGGCGCAGTCGCTCGCGGTCGAGTTATACCGCCATGCCGGGATTCGCGGTGTCGAGATCGGTTCCGTGATGTTCGGTGAACACGCTCAAAATGAGTTGCTGCGGCTGGCCATCCCCCGGCGGGTTTACACGCAAAGCCACATCGATTACGTCGTTGAAGCCATCCTCGAAGTCAGCGCCCGCAAAGGCGAGCTTCGCGGCTACCAGATCACCGAACAACCGGAATTTCTGCGGCACTTCACGTGCCGGTTCCGGCCGCTTGAATGACGGCCTCTCCCGTCCCGCGCAGCACCTCGACCGTGACGCGCTCAATGCCCGCCGAGGGGAGTTGCAGAGTGGCGGTGTGGGTGGCGCCCGGCGGCAGATCTGGCAGCGCGATCGACTGCGCCGCCAGGGGAATCGCGCCCCTTCCGTAGGCGATGGCCCGTAGCGTGCAGCCTCGCAGCGTGTGTGCGGGCACCGTCGCGCGCGTCTTCAGAGTCACCTGCCTCCCCGCCAGCGTCAGCGATTCCACCGGAGACGACTCCCGCCGCAGCACTTCCCACGACGGCTTCCGTGCCCCGTACAGATCCACGACACCGTGGACCCGCTGCTTCAACGCGCCTTCGCCTTTATCCCCAATGTGTGTCCGGTAGTCGTTATAACAGAAGAAAATCAGGCCCGCGATCCACGGGCGTTCGCGGAACACTTTGTTCTGCGATTCCAGAATGCCGACCCGGATCGGATCGTTCTCGGGGCGGTCGTCCGTACACGCGCAATAGCCGTACTCGGAGATCACCAGGGGCTTGCCAGGAAACGCGGCGTGGAGGGCGTCGAGGGTCTTCTCGAGTTCCGGCGTGCCGCCTTTCTGCCAGCTTCCGAAATACTGGTTGAACATGACGTAGTCCATCTCGCCGGCCACGTCGCGCCCCGGGTTAGTGAACAGCGAATGAGACGCGTACGTCACCGGGCGAACGGGATCCAGGCGCTTCGCCTCCTTGTACATTGCCCGGATGAAGGCCTGTGCGGGCGGATTCTGCCCGTTCACTTCATTGCAGACGCCCCACGAGAAGATGCAGGGATGGTTGCGCGCATCGGCGATCATTTCGCGCAATTGGAGCATCCCGTTCGCCAGCAGCGCGGCTTCGTCGTTGCCTTTGAGGTTTTGGAAAGTTCGTGGACCCCAGCCCGGCACTTCGGTCTGAATGAGGATGCCGTGCCGGTCGCAATAGTCCAGCAGGCGCCGGTCCTGCGGCCAGTGCGTGCGGGTGTAGATGCAGTTCAATGCGCGCATGTCGGCATGGTCATGGTCGATCCACTCGCGAGGTTCCGCCATGCCGAATTCGGGATTCGATCCCGCCATCCGCTCCACGCCCATCAAACGGACCGGTTCGCCGTTCAGCACGAATTCCGTGCCGCGAATCTCGATTGTGCGGATGCCGAACGTGCTCTCCGCCACGTCGCCCGAGTTCAGCGCCACGCGTGCGCGATACAGGAACGGGTCATCGAAGTGCCACAAATGCGGCTTGGTCAGGGTCACCGGGGCCAGTTCAATCGTGCGCGTCTGCCCAGCCGGCATCACGGCTTCCGCGGCGCGCGGGTTCGCTGATTCGATCGTGCCGCCGGCGTCCGTCAGGATGTCTTCACTGACCGTGACCCGCGCCTCTGCCGCGCCCGCGTTGCGGATCACCACGCGTGCCGCGATTCTTGCCGGACTCGCGTCGATCCAAAGATGCTCGATGTAGACCTGCGGCGTCACCAGCAACGTGACTGGCCGCGTGATCCCGCCATCGTGGGCCCAGTCGCTCGATTTGCCTCGGGGCAACATCTGTTCGTCGAACGAATTGTCGACCGCCACTTCAAGCTCGTTCCAGGCATTGCGCTTCACGAGGCTTGTCAGGTCCAGGGTGAATGGCGTGTAGCCCGCCCGGAGATGCTCGCCCGCCGCCTGCCCGTTCAACCGGACCCGCGCCGAATGAGACACCGCCTCGAACTCAATCCGGACCACCGCTCCCGCCCAGCGCGCCGGCGCGAAGAACCGGCGCCGGTAACTTGCCTGGCCGTAATGCTCCGTCAGTCCCGTGTCCACCTGCCACGTGTGCGGAACCGTCACTGTGCGCCATGCCGGTTCGTGAGCAACACGGAACTCCCATTCGCCATTGAGGGGAAGCGCCTCGGGCTCGCGAGACTCCTGACTCGATTGTCCCGAGAGCGACAGGGGCAAAGCCGCGGCAGGCGCAGCGCGAAGAAACCGGCGACGATTGGCGAGCACGGGACTAATCTATCTGAAATTACGCGGTTACGAAACCTGGCGGGGATCGATGTCCGTCAACAATCCCCACAGTGCCGCCTCTTTCGGCCGGTTCGCCCGCAGCCACGTTTTCTCCGATTCCGGTAGCGACTCCTGGCACAGCGTGTCCTCGCGGTCCACGCGGATGTCGAACAGCCGCTCTTCCACTTCCGCCAGCCGCGTCAATTTCTCTTCATTACCGTAGCTTTGCGCCCCCAATTGTTCCGCCATGGTGACGATAAATCCCAGCCGGTTCTGCGTCCCCCGCCTCCGCGCTTCCTTCAGCACAAACTCCCAATCCATCCCGGCGTACTCCAGCACCACCCACGGCAACGCCCGCACAATCGACCGCGGCAGATCATCGCACGCCAGCGCCGCCGACAGCACCACCGCCGGATCCTGCGCCGGTGGCGGCGGGTCATCCTCGAATCCCAGCGGCAACTGCGCAAACCCCGGGCAGCCGAGCGAACCCAGCGCCGCCGCAATGGCGCGCGCCCGCCTCGGACTTCGCGTAATCAGGGCCATGACGTGAGTTTACACGCAATTCCCGCGCTTGCGGCTCACCTATAATGGGAGTCCCCATGCTCTTCGACTGGCCCTCGACATGGTTGAGCGCGCAGACGGCAATCGCCGCCACGCTCGTTGCCTTTCCCCTCGCCTTCGCCTTCGGCTGGCGGATCTCCTTGGACTCGCGCGCTGCCCTCGCGGGCCGTCTCCTCCGGCTTCTGCCCGCTCCTGTACTGCTCGCCGCCTGGTGGTCCGGTTCGTTTGCGTGGATGTTCGCCGCGGGCATCCTTGTGGCGACCGCCGCGCTTGCCCGCGAGGCCGCTGCCTTGATCGCCGCACTGCCCTCGCCCTGGTTCGAATCGCTCCGGACGCTTGGCGCTCCCGCCTGGCCCGCCGCCTGGCCTTCGCTCCGCTCCCCACTACTCACCGCCGCGGCGTGGACCGCCGCCCGCGTCTTCCTCGAAGCCCTTGCGGGTCTGCTCGTCCGGGGAGCTTCGCGATGATCGACATCCGCATTCGTTGCCGCGGCCCGCAAGGGGATGCCCTCGACGCCGAATGGCGCTCCGAAGCCAAATCCACGCTGCTCACCGGACGCGCAGGCGCTGGCAAAACACTCCTCCTGCGCGCCCTCTGCGGCCTCGCCCGTCCCGACGAAGGCCGCATCGCCCTCGCCGGCCAGGTCGTCTTTGATGGACCCGCGGGCGTCAATGTCAGTCCGGCCCGCCGAGGCGTCGCCTTCATCCCCTCCGAACCTTCGCTCGCCGCACGCCTCTCGGTCCGCGATCACCTCACGCTCGCCTGCCGCGCCTCCGGACGGGTCGAACGCAGCCGCCAGGTCGAAGCGCTGCTCGATGAAGCAGGGCTGATTGAGCATGCCGCCCACGACGCCGCCCAGTTGCCTCCGGGCCTCCAACTTCGGACTGCTGCCGCCCGCGCCCTGATCGCGCAGCCCAAACTCCTGTTGATCGACGAACCCGTCCGCGGCCTCGATGCCAATCTGATCGACGAACTCCGCGGCGCGATTGACGCCGCCGTCAACGGCCATGGCGTCCGCGTCGTCGTGTGCGCGCGCGGTTCCGAAGCCGGCCTCGATCTCGCCCAGGAGGTCCTGCTGCTTGAAGACGGGCGCATCGCCCGGCAAGGTTCCGGCGCCGAATGGCTCGATGACCCCGGCAATGAAGCCACCGTCCGCTGGCTGGACCGCCACGCCATCGTCGAAGCCGAAATCCTGGCGCTCGATCCCGGGCGCCGTTCCTCCCGCCTGCTCTGCCAGCCAGAGAGCGAACAGCCGTTCGAGGCCGCGGCCCCCTACTTTCCCGGCCTGCTCAAAGGCGCGCGGATTCGCGTCGCCATCCGCCGCGACCGCGTCCAGGCTTCGGGCCGCGGTCCCGGCCTCCCCTGCACCCTCAACGAGGTCCGCGAAGCGCCCGTCAGCATCCGCCTCCGCTTCACCAACGGACTCGCCGCCGACGTTACCCGACGCGAGTGGGAGCCATTCCGGCATAATAAAGTCTGGAATGTGGAAATCCCGCCCGAAGCGGTCCGGCTGCTCCGATGAAAACCCTCGCTGAATACGAACAACTCGCCGCACTGGCCCACGGTCACCTCTGCGCCGGCCAGATCCTCGGCATCCGTCTGGCCCTCCATGGCCTGCGTCTCCTTGGCATCGACGACCCCACCGGCACCGATCGCAAGCGCCTCGTCACTTACGTCGAAATCGACCGCTGCGCCACCGATGCCATCGGCGTCGTCACCGGCTGCCGCCTCGGTAAACGTGCCCTCAAATTCCTCGACTTCGGCAAAATGGCCGCCACCTTCTGCGACCTCCGCGACCAACGCGCCGTTCGCGTCGCTGCCAAAGAATCCAGCAAACAACGCGCCCGCGAACTGTACCCTGAAATCGAAGACAAAAACCGGCAGCAGATGCACGCCTACCGCGAAATGCCCGACGACGAACTCTTCGACATCCAGTGGGTCCGCGTCACCATCGGCCCCGAGGAAATGCCCGGCTACAAGGGGCCGCGCGTCCATTGCGCCGAATGCGGTGAAGGCATCGCCTTCGCCCGCGAAGTGACGGTGGACGGACGCAATTTCTGCAAAGCCTGTGCCGGCGCGCGATACTACGAACCGGTGTCCGATTGATTCGATATCACATCACCGGCGGACTCAGCCTCGACGACACCCTCGATACCATTCGCTACAGCGCCGCCGCTGGAGTCGAATGGATCCAGGTCCGCGAAAAACACCTGCCCGCCCGCGAACTCGCTCGCTGGACCGCCGCCGTTATCGAGGCCGCCGCCGGACGCTCCCAGGTCCTCGTCAACACCCGCGTCGATGTCGCGCTCGCCTGTGGCGCGGCGGGCGTCCATCTGCCCGGTGGCGCGCCTCCGCCCTCCGTGTGGCGTGACCTGGTTCCGTCCGGCTTCCTCTTCGGCGTCTCCTGTCACACGGTCGACGAAGTGTGCGAGAGCGAGCAAAACGGGGCCAGTTTCGCCGTTTTCGCGCCCGTTTTCGAGCCATTGTCGAAGGATTCCGCCCTTCAGCCCCAGGGCCTTGACCGTCTCGCCGAAGCCGCCCGCGCCGTCCGGATCCCTGTGCTCGCCTTGGGCGGTATCACCTGGGAGAACGCCCCGCTCTGCCTCGCCGCCGGCGCCGCCGGCATCGCCGGTATCACGCTGTTCCGCTCCACGCCGCCGCGATAGTATAAAGGCCATGACCCGCCGGAGTTTTACCGCGCTGCCTCTCGCCGCCGCCGCCGCCGCCCAGCCAGCGCCCGCCCGAACCGCCTTCTGCCTCTTCTCGAAGCACGTCCACTTCCTCCCCGTCGCCGAAGCCGCCCGCGTCGCCAAAGCCCACGGCTACGACGGACTCGATCTCACCGTCCGCCGCGATGGCCACGTTGAACCCGAACGCGTCGAGGACGACCTGCCCGCCGCCGTTCAGGCTGCCCGCGCCGCCGGTTCCGATGTCCCCATGATTACCGCCGGCATCCGCGACACGGGCTCCGCCCACGCCGAGAAAATCCTCAAAACCATGAAGGCTCTCGGCCTCCGCCACTACCGCTGGGGCGGCTTCCGTTACGACCTCGCCAAACCCCTCCCGCCTCAACTGAAGACCATCAAGAAACAGGTCTCCGAACTCGCCGCCATGAACCGCCAGTATGGTGTCTGCGCGATGTACCATACCCACTCCGGCATCGGACAGGTCGGCGCCTCGATGTGGGACCTCGCCCAACTGCTCGACGGCGAAAACCCCGACCACGTCTCCGTCAATTACGACATCGGCCACGCCACCATCGAAGGCGGCTTCGGCGGCTGGATTCATAGCGCCCGCCTGCTCGCGCCCATGATGCGCGGCGTCGCTCTCAAGGACTTCCTCTGGGCCAAAAACCCCAAGGGCGAATGGCGTCCCGCCTGGGCGCCCGCGGGCGAAGGCATGGTCAACTTCCCCCAGTTCCTCGCCATGCTCAAGGAGTCCGGCTTCTCAGGCCCACTCCAGGTCCACGTCGAGCATCCGGCTGGCGGCGCCGACCGCGGCCTGCGGGATCTGACTCTCCCGCGCGAACAGGTTCTTTCCATTCTGGAGAAAGACGCCCGCGTCCTGCGCGCCTACGCCGCCAAAGCAGGCCTGATTACTGCCACGCCCTGATCACTGCGGCGACTTCAGAGGCGGCGCCACCGACCCGCCCAGCCCCGCGTAGTGGTCCTGCACCCGCGTCACTTTGTTGCCCGCGAACGTCACGAACGTGATCTTGCCCGGCGGCATGCCGTAGATCCAGTCCTCCAAATCTTCGCCGTCCACCGTCTCGCGGATCCGGTCCCGAGGTCGCCCGATCGCCATCTCCACCTGATCCCGCGTCATCCCCACTTCGGCCCGCTTCGCCTTGATCGCTTCCTGAATCTCCGGAGGAAGATTGTCGAAGTAGTTCTCCGTCGCCGACCGCTTGTTGAAGTCCAGCACCGGCGCCAGCAACTTTTTTACTTCCTGCGCCGTCATGGGCGGCACCCGGTCCGGGAAATGCAGCGCGATCGTCGTTCCAGCCGACCGTGTGATTCCCCGGGACAGAGGCACGCCCCGGTTTCCAGACCCCATTCCCCCTTCGATCCGCTCATACCACTTCCCCCGCGTGTTCAAGCCCCCATTGATCTGAAACGTGATCTTGTTCTTCGACAGGTCCACCTTCGTGATTTGCACCTCGTCGCCCACCCGGGCGACCGGGCCATATTCCCGGCCGATCACTTTCCACTCCGCCTGATCCCAGGTGCCGTCCGCGTTCAATTCCAGCGCCTTCTTCGATCTCGGCAGGAAGGTCTTCACGATGCCCATCTCCGCCGTCAATCCGCGGATCAACTCGATCTTCTCATCCTTGGAAAGATGGGGCGCCGGGTCTTCCTCGCCCTTCTGCGCACACAACGGCGCCGTGACCACGCCCGCCGTCAGGATGAGCAGCGACAGTATCCGCATCGTCCCGGTGCCTCTCCTTGTATGATGCCCGAAAATCAGTCTTCGTTGCGAGACCATTGCCCCCGCAACAGCCAGTAGAGCAACATCCCGCCCGCCAGGGTTGTCAGAATTGACCCCTCCAGCCCATAAATCCCGCCCGAAATCACCTCCGGCGCCCGCCACTCCACGACCCACGGATGCAGCCGTAACTCGAACCCCGACAGCTGGATACCCAATCCCGGCAACGCCCAGTTCCACCCCGTGTGCAGCCCGATCGGCAGCCAGAGTGTCCGTGTGCGCAGATACGCTACCGACAACACCACCCCCCACAAAAATGTGTTCCCCAGCGAGAGCGCTGTCGACCCCATATTCCCCATGTGGGCCACCGCGAACAGGACTGAAAACGGCAGGATCGTCCCCCATTTTCCGAACACCGGCAGAAGCGTCTGGAACGGGTAGCCGCGGAACATCATCTCCTCCCCGATCGCCCCCAAGAGCAGCAAACCGAGCACAAAAAACAGCTTCCCAGGACTGAAAACCGCGTCTGGCGAGGGACTTGGCGCATAAAACGCCCATCCACTCACCAACGCAGGAACCAGAGCCACCCCCGCCACCCCCGCGCCCGCCAACAACCCCGTTCGCAACTGTCGCACCGCTTCCGCCGTCCAGACCAGCCCCAGGTCCGTCAGGTGGCCCCGTTCGAATACCCGGACCGCGAAGACCGACGCCAGCAGCGCCGCCAGGAACATGCTCACCGCCGCCCCCGCAAAATACGCCGCCTCCCCCAGCACGCCGAAAAACACCCCGCTCAGCAGCCGGACGGCCACCAGGAACAGACCCGCGCGCAACAACACGCCTGTCCGGCTGATCTCTGGTCCCGGGGTCATCAAATCAAGAGTAACCCACTCTGCTTACAATGAAATCACCATGCCCGCCCGCCCGATCCTGCTCCTCGGACACCCCCTCCTCCGGGAGCGTTCCGAACCCGTCCCCGACCCCGCCTCCGCCCGCCTCCTCATCCGCTTCCACCGCTTTGGGCTACCACCTGACCGAGTAGCAGTCCCAGAGGTT
>ERZ761609.2446-NODE-2446-length-13715-cov-9.664714_pt1 | contig 13715 bp, 12 predicted proteins | sample MGYA00511163_ERZ761609 | MGnify/ENA primary metagenome ERZ761609 (study PRJEB28899, sample SAMN02445070) | bioreactor sludge metagenome | biome: EBPR sludge | place: Australia: Brisbane, Thorneside Wastewater Treatment Plant | collected 2011-12-16 ... | reverse complement strand
GGAGGCGGATATCGCCGCGCTGACCAAGGACATCCGCAAAATCGCGCCCGCCGCCACCATCGATACGCATGACGATACGCTGAAAGACGTCAGCACACTGGTCAATACCGCGCGCATTTTCGTCTTTATGCTGTCGGGCGTTATCATGCTGCTGGCTGTTGTCGCCATTTCCGGCATCGTGCGCGCCAAACTGGCCATTCACCACCCCGAAGTTGAAACCCTGCACATGATTGGCGCGCATGACGAATACATCGCCCGCCAGTTCCGCCACTACACGCTGAAAGGCACGCTGAAAGGCGCCATTGTGGGCGTCGCAGCCATGCTGGGCACGCTTTACGCCATCGGCCGCACAACGCGCAGCATCGACAGCGCCATCCTGCCCGACATCGCCCTGTCGCCGCATGAATGGGGCATGCTGGTTGCGGCACCCGTGATTATCGGCACCATGATTGCGCATTTCACGGCGCAAAAAACCGTCCTTGGCGCCCTGCGCCGGATGGATTGAGACAACCGATGCGCCGACGCATGCCGCACCTTCCCAAAATGACGCGCCCCGCGCAGGCCGCCCTTGCCGCTGTTTTGCTGGCCGGACTGTGGCTGGCCGGCCTTTACGGGTTTACGCGCAGCATTTTCAACGATGCGCAGGCGGCGCAGCATGCAAACCTGCGCACAGGCGCGGGCCCGCTGCCCGCCAAGGACATGCTGGATGCGATTGTGGTTTTGACGGGCGGCAGCAATCGTTTGCAGGTGGGGTTTGACCTGCTGGCGCAATCGCGCGGTAAAAAACTTTTTATCTCCGGCGTCTATCAGGGCGTTGAGGTGCGCGAACTGCTGAGCCAATGGAAAAGCGAGCGCAATAAAAGCGACCTCGACTGCTGCGTCGCCCTCGGCTTCGAAGCCGACGACACGGCGGGCAATGCCGATGAAACGGCCGCATGGATGAAGGCGGAAGAATATAAATCTTTCTACCTCGTCACCGCCCATTACCACATGAAGCGCGCCCTTTTGGAAATGCAGCGCGCCGCGCCGCATCTGAAAATTCGCCCGTGGCCGGTTGTGCCGGAAGGCCTCGACATCAACAACTGGTGGCGCAGCAGCCAGAGCCGTAATCTGATTATCCGCGAATATTCCAAATATCTTGCCGCGCTGGTCATCACCTCCGCCCGAAGGATGCTCTGAAAGGATTGTTCCGATATGGACAAAATACGCTCCATCGCTTTTAACTTTTTGTATGTCTTCGGCTCGCTGTTCTGGAGCATTGCCTTGCTCTGGACATTCGTGCTGCCCCCGCGCCGCTGCACGGCGATGATTTCGCGCATCTATGCGGGCTATATCGCGCTGGTCGAAAAATACGTCATGGGGATGAAGCTGGAGCTGCGCGGGCTTGAAAACCTGCCCAAGGACACGCCCTATATCATCGCGGCCAAACACCAGTCTGCGTACGAGACGCTGAAGCTGCCCTTCATGGCGCAGTTCGACTATCCGGTTATCGTCCTGAAAAAAGAGCTGACGCGCCTGCCCGTCTGGGGGCTTTATCCCAAACGCATGGGACTGATTGCGATTGACCGCAGCGCAGGCATGGAATCTATGCGCGCGATGATTGCCGGTTGCCGCGCCGCGATGGCGGACAAGCGCAATGTGATTATCTTCCCGCAAGGCACGCGCGTCGCGCCGGGCGCGATTGACGATTACAAACCCGGCCTTGCGAAAATCTACAAAGACCTGCAAGTGCCGATTGTACCCATGGCGCTCAATACCGGCGTTTTTTGGGCGCGCAATGCGTTTTTCAAAAAATCCGGCACTATCGTGTTTGAATTTCTGCCCCCCATTCCGGCGGGCGAGGCACCATTGCAGGCGATGAAAACACTTGAAGAAAAACTCGAAGCCGCCAGCGACAAGCTGGTGCAGGAAGCGGGCGGCCCCGCACTGGGTACTGTTCAACCGCGCCGCAAGAAATAAGAACGGCGTTTCCTACGCACATAAAAAAAGCCCCGCATATTGCGGGGCTTTTTTTGTATCCGCAATGATTACCAATGGCGGACGCGGCCAGTATCCACATGGACGAAATCGCTGCGCGGATAAAAACCGACGCCTCCCGATTTCAAATCCATCGCCGTTTTGCGCAGGTTGCTGAGGCGCGTACCCGGCAGGCGGATGTCCACGGCCTGCCCCGTCATGTGCAGGCTGTTGCGCGCGACGCCTTCGCTCTGGCGGCGCAGGCGGGCATTGGTGGCAGGCGAGCGGTAGCCCGACAGCACATGGTAGGAATTTTTCGTGCCCAGACGGTTGTTCATGACATAGAGAATGTCCATGAGGCGCGGGTCGATAGGAAACTGCTCGTTCACACGGTGGTCGCGCATCAGTTTCTTGATTTCAAGAAACGCCGAGGGAATATAGCGACCGTTGTACCAGTATTCACCGGTGAATTTCTCGCCCGTGTACGGGTTTTGCAGATAGACAATGCGGGCGGTGCGCGGCGCGGCCGCTTCGGCCAGCGCGGGCGTCCAGAAGCCAAGCGCTGCGGCGGCAAAAAGCCCTGCTTTCAAAAAGCCGCGACGGTCGGAATCGTATTCATCCGCCGCAAGGGCGTTTCTCTCGATAAGGTCTTGCATGGTATTACCCCATGTTTTTTGCTGTGATTATTTTTCTTATTTTTCCCCACCTATAAGAATATCAAAAAACGGGGTGTTTCAAGAATAAAAAACAGCTACAGGACATAATACTGAAAGGATGATACAAACAGATTCAATAGTTTGCATCTTTCCTGCGCGGCACTCTTGCACCGCGCGCGCGGGCTCAAAACGGCAAAAAAGCGGATAAAAATACAGGCCTATGTCAGCGGCGCTGCACAGGGGGCGCCAGACGTTTGTCGAGTCTGCGCTGCGGCGACAAATCATCAAGACGCGCGGTAATGTCGCGCATGTTGTCCTGCATCTCTGCCACTGTGCGCTCCAGTACGCGCACCTGCGCGGCCAGCCCGGCAATGGAGGGGGCGGCCTCTGCCTCGGGGTTCAAAATTTGCCGCGCCTGCTCCAGTGTCTTTGCGGCTTTTTGGTGGCCGAGCGTGCTTTCGGTAATCAGCGCCACATCAATATCCGCGCCATAAGTACGCACAAGATGCAGACAAAACTCTACCTGCCCAGCCCCCGCCGCATAGCGCAAGATATGTTCGTTATCTGCGTGGATGTCGATATTCAGACGGCTTTTCATCGCATCGAAACCGGCGGCATAACCACTCTCGGCCGCTTTTTTCAAAAAGGTTTCCGGCTCTTTTACCTGGTCAATACCCTGCGCCAGCAGATAGTCGAGCACACGCCCCTTCGCTTCGTCCGCAAGCTTGGAATCGCACAGGTTCATGAAACAATGGGCAGAGGCTTTTCCCTTGTTCATCACAATATTTTCAGCCGTGAAAACATCGATAAGGTCGCCGCGTGACTGGCTGAGAGCGACGCTAAACATCGCGCGGCGCAAAGTGTCGCGCGCATTTTCCTTGAACCCCCATTTCTGCCAGTCACCATCCGTGACATCGCGCACCAGCACCTGCATCATCGGTACAGACAACGCACCGTAATCAAGGCGCTGAAAAATCATACCGCCAAAAGAAACTTTCTTGCCGCGCATCGCGGATACCTGCGCGGTATCGTCTGCGTAAATCGCATCCAGCAGAATGGTCTCGTTCAGCTTGAACATGTTGGTCAGTTTTTTCATCGCAATCACTCCTTGCGCGCAGGGCTTGCTGCGCGGCTTTTCTGGCTGCGGTAAAAACTAAGGATGTCTGTATGTTATGTCAATAAAAAGCTTTCAAAGCGTGGGCGGGCGAAAGCCTTTGTTTTTATTGCCGTTTTCAGGGGCAGACGGCCGCGGCTCTTTCGGTGTCAGGAAATGCGTCAGCTGTGCTAGCAGCTTGACCGCCTCCGGCGTAATCTCGTGCCCTTGCCCGCCGAGGACGGCACAATCCACGCGGAAGCCTTGCGCGTCCAGCTGCGCGCGGGTTTTCTGCGCCATGGGAAAGCCGGAGTAATCCTGATTTTCACGCTCCCCCGCCAAAAGCCCCACGGGCGGTTTTGATACCGGCTGCGTCAGCCTGTCGAGCGCGCCGCCCGAAAGGCTATAGACGCCGGCCACTTCGGATGTGCGCAAAAGCCCGCTGTAAAACGCCATGGTGCCGCCTTGCGAAAACCCGGCGATGATAAGGCGGTCTTCGCTGATGCCTTCGCGCCGCACGACGTCGTCAATGTATTTTTGTGCGTCCAGCGCGGCCTGATGCGCACGCGGCGCGACTTTGTCGCAATCCGGATTGTCCAGCACATCGCTGACGTCAAACCAGCTGTGATAGGTTTTACCTTCGCTGTCCGTACCCAGAACTATCGGTCCGTCAGGGCAATAAAGGCGCGCCGTTTGCAAATGCGGCGCCAGCAAACCGCCGACATGCTGCGCCATGCTCTCGCCGCTCGAACCATAGCCGTGGAAAAAAATAATCACCTGTTCGGCGCGCTGGCCGTTTGGCGGGTCTGAAATGCTTTCGCTATACATGTTGGCGTTTGAACCCTGCGTATATAAAAACAAAACCGGATACCTGAAACAGATACCAGCCTAACGGCAATAGCGGCTTATGTCAATAAAATGGCCGTGGAGAGGTTAAAACTCGTCCGTCGTGCGCAGGTTGGTGGTCACTTCCGCCTTGTCGCGGTCGCTCATCTGTTTGGCTTCCTGAATGGCACGGCGGAATTCAATCGGCGCTTCGATAGAGGGCAGCAATACTTCCCCCACACCCATACCGCGGATAAGCACGCGGCCGTAGCCTAGCAGACGACCGAGCACGCCCTGCCGCACCGATACACCCTCGATACGGTCCACGTTCAGCTCCCCCACATGGCGGGCGATGAGACCTTTTTTATAAACGAGACGTTCGGACGTGACAGCGATTTCGGTCGTCGCCTTCACAATCATCATGTGCGCAAAGAAATAAAGCCCCAGCAGGAAACTGCCCAGAATGCTGAACCGCATCAGCGCGTTCAGCCCCCAGAGGATTTTAAGATAACCGCCCTGCTCCTGCACAATCATGTTCCAGGCCTGCTCGTATATATCGGCGGGCATATCGGCCATATAGCGGGCACGGATGGCTTCGTTAATCGTCCACCACACGCCGACATAGCCAATCAGTACACCGACGAAAAGCCCGAACAAAATCCAGAAAACGGCACTCAGCGTGTACATCCAGTGGAAGCGTGCCCCCATCAGGATTTCTTCTTTAGGACCGAGCGATTGCTGGACGTATAACATGTTGCGCAAACCCCTGCTGCGGGCGGAGAGTTCCATCCACCCTTATGTCATAGAATACCTAACAGCAGGTTAATCGCCAAGGCAAATACCCAAAAGGCGCGCCGTATGCACCAGCGGGCCGTTCACATCGACGGCCTGATAGCTGGCAATCGCCTCTTCAATCGGCACATCGATGACGCGGCGGTTGGACCAGGCCACCATTCTGTCAAATTTACCCTGTTGCACGAGGTCAACGGCATGCACGCCGAAAGCCGCCGCCAGAACACGGTCGGACGGAATGGGCGAAGAGCCGCGCTGCACATGCCCCAGAACCGTCACGCGGGTTTCGCAGCCGGTTTTCGCGGCCAGTTTTTCGCCCAGATAATGGCCGATACCGCCGTAGCGTTTTTCGCCGCCGTGGTGTTCGACCTTGAGCCCCTCGCCCTCTGTCGTTTTTGCAGCTTCGGATACGACGACAAGGGCGAAGTTGCGCCCTTCTTCTTCGCGCACGCGTTTGATTTTGTCTGCGACTTTATCAAGGCTATAGGTAATTTCGGGCAGCAAAATCACATCTGCGCCGCCCGCGATACCGGTTGAAAGCGCGATGTTGCCCGCATCGCGCCCCATGACTTCCAAAATCATCACGCGGTCATGGCTGGCCGCGGTCGGCTGCAAACGGTCGAGCGCTTCGGTCGCAACATAAAGCGCGGTGTCGAAGCCGACGGAGCTTTCGGTATTGCCCACGTCGTTGTCGATGGTTTTAGGAATGCAAACCAGATTAAATCTTTTGCCGTTGTCGGACAGCTTGCGCAAAATCGCCATGCTGCCATCGCCGCCGATGCCGATGAGCGCTTCGATGCCCAGCTCTTTCAGACCCGCGACGATTTCGTCGGAGCGGTCTTTCAGCGTGCCGTCCGGCATCGGAAACTGGAAGGGGTTGCCCTTGTTGGTCGTACCCAGAATAGTGCCGCCAAGGCGCATGACCGTCGTATCGAACATTTGCTTGGTCAGATTTTTGTAGCGCATCGGGCGGTCGATAAGGCCAGCGGTGCCGTCTTCGATACCGATGACTTCCCAGCCCTTTTCCGTCGCGGCATGCACAACGGCGCGGATGGTGGCGTTCAGCCCGGCGCAATCGCCGCCGCTGGTCAGGATGCCGATGCGTTTCTTGCTAGTCATAACTTTCTCCCTCTTGCATGCCGCGAATGTGAAAGCCGGCCGGTCCTCCGGCGGGTCTTGCCGTGGGTAAAATTGCCCCTCTGCGCGGCGAAATGCAACACACAAATAAAGCACTTATAAAATGAGGCCATTCCTGATAAAATGTCTCACCGAAATCAAGCGCTCCCTGTCCAAAGGGACTGCCACGAAGGGACTCAAGGCCGCCATGTTGCCGGAAGATAGAGACGAACTCGAGCGTATGCTCGAACAGCTGAAAACAGAGCACCGCGACCTCGACGTCGTTATCGAACAGCTGTCCGACAGCGTCCCTGTCGATTTCCTGCGCCTGCAGCGCCTGAAAAAACGCAAGCTGTTCCTGAAAGATTCGATTTTGAAAATCGAAAGCATGATGCTGCCCGACATCATCGCCTGATTTATTCTGTAAATTAAATACCTAAACCAACGGCGGCTGCGCGGAATCGAAAATTTCGCGCACCAGCGGCACGGTCACCTTGCGCTTTTCCGCCAGCGCCTTGCGGTCGATATCGGCCACCACATCGCGCATGGCGGCAAATGAACGCTGAAGCCGCGGCAGCAAAAACTGCACCACCTCTTGCGGCACAAAAATCTGGCGGTCTGAAAACAGCTTGGTCAGCACGACGGCCATCAATTCATCATCCGGCGAGCCGACCGCCACCGCAGGCGCGGCCAGAAAACGCGATTCAAGGTCGCGCAGCACAAAGCGCCAGCCGCGCGGCGGCGTTTCTGCGGCGGCAAGGATATGCCCGCCCCGCTCTTTCTGGATGTTATAGAGATGGAACAGCGCCTCTTCGCGCGCGCTGTCGCCGACGAGCTTATCAATGTCGTCGATAATCACGGCAGGCGGCAGGCTGTCTATGTTCGCGGCGTCGAAAACCGCGCCGCCCGTTTCGTTTTGCCAGATTTTAAGCAAATGGGTTTTGCCGCTGGCGCGCGGGCCATAAACGAACAAAAGCGGCGCCGGCCAATCCGGATATTTATCCAGCCACGCAACCGCATCGCGGTTGCAAGCCGACACCCAGAAATCGTCACGCGCGAAAGCGGTGCGATGGCCGAGGTCGAACGGCAGTTGCTGCGGTTTTGCTTTATCGCCTGCCATGTGCGCGCGTCAGCCCTTGGCCGATATTTTGCGCTTATGCGGCGCGCCGTCGTGGTAATAGCCGCTTTCAAGATACTGCGCGAGGGCGAAGCGTATCAACACCGCCGCCACCGCCGCCACCGGCACGGCAATCATCACGCCGGTAAAGCCCAGCAGCGCGCCGCCCGCCATCAGCGCGAACAAAATCCAAAGCGCATGCAGGCCGATTTTATCGCCGACCAGTTTGGGCGTCAGCACGTTGCCTTCCAGCAATTGTCCCGCGCCGAAAATCGCCGCGATAATTGCCAGCTGCTGCACATCGCCGTCAAACTGGAACCAGCAGACCAGCATGCCCGTGACAAAGCCGACCAGCGTGCCGACATAGGGAATGAACGACAAAAGCCCCGCCGCAAAGCCGATGAAAAAACCGAAATTCAACCCCGCCACAGACAAGGCGACGGCATAGATAAGCCCCAGCACCACGCAAACCATCGCCTGCCCGCGCACAAAGCCGGACAGCGCGGCGTCCATTTGCACCACAAGCCCGCGGATGGTATCGGCCTGACGGCGCGGCAGCCAGCTATCGACCTTGGCGACCATCACGGGCCAGTCGCGCAGCATATAAAAAGACACCACCGGCGCGATGAGGATAATCGAAAAAATATCAAACAGCGCAACGCCGCCGTCCCAGATTTTTTTAAGCGCGCCCGTCGCCCAGGCCAGCGCCGCGCCGGCCATGCCGCCCGCCTGCTGCTGGATTTTTTCGGGCGGCGTCGAAAGCACCTGCGTTTGCAGTTTTTCTATCCACGGCGCGCTCAGCGCACGCAGCTTTTCGACATAGCCGGGCACCGTTTGCGCAAAGGCAATGAACTGCCCCTGCAAAACCGGAAACGCCAGCATAAGCCCCAACACGAAAAGCGCGACGAAAGACAGCAGCACGACCGACGTCGCCGCCGCCCGCCCCATGCCGGTTTTTTCAAGCCGCGTCGTTACAGGGTCGAGGAAATAGGCGACCGCCATGCCGATGACAAAAGGCAGCAAAACCCCCTTGAGCATCCATATCAAAAACCCGAACACCACAAGCGCCACGCACCAGAACCAGACATGCCGCTGGATGGCGGAAAAAGAAGCATCATGTTCGTGCTTGGGTTTGGCGTCAGCGGTCATCGGCGGGGCGCTCCTGTGGATACGCGAAAACGGGAAAAGGAATTAATGCAGGCGCAGGTCGTAAACCGGCGTGCCATAGGCCGTCGTGACTTCGCGCGACGGGCTCATGACAATGCCTTGCGCTGCCAGCGCGCTTTGCAAGCCCGGCACGCTGCCGTCATAGCGCATGACGAAACGCGCGTTGTTGCGCGAAAGCGAGCGGATATCGATACGCACCGGCGGCGACATGGCCGAGAAGCGACGCTGTACATTCATCCATGTGTTGAAATCGCCGAAGCTGAGAATGGCTTCGACTTCCTGCCCTGCCGCGCCGGCGCTGTAGGGCGACGCCGGATAGGACGAAGAAGATACCTGCGCATAAGGCGATGTCGCAGCGGCAGATGCGGAAGGGTCATAAGGTGCCGTCACCAGCGAAGGCCTGTTCGGCTGCGCAGCTGTTTGCGGTGCGCCGGAGGGCGTCCCCGCATTCACCACACTGCGGCTGATGCTTTCAACCGCGCTGCCTTCGGCGGGTGCCGGGCGCTGCAAATAGCCAAGCACATCGTACATCGCCTGCTGCCACGCCTCGGCATCGGATTTTTCGCCGACATAGGGCGTGAGCGAGCTGCGACGTTTCAACTTGCCGCCTTCATAGAAATAAATATCGATGCTCATCTGCGGGCCGGATTTATTGGCCACGGCCAGCACGACCTGCTCCACACCGTAATTACGGCGCAATTTTTCAACCGTTGCGTAATTGCCCGACCAGACCGCATCGACAGAGCCCGCCGAGACGTCCGCAATATCGCCGAGCGGCACAACGATTTTATTCAAAAGCTGTGCGCTGACACCCGCGCCGCGCATCGGCATACGCTGCCATGCGTCGCGCCACGGGTTCACGTCGTCCCACAAAACCGTTTTACCCGCCATATTTTCGTAATACGGCAATAGCAAAACCGGCACATTCACCCGCGGTATGGCGGCGGCCTGCGCTTGCCGGTATTGCGCCTGTGCCACTGCCTGCTGCCCCTGTGCTGTTTGACCGAAGGGCATCGCCTGTGCCGTTCCGTCCGCTGCGCCGTCGATGACCACGGTACCCTCGCCCGGCACCGCAGACTGGTCGCCCGGCATCTGACGCCATGACGGTGTCGTGGCAGGCGCTGTCACTTCGCGCACCGCCTGCGGAATGTTTATGTAATTACGCACCGCCTCGCGGAACCTGACCGTAAAGCTGGCCACATAGCGGGTGGAGGACAGCTGCTCCCCCTTGATTTCGAAATCCTGCACCAGCGTGGCAATCGTCCGGTCATCAGGCATACGGAAAGTCGCATAGGCCGCGGGGGTCAGGTTTTTTTCGGCCAGCCGCTGGAAGGCCACGCGGCGCGCCTCGGTCATGGCCTGCTCGCGCGCCTGCACGGCGTTGTCGGCCGTGCGGTCAATCATGACATCGCTGACAATCAGATTGGCATCTTCGCGCTGCACAGCGCCCGGCGTCGGCAGCGGCGTCAGGGAGGCCGGCGCGCCCTTGATAAGACGCTCCTGCGCCTCAGCGGGGCCGCAGAAAGACAGCAAAATCAAAAAGCTGGCGGAAAGAATAAAAGTTTTGCAGGAGAATTTGGCAAACATGAAACATCCGCAGCGCAAAATGACAGGGCAAACTCAGTGCCCACCTTACCCGCGATGACAAAAAAAATCCAGATATTCCATAGGTTAAATTAAAGAAATATCATCCGTTCATGTAACTGGATGTTGCCGCGCGGCATCAAGGCCGCTATGCTGAGGGCAGTATTAGCTTGGCATGAATATCAACAGGATATTAACGATTTCATGCAAGGATATATCATGGCATGCGTTTCTGCCGCTCTCACCGTGCGGCGCGCGAGCTTGGCCAATACTGACTAAAAATGTCAAAGGGTTGCGTCTTGATGCTTTGACAAGACTTTATCGAAGGACTTCTCCGCAGTCTCATCCAATAAGGGGGATTTTTTGGGTGGACAACATCTAGAACGGCGACGCGCAGGCATAACAATGCGCGTTTTTAAAGCGGCCTGCCTTGCGGCAGTGGCCGCCTTTGCCGTATCTGCCCTCACCGCCTTCGGCGCTGCCGCACAATCGCAAAAACAAAACGCCGCCCCCGTGACCGTGGCGATGAACGCCGCACCGGCGCCCGCGGTGCCTGTCACATCCGCCCCCATCCCTGCGGCGATGAAACCGCTGTTTCTCTCCTCCAGCGCCTCCACCTACGACGTCGCGCCGCATGTGCAAATTTTCGAAGGCCCCCGCGAACAGGTTTCGCTAACCCAGATTATCCCGCAGTTCAGAACCGGCCAGGGCGCCCGCCCCGAACAAAGCCCCATCCGCATCGGCCAGTCCAGCTCCGCCTATTGGCTGGTTTTCAGCGTTTATAACCGCAGCCAGAACAAAAGCCTCTGGATGCTGGATTTCGGAAACCGCATGACCGGCAGCGCCGGCGCGCTTGACCGCATCGGTGTTTACAGTGACCTCAGCCCCGACCAGCCGCTGATGCGCGACGGGCGCCTTTCTGACAACAAGCTGCAAGCGACCGGCCAGCGCCGCAACGCCGTCCCCCTCAGCTTCGAGCCCGGACAGGGACGCATCATCGGTATCTATATAGAGCCCACGCGCGGCCTGCCGCTCAGCATCGATATCCGCATGACCGAGCAAACGGAATTTACGCCAGACTATGACAAGCGGGAAATGGAAGAAAACATCCTGCTCGTCGCCGCCTTGCTGGTCTTCGGGCTTTATATGATTTTCTGGGGCAATTACCGCCGCCCTATTCCGCTATTTCTGGGCGGTTATGTGCTGGCCTACTACGCCATTTTCGCCGCGACCGACAGCATCGCCCCCGTCGGCAACAGCAGCGAGATTGAATATATCGACCTCCTCTACGCCCTGACGGTCTTTTTCTCCCTTGCTCTTGCGCGGCATGTACTGGTCGCGGGGGAAAAACGCGGCGGCAAAAAAGGCGTCGCTATCATATCGGCCAAAGCCGTGCTGGTGCTGCTCGTTCTGGCGGCGGTGGCGATTGGCCGCGGCTTTGTGTTGACCGATGTTTTGCTGCTGCGCATCGTACCTGCGGCTGTCACGGTGCTTATCATCGGCCTTGGGATTGTTACCGTCCTGCGCACGGAACGTCCGCAGGCGCTGCCGTTTACGCTCAGCTGGGCTTTGCTGCTTTGCGGCTATATCATGAATGAAATCCATGGCTTTGGCGGCGCGGTGCCGGGCGGGGCGAATGCTTTCTGGATTTGCTTTACCGCGCATCTGGCGCTTTTGTCCTTTTCATCCCTGCGTTTCCTTATCCTGTCCGAAACCATCGTGCGGCGGGAGCGTGACGAAATGCGCCGCAAACGCGAAGAAGAAAACGAAGTCCGCAAGACCAAGGAACTGGCAGACCAGACCCGCCTGCTCGGCGTCATGCAGCGCGAAAAAGAGCTGATGGCCGATCTGCGCAACCGCGAGGCAGAACGCATTCAGGCGCTGCGCCACGCCAAGGAAACCGCCGACAACGCCAACAAGGCGAAGTCGGATTTTCTGGCCGTGATGAGCCATGAAATCCGCACCCCCATGACAGGTATCATGGGCATGATACGCCTGCTTCTCGATACCCCCATGAACAAGCAGCAGGAAGAATACGCGCGCACCATTCAGTATTCCGGCGATGCGCTGCTGACTTTGCTCAACGACATCCTCGACCTCTCCAAGGTCGAGGAAGGCAAGATGACAATCGAAAGCATCGATTTCGACCTGCCCAAGCTGATTGAATCCGTCGCCATGCTGATGTCGGGTCGCGCGGAGGAAAAAAACATCGGCATCAAGGCCGAAATCGACCCCGCGATGCCGCAGATGCTCAAGGGCGACCCCACGCGCCTGCGCCAGATATTCCTGAACCTTGTCGGTAACGCCATCAAGTTTACCGATACAGGCCATGTGACCCTGTCCGTCAAACTCTATGACCAGGACGGGCAGAAGCCGCGCATCTATTTCGCTGTATCCGATACAGGCATCGGCATTTCGGCAGATGCGCAGAAAAAACTTTTCATGCCTTACGCGCAGGCCGATTCCAGCATTACGCGCAATTTCGGCGGCACCGGTCTTGGCCTTGCCATTTGCAAGCGCTTGGTCGAAGCTATGGGCGGGATGATACAAGTCTCAAGCCAGCCCGGCCGTGGCACGACGTTTTATTTCATCCTGTCGCTCGACCTTGGCCGCAGCGATGCGCATCACCCGCAGGCCGCACACGCCCCGCGCGCCGCAACCGCAATGTCCATTCTTGTGGTTGACGACAACATCATCAACCAGCGCGTGCTGGCCGGCCTTCTTGAAAAAGACGGGCACAGCGTTGTCACTGTCAGCGGCGCCGAGGGCGCCTATGCGCAGCTGCGCACGCGCGGCTTCAATGTTATCCTGATGGATATGGAGATGCCGGATATCGACGGCGTTTCCGCGACCGAAACCATCCGCCGTCTGGCCGACCCCGTGAAAGCAAATATCCCCATTCTTGCCATGACCGGCAACACGCGCGAAGAAGACGTCGCGCGGTGCCTTGAAGCAGGCATGAACGATTTTGTGGCAAAGCCCATCAATCCGGACGAGCTGCGCGCGAAAATCGCCCCCTTCGCCCCCAAAGACGGGGCCGCCGCCAAACCCGCAGAACTGCCTGCACCGACAGAAGCCGTACCGCCCGAAAACAGCGATGCAGACGATGACGCGCACACAGGCAATGACGCTGCGCTGGTCGAAGCAGCCGCCGCGAAAGGCGACATCACCCCGCCCGCGATTGACGATTACGACCCGAACGAGGCTTTCCCCGACCCCGATGCCGCGCCCGCAAAAGCGCCGCCGGCCACGCCGCCGATTGACGGCTATGACCCGAACGAAGCCTTCCCCGACCCCGATGCCGCGCCCGCAAAAGCGCAGCCCGCAACACCACCGGTTGACGGCTATGACCCGAACGAGGCCAGATCGGAAGAGCGTCGTGTAGGGAAAGAGTGTAGATCTCGGTGGT
>ERZ761609.2444-NODE-2444-length-13718-cov-27.486862_pt1 | contig 13718 bp, 7 predicted proteins | sample MGYA00511163_ERZ761609 | MGnify/ENA primary metagenome ERZ761609 (study PRJEB28899, sample SAMN02445070) | bioreactor sludge metagenome | biome: EBPR sludge | place: Australia: Brisbane, Thorneside Wastewater Treatment Plant | collected 2011-12-16 ... | reverse complement strand
GCCACGCCGCAGTCCAGCGCCGAAGACGATCTGCCGCCGCCCGCTGCGCGCAGCCGCAAGCCCGCCGCACGCGGTTTCCAGCCCACGCTCAAGGCTGGCGTCGACGACTTTCTGCTGGAAGCGGGCGGCCTGCCCGACGCCGCCGAGGCCGACACCTATTCCACCCTGCGCGCCAGTGCCTACGTGCTGTGGCAGCCCAGCCGCAACTGGGAATTCCGCGCCGGCGCCCGGCTCGACGGCATGGTGCAGGCGGGCGGCCGCGCCGATCACGACGAGATGCTGGCCGACTACGGCGATACCTATGTGCGCTACCGCAACGGCGACACCCGCCTGACCTTCGGCGCGCAAACCGTCATCTGGGGCCGCGCCGACGAAATCCCGCTGGCCGACCGCGTCAGCCGCGCCGACCTGACGCGCTTCGTGCTGGACGATCTGCCCGACCGTCGCCGCGCGCAACTGGCCGCGCGCTGGGAGCAGACTTTCGGCGAGTACAAGCTGGACGCGGTCTGGCTGCCGCTGTTCCGCGGCGCGCAATTGCCGGACGCCGCCAGTATCTGGAGTCCGGTCAACCGTACCAGCCGCCAGATCATCGGCATCGATCCCGCGCTCACCTCCTGGCTGAATACCGCGCGCATCGACGAGGACGAACACGGCAGCGGCGGCGGCGCCCTGCGCCTGACCAGGACCGGCAGCGCGCTCGATTTCGGCGTGACGCTGGCGCGCACCCGGCAGTCGCTGCCGTACTACCGGCTCGATCTGCCCGCCTCCACGCTCACCGCGGTGCATCCGTTCAACACCTTCGTCGGCGCCGATGTCGAACTGGTGCGCGGCGGCCTCACCTGGCGCATGGAAGCCGGCTACACCGACAACGTGCCGGTGACCCTGGCCAACACCGCGCTGGACACGACGCATTCGCTCGACTGGATCGGCGCGCTGGAATTCTTCCCCGGCGGGGCGGACACCCGCGTCAACCTGCAACTGGTGGCGCACGCGCTGCAGACCGACCGCAGCATCCTCGAACTGAAGGAGTATTACGGCGCCAACGGCGAAATCGAGACCCGCTTCGGCCAGGGCCGCTGGAAAGCCGGGATGCGCTTCGCCGCCGGCTTCAACGTGGACGATGTCTATCTCAGCCCCAAACTAGGTTACGTCGGCTGGGAGCCGCACGAGTTCTATGTCGCCGCCCACTACTTCGACGGCGAAGCGCGCACCCTGGGCGGCTTCCACCAGGACCATTCGCTGATCACGCTGGGGCTGCGCAGCAAATTCTGATTTCCTGACGCCCCCATGCTGAAACCCTGGCTCAACGGCAGCCGCATGCTGCCACCCTGGCTGGCACTGGCAATCCTGCTCGGTATCCAGCTGGCGGCGTTGCCGTTTCTGCTGAAGCTGCATTTCAACAACGCGCCGGACATTTATTCGCCGCCGGATTCGTCCACCATCCAGCTGCGCGAATCGCTGTTCAGGGAATTCCCCAACGACGAAGCCATCATCGCCCTGTTCGAGGGCGACGCGCTCTACACTCCGGCGTTTCTCGCCGCGCTCGACCGCGCCGCGCAAAAAATGGCGGCGCATCCGGCGGTCGACCGGGTGCTGACGCTGACCACGGTGGAGCATATCGACACCACCGACGACGGCTTTGCCGTATCGCTGCTGATCGACCCCGGCAATCTGGGCGCACGCACGCCGGCGCAATGGAAGGCCCGCGTGCTGGGCGACAGCTTTGCACCGGGACTGCTCGCCTCGCGCGACGGCCGCGCGGTCGCCCTGGTGGTGCGCCCCACAATCCTGAAGGAAAGCCTGGCCCGCCGCGATATCCAGATCGCGCTCGACGCCACCATTGCCGCCGAGAAACTCACGCCCTATCACACCGCCACCGCCGGCACGGTGGCGCAGACAGTCGAGGAGCTGCGCTCGCTGTGGCGCGACAGCGCCATCTTCATCCCGCTGACGTTCGTCATCGGCATGGCATTGCTATGGTGGGTGGTGGGGCGGGCGCGCCCGATGGTGGTGGGCGGCCTGGCCATGGGCACGGTCGTGTCGGCCAGCGTCGCCGGGCTGGTGCTGTCCGGCCAGCCCTACACCCCGATCACCGCGATGATTCCCACCCTGATGGCGGCCTACACCACGGCCACGCTGCTGCATTTGTATGCCGCCATCCAGCGCGCCCGCATCGCACTGCTGCCGCGGCCGCAACGCATCGCGCGCGCGCTGAAGGAAACCTTCATCCCCGGCCTGTTCAACGTGCTGACCACCGGCGCGGGCATGCTGAGCCTGCTGTGGGTGGAGATTCCTCCGGTTCAGGCCTTCGGCCTGGCGGGCGCGATCGGCACCCTCATCGTGTTTCTGGTGGTATTCATCCTGGTGCCGCCGATCCTGCTGAAATGGGATACGCCACGCTGGCCGCGCCACCGTTCCGGCATGGCGCACGCACGCCGCATCGCGGCAACCGTGGCCGTGTTCAGCCTGAGGCACGCAAAAGCCGTGCTGACGGCCACCGCGCTGCTGGTGCTGGCGGCCGTCCCGCTGGTGCTTCAGGTCAAGGTCGAATCCAACATCATCGAGTTTTTCGCGCCCGACCACAGCATCAGCCGCAGCACTGCCAGAGTGGAAAGCAAGCTTTCCGGCGTCACCGGGCTGGAAATCGTCCTCACCGGCACGGCCCGCGACAGCCTGAAGGATCCGGCGACGCTGGCGCAGATCAAGGCGCTGCAAACCTGGCTGGAACAGCAGCCGGAAGTCGACCGCAGCTTCTCCCTGATCGACGTGCTGGAGGAAATGAACCGCGCCCTCAGCGGCGAGGATCTGGGGCCGGATGCGCTGCCGGCCAGCCGCAGGCTGGTCGAACAGCTGCTGCTGATCTACGACGGCAAGGATTTGTACGAGCTGGTCAACCGTGAATTCCAGCGCGCCCGCATCCCGATGAGCCTCAACGTGCACGGCGCCAACGAAATCGGCCAGGTGATCGACAGGGTGCGCGCGCACGTCGCCGCGCAGCCGATCGCGGGCGTGGCAATCGACCTCGCGGGGTACGGGCGGCTGTTCTCGGACCAGGAAGACCGCATCGTCGACGGCCAGGTCAAGAGCTTCGCCTCGGCCTTCCTGCAGATTCTGCTGCTGATGGCGCTGCTGTTCCGCTCGTTCCGCGGCGCCCTGATCTGCCTGGTGCCCAACCTGGCGCCGCTGTTCTTCATTTTCGTGGTGATGGGAACGGCGGGAATTTCGCTCGACGTCGCCACCGTTCTGATCGCCGGCGTCATCCTCGGCATCACGGTGGACGACACCATCCATCTGTATCACGGCTACCTGCACCGCATCCACCGCGGCGTCAGCCCGGTGTTCGCCATCATCCGCAGCGTGGAAGCCTCGGGGCGCGCGGTGATCGCCATTTCGGTGGTGTTGATTTCGCAGTTCAGCCTGCTGGGGCTGTCCGACTTCCGCCCCACCGCTCACTTCGGCATGCTGTGCGCGGTCGGCCTGTTCGCCGGCCAGGTGTTCGAACTGCTGCTGATGCCCGCATTGCTCGGCCTGAAATTGCCCAGGCCGCGACCCGCCGTTACGGCACCGTAAGCTTGAGCGCGCCGAATTCGTCGTTGAACAATCCCACTTCGTCGCCCGAGGCAAACTGCCAGCCTTCCAGGTGGCCGAAGTCGATGCTGGACCTGGGTTCCAGCTTGAGTTCGAAGCGCTGCGCCAGGGACAGGGTCGGATTGCGCACGGCGAGGACCACGGTCAGATAGCGGTCGCTGGTGTTTTCGATCACCGCCACCAGGCCCTTGCCCAGCATCGACGAACGAAAACCGATCACCACCGGCAGCGCGGGCTTGGCCGCCACCGCCGTCTGGATGTCGGTTTCCTTGTAGGCCAGTTGCGCCTTGAGCTGTTCGATTTCACGCAGGCTGTCGGTCAACTGGTTGCGCGTTTCGACCAGGTAGCGCTCGGCTTGCTGGCGGGTTTCGCTTTCCTTCGACAGCCGCCGCTTCACATCGCCCAGATCGACATTCAGCATGAAGGCATACAGCGCCAGGCCGCATACCAGCAACACCAGCACGACATTCACACCGATGGAAATAACCAGCCCGCGCCGCTTCGGTCGTGTCGGAGAGGATGCGGGCATATCCTTATCCATGCTCAACCGGTGTTGCGCATCCCGGAGGCGATCGCATTGATCGAGCGCATCAGCGGCGTCAGCCAGCTATCCTGTTCGGATTCCCACACGCTCTCCGAGCGATAGCGTTTCAGCAGGCGCACCTGGATGTGGTTGATGGGATCGATGTAGGGACGGCGACGCGAAAGCGACAACGCCAGAGTCGGGTTGTCTTCCAGCAGGGTCTCGATCTGCGCGACCTGTTTGACCCGCTCCACAGTAAGCGCGAACTCATCGGCAATGGCGCGATAGATTGCCATGGTGTCGGGGTGGTCGCACAGGCGCGCGTATTCCTCGGAAATTTCCATGTCGGCCTTGGTCAGCGCCATCTGCACGTTGGACAGCAGGCCGCGGAAGAACGGCCATTCGCGGTACATGATCCGCAACTGATCGAGCCCCGCCGGAGCGGACCCGATGAAATCTTTCAGCGCAGTTCCGATTCCGTACCAGGCAGGCAAGGTATGGCGCGACTGGGCCCAGCCGAACACCCACGGAATGGCGCGGATCGACCCGAGCGAGCGGTCGGCCTTCTTGCGGTGCGACGGCCGGCTGCCCATGTTGAGCAGGCCGATTTCGGTGACCGGCGTGGTCTCGTAGAAATAATCGATGAAGCCCGGCATGCCGATCAGCGCGCGGTAGCTTTTCTCGCCGTTGGCGGCGATCTGGCTCATCCCGTCGAGGTATTCCTGCGGATAGCGCACATCGATCTGCGCAAGCGCAGTCGTACTGGCCTTGAGCAGTCCGGTGACACCCATGCCGATCTCGTAGTTGGCGGTTTCTGGGTTGCTGTATTTGTAATACAGCATCTCGCCCTGCTCGGTGAACTTGATCTCGCCGTTCACCGTGCCCGGCGGCTGCGACAGGATCGCCTCGTGGGTCGGTCCGCCGCCGCGGCCCACCGTGCCGCCGCGGCCATGGAACAGCCGGCATTCGACGCCGTAGCGCTGGGTCAGCGCGATGATCGACAGCTGCGCCTGATACAGATTCCAGTTCGACGCCAGAATGCCGCCATCCTTGCACGAATCCGAATAGCCCAGCATGACTTCCTGGTGGTTGCCGTTGGCGGTGACCAGCGCACGGTAGACCTTGTCCGACAGCAGCTGGTCGAGGATGGACTGGCTGCGCTGCAGGTCGTCCACCGTCTCGAACAGCGGCGCCACCAGGATGCGGCAGAACCAGTCGCGCCCGTTGTGGCCGCACAGGCCCACCAGCCGCGCCAGCAGCATCACTTCCATCACGTGGGAAGCGCTGTGCGTCATCGAAATCACGTAGGTGCCGAAGACCTCGTCGCCCACTTCGGCCTGCAGCTTGACCATGCGCCGGAACACTGCGAGCGCTTCGCGCGCCTCGTCGTCCAGCACGCCGTCCTCCACCTCGATCGGATCGATGTGGCCGATCCAGGCGGCCAGGCGCTGCAGCCGCTCGGCCTCGTTCGCAGCCAGGTAATCGAAATCGGGATCGATCTGCTGCAATAGCGCCGCCACCGTGCGCGTATGCACGGTCGACTCCTGGCGGATGTCGAGCTGCAGCAGGTGAAAGCCGAAGCTTTCGGCCAGCCGGATCAGCGCCTGCAGGTCCTGCATGGCGACGATGCGGTCGCCATGGCTGATCAGCGAGTCGCGCACCAGGTAGAGGTCGGCGAGGAAGGCGGCGGCGTTTTCGTACGCCAGGTGCGAAGTGAAGCTCGGCACGCCGGCCAGGCACTGGTGGATGTAGGACAGGTTGGCGTCCAGCCGCGCCAGCATCATCGCCGCCATGCGGCGGTAGGGCTCGCGGCTGTAAATCTGCACCGCGGTGCCGCGGAACACCTGTTCGCCGAACTCGGCCTCGTATTCCGACAGGCGTTCCAGGAACCGGGCGGAAGGCGTGCACCAGTCGCTGCTGTGGGTCAGCGTCTGGCGCAGTTCCAGCACGCGCGCACGGTATTCTTCGAGGGCGGCCTGCATCTGCCTATGCACCGTCCATTCGGTGACATCCGCGGTCACGAACGGGTTGCCGTCACGGTCGCCGCCGATCCACGAGCCGAAACGGATGAAGCTCGGCACGCGGATGGTGGCGGTGCCGTCGGCATTCACGCCGTAATGCTTGCGCAGCGCCTTCTCGAAGAAGGAATATGCCTTCGGCACCGCCTCGAACAGGCTTTCCCGCACGTAGTAGAGACCGTTGCGCACTTCGTCGCGCACCTCGAGCTTGGCGTTGCGCAGTTCGTCGGTACGCCACCCCACCTGGATCTCGGCGGCCAGTTGCGCTTCCAGTTCGCGGCGGTCGTTCACCCCCAGGGCGGGGTTGTACAGCTCGTCGCAAATCAGGAATATCCGGCGCATGCCTTCCATCACCGCACGGCGGCGCGCCTCGGTGGGATGGGCGGTGAATACCGGCGCGTAGTGCAGACGGTTGACCATCTCCTGCAGCGTGCCGGCCGGCATATCCTGCGCCTTGAGATCCGCCAGGGTGCGGTCGAACGAGCCTTCCCACAGCCGCATGCCGTGCGACAGCATGCGGCGGCGGTTGCGGTGGGCAAAGCTTTCTTCCGCCACATTGACCAGCTTGAAATAGCCGGCGAAGGCACGCACCACCAGCTCCACCTTGGCGGCGGGCATGGCGTCGATCATCGCCATCAACTCGGTGCGGCGCTGCTGGTCTTCCTGCTGGTGCAATTCGGCGAAACCGCGGCGCAGGGTTTCCACTGCATCGAACACGTCTTCGCCGGCAAACTGCAGCAGCACCTGGCCGAGCAAGGTGCCCAGCAGCTTGACCTGCGCGCGCAGGTGGTCATCCGTCAGCAGATTTTCGGGTGCATTCATGACTGGAGAATTGAGCCCGGCACAGCGGGATTCATGCGACAAAGCCGGTTATTTTCGCATAGACGGCGCGCATCACCCAAGCGCGCGCCGCGCGTTGCGGAACAGCCGCAGCCACGGGGCGGCACCGGTCATGCCGTCCGGTTTCCACGACAGCTGCGCGGCGCGGAACACGCGTTCCGGATGCGGCATCAGAATGCCGAAGCGGCCGTCCGCGGTGGTGAAGCCGGTCAGCCCGCCGGCCGAACCGTTGGGGTTGGCCGGATAGGTCGCGGCCGGCGCCCCCCGGTGATCGACGTAGCGCAGCGTGGGATGCGCCTGCGCGGCATGCGCCGGATCGCGGAACTGCACCCGGCCTTCGCCGTGCGACACCACGATCGGCATCACCGAACCCGCCATGCCGGCGAAAAAAATCGACGGCGAGGCCAGCACCTCGACCTGCGCGAAACGCGCCTCGAACTGCTCCGACAGGTTGCGTTCGAAACGCGGCCAGGCGTCCGCGCCCGGTATCAGATCGTGCAGCTGGCTCATCATCTGGCAGCCGTTGCATACGCCGAGCGCGAAGGTGTCGCCACGCCCGAAAAACGCCGCGAACTGGTCGCGCGCACGTGGATTGAACAGGATCGACTTGGCCCAGCCGCCACCCGCGCCCAGCACGTCGCCGTAGCTGAAGCCGCCGCACGCGGCGAGACCGCTGAAATCGCCGAGGCTGACCCGGCCGGACAGGATGTCGCTCATGTGGACGTCGATCGCAGCAAAGCCGGCAGCATCGAACGCAGCGGCCATCTCGACCTGGCCGTTGACGCCCTGTTCGCGCAGCACCGCCACCCGCGGCCGCTTGCCGCTGGCGACGAAAGGAGCGGCGACATCCTCATTCACGTCGAAGCTCGGCGCATGGCGCAGGCCGGGGTCCGCAGCGTCGGCATGGGTTGCGAACTCCTGCTCGGCACAGGCCGGATTGTCGCGCAGCTTCGCCATTTCATAGCTGGTGCGCGCCCACGCGCTTTGCAGATCGGCGCGCGCCTCGTCGAGGATTACCCGTTCGCGGCGCAGCACCCGCACGCGGTCGCCCGCATCGGGCTGGCCGATGATGTAGAACTCGCCGCGCAGGCCGGCATCGAAGAAAGCCTGCATTACCGTCCGGGTATCGGCGCGGCGTACCTGCAGCAGCGCGCCGGCCTCCTCGCTGAACAGCACGTTGAAGACGCGCTCGGAGTAGCCGCGCGGATCCCGCATGTCCGGCTCGGGCACGCCTTCATCCTCGGCGTCGAGACGGATCTTCTCCGAGCACAGCTCGTCGACGTCGATCGCCACGCCGCAGTGGCCGGCGAAGGCCATTTCACACAAAGCTGCGAACAGGCCACCGTCGGAACGATCATGGTAGGCGAGCAGCATGCCTGCTGTATTGAGTCCCTGTACGGTGTCGAAAAAAGCCTGGAGTGCATCGGCGGCCGGCGCGTCTGGGCAGCGCTCGCCCACCTGTTTGAAGGCCTGGGCGAAGCTCGATGCGCCGAGACGGTTCTTGCCCCGCCCCAGGTCGAGCAGGATGAGATCGCTCTCGCCGGCATCGGTACGCAACTGCGGCGTCAGATGCTGCGTCGCGTCGGGGGTGGTGGCGAAGGCCGAGATCACCAGCGAAATCGGCGAAGTCACCGCCTTTTTCTCGCCACCCTCCTGCCACACGCTCTTCATGCTCATCGAATCCTTGCCGACCGGGATCGAGACGCCGAGCGCCTGGCAGTATGCCGAAACCGCCGCCACGGTATCGAACAGCGCGGCATCCTCGCCCGGATGGCCAGCCGGGGCCATCCAGTTGGCCGACAGTTTGACGCTGCCCAGGCCATCGACACGTGCGGCAGCCAGGTTGGTGATCGCCTCGGCGATCGCCATGCGTCCCGACGCCGGTGCATCGATCAGGGCCAGCGGCGCTTTCTCGCCGATCGAGAAAGCCTCACCCAGCGTGGTCTGGTAGCCCGCGAGGGTGATCGCGCAATCGGCAACGGGAATCTGCCACGGCCCCACGCACTGGTCGCGCGCAGTCAGCCCGCCGACGCTGCGGTCGCCGATGGCAATCAGGAACATCTTCGACGCCACCCCCGGCATCGCCAGCACGCGGTAGGCCGCATCCTTCAGATCGATTCCGTCGAGCACCAGCGGCGCCGGCACGGCGGGCTGATGCACGACGTCGCGCGTCATCCTGGGCGGCTTGCCGAGGATGACGTCGAGGCTCACGTCCACCGGCGCATTCTGGAAATGGCTGTCGGTCACCAGAAGGTGATTGTCCTCGGTCGCTTCGCCCAGCACCGCAAACGGGCAGCGCTCGCGCTCGCACATCGCGCGGAATTCGTCGAGGCGCTGCGGCGGGATCGCCAGCACATACCGCTCCTGCGCCTCGTTGCACCAGATTTCGCGCGGCGACATGCCGGACTCTTCCGACGGCACGGCGCGCAGCTCGAAGCGGCCGCCACGGCCGCCGCCGTGTACCAGCTCGGGCAGCGCGTTGGAGAGGCCGCCGGCGCCGACGTCGTGGATCGACAGGATCGGATTGGCCTCGCCCAACTGCCAGCAGCGGTCGATGACTTCCTGCGCGCGCCGCTCCATCTCGGGGTTGCCGCGCTGCACCGAATCGAAGTCGAGGTCGGCGGCATTGGCACCGGTATCCATCGACGATGCGGCGCCGCCGCCCAGCCCGATCAGCATGCCGGGGCCGCCTAGCTGGATCAGCAGCGTGCCGGCCGGCAGCATTTTCTTCTCCACATGGTCGGCACGGATGCTGCCAACGCCACCTGCCAGCATGATGGGCTTGTGGTAGCCGCGCCGCTGCCCCGCCACGGTCTCTTCGAAGGTGCGGAAATAGCCTGCCAGATTGGGGCGGCCGAATTCGTTATTGAATGCCGCGGCGCCGATCGGTCCTTCGAGCATGATCGCGAGCGGGGTGACGATGCGCTCGGGCTTGCCGTAGGCGCCGGCTTCCCACGGCTGCTCGAAGCCGGGGATGTTGAGATTGGACACCGAGAACCCGCACAAACCGGCCTTGGGCTTGGAGCCGACACCGGTCGCGCCCTCGTCGCGGATTTCGCCGCCGCTGCCGGTGGCGGCACCCGGGAAGGGCGAGATCGCGGTCGGGTGATTGTGCGTCTCCACCTTCATCAGCACGTGGGTCAGTTCGCTGCTGTAGGCGTAGCTGCCGTCGGCACGCGGGTAGAAGCGGTCGATCTGCGCCCCTTCGATGACCGAGGAGTTGTCCGAGTACGCCACCACCGTGCCTGCGGGATGCGCGGCGTGGGTATCGCGGATCATGCCGAACAGCGATTTCGTCTGTTCCGCACCATCGATTACCCAGCTGGCGTTGAATATCTTGTGGCGGCAGTGCTCGGAATTGGCCTGCGCGAACATCATCAGTTCGACATCGGTGGGATTGCGCCCGATGCGGGTGAAGTTGTCGACCAGATAATCGACTTCGTCATCCGACAGTGCCAGGCCGAGACTGCGGTTGGCTTCGGCAAGCGCAGCACGGCCGCCGGCCATGACATCGATTGCGCTCAGTTCGCGCGGCGGCACATGCCGAAACAACGCGCGGGCGGCTTCCAGCGACGTCATCACGGCTTCCGTCATGCGGTCGTGCAACAGCGGCAGCAGCAGCGTCAGCGCCTGTCCCGAAAGCGCGGCACCCTGCGGATCGCACAGGCGATAGGCCACCCCGCGCTCGATGCGGCGCAGCTGGGCCAGACCGCTGTTCCTGAGAATATCCGTCGCCTTGGACGACCACGGCGAAATCGTGCCCGGACGCGGCGTGACCAGCACTTGCATGTCATTCGCCGTCGGACTGTCGGTAGGGGTGCCGTAATCCAGCGTTTTGTCGAGTTGCCGCGCGGCAGCTGCGTCCAGCTCGGCATCCAGCTCCAGGAAATGCCAGTGGCGCGCCGTTAACTCGCCCAACGCAACGCCCAGCCGGCCAGCCTCCTGACGGATTTTATCGATGCGGAAAGACGACAGCGCGGCACTGCCGGGGAGCGATACGATGGAAGACATGAGCGCCTTTGCGAACAGGGCAAAGGCGCTATTTTAGCCGATTGGAGCGCTTGACCGGACGGGCTGACCCACCCTGCATTTGAATCCGCGGACTTGCGTCAGTGCCATTCGTCGCTGGCCCCGGATCTCTCGCGCCGGCGGCGCGCGCCCTCAGTCAAGGAAGCCAGTGAGCGCCTCAATGTAGTCGTCCCAGGCCTCGAACTGCGGGATGTGACCGATGCCCTCAAGCTCAACGAGGCTGCTGTTGGGAAACGCTTTGGCGGCGGCGCGGCCGAGGGATTCGTACTGCCCCATCGTCTTGGCCACTTCGGGCGCGACCAGGTTCTTGCCCAGCGCAGTGCGGTCGCGCAGGCCGATGATGAGCAGCGTGGGGGCCGTGACCTGGTCAAACTCGTAGAGCACGGGCTGGGTGAAGACCATGTCGTAGGTGAGGGCAGAGACCCAGGCGAGCTGCTCGCGGTCGGCGCTCTCGCTCCATCCCATCTGGATATCGGCGAGCTTTTCGTACTCGGGCTTCCACTTGCCGTCGAAGTAGCTCGCCTTCATGTATTCGCGTACACCGCCGGGTGTCTGCCTGAGCTCGTTTTGATACCAGGCCTGCACATCGACGTAGGGTACCTTGCGCTTCCAGTCTTCCAGGCCAATCGGGTTCACCAGCACGAGCTTGTCGGTGCGATCGGGGAACATCAGCACGAAGCGTGTGGCGAGCATACCGCCCATCGAGTGGCCCACGACGGCCACTTTGTGAACGCCGATTGCGTCGAGCAGCGCCGCCGTGTTGCGCGCGAGCGCCTGGAACGTGAACTGGTAACGGGTTGGCTTCGCCGACTTGCCGAAGCCGATCTGGTCAGGTACCACCACGCGGTAGCCCCGCTTGCTCAGCGCGTCGATGGTCCTGGCCCACGAGGCGCCCGAGAAATTCTTCCCGTGCATGAGCAGCACCGTTTTGCCGTTGGCCTCGCCCGCGGGTGCCACGTCCATGTAGGCCATCTCCAGCACTTGGCGCTGCGACTCGAACGCGAAGGTCTTCACCGCATACGGATAGGCATACAGCGAGAGGCGGGCGTCGAACTGCGCAGGCGCCGCCTTGTCGGCGGGCATCGGCGCCGCACGGCGTTCGGGTCCGGCTGGCCCGGTGGAAGCGCAGGCAGTGAGCAGCAAGGCGAGACAGCAGAACGCGTATTTCATATTTTTCGCTGTGTGGCCCGGCGCGGTTCGCGGCGCCCGGGCGCCGGCGTCTTAGCGGCGAATCCGGCTCTGCTTCTGCCAGGCTCCGAGGCAGTCGAGCCCGCAAAAATGGTGGACGTAGTCCTGCGCATCCGTCAGTTTGGCCGCATCGGCGGGGATTTCCTTCAAACAGACTTCGCAGTTGAAAACCGTACAACTGTTTTCATCGGTGCATTGCGCCACCAAAGCGCCCGCAGGGGTGCGATGACGAGTATCCATGCGTATTCCAGAAAGTTTCGCAGTACCTTACAGTATAAGCCGCCGCGGCTATCCCGCAAGCCGGCCGGACAGGCCCGCGCGGCTCAGTACCCGGCCTCCCGGATTGCCTGCTTGATCAGCTGGTAATCCGCCTGCTTGTCGATCACGAACCCCGTCACCTTGCTGTGGATGGTTTTTTGCAGGGACTGGATGACGTCCGGGCTGAGCGCGGCGGCGGCCCTGCCCAGTTTGTCCTGCTCGGCCGCGGAGAAACGATCACTCGCCATCAGGGTGAAATCCGGGGTTGCGGGCAGGGCAAACCAGGTCTCGAACCCGCCTCTGGCGACCAGTTCGTCGGCCAGCTTGCTGCGCAGGCTGCCGGCCTGGGCAAAATCGCGCTGCATCGCCAGCACCACCTCCTCCTGGGTTTTCAGGTTGAGGATCTGCGCTGCTTCCTGCTTGTTGCGCCTGAGCGTGTGGCGCGCCATCACGTCGAGCCAGGATTCCTTTTCGGTGAGCGCCACCGTCGTCACCGCGGCACCCTTGCGGCGCACCAGAACGCCCGTGGCCTGGTCGCGCACCCGTGCCACCGGCGAGTAGCGGTGATCCAGCGCGGCAACCGCTACCGACGGCGGCACAAGATACAGATCCAGCCGGCCGCCCGCCATGGAGCGGGTGATGCTTTTGATGCTGCGGAACAGGGTAAGCCCCGGTTTCACGTCCATGGCCGCGCCAAGAGCCTGGGCAAAGGGCATCGCCCAGGCGCGGAAATCCCCCATGATCACGTCCGCCTTGCCGGTGCCCGGATATATGCCTATGTTCAGTTCCGTCCTGGCTGCATGCGCCGCCAGCGGCAGCGCGGGAAGCAGTGCCAGAGCGGTCAGGAAGCGTCGTCGTTGCATATTCATTCTCCGTTTTCCGGGCCGGGCGCACGGTTGAACATCAACGGCATTGCGGACGCTTCGCTGGATACCAGACGCGTAGTCATTTTCGACCAGTCCGGCGTGCCGCCACGGGAACGGTTCACGCAATCGCGCCGCCGCCGGGATTAAGATGTCCGCTGCGCCCGACTCGAACTCCCCAGCCCGCCCATGCTGACCGCTCTCTGCTCCCTCGTTTCTCCGCCGCTGTTCACGGCCGCCGACATCCGCATCATCGACCGGCATTGGGCGGGCACCCGCCCAGAAACCTCGTTGATGGAACGAGCGGGCGCGGCCACCGCCGAACTGGCGGGCACGCTGGCCAGCGAATCGGGCGCCCCCGTGCTGATCCTGGCCGGCCCCGGCAACAATGGCGGCGACGCCCTGGTCGCC
>ERZ761609.2443-NODE-2443-length-13724-cov-33.257810_pt1 | contig 13724 bp, 12 predicted proteins | sample MGYA00511163_ERZ761609 | MGnify/ENA primary metagenome ERZ761609 (study PRJEB28899, sample SAMN02445070) | bioreactor sludge metagenome | biome: EBPR sludge | place: Australia: Brisbane, Thorneside Wastewater Treatment Plant | collected 2011-12-16 ... | reverse complement strand
GAAGCGCGCCAGCTCCTCGCGCGCGCCCTGAATCTCGCCGCGCGCCAGCAGGAGCCTGCCAATGCGGGCGCGCTCGGCCAGGGTGGCCTGGCCGGATTCGACGAGCTCGCGCAGCATGTGGAGCTTGGCGGTGTCCTCGCCGCCGGCTTTGTCGAGGAATTCGATGCTGACACGCAGGACGCGGCCGTTTTGCATGGACCAGCGGCGGGCGGAGCGGATGGCGGTGGCGCAGGCGGCGAACTCGAGGTTATCCAGGTGCGTCTCGGCCTGGGAGATGAAGTGCTCCGCCAGCTTTTCGCGCCCCCATTCCGCCAGCGGCGGCCCCGCGAACCAGGCGGCGAGGCCGAGCACGCCGAGGGCGGAGAGCATCCAGGTGAACCAGGGGCGGGGGTTCAGAACCAGATCGTCTGGGCTGGGGTCGGGCATGGCCGTGGGAGGTCAGGGGCGGTTGAAGTCGAGCAGGACGCGGAAGCCTGTGCCGGCGGTGGCGCTGTCCCTGGCGGCGTGCTGGCGGTGGCCGGTGCGGAGCTGGTCCTTGTCGAAGGAGAGCCAGGAGCCGCCGCGGATGACGCGCTCGTTTTCCGCGCCCGGCCAGGCGTCGAGGCACCATTCGGCGGCGTTGCCGCCGAGTGCGTGAATGCCGAGGGAGTTGGCGGGGTCGTTGGTGACGGGGGCGGTGTAGGAATGGCGGTCGCTGTAGCCGGGGATGCGGCCGGCGTCGAGGTTCGCGCTGAAGGGCGGCGGGGGGAACTCGCCGGTGGCGGACCAGGGGTAGTGTGCGGAGGGGGACTTGCCTCGCTCGGCGGGATCGGCCCCGGTCTCGTCCTCGAGTCCGGCGGCGCGGCTCCACTCCAGGTCGTCCGGCAGGCGGTAGGAGGCGCCGGGGCCGATGAGTCCGGCGGCGCGCTCTTTTTCGGTGAGCCAGGCGCAGAAGGCGGCGGCCTCGTCCCAGCTCACGCTGACGGCGGGATGCGCGCTGCTGATGAGGAAGGTGGGTTTTTTGGTCCAGGCGCGGCCGCTGGCTTTGAGAAAGGCCTCGTAGTCCTGCGCGCGGGTCTCGATGGCGGCGATGAGCGCGGAACTGCCGAGCGGGACGAGGTCCATGCCGAGGCTGTTGAGATGGCGCGCGCCTGGGGCGGCGGGCTTGAGGCTGGCGGGGTCCGGCAGGTTGGCTGCTTCGCCGCCGGTGGCGAAGCGCTTGCGCATGGCGGCCACCTCGTCCTGGCTGACCTCGGCGCCGGTGAGGGCCTGGCGGCGGTCGGCGCGGAGCTTGTCCGCGTCGGCCTTCATGGCGGCGAGCAGGGTGGCGGTGCGCGCCTTGTCCTCATACACGCAGCGGAAGCCGATGGTGGGCATGCGCAGGGCGGCGGGCACGGTGTAGAGATAGGCGGAGCGCAGGCTTTCGGGGTAAAAGTAGGCCCACGAGCCGCCACGCAGCACGCCATGCTGCTCGGCGCGGATCTCGGGATCCCAGCACCACTCCCAGACATTGCCCGCCAGATCGTGCAACCCGTCGGCCGTGGGTTTGAACTGGCCGACTGGCGCGGTGAAGGGGAAGCCGTCCTCGTAACCGGGTATCTCGCCTTCCGCGAGATTGCCCGCGCCTTTGGGCGGCGGCCACTCCTGGCCCCAGGGGAAGGCGCGGTCGTCGGCGAGCTTGTCATCGAGCGTAAGGTCGGGCTTGCGCGTGCGCAGCAGCCCGGCGGCGGCGTCCCACTCGGCGCGGGTGGGCAGGCGGTAGCCCTGCTCGCTTTTCAGCCGGCCCTCCTTTTGCTCTTTCTCCGTGAGCCAGCCGCAAAAGGCGCGCGCGTCCTGGAGCGTGACGCCCACAGCCGGATGGTCGGGGCCTTGCTCAAAGTGCGGCTTGTAGTCCCAGGCGTGGCCGCCCTCCCTCACGAACGCCTGCCACTGCGCCACGGTGGTCTCGTGGATGGCGAAATGCACTGTGGTGCCGGGCACGCGCACAAATTTCATGCCCAGGCTGCCGGTGTGCCCGTCCTGCGCGTTCGGTGTTTGCGCGCCGGCCGGGCAGGCGGCGCACAGCGCGGCCAGGGCGGAAAGAAGCGGGCGGGATGGGAGGATGCGCGCGGACACGGCGGGTGTTTTACCCCAGGCGGCGCGCGGCTTCACCCAAAAAATGCCGGGACTGCAAACCCCGCCCGTCACACCCGCCGTCCGTGCGGAGGGAAGTGGCGGTGAGAGAGGGATTCGAACCCTCGGTAGCGGATAAGGCTACGCACCTTTAGCAAAGGTGTGCTTTCGACCACTCAGCCATCTCACCAAAGTTGTCGCGCGGTTGAGGCCGCGCGGCGCTATTAAGCCCGGCGGGGAGGTTTTCGTCAACGACAAAGATTGCGCGGCATGTGCCGGCGCATGTGACACCAAGTCCGGGTTTGGCCGCGGCTGTTTTGTGCTAGGTTCGCCGCGATGAACGACTCCCCCAACCGCCCCGGCACGCTGGAAAAAGCCCTCAAGCTGAACCTCGACCGCGGCATCTACGGCACCTTCGCCGAGATCGGCGCGGGGCAGGAGACGGCGAACTGGTTTTTCCGTGCCGGCGGGGCCTCCGGCACAGTGGCCAAGACGATGTCCGCCTATGACATGACCTTCAGCGACGAGATCTACGGCAAGAGCGCCCGCTATGTCTCGCGTCAGCGCATGGCGGCGATGCTGGACCACGAGTTCCAGATCGTGCAGCAGCGGCTCCATGCCAAGCGCGGCGCGGACGCCGCCTTCTTCGCCCTTGCCAACACGGTGCGCGCGCGCGGCTGGCGCGACACCAACGAGGAATGCCACGGCTGGCTCGGCCTGCGCTTTCAGACCGAGCCGGGAGGCCCGCCCAACGACATCCAGCTTCATGTCCGCCTGCTCGATGACACCAACCACCGCCAGTCCGAGGTGATGGGCATCCTCGGCGTCAACCTGCTCTACGCCGCGCACCACTACCGTGACGAGCTGACCGTCTTCCTCAAAAGCCTGCTCGACGACCTGCGCCGCAAGCGCCTGGAGATAGACATGGTGGACTTCATCGGTCCCGCCTTCGCCAAGCCCGGATTCGAGGACCGCATCGTGGCGCTGGAACTCGTGCGCAGCGACCTGGCGGACGCCGCCCTCTTCGGTGCCAGCGGGGAGATTCTTCAGGCCTCGGATGTGCTCTACAACAAACCCGTCGTGCTCAACCGCGGCAGTTTCGACCCCATCACCCGAGTGAATCTGGACATGATCGAGCGCGGCGCGGCGGCCTTTGACCAGGACTTCGGCGAAAAGGCGCTCGGCCATGTCGAGATCCTCGAGATCACCATGCATAACCTGCTCTGCATGGACGACTGCGCGGTGGAGTACGGGAACTTCCTCGCGCGCGCCGACATCCTCCAGGCGCTGGGCAAAAACGTGCTCGTCTCCAAGTATGCCGAGTTTCACCGCCTCAGCGGCTACCTGGCGCGCCACACGCGCGAACCCATCGGCATCATCCTCGGCCTGCCGCTTTTCGAGGAGCTGTTCAACGAGCGCTGGTATGCCGACCTCGAAGGAGGGCTGATGGAGGCCTTCGGGCGGCTCTTTCGCAACCAGGTAAGGCTCTACGTTTATCCGGCGGGCGATCCTCTCACGGGAAAAATCCGCACCGCCAGCCAGGCGCGCGTCACCCGCGGCCAGGACCATCTGCTGCGCTACCTGCTGGACACGGGAGCCGTCCACGAAATCCGCGAGGGGCTGGAGGAATGCCTCTTCCAAACCAGCTCCAACGTCCGCCAGATGATCCTCGGCGGCGACAGGCGCTGGCGGGATTTTGTGCCGCCCATCGTGCTGGAGCGCGGCCCCTGGGCGGCGCTGGCGGGATGAGTCCGCCCTTTCACACCGCAGTCACTTGCGGCGGAAAATGCCGCTTTGCACGGCGGCGTGGATCATTTCTCGCACACCGTGGCCTTTGGCTTGGGAGGCGGCGGTGAGCTGGTCGAGCTCGGCGCGGTCGGAGAAGCCCATCTCGCGTCCGGTGGCGAAGGTGAGGAGCTTTTCCAGCAGGCAGCGCGCCACGCGGTCCTGCCCGGCGAGCAGGAGTTTTTGAAACCCGCCCATGTCCGCGAATTTCGCCCCCGTGGGCAGCTCGCCCGCCGCGTCCACAGGCGGGCCGAGGCGGTAGCGCACTTTGCGGCCTGTGACCTTGAGGTCCACTTTTTCCCCCTGGTCTATGCTGCGGAAGCGCTCGCGCCAGCCGCCGATGACATCATAGCTCTCCAGGGCGAAGCCGGGCGGGTCTATGACACGGTGGCAGCCGTTGCAGGTCTCGCTGTCGCGGTGCTTGTCGAGCAGCTCGCGCAGGGTGGTGGCGCCGCGGATGTCCGGCTCGACACCCGGAATACCGGGCGGCGGCGGTGAAGGCTCGATGCCCAGGATGCGGTCCATGACGAAGACGCCGCGCACCACGGGAGAGGTGTTGGTGCCGTTGGCGCTGACCTTTAAAATGCTGGCCTGGGTCAGCACGCCGCCGCGCCGGCTATCCGGCGGCAGCGGCATTTTGCGGATGTGCTGGCCGCTGACGCCGGGGATGCCGTAGTGCCGGGCAAGCCGCGCGTTGATCATGGCAAAATCACTGTGGATGACATTGGCGGCGCTGAGGTTGCCGCGGATCAGCTCGGTGATGAAGGCGCGCGTCTCGCGCAGCATGGAGTCGAGCAGCAGCTCGTCGTATTCGGGGTAGAGCTGCTTGTCGGGCGTGGTGAACTCGATCTCGCGCAGGTTCAGCCAGCCGTCGGTGAAATCGGTGACGAAGCGCTCCAGCGCGGGGCTTTGCAGCAGCCGCTCCGTCTGCGCGCGCAGCACGGCGGGCTGGGCGAGGTCCGCCGCCAGCAGTTCCGCGTCCGGCGCGCCGCGGGTGAGGAAGTAACTCAGGCGCGAGGCCAGTTGCAGCCTGTCCAGCGCGCCGGAGGGTTCCTTGAGAAAAAGAAAATCCGGCGCGCACAAGATGGCTGTGGCTGCCGTGCGCATGGCGGCGAGGAAGTCCTTCCCCTCCGCGAACTCGGCGTCAAAAAGCCGGACGTAAGGCTCCACCGTAGCCGCATCGGCAGGGCGGCGGAACGCGGCGCTGGCAAAGGCGGGCAGCAGCCGGCGCGCATCGGCGGCGGGATCGGCGGAGTCGGCGGTGAAGACGGGTTTGTAACCCGCCTTGCCACGCATCCAGGGTTTCTCGGGCATGACCTCGCGGAGCTTCGCATCTCCGAGCAGCAGCTTTTGTCCACGCGGCGGCCATTCCTCAATGAGCGGACCCTCGATCTCCACCGAGAGCAGGGCCAGGCCGCTGCCGGGATACTTGTCCGGCCCGTCTTTCACCGCCGAGTGCCCGTCCGGCCCGTAAAGGCCCTGCGGACTGACCTGGATGCCGTGGCCCTGCGGCAGGTGCAGCGTCACCTCCACCGTGCCGGGCTTGTCCGGGGGCAGCTCGTGGAAGCTGTGCGTGCGCGTGTCGGTGTTGCGGAAATTGAAACTGCCGGTGCGCAGGGCAAAAACGACCGGCTCCTCCACCTGGTGCCCGTAACCCGTGACACGCACCTTGTAAGTGCCTGTGGCATGGGCGCGCAGGTCGGGGATCACCGTGCTGGGAAAGCCGCCCTCATTGAAGACCACCACGGCACCGTCGGCTTTTTTCAGCCAGTGCTTGCCGATGTTGTCCTTGTTGCGCCCGGTGTCGAGTGTGGCTGCGGTCTTTCTGAGTTCCGGCTTCTCCCCGGCCATCAAGGCCGCGTTCAGCGCCGTCTCGGCGGCCTCCATGTAGCGCTGCATCTGGATGCCGGAGATGGAGAGCGCCTCCCCCACGGTGTCGAATCCGTGCGCGCGCCCGTCCTCCGGCAGCATGTCCACCACGCTGACGCGCACGCCGAGCAGGTCGTTGAGCGTGTTTTGATATTCCTGCCGGTTCAGCCGGCGCAGCACGGTGCCTTTGCGCGCCTCGGACTTCGCGGTCAGGTCGGAGCCGAGCGCCGCAATGAATGCGCTCGTCTCCTCCGCCGCGGGGCGCGCCTTTTTCGGCGGCGGCATCTCCCCGGCGGCCACGCGGTCAAAGACGCGCACCCATTTCTTCAAGGCGGCGGCGTCCGCGCCATCGGTGGACAGCGCGGACAAATCCAGCCCGCCTTTTTTCATCTCCGCGTCATGGCAGTCCATGCAGTGCCGGTCCAGAAAGGGCCGCGCGGCGGGCGTGGCGGCGTGGGCGCTGGCGAGCAGGAGGCAGAGAAGACTCGGAAGTCGAAGGGCGGCGCGGAGCGTCATAAGCAATCTCTCAACGCATCACCCGCCGTCAATCTGACGCGGCAAGTGCCGCGCTCCGCGACAGGACGATTCCCGCCCCCGCGATGAGCCTTCAAACAAGACGCAAAGCCAGCCGGTCTTCACTGTTGAGATTTAACACAACGACAGTCGCACGCCCAATGGGCGAACGACCGATGATTCGAATGCCCTGCCATTCAAAATGGTCCCGCCACATGTCGCGGCGCGGATGAAAAAGTTCCGTGATGGCGTCTGTGTCCGGGTCAATGCCCGTGAGGTTGGCGCCTTTGCGCAAGTTGCAGTCTATGCAGGCAAGACAGAGATTGGTCTCATCATCTGTCCCTCCGTGCTTTTTCGGGCGGATGTGCTCGATATGGAGGGAGGCGAGAGGCGAGTCCTCCTGGTTGAGTCCGCAATATTCACAGCGGTTTCCAGCGCGTTCACGGACCTTTCGCCGGACTTTCTCAGTCACCTGCCTGTCTCCTCTTTCATCCGCAGAGCTTCCCGGCGCAGCACAGCGGCGAATTTGTTGGCGCGGACATAGCCCTCATACTCGGCCAATTCTTCGGCAGTGAGTTCGCCCTCGGTGTTGCGGGCGGCCAGCCATTCGATCCGCTCGTGCAAAGCCTTGTCCGGAGTGGTCCCCAGAACCGCATCCTCCTTGCCGGGAAGAAGCAATCGGAGAAGCGGAACGATGCCGCGATGAAAGGCTGCTTCGATGCTCATGACGTGATCTTCCCATGCCTGGCCGCCGCTGGCAAGCGATGTGCTGCTCCAGGCATCACCTCACGCCTGGTTGATGTCCAGCACGCCGGTGCTGTGGCCGAACCGGTCCGTCTCCACGCCCATGCGCTGGGCCAGGGAAACGAAGAGGTTGGAGAACACATGCTTGTCCTTCTCGATGGCAAGGTGGCGTCCGTGCTTGAAGCCGCCGCCGGCGAGCACGAGCGGCAGATTGGCCGTGCTGTGGGAGCTGGCGTTGCCGAGGTTCGAGCCGAAAAGCACGGCGGTGCTGTCCAGAAGCGGGCGTCCGCTTTCCCGGGTCTGCTTGAGCTTGGCGAGGAAGTCCGCGAAGGCGGTGAATTCGGCCAGCTCGATGACCTTCAGCTCCTCGATCTTCGCGGGGTCCTGGCCGTGGTGGGAGAGGTTGTGCCAGTCGTTTTTCACCCCCGGAATTTCCGGCACCGCGTTCATGCCGCTCAGGCGCATCGTCACGGTGCGCGTGGAGTCGGTCTGCAGCGCCAGCACCACGAGGTCCTGCATGAGCCTCATCTTGCCGATGGCGTCCGTGCGGCTCTGGATGTCGGTCGGAGGTTTGGCGTCCACCTTCGGTTTCGGACGCTGCGCCCACTCCTCGTTCTGCACGAGCCGGCCCTCCAGATCACGCACGGCGCTGAAGTATTCGTCGAGCTTCTCCTGGTCGCGGTGGCCCAGCTCGCCGCGCAGTTTTTTCGCCTGGCCCATGACCGTGTCCAGGATGCTGCGCCCGCGTTTCAGCGCGCGCACCTGGGCGGCCACCTCGGCAGGCGTGCCGTCCACAAAAAGCTGCTGGAAGGCGCGCGAGGGGGAGCTTTCCGCAGGCAGCGGCACGCCGCTTGCCGACCAGGACAAAGACTCGCTGCCGGTGCCAAGGATCAGGCTGGGGAAGCGCGTCTGAGTGCCGATGCGCTCGGCGATGAGCTGGTCAATGGAGATGGTGTTTTTGAATCCGGCAAGGCCCGGGTGCTTTGCCGCCGTGAGCCAGGTCATCTCCGAAGTATGGCCGTTGGCCCCGTTTTGCTGCTCGTGATTGAGGCCGGAAATGACGCTGAAATCGGAGCGCAAATCCCGCAGCGGCTCCAGGTAGGGCGTCAAAGTGTAATCCGCGCCAGTCTCCTTGGGGAAAAGATACGGCGTGTGGAAGCCCAGCGTGGCGCACATGGCCAGGAAGCGCGGCGGCGGAGTCCCTGCGGCGGCCTGCGCGCGCGTGGCAAAGGCGGGCAGCATCGCCTCCAGGAAGGGCAGCGAAAGCACGGCCCCAGTCCCACGCAGAAAAGCGCGGCGGTCGAGATGGCGTTTGGTGGCGATGTTCATGCGGATGTCACCGCTTTAACGAACCACCCCGCTCTGGTCTGACATCTTCCAGCGCCCCGCCTGTCGCAAATCACCCACTCTTTGTCGTGGAGCGCGCCCGAAACCGCGTATCCTTCAACTTTTCCACCCATGAAATCCGCCGCTGTCGTCAACTTCGCGCCTGAAAAAGGCTCCGTCGAAATCCGTGAGATCGAAAAGCCCACCATCGGCGCCGAGGACGTGCTCCTCGAAGTCGCCAATGTGGGCGTTTGCGGCTCCGATCTGCATCAGTGGACCTCCGATCACTCCTGGCCGGTGAATTACCCCGTCGTGCTCGGCCATGAGTTCGGCGGACACATCATCGAGGTCGGCAAGGACGTCGAAGGCTGGAAGGAAGGCGACCGCGTCGTCTCCGAGACCGCCGCGATCATCTCCAAAGACAACCCGATGACGCGCCGCGGCCTCTACAACCTCGACAACACGCGCAAAGGCTTCGGCTACGGCGTGAACGGCGCGATGACGAAGTATGTGCGCGTGCCCAGCCGCATCCTGCATCATATGCCGGATCATGTGCCCTTCGAGCAGGCCTGCCTCACCGAACCCTGTTGCGTCGCTTACAACGCCGTCGTCAAAAACGCCCGCATCGAACCCGGCGACCGCGTCATCGTGCTCGGCCCCGGCACCATCGGCATCCTCTGCGCCGCGATGGCGAAACAATGCGGCGCTCAAGTCGCCATCGTCGGCCTCCAGCAGGACGCGCATCGCCTCGAACTCGCCCGCAAGCACTACGGCTGCGAAGTCATCATCGGCGATGCCAAACCCTGGGCCATGGAACGCGACGGCCTCGGTTGCGACGGCGTCATCGATGCCGCCGGTGCCAGCATCACGCTCAAAATCGCGCTCGAGCTCGTGCGCCCCGCCGGCTGGATTTCCAAAGTCGGCTGGGGGCCGCAACCGCTCGGCTTCAACATCGACCCGCTCGTGCAGAAGAACATCACGCTGCAAGGCAGCTTCAGCCACAACTGGCCCATCTGGGAGCGCGTCATCGCCCTCATGAGCAGCGGCCAGTTCGACGTGAAACCCATCATCGGCGGCGTCTGGCCCGTCACCGAATGGCACGAAGCCTTCGAGAAGATGCACAAAGGCGAAGTCGTGAAGAGCGTGCTGCGGCCGGTGTGATCACCCTGTTTGACGCCTTCCTGAACCGAAGTTAATCTCATCACCATGAAGACACTGACCCAATCCACCCCTCTCGGCACACTGGGACTGCCCAGTGGTGATCATTGGGTGAAATTTCATGTCGAGGGAGACTCCATTTCCTTCGAGGTGGCCGCTTCTGTGCCTGCGAAGGCTAATTCTCCAGCCAAGAAGAAGCCTGCGGGCTTTGTTCAGAAGTGGAGCGGAACAGCGAAGAAGATCGAGGATGCCGGAGACACCTGGCTGGCACACATCAACGAGAAACACCTGCGCTGAGCTGTCATGCGCGTGATGCTTGATGCCAATGTCCTGCTGGACTGCCTCGTCCTGGAGACAAGCGGACAAGCGCGTCCCGGCAAGGATGGGAGTGAACGCCTTCTGAACCTGTGTGACTCAGGTGTCCATCAAGGTCTTGTGGCATGGCACACGCTGCCGATCATCGCTTACTACCACGCGAAGCAAAATGCCTCCGAAGCCACGTCGGCCATGATGGATGAGCTGCTGCTGATGCTGGAAGTTCCCACCGTCGGTCAACCTGACGCCACAGATTGGCGGAGCCACGGCATTCACGATTTTGAAGACGCCTTGCAAATGGCCTGCGCCTTGAGCGGCAGGGCTGATGTGTTCATCACACGCAACACGATTGATTTTGTCGGAGTGGCGATGCCGGTGATGACGCCCGAGGAGTTTCTCGCGGCATTTCCGTAATCGTCACCTCACCCGCTCCATCCACGCCGCCGTCTCTCGATTCGCCCGCGTGATCGCCTCCAGTGCCGCTTCATCCGGTTTTTCGGCGGCATCACGCAGGGCGCGTTTGCGGGCTTCGTTGCGCAGGTAGGCTCCGCAGAGGTGGTAGCCGATGCAGCCGGGCGTCTCCCGCAGCGCGGCGAGCACGCGGGCATCGCCTTCGCCGTCGTGGCGGCCGGAGCCGTCGGCTTCGCGGATCTGGATGGCGTGATCGGCGAGGAGCACGGGCTTGCCGGTCTTTTGATGCCAGTGGTTCAGATTCGCCGTGACCTTGTCCGGCCCGCTGAAGTGCTGGAAGCTCAAGACATCGACATACGGCAGCGCCGCGTCGATGACCTCGTCGGCGATGGGGTTGGCGGCCTCATAGCGGTCGCCGAGGATGAGGTGGTGCTTGTCGTAGCGGCGGATGGCGTCGTGCGTGATGCGATACCACTTCGTGGCCAGTTCGTGCAGTTCCTTGCGACCCGCCTCTGTCTTGAGCTTCTCCGGATCGTAAAGCGGGCCTTTCCATGCGCTCTCGGGCCGTGTGTGAACCCAGGTGGGGCAATCAATGTAAAAATAGCCAATGAGCTTCGGATCATCCTTCAGTCGGGCGCAGTGCTCGCGGGCCACATAGTCACACCACTCGGCGAATTCCGGCGCGTCGAAGTCCGGATGCCGTGTCTCCGCCTCCCACTGATGAAAATCCGCGAACGGCAGCTGATGGCAATACGGCAGCCCGAGCCACTGATACTCCTCAAACGTGAACGCACGCGAATGACGATGATTCGTGCTTCCCCGCGTCACCACCTCCTGCGTCCACCCGACCGAATTGAAGCCCCAGGCCTTCAAATCCGGTGCCACGGCCTCCTTGAGCCACTTTTCCATCGAGTTGCCATATTTGCGCTCCCACAGGTCGCCATTCGACGCGTAGCGCAGCGGCGCGGGATCGATGTGATTCAGCCCGATAGAGAAAAACGGCCTCCCCTCCGGTGTGATGAACCACCAGCGCCCCTTCCGCTGCGCGACCGTGAAAAAACGCCGCTCGTCCGCTCCACGGCAAACGGTGGCGGCAGCGAGGGAAGCAAGAAGAGCGCGGCGGTTCATCATGACAGGCCCATAACGCGTTGTTTGTCATTCTCCTGCCTCTTTTGCGGTCTTTGCAAAAGCGCTGCCCGTCCTCGCGAGTGGCGGCCAGTTTGATGTGAAACCCATCATCGGCGGCGTCTGGCCCATCACCGAATGGCACGAAGCCTGTGAGAAGATGCACAAGGGCGAGGTGGTGAAGAGCGTGCTGAGGCCGGGGTGATCTTGCCGCTAACAAAGGCTGGGATGCCTCGTTCATGACGTTGCCATGATGAAGCCCACCCTTTTTTTTCTGCTCGCCCTCGGTGTCTCAAGTCTGAGCGCGCGCGAGTATCGTGATCTGACCAACCTCGATGGCGTGACCATCAAGGCCGAGCTGCTCGATCTGACGGACGACGGCATGCTCAAGGTGAATGTGAACCTGAAGCCCTTCCAGATCCCGCTCGCCAGCCTCTCCCAGGCGGATCAGGACTGGCTGCGGCTCTGGGACCTGGAGCGCAAGCAGGGCAAGGAGGCGGCCTATTACAGCCGGGTGATTTTTGAGGACGATTTCTCCGGCGGCGCCTTCAAGGAGGGCTGGGGGCATTACAAGAGCGGCAGCGTCATCCAGGATGGCGTGCTGGTGGGCATCACCCCGGAGGGATCGGACCATTCGGCGGTGGACAACATCAAGTTCCCCGGCGAGCAGGATTTGCAGGTGGAGGTGAAGTTCCGCTTCGTGAGCGAGGCGGCGAAGAGTTTCAATGTCTGGTTCGACGACAAGGATTACAAAGGCGCGCACGCGGGCCACATCTGCCAGGTGACGGTGAGCCCCGCGCAGGTGCAGATGAGCGACGCGAAGACGGGCGGCTTCACTTTGGAAAACGGCCTTTACGACCGCAAGAAGGCGAACCAGCTCACCGATGAGGAAAAGAAGATGCTGGAGTCCAAAACCAAGCGCGTGCCGGTGAAGCTGGAGCTGCAGAAGTGGCACACGCTGACGGCGCGCACGAAGGGCGACACGATTTTTGTGCTCATTGACGGCAAGGAGGCGGGCGAGTTCAGCTCCGAGGGCGTGGCGCACGCCACGAAGTCCCTCGTCAGCCTCACCACCAACGCGGTGGATGTCCATTATGACGACTTCAGTGTGAAGGCGGCGGCGAAGCCGCTCTCCGCCGCTCGCCCGGCAGCCCGGTGAAAATTGTGCTCGACAACGGCGCGCGAATCCGGGTTGAATCCCCTCCGAACTCAAAACCAATCCACATCCCATGAAAACAGCGCGAATCCTCCTGGCCCTGGCCCTGACCGCCCTGGCCTCCACCACGCTGCTGGCCACCGCCGGCAAGGACAATGTCGGCACGGTCATCACCGACCTGAAAGTGCGCTTTTCCGGCGCCTCCCCGGATTTGAAGGGCAAGGCCTATGTGCTGGAGTTTTGGGCCACCTGGTGCCCGCCCTGCCGCACGAGCATCCCGCATCTCAACGAGTTGTACAAAAAGCACAAGGACAAGGGCCTGCAGATCATCGGGGTGACGAAGGAGGACCGGCAGACGGTGCGCAACTTCGAAAAAAACATCCCCATCGAATACACCGTGGCCCATGACACCTACGGCAAGCTCAGCGAGGACTTCCAGATCAAGGGCATCCCGCACGCGATGATCGTGGACAAAACCGGCAAGATCGTCTGGGAGGGCCATCCCATGAGCCTGCCAGAATCCCAGCTCGAAGCGGTGCTCAAAGCCGGAGTCGAATAAGCCGCGCGCGGTTCTGCCCCCTCTGCTGTCCCCCGGACCGCCCCTTCATTCATGACGGCCCTCCGCCTCATTATCCTGCTGCTCTGCCTCGGCGGCGGCGGCTGGCATTTGGAGCGGGAGCGCCAGGCGGGCCGCCTGCGCCAGGTGGACGAGTGGTTCCTCGACTTCCTCACCGCCAACGCGCGCGAGCGGCTGGAGACCCCCGACCCCGCCGCCGCGCCGGAAGTGGCGCTGGTGACCCTGCGCGAGCGGGACCGCGCGGAATACGCCGCCTGGCCGCCGCCGCCGCTGGACTGGCGGACAATCCTCCAGGGGCTGGCACCTTTTGAGCCGGATGTGCTCGTGGTGGCCGCGCCCCTGAACTGGGGGCAGCCCGCGCCTGACTTCCTGCCCGCGCTCGCCGAGGCACTGCTCGCCTTCCCCAGCGTGGTGCTGGGCATGGAGGCGCAGTGGCAGGACGTGCCGCCGCCGCACGCGCCCTTTCTCGGCGGGCTGGAGGATCAACTGCCGCGCCTCTCGAATGTGAGCGGGGACGCGGAGCTGGCTCCCAGCCTCAAGGCGCTGGTCACCGCGCCAGACCCCGCCCTGCTCGGCCAAAGCGAACTCGGCGTGCTGGCGGTCCGCGCCGAGAGATCGGAAGAGCGTCGTGTAGGGAAAGAGGGTAGATCTCGG
>ERZ761609.2440-NODE-2440-length-13729-cov-9.447199_pt1 | contig 13729 bp, 11 predicted proteins | sample MGYA00511163_ERZ761609 | MGnify/ENA primary metagenome ERZ761609 (study PRJEB28899, sample SAMN02445070) | bioreactor sludge metagenome | biome: EBPR sludge | place: Australia: Brisbane, Thorneside Wastewater Treatment Plant | collected 2011-12-16 ... | reverse complement strand
GCGGGCGACGTGGCCGGTCGCCAGATCATTGTCCATCAGCGCGCGGAAGCGGTTGACCGAGCCGCTGCACCCGGCCCCTTCCGGCAGGCGGAAGCCGGAGGGCGTGACGTTGGACGAGACCGTGGGCGTGCCGCTCGACGATGTGCCGGCCGGTGCGGAGGCAGCAGGCGGCGCAGAGGTCTGATTGCAGGCACCGAGTGCCAGCGGCACCAGCAACACCAGGACAACACGGGGCAGGGGCGAAACCATCGGCAGTCTCCACGGGCTCTTTCAACAGGAGAGTGCCGGGATTCGGCTTTTCCAGCAATCGGTCATGCGTTTCGTGCTGGACCATGCCTGCCGGAGCCTCCTACAGTCAGCGATTGCGCCAGCGCGTGGGGGAGACGGCATGCTGACAATCTATGGTGTTCACAATTCGCGTGCCGCGCGGGTGATCTGGCTGGCCTATGAACTGAACATCACCTTTCGACAGGTGCCGATCATCCAGGCCTACAAGCTGGCAGGCCGCGCGCCCGGTCCGGACCCTGTCAACACCCGGTCGCCGGAGTTTCTGCGCGTCAACCCGGCGGGTCTGATCCCGGCGATCGACGATGATGGGCTGGTGCTGGCTGAATCGCTGGCCATTACCCTCTATCTCGCCCGCAAGCATGGCGGGCCGGTCGCGCCGCAGGATATCGGCGAGGAGGGGCAGGCGATGATGTGGTCGTTCTGGGCGGCGACCGAGATCGAAGGCCATGCGCTCGACATCATGCGTAATCGTGTGATGCGTCCGCCGGAAGAGCGCGACGGCATTCTTGCCGATGCCGCAGAAGCCGTTCTGAACGCGAAGTTTCCTGTGCTGGAGCGGGCGCTGGCCAGGACAGGCTGGCTGGTCGGCAGCCGGTTCACCGTGGCTGATCTCAACGTGGCCGAGGTGGTGCGCTATGCGAGCGCGGCGCCGGCGCTGTTCCGCACCCATCCCAACATCAAGAAATGGCTTGATGCCTGCCATCAGCGCCCGGCCTTCCAGCGCATGTGGACCGAGCGGGCCAACGAAAAGGTCTGAAAGACCCGGCGGTGACTCTGCGGCGTGGGCTTGCAATAGGCCGGCAAAGCAGGTTAAACCTGTCACAATCGAGCAGGAGACGGGCCCGTGACGGCTGCGACCATGACCAGTGCCATCGAAAGGACGGGCGAGATCGCGCCGTCGCTGGCACTTGGGCTGCTGCTGCTTATCCGCCCCTGAGGGCCGTCCGGGCGTGTGCCTGGGCCTTCAGGGGATGCGAGCCAAATCCCGGACAATTTCATTTTTTGCGGGCCTGAGCGTCGGATTGGCGCAGCCCGAAGCCCAAGGATCACCGACATGACGGCTTCCACCAACGATCGCGTGCTGATTTTCGACACGACCTTGCGCGATGGCGAGCAATGCCCCGGCGCTACCATGACCTTCGAGGAAAAGCTGGAGGTGGCCGATCTGCTCGATGAACTCGGCGTTGATATCATCGAGGCGGGCTTTCCGATCGCCTCCGATGGTGATTTCGAGGCGGTGACGGCTGTTGCCAAGCGGGTGAAGAACGCCACCGTGGCCGGCCTCGCCCGTGCCGGCGCCAAGGATATCGACCGTGCCGGCGAGGCGGTGAAGCACGCCCGGCGCGGGCGCATCCACACCTTCATCTCCACCTCGCCTGTGCATATGAAATGGAAGCTCCAGAAGGAGCCGGACGAGGTGTTGCAGCTGGTCATCAACTCGGTGACCCGTGCGCGCAGTCTCGTCGAGGATGTCGAATGGTCGGCCGAGGACGGCACCCGCACCGAGATGGATTTTCTCTGCCGTTGCGTTGAAGCGGCGATCAAGGCGGGTGCCACCACCATCAACATCCCCGATACGGTCGGCTACACGACGCCGGAAGAATATATGACTCTGTTCCAGACTGTCCGGAACCGCGTGCCCAACTCGGACAAGGCGATCTTCTCGGTGCATTGTCATAACGATCTCGGCATGGCCGTGGCCAACAGCCTCGCCGGCGTCAAGGGCGGCGCGCGGCAGATCGAATGCACCATCAACGGCATCGGCGAGCGGGCGGGCAATGCCGCACTCGAGGAGATCGTCATGGCGATCAAGACGCGCGGCGATGTGCTGCCGTATCATTCGCGGATCGAGACGACGATGCTGAACCGCGCCTCCAAGCTGGTCGCTGCCGCCACCTCCTTCCCGGTGCAATACAACAAGGCCATTGTCGGCCGGAACGCCTTCGCGCACGAGAGCGGAATCCATCAGGATGGCATGCTCAAGCATACCCAGACCTATGAAATCATGACGCCGGAATCGGTCGGCGTGTCCAAGACCTCGCTGGTGATGGGCAAGCATTCGGGCCGCGCGGCGTTCAAGGACAAGCTCAAGCAGCTCGGCTACGAACTGGGCGAGAACCAGCTCGAAGATGCCTTCGTCCGCTTCAAGGCGCTGTCGGATCGCAAGAAGCACATCTACGACGAGGATATCGAGGCGCTGGTCGATGAGAATATCGCCACCGCTCAGGACCGGGTGAAAGTCCTGTCGCTGCTGGTCGTCGCCGGCACGATGGGGCCGCAGCTCGCCACGCTGACGCTCGACATCGACGGCCAGCACAGGACCGTGCAATCCTCCGGCAATGGTCCGGTGGATGCGACGTTCAACGCCATCCATGCGCTGCTGCCGCACGAAGCCAAGCTCGCGCTCTACCAGGTGCATGCGGTGACGGAAGGCACCGATGCGCAGGCGGAAGTGTCGGTGCGGCTGGAGGACAAGAAGTCGGGGCGGCTGGTAACCGGCAAATCGGCCGATCCGGACACGCTGGTCGCTTCCGCCAAGGCCTATATCGTTGCGCTCAACAAGCTGACCAACGAGAAGAGCCAGGGCTTCCATGCGCAGCATGTGAGTTTGTAAGGCCATGGCTAGGCGGCCTCAGGGATCGTTTTCGGCCCTTGTCGAGGTTGATGATCAAGCGTTCGATGGTATCGGCATGTTCGATGCCTTCGGCCTTGATTTTCGTGCGGATATAGTTCCTCGCGTTGATGAGTGGGTGCAGGGCGCCATCATTCACCCCGGCTTCGGACATCCGGGCGATCTGGGTTCGCCCGAACCTCCGGCCGGTGAGCCAACGGTCATGCTTCTGGCAAACCAGAATACGTTTCGATGCGGGGTCGTTCTGGGCGTCTCCGTCGCGGACGAACAGGCTATGCTCTCGAGTGCGTCCATCTTCTTTGAAGGCGGGCGTCAGCATCAGCTCGCCTTGCGACGCATATTGGTCTCCAAAGACCGCACGATGGGGCTTCTTGACGGCGATCTTGATGACGCCGTCGCCATCACCCTGTTTGAGCCGACGTTCGCGAGCGAGCGCCAATGGCATGGAGAGGGGAGCGTGCACGAGGTGCTGGTCTACGGGATTTGCTACAGGCTGTCGGTGGGGGCTCCGCCGCCCATGCAGGTCGCGGACCCGCTCGATGGTCGCTCCGGCAAAACTCAAACCCTGTATTTTGATGATGCAGCCATGCTTATTCCGCGCGAACATCCGCCCTGGCTGTATACCATTATCGGGCCTGTGCTTCAGGTCGACGATTACGAAATGACCGTGCTCGATCAGCACGTCCTGAAGGTTCGTGTTGTTGTCGCCCGACTTGATGATGACAAGGATGTCGATGTTGATCTGTTCGTTACAAAGACAGCGCTGCGCGGCGGGAAGAGGCCCAAAGTCGGTGACATGATCGAAGCCTCAGTTGCGCTCTGCGCCCGGCTGTGGGAGCCCAACGTTGCCTTTTCGGCGGAGTGAAATAAGCGCTGGACAGGCCGCGCACCCTTCGCTATAGACCCGCCAACGACGGGGCGCGGCCAACGCGCCCCGGTTTCGTTCGGGTGATTAGCTCAGTTGGTAGAGCAGCTGACTCTTAATCAGCGGGTCGTAGGTTCGAGCCCTACATCACCCACCATAACCTCGCTTCAGTCGGGATTTCAGAGGCAGCCGTCCTTCGGGCACAGGCGCGACCCGCAGGCATGGGGCGCAGCCCCTTTAGTCTTTTGACGGCTTTGCTCTGGATCAGCATGGCAAGGCTGGACTTGCGATAGAATTGCGCTCCGTCGTGAGAGGAGCGCAGAAAATGAAACGCGCCAGCAAACGCAAGATTGCCGACAGTGATGCGGATGCCAGGGCCGGCGGCGAGCCGGGCGACACGCTGGAGGCAGCGCGCGCCAAGGCCGATCTTTCCTGGGATCTCGCCGTGCCGCTGGTCACCCATCCGCTGATGCTGATCAACATCGTCAAGGCGTTCTTCTTCAGCGGGCTGATCATGGCGCTGCTGCTGTCGTTCCTGATCGGGATCACCGGCAGCCCGGAGCAGATTCCGATGATCATCGGCATCAGTTTCGCTGCTGCGGGTGGCATCGGCATCGTCGGGACGGCGGCGGCCGCGCTGATCTATCGCAACCGCATGAATATGCATTTCCTGCTGAATGACCGCGGTGCACGGGCGATCATTACCGATACGACGGCGCGCAATGTGTCGATCCTGACCATCATTCTTGGCGTCCTTGCCGGCAAGCCGGGTGCCGTCGGCACCGGACTGATCACATTGTCGGACCGGGACCGGCATGCCGGCTGGCGCGGCGTCGTCAACGTTCGCTATCATCCGAAGCACCACGCCATCAGCCTCGCCAATTCCTGGCGCACCGTGCTGATCCTGTTCTGCACGCCAGAGAATTACGAGAAAGTCGCGGCCTATGTGGCTGCAGCGACGGCGCGGGCCAAAGTGCCCGCCTCTGCGAAGATCAACCCGATCCCCAAGCTGCTGATGCATACCGTCGGCGTCGTGCTGGCCTGCGTGCCGATGTTCGTGTTCGACTATCCGTTCCGCATCGACATCTTCGCGCCGCTGCTCATCCTGTGCTTCGCGCTGGCGATGCTGTGGCTGATCCCGATCATGGCCTATGTGGTCTGGGCGGGCCTGGCCTATGTCGTGCTGCACACGATCATGAAGCTGATGGAAACCCGCACCTCGCAATTCGGCGGCGGGCTTTACCGGGCGTTCGAGGTGCTGAGCGGCGACGATATCGCGCTGCTGGTCGCAACAGGAATCGGCATGGCCTATCTGATCTGGCTGTCGCGCGGGCTGATGAGCGGGCGGGTTCGCTCGGCGCTCGGCGGTGACATGGAGGAACTGGACGGCTGATCCCGGCGCCTGCCAACACGAAGAACCCTCCCTCTGCGGGGCAGAGGGAGGGCTTTCCGGCTCTGTGGACGCGGATCTTACCGGTCGCGCTGGTAGTTGTTGCGGCAGTTCTGGATGGCGGCCTGATTGCCGCGGGCGTTGGCCATGCAGCGGCGATAGGCGTTCTCGGCGTTCTGCCGCTGGTTGCATTGCGCCATGCAGGCGTTGTAGCGGCGGGTCAGCGCGCCAGAGTTGACGTTGTTGGAGCGGTCAAGAATGCCCTCGCAACGCGACCGGCAGGCTGCGGCCGGCGAATATTGCGCGGCAGCCGGCAGGCTTGCCAGTACCGTCATGCCGGCGGCGGCGATCAGCATCAGTGTCCTGAACTTCATGGAGACCTCCTCGTGGTTCAATGAGGAGAGTCTAATATTATGGGATTTCCTCGCCATGATGCAGCGCAACGTTGCCGGCACGATTTCAGTGACAACAAAAGATTTATATCGTTTCTGACAGAAACAGTGCCTCACCCTGCGGCGTAGAGGTCCTTGTAGCTGTCGCGTAGAACATTTTTCTGCACCTTGCCCATCGTATTGCGCGGCAGGTCGTCAACGAAGATCACCCGCTTGGGCTGTTTGAATTTCGCCAGCCTTTCGGCGAGATGGGCGAGAACACCGGCTTCGGTCAGCGGGGCGCCGGCCTTCCTGACAACAACCGCGGTGACGCCTTCGCCGAAATCCCTGTGCGGAACGCCGATCACCGCGCTTTCGATGACGCCGGGGATGGAATCAATCTCGGTCTCGACCTCCTTGGGGTAGACGTTGAAGCCGCCGGTGATGACGAGGTCCTTGCCGCGTCCGACAATCTGCACATAGCCGCGCTCGTCGATCAGGCCGAGGTCGCCGGTGATGAAGAACCCGTCCTTGCGGAACTCGGCCTCGGTCTTTTCCGGCATGCGCCAGTAACCCTTGAACACGTTCGGTCCCTTGACCTCCAGCACGCCGATGTCGCCGGGCCGGGTCAGGATCTCTCCGGTTTCCGGGTTGGCCACCCGCACCGACACGCCGGGCAGGGGCAAGCCAACGGTGCCGGCGATGCGGTCGCCGTCATAGGGATTGGAGGTGTTCATGTTGGTTTCGGTCATGCCGTAGCGTTCGAGAATGGCGTGGCCGGTGCGTTCCTGCCATTCGCGGTGCGTTTCGGCCAGCAGCGGCGCCGAGCCGGAGACGAACAGGCGCATGTTCTTCGTTGCTTCCCGAGTCAACCCGGGATGCTGGAGCAGGCGGGTGTAGAAGGTCGGCACGCCCATCATCGCGGTTGATGTCGCCATCAGCTTCAGCATGGTGTCGGGGTCGAGCCTGGGCAGGAAATGCATGGAAGCGCCGGCCAGCAGCACAACGTTGGTCGCCACGAACAATCCATGCGTGTGGTAGATCGGCAGGGCGTGGATCAGCACATCCTTGTTGGTGAAGCGCCAGTAATCGACCAGCGTCAGCGCGTTCGAGGCGAGATTGTCGTGGCTGAGCATCGCGCCCTTGGAGCGCCCGGTGGTGCCGGAGGTATAGAGGATCGCGCCGAGATCGTCGGGGCCACGGACGACATTTGCAAAGGAAGGGGCAGCGGCCCTGGCGGCCTCGGCCAGCGTGCCGTCGTTGGCGACGCCCAGCGTCTCCAGCCGCGCGCCGGCCTTGGCGGCAACCGGCGCCAGCGCTGCGGTCTTGCCCGGATCCGAGACGAAAACCGCCGGCTCAGCGTCGGTGAGGAAATACTCGACCTCGGCGGCGGTATAGGCGGTGTTCAGCGGCAGGAACACAGCGCCGGCGCGCACGCAGGCGAGGTAGACCATCACCGCTTCGATCGACTTTTCCACCTGAACCGCCACCCGGTCGCCCGGCTTCACGGCGAGGCCGGCGAGCACATTGGCATAGCGCGCCGAAAGGTCGAGCATGTCGCCATAGCTGTAGCTCCGGCCGTCAGGCAGCATGACAAAGGCGGCGTCCTTCGCCTTGATCCGCGCAACGATGGTGTCGAACAGGTGGTTGGCCATGATGTCGCTCCGGCAGGTCATTGCCCCGGGGGTTTTGCGCTATTGAGACAGGGGGCGCAAGGGGGCTGTCAGGCGTGGGGCAGCTGTCGGATGCCAGGATGCAGATTGGGCTTGCACAGGCGGCGGGAATGGCGATGCATTGCCGATCGGGAGGCTGCATCGCCTCCTCACCAAGACGACCGGGGCCAAGCGCAATGCCAGGACATGATCTTCTGCTTCCTCCTGCCGCCACCATTGCCCGCGTTTTTGCGGAGATCGATGCGCGGCGCGATGCGGTGGCAGAGCTGACCGCCGAACTGATCCGCTTTACGACGGTCAATCCGCCGGGGCGCGACTACGAGCCTTGCGCCGAGTTCATCGCCGAACGGCTGGCGAATTCGGGCTTTTCCGCCGAGTTCGTGCGCGGGCGGGGCGAAGCGGGCGACAGCCACGACTTTCCGCGCGCCAATGTCATCTGCCGACGCGAGGGGACGGGCGAGGGGCCCTGCGTGCATTTCAACAGCCACATTGATGTGGTCGAGGCGGGGCATGGCTGGACGGTCGAGCCGTTCGACGGGGTGATCCGCGACGGGCGTGTCTACGGGCGCGGTGCCTGCGACATGAAGGGCGGGCTGGCGGCCTCGATCATCGCTGTGGAGGCGATAGTGGCGGCGGGCGTGCCCTATCGCGGGGCACTGGAAATCTCCGGCACGGCGGATGAGGAATCGGGCGGCTTCGGCGGTGTCGGCTATCTGGCAAAGCGGGGCTATTTCTCGCCGCCGCGCGTCGATCATGTCATCATCCCCGAGCCGCTCAATCCGGACCGGGTCTGCCTCGGCCATCGCGGCGTGTGGTGGGCGGAAGTGGAGATGCGCGGGCGGATCGGCCATGGGTCGATGCCCTTTCTGGGCGTGTCCGCGATCCGCGGCATGGCCGATTTCATGGCGCGGATAGAGGCCGATCTCTACCCCATGCTCGACGGGCGCCGCACGGCGATGCCCTGCGTGCCGCCGGGCGCGCGTGCCTCGACCCTCAACTACAATTCGATCCATGGCGGCCAACCCGAGCCCGAGGACGGGTTGCCGGCACCGGTGGTGGCCGACTGGTGCCGGCTGGTGCTCGACCGTCGCTATCTGATCGAGGAGCGGCTCGACCAGGTAAAGGCGGAGATCATCGGCCTGCTCGATGCCACCAAGGCGGCGCGTGCCGGGCTCGACTATTCCATCCGCGAATTGATGCATTTCGCGCCGGTGATGACCGAGGCCGGCGATCCGGTGGTCAAGGCGCTCGATCACTGGATCGAAACGCTGTTCGACCGCCCGGCAGCGCATGTCGCTTCACCCGGCACCTATGACCAGAAGCACATCCAGCGTTTCGGCGCCCTCAGAAGCTGCGTTGCCTACGGGCCGGGCATTCTCGATCTGGCGCATCAGCCGGATGAATGGGTCGGCATCGACGACATGGTGCGCTCGGCCAAGGTGATGGCGGCGGCAGCACTGACGCTGACGGGGATCAGCCCTGGTTAGAAAGTCGGCAATTGAACTTGCGGCGGGCCTGCTTTGGTGTGAAGCTTTGTCATGGACGAAACGGACCTCCTGCGGCGCCTTGGCGTTGCTCTGGCAATCGGCCTTCTGGTCGGGCTGGAGCGCGGCTGGCACACGCGGGAAGAACCCGATTCCATGCGCCCGGCGGGCCTGCGCACCTTCGCGCTCACCGGATTGCTTGGCGGCATTGCCGGGGCGCTTTCGCTGAAGCTGGGCGGTGTGGTGCTGGCGGCTTCCTTCGCCACGCTTTCGGCCGGCTTCATCGCTTTCCACTGGCTGGAAGCGCAGAAGGAGGGCGATCTCGGCGCAACGACCGTGGTTGCCGGCATGCTGACCTTCCTGCTCGGTTCCTATGCGCTGGTCGGTGAAGTCACCAATGCGGTGATCGCCGGAGTTTCGATGACCATCCTCTTGGCCTCCCGCCAGCGGCTGCATACGATGGTTGCCTCGCTGACACCGGAGGAAATCCGCGCCATCCTGACCCTGGTGGCGATGTCGTTCCTGCTGCTGCCGCTGCTGCCGAACCGGCCGGTCGACCCATGGGGAGCGATCAATCCCTATCTGATCTGGCTGATGGCGATCACCATCGCGCTGGTGTCGTTCGGCGGTTATGTCGCGGTCAAGGTGTTCGGGCAGGAACGTGGCGTGCTGCTGACGGCCGTGGCGGGCGGGCTTGCCTCATCGACGGCGGTCACTCTGTCCTTTGCGCGGCTGGCACGCGAGCATCCGCAGTCGGAGCGGCTGCTGGCGTCGGGCATCCTGGCGTCGGGCGCGACGATGATGGTGCGCGTTGCGGTGCTGGCCGGCGTGCTCAATGCCAAACTGATCACGCCGCTTGCGCTGCCGCTGGGTGCGGCGGCGCTGGTGATGCTGTTCGGCGGCTGGCTGCTGCTCGGTGGCGCCCGCGATGACGAGCAGCCCAGGCTTGATGTCACCAACCCGCTGGAACTGGGCACCGCGCTGAAGCTGGCGGGGCTGATCCTCATCATCATGCTGGCCGGCAAGTTGATGAAGGCGCAGTTTGGCGATGCCGGCGTGATGGCACTGGCGGCGGTCTCGGGTATCGCCGATGTCGATGCGATCACGCTGTCGATGGCCCAGTCGGGGGGAAAAGACCTGACCTTGGCGGTTGCAGCGGCGGCCATCCTGCTGGCGGTGGCGGTCAACAGCCTGGCCAAGGTCGGGCTGGCCGGCTGGGAAGGAGGCACCCGGCTGGGTTTCAAGACCGGAACTGTCAGTTTACTGGCCATTGCAGTGGCGGGGGCGGTTGCCTATTTTCTCTGATGCCCGGGCAGGGAGCGCGCGGGCAGCAAAAAGACCATCAGAGGGAGGATCTTTTCCATGCGCATTGTCGCAACGGCATTCGCACTGGCCCTGGGGTTAAGCCCGGCCATCGCCCAGCCTTATCCAAACAAGCCGATCTCGCTCGTCGTGCCGTTCGCAGCCGGCGGTCCCACGGATCTGATCGCCCGGCTGGTCGGAGAATCGATGACCAAGACGCTCGGTCAGCAGATCATCGTCGAGAACATCGCCGGCGCCGGCGGCACGATCGGCCCGTCCCGCGTGGCCCGGGCCAAGCCGGATGGCTATACTTTTCTTGTCCACCATGTCGGGCTGACGACGGCGGCGACGCTGTATCGCAAGCTTGATTTTGATATCCGCACGGCGTTTCAGCCTGTGGGCATCATCACCAACGGGCCGATGATCCTGATTGCCAAATCGGATTTCGAGCCCAAGGATTCGGCTGAACTGGTCGCCTTCCTCAGGAAGAACGGCGAAAAGGTGACGTTTGCCACTGCCGGCCTCGGCTCCGGGTCGAACCTGTGCGGGATGCTGCTGGAAGCCGCACTCAAGGTCAAGTTGACCACCGTGCCCTATCGCGGCACCGGCCCGGTGATGCAGGATCTCCGCGGCAAACAGGTCGATATGTCGTGCGATCAGGCGACCAATGCGACGCAGCCGGTTCGCGAGAATTTCGTCAAGGCCTATGCAGTGACGGCGCCGGCACGCCTTGGGCCGTTACCCAACATTCCGACCACAGGTGAAAACCCGGATCTCAAGTCGCTTGACCTGAATATCTGGAACGCCCTGTTCGCGCCCAAGGGGACGCCGCCGGAGATCGTCAGCAAGGTTGCCGAGGCGCTGCGGATCGCGCTGAAGGAAGAGAAGGTCGTCACCCGCTTCAAGGATCTGAGCACCGATCCTGCCACCCCTGAACAGGCGACGCCGGAAGCGCTGGCCAAGGCCTTCACAGCCGAGATCGAGCGCTGGAAGCCGCTGATCGAGGCAAGCGGGCAATATGCGGATTGACGCCGGGGGCCCTCGGTTCTGACCGTTCGGTCATCCCTCGGGCATTCCTCGCAACCGGGCCTTACGGCCCTGCTCGGCGTCGCTTTCGCTCCTAACCAACAGCCCACCGTCATGACCTATCGGTCATTTCCGGTGGCCGTTGGTACAAGCAAGGGCTTTTTTGTCCCGCAAGGACGGAATGAAAAGGGGGCCTCGCGCCCCCTTTTTTAGCTCAACGCCGGCTTTCGTGCGCCTCAATTCACCGCCGCATCATGCCGGCAACGCTGGAGCCGGTATCAATGCCGCCCAGTGAAATCCAGGTGTTGGGATGGGTTTCGGACTGCCGCTTGATGAAGCGGTACCCGGTCTCGTCCCAGTTCAGCACCTTGGCTTCCTGATTGTCGAGAATGTAATCGCCACGGTCGGTGCGGACCGTCAGGACAGCGTGGCCATCACCCTTGAGATCGCGCACGACAGTGATCAGCAACGCCTGGCGGGGCAGGCCAGCCTGCATCAGGCGTCGGCGCTTTTCCAGAACGATGTCCTCGCAATCGCCCTTGCCGGCGGACGGATAGGTCCAGTGTTCGGTCACGCCGTAGAGATCCTTGTCGGAAACAGCGCGGATGTCGCGGTTCACGCCGGTATTGATGCGGGTGATCGTCCGCCAGTTGGCGGCCGTCAGCGGCACCAGTTCCGCCGCCATGGCCGGTACCTGGCAATCGGCGGGATTGCGCTCGCAGAAATCCACCCAGCCGATCGGCGCGCGCGTCTCGTATCCGGCCGGCGGGGTCAGCGCGGCGAATTGTTGCGCCCGGGCCGCCAGCGGTGCGGCGAGCATTGCGACAGCTGCAGCCGACAGGCGAACGAAGCGGGCGAGACAAACGGCCATGCGACAAGTTCCCGAAAACCAACGCCGGCACCTTGCCCGTTTACGAAGGTTAAGGAAAGGTGAATATTAACACATCGTTAACGCCGGCCGGCAGCATTGGGGATTGGCTTGCATCGACAACAGGTTGAGCGGCAGGCCGGCGGTCAGATTACGATCAATTGACAGGGCAGTGGGGCTTTTCGCTGCTGGCAAAGGTGCATAGATGTTAGTGTGCCGCAGCGGGCGGCGTTCGGTCGTGTCTGTTTCCGGGAGGGAAACCATGAAGGTGACGGTTCTTGCAGCGGCTGCGCTTGCCAGCGCTGCGGTCTATGCGCTGCCGGTGCTGGCGCAAACCAGGGACAGCGTGACGCTGTGCATGACGCTTGAGCCGCCGATCCTCGATCCGACGCAAGGGGCGGCGCAGGCGATCAAGGAGGTCACTTACGGCAACCTGTTCGAGGGGCTGGTGGCGCTGACGAGCGGCGGCAAGATCGTGGCGAAGCTGGCGGAAAGCTGGACGGTCTCGCCCGACAACCTGACCTACACGTTCAAGCTCAGGCAAGGCGTCAAGTTCCATGACGGGGCGGATCTGACCTCGGCGGATGTGAAGTTCTCGTTCGAACGGGCGGTTGCTCCCGATTCCAAGAATGCGACCAAGAAGGTGTTTGCCCCGATCGCTTCGATCGAAACGCCTGATCCGCTGACCGTGGTGCTGAAGCTGAAGGAGGTTTCGGCCAATCTGCTGTTCGGCCTCACTTTCGGCGATGCCTCCATCCTGTCGCCGGCCTCCGCCAAGGATGCGGCGACCAGGCCGGTCGGCACAGGCGCCTACAAATATGTCGACTGGAGCCGCGGCAACCGCCTGCAATACACCCGCAACGATAGCTGGTGGGGCGGCAAGGCGGCGATCCGGGACGTGACCTACCGCTTCATTGCCGATCCGCAGGCGCAGCTTGCGGCGATCCAGGCCGGCGATTGCGATGCGCTGACCAATTTCGGCGCCTCCGAGAGCATCGAGATCCTGAAGAAGAACCCCGGTCTGAAGGTGGCGTTCGGCAATACCGAGGGCGAGACCATTCTGGCGATGAACAACCTCAAGCCGCCGTTCAACGATCTCAGGGTGCGCAGGGCGATCGCTCATGCCATCGACCGCAAGACGGTGATCGACGGGACGATGAACGGTGTTGCCACGCCGATCGGCACGCATTTTTCGCCCAACCATCCCGCCTATGTCGATCTGACCGGTGTGACCCCGTATGATCCGAAAAAGGCCAAGGCGCTGCTGGCCGAAGCAGGATTTCCCAACGGCTTTTCGACCACTCTGAAGCTGCCGCCGCCGCCCTATGCGCGCCGCTCGGGCGAGATCGTCGCGGCGATGCTGGGTGAGGTCGGCATCAAGGTGTCGATCGAGCCGATCGAGTTTCCGCAGTGGCTGGAGCGGGTCTATCGCAACAAGGACTATGACCTGTCGATCATCGCCCATACCGAGCCGCTCGACATCGAGATCTACTCGCGGCCGGACTACTACTTCCAATACAACAACGCCGACATGCAGAAGCTGGTCAAAGCGGCTGAATCCACCGCCGACGAGGCGGCGCGCAACGAACTCTACCGCCAGGCGCAGAAGAAGATCGTCGACGATCAGGTCAACGTCTATCTGTTCATGCTGCCCAAGACGACGGTCAGCAAAGTCGGCCTCAACGGCATGTGGGAGAACTGGCCGATCCCGGTCTCGCCGGCGCATGAACTGAGCTGGAAGTGAGCGGGCGTCCTTCCCCTTCTCGGGGAGAGTTGGGGAGGGGTGGAGGTGCCAGTTCGTCCCTTCCCCCTTGCGGGGAAGGGCCGGGG
>ERZ761609.2439-NODE-2439-length-13734-cov-8.807734_pt1 | contig 13734 bp, 12 predicted proteins | sample MGYA00511163_ERZ761609 | MGnify/ENA primary metagenome ERZ761609 (study PRJEB28899, sample SAMN02445070) | bioreactor sludge metagenome | biome: EBPR sludge | place: Australia: Brisbane, Thorneside Wastewater Treatment Plant | collected 2011-12-16 ... | reverse complement strand
CGCAGGCCGCTTTTCAAAAACCCGTTCATAGCAGAAACCCTTTCTATCCCCGCCGCAAGAAGCGGCGCTTTTAAACCCACCATCCAATGTAACGCACGCACAGGCAAAAACAACCGCGGCAGCTCAGGCAGATTTTACCCCGCGGCAGGCCCGCCCCCTGTGTCCGCATGCAGGGGTAATAATTAAGGCTTTGATTTTAAAAGAAACATTTCCAACCCCTGTCTATCCATAAATCTGGCATGGATTTGGCATATACCCTTGGCGTAGGGAACACTCTCCATAGGGAAAAAACATCATGACCGCACCTGTTGCCGAAGCCGCTCTCGCCGAAACCGCTGCGCTGCCCGCCTTCCTGTCTTCCGATGCCCCCGCATTCGAGCGCACCGCCGCCCACCGCCTGCACAGCACCACCGCCGCGCTTTTGAGCGATGCGCAAAGCCGCCTTGATGCCGCAGAGAAAATGATTGCGCTGCAGGAAAAACGCATCCGCGAACTGGAATCCCTCGCCAGCACCGACAGCCTGACCGGATTGATGAACCGCCGCGGTTTTGAAACATTTTTCACACAGGAACGCGCCCGCCAGCGCCGCCACGGCAAGGACAGCGCAGGCTGCCTTCTGCTTATCGACCTTGATATGTTCAAACACATCAATGACACCTACGGCCATGATGCCGGTGACGCCTGCCTGCGCGAGGTTGCGGAAATCCTGTCGCGTAACCTGCGCCTGCTGGACGGTATCGCGCGTTTTGGCGGTGATGAATTTGCCGTGATGATGACGGATACCGACAGCGAAAAAGCCGCAGGCCGCATCGCCATCCTGCGCGCGGAGCTGAACCGCATCGAAATCGAATATAAAGGCAGCACGCTGCGCTTCGGCGCCAGCCTCGGCCTTGCCGCGGTTGATACGCAGACGGCTTTCAGCGACATCTACCGCACGGCTGATGTCGCGCTTTACAGCAACAAACAGCAGCGCCGCAGCGGCAAAGCCGCCTAAGCAAGAAGCCCAAGCATAGTTTTTGATTCTACCCCCCTCGCCTTCACGCCATGACAAAGAACCTGTCATGGCGTTTTTCTTTGGGGCGTTCTTCTTTGGGGGAGTTTATTTCAGAGAATCACAGCGTCGGCGGTTTGCCCGCAGGCTGCGCAGGGGTTGCGTTTTGTGCAGCCAGATAGGCATCGCAAGCTGCGCGCACGCGCGCGATGGTATCGGCATAGTCGCCTTTGTGCAAAACACCGATGCCGCCGGCCTTGACCCAGGCGTCGATATTTTTCTGGCGGTCATCGACCAGTACATGGTTCGGACGGGCAAGCAATTCTTTGTCCTGCGCGCGGCAGATAATCAAATCGAGAAGCCCCCAGTGTCCCCACTGCTTTTCAACCCATGCGGCTTTGCCGTGGAAACAGGCGGTGCGCGGCGTCGGCGCGGTCAGCATGCGCACTTTGCCGAATTCTTTCATGTCGTCGTAGAATTTCTTCATGCCGTCGAACGCGGGCATGGATACCCACCAGCCGAAATCCAGTTCATCCCATTTCGGCTGGCCTTTGGCATCAAACTTGCCGTTGTCGCGCGCATGCTTGTCGAAATCAGATAAAACGCCGTCCATGTCCAGAAAAACCTCGAAAGGCTTTTGTGTATCCTGCGCGGATTTGAAATCTTTCTTGCTCATGGCTGGCTTACTTTCCGGCGGCTTGCGGTTTGGGCGCGGCGGCTTTGAGCAGTTTTGCCTGCGCCTCTTCAATCACCGCCTTGTTTTTCACCTCGTCAAAGCTGCGCACCTGCGTGCTGTCGAGGCCGCTTTCGAAATTGTGCGTAATCAGCGTCGCTTCGCAGGTTTTGAAATTGAAAACTTCGGTCAGACGATAGCCCGGCGCGCGCAGGATGCTGACATGCGCCACGGTCGTATCATCCACCACCTGCCATGGCGGCGTTTGCGCATCGATATGTGCCTGAATGACGGCGCGCAGCGCAAAATGTTCGCGCGATTCCGCCACATCCAAAACGCTGTTACCGTCCCTGTCGCGCAGATGCGTACGCGCGCCCAGCGCCAAAAGCTGGCGCACGCGCTTTTCATCGTTATTGCGCGCCGCGTAAAACAGCGGCGTCCAGCTGCCGCCCTCCGCACCCGCATCGGGCTTCGCGCCCGCGGCCAAAATCATATCCGCCAGCGCATCATTTCTGGCCGCAACGGCATAGGTGAAAAGGCTGAGGCCGCTTTCGGTTTTTGCATCGGCATTGCCGCCCGCATCCAGCATCAGGCGCATGATGTCCGCATTGCCTTTTTTGACAGCGGCGCTCATCGGCGTTGTCTCGCGGTAGCCCATTTTCAAATTCACCTTTGCCCCCAGCGCCAGAAGCGCCGCGACCATATCCGGCTTGCCCGCATTAATCGCTTCGGTCAGCGGCGATTCCGCGCCCCAGCTGCGGTGATAATTCACGTTGCCGCCTTCGGCTGCCGCTTTTTGCACGCGCGCAATATCGCCCGCCTTGACCGCGTCCATCACGCGCGTATCCAGCGTTTCCTGCGCTGTCAAAAACAGGCGCAACGATTTGAAAAAACGTCCCAGCGCCGCGCCAAGGTGGTGGGTATCTTCGCGCAGGCTGTAGGATTGCGGCTTATCGCTCATGCAAAAAATCCTTATGAATCGGCAATATGAATGATGCCGCCACTTTAAAAAGTGCCCGCCATTATGTCAATAAAGAATACGGGAAAATAATTCTGATTTTATATATTAAAATCATATATTTAAATGGTCTCGCAGCTTCCACCACAGATAAACCATCTGCGCGCCATAGCGTCCGGCCTTGCCGCCCGTGAACGACAGACGGAAATCATCAAAGGCATGATAGCCCTCATCGCCCGCCGCAATCGCGGCCGCCATAATTTCACCGCCCGCCGTTGTCGGGCAAAGGCCATGGCCGCCATAGCCGGTATTGTACCAGAGCCCTTCTTCGAGCATCCCAATCATCGGCATTTTATGCGCGGCATAGCTGAGCAGCCCCGACCACGCGAAGGCCGGCTTCACAAGACCTTTGAGCTGCGGGTAAACCTTGAGCATATCGCCCGTCATCGCCTCCGCAATATTATCAGGATGCGCGAAAAGACCGACGCGCCCGCCCCACAGCAAACGCCCTTCGGGCAGACGGCGGTAATAATCGCTGCAAAAACGGCTATCATAGATGGCATGTTTCGTGTTCAGCGATGCGGCATAGGCATCTTCGCTGATAGGCTCTGTCACCATGATGTAGGTCTGCACCGGAATAGCCGCGAATTGCAGGCGTTTATCCACCTGCTCGCCATAGACCGATGTGGACAGCACCACATGTTTCGCACGCACGCTGCCCGCGGCGGTTTTCACCAGCCACGCCGCGCCGTCTTTGGTCACGGACGTCACCGCGCTTTGTTCGTAAATCCTGCCGCCCAGTTTATCCGCCGCCGCAGCAAGGCCGCGCAGCAGTTTCAGCGGGTTCAGCTGGAAATCATGCGGGGAAAAAATACCGTCGTGATAACGGCTGGTGCGGCACATTTCGCGCACTTCCTCGCGGCTGCGGAATTCGAAGCCGAGGTCGAAATTTTCATTGGCGGAGCGGATAGCATCGACAACCTGCCCCGGATGGTCGTGCCACGCCACCGTCAGAACGCCGTCCACCACGGGGCCGCAATCGATATCGTATTTGGCAATGCGCTCGCGGATAAGCCCGCGCGCGTTTTTGGTGAGGGTTACAAGGCGCTTGGCCTTGTCCTTGCCGTATTTGCCGAGCAGGCTGCCCTCGCCCGCCGCATATCCCTTGGCGACGAAACCGGCGTTGCGGCCGGATGCGCCCCAGCCGATGCGCGATGATTCCAAAAGCACCGCATCGACGCCGCGTTCACGCAAGCCCAGCAGCGTATTCATACCCGCAAGACCGCCGCCAACGATGCAAACTTCCGCCTCCAGCGCGCGGTCAAGCGCAGGCCATGTGCGGTCTTCGGTCAGCGTACTGGCGTAATAATTGCCGTCATATCCGGAAATACGAGAATTGCCGTCAGTGCCGGCGGTTTTATTGCCGGTTTGCTGCGTTTTCGCCGCCGTCATATCAGCCCGCCGCCTTGACGGGTTCAGCCTTCGCTTCTGCTTTTTTGGGCAGGTCGAGTTTGATATGCACATCGCGCAGCTGGTGATGTTCGGCCTCGCTCGGCGCGCCCATCAACAGGTCTTCGGCTTGTTGGTTCATGGGGAAGGCGATAACTTCGCGCACGTTCGGCTCGTCCGCCAGGAACATGACCATGCGGTCGATACCGAATGCACAGCCGCCATGCGGCGGGGCGCCGAATTTGAAGGCATTGTACATGCCGCCGAATTTCGCCTGCACCGCGCCCTTGGGGTAGCCCGCGATTTCAAACGCGCGCTCCATCGCTTCGGGGACGTGGTTGCGGATACCGCCGGACGCGAGTTCAATCCCGTTGAGCACGCAGTCATACTGCACCGCTTTGATTTTCAGCGGGTCTTGCGTGTTCAGCGCGTCGAGCCCGCCCGCAGGCATGGAGAACGGGTTGTGGGAGAAGTCGATGTTGCCCGTCTTGTCGTTAATCTCGAACATCGGGAAATCGACAATCCAGCAGAACATGAATTTGGACTTGTCGATGATATCCATGTCTTCGGCGATTTTGGTGCGCGCCTTGCCGGCCAGCGGCGCGGCCTTCGCGGCCTGGTCGCAAACGAAGAACACGGCATCGCCGTCTTCTGCGCCCGTGAGTTTTTTAAGCGCATCCTGCGCGGCGGCGGGAATGAATTTGGCGATGGGGCCTTTGCCCTCCGCCCCTTCAAACACGACATAGCCAAGACCGACGGCGCCTTCGCCCTTCGCCCAGTCATTGAGCTTGTCGAAGAAGCTGCGCGGACGGTCGCCCACTTTCGGCGCGCGGATGGCGCGCACAACGCCGCCTGCGGCAATCACCCCTTTGAACGCTTTGAATTCGACATCTTCGCGCGCGAAAACTTCGGTCACGTCGGTGATGAGCAGCGGGTTTCTGAGGTCCGGTTTGTCGTTGCCGTATTTCAGCATCGATTCATCGAACGGGATGCGAATGAACGGCGCGGGAGATACGTCGAATTTTTTGCCCGTGAAGGACGCAAATTCTTCGAACATGCCGCCAATCACGCTTTCCATGACGTTGAAAATATCATCCTGCGTCACGAACGACATTTCCATGTCGAGTTGATAAAACTCGCCCGCCGTGCGGTCGGCACGCGCGTCTTCGTCGCGGAAACAGGGCGCAATTTGGAAATAGCGGTCAAAACCTGACATCATCAGCAGCTGTTTGAACTGTTGCGGCGCTTGCGGCAGGGCATAGAATTTGCCCGGATGCAGACGCGACGGCACGAGGAAGTCGCGTGCCCCTTCGGGCGAGGACGCCGTCAAAATCGGCGTCTGGAATTCGCGGAACCCCTGCTCCAGCATACGGCGGCGGAGGGAAGAAACCACATCACTGCGCAGCACGATGTTTTTGTGCAAAACATCGCGGCGCAGGTCGAGGAAGCGGTAGCGCAAACGCACGTCTTCGCCATAAGGCTCATCCGAGTTTACCTGCAGCGGCAGCATGTCGTTGACGGGGGCGGACAGCAGGGTGAAATCTTTCACCTTCACTTCAATCTCGCCCGTCGGCAGGTGTTTGTTGGTGGTCTCCGGCGTGCGCGCCAGAACTTCGCCCGTGATGCAAATCACGTTTTCAAGGCGCAGCTTTTCAATTTCGGCAAAAACCGCGTTGTCGGTGTTGATGACGCATTGCGTCAGGCCGTAATGGTCGCGCAGGTCAATGAACAAAAGGCCGCCGTGGTCGCGTTTGCGGTGAATCCAGCCGGAGATTTTGACCGTCTGGCCCTTGTCGGCAAGGCGAAGCTGACCACAAGTATGGGAGCGATAGGCGTGCATGATGTCCTCTAGGTATAGAAAAAATTCCGGCGGCCGCGCCCCGCGGGCTTTGCGGCAACCTTGCAGGATTCAGGTTTTAACAGAAATGGACGCCGAAAACAAATAGAGCCAGATTTATTTTTACATAAATATCGCCCTCGCAAGTCAAGCCCGCGGGGAGGGCAACATCCGCGGCGAGCAAGCTGTTTCATACCGCATCCCGCCCAGATAATAAGCCGACGCCGACGCCCCAAGCGGCGAGCGGTCGATATCCGCCGTCAACGCCGTTTCCTTGATGTCCGCATGCAGTGGCCGGAAGCAGACTTTTATCCCCTCGCCTACGACTGCATAATGACTGTTGCGGTAACGTCCCCGGCCCTGCTGAACTTTGATTTCATAGTCCTCGGTATGGACGCCCGCCACCGCACGATGGCTAACATAGGCACCGCCATAAAGCGCGGGCAGCAAAAGTAAAAAAGGCCCTAGCACAATCGTCGCCCCCATGCCCGTCATACCCAGCCATGTCGTGCGGCTAAGACGCAGCGCCAGCCCCCGCCGCATGCGCCCGAAAAACACATAGGCGGCATAAAGCACGGACAGGAGCAAAAGCGCCATCATACCCGCCTTCGTGCCATAAGAAGCCGTAAATTCCCCACGCAGAAAAACCAGCGTGCCGCAAACCGCCAAAGGCGCCCATATCAAAAGGCCTATCCAGCCCCATCTGTCCGGCAGATGCTTTACGCCGCCCGTCCGCACAGGTGACGCATCCCTGATAGCGGGATTACGGGCGTAGCTTGCAGCCGCGCGCTTTTCCAGCACCTCGTCTTGCATCCTCTCGTGCGGCAGGCCTGTGCGCGGGCTCAGTCCCTTCAGCCCCATAGAAACTTGATGTACCTGCATCAGACTCGCCAGTGGCGCAAAAAGCGCCATCAACCACAGCGGCGTTTGCGCCGCCATAAGCCACAGGATGAAAAAGAACAAAGGCACATTCAAAACTGTCGCCACAGCACAGGCCATGCGCGCGCGCCGGATTTTTTTATCATCCGCGGCGCGGAAATCTTCGCCGCAAACCAGCAATGACGCGCTTGACAGCGCCAAAGGCACGCAGGCCACAGCTCCCGCAGGAAAGAAGAAAGCCAGCCCGACATAAAGCGCGACCGAAGCGCCGACGGCGACTTTCGTGTTATAAGGGCCGTACATGTTTTTTCCCTTCTGCCCGGCGCACGCCGGAACCGCCGCGCTTATTCATCGTAAGTTTTATAATCGCGGTCTTTGGCTTGCCCCGTCGGCGCATACCCATGCCTCGCACCAAAAGGCAGCGCATACTTCTCAATACCGATGCCGAACCACGAGCGTGAAATAACCAAATCGATGTAGCCCGTTTCGTCCATCTGCGCGATGTCCGATGTTTTGATGCACATGCGCGATTCACGCCCTCTTGCCTTGTCGGGCTCCAAATTCACCCGCAAACATTTTACGCCATAAGAGTACCGCGGACGGAAATCATCTTTTCTATAGGCGTAGCTTCCACGCTCCGTATCCGCAAAAAAGCCATGCACCATATAACCGCCGCCGACATAAAGGCTAAAGCCCCAAAACAGACAAACCATCAGCACCAGCCACGGCGCGGCACGCCCATCCGGCTTAAATTTCCCATGTCCGCGTCGCCAGCGGCGGTACAGCCACAGGCCGCAAGGCACACCCGCCGCTATGCCCAGCGCAAAAGCCGGCGCAAACCATGCCTTTGACACAATAAAATCACCTTGCGCCGCGGCCGTGGTTGCATACAAAAAAACAAGCGATACAACAGCCAAAATCCTTTGCGTAAGCGTTGTACCTAAATTCCTCTCCGCCCAGCTGTCGTAGGGGTAGTCCGGCGGTAAGGGCACGCCCGTCTCCACATGGCGGGTAAATATTTTGGGGTTGTTCGCTTCGGGGGATTGATACAGCTTCGCATAGAATTCATCTGCCGCCTGCGCAGCGTCTTTGCCGTCGATGTGCCAGCGCACAGCGGGCGGCACGCCGTCCGCGCGCGGCGGAAAGGTTTCGCGCACGAAGTCAGGCTGCAGGCCGTATTTGCCCATCAACAGGCCTGTAAATTCGCGCTGCATCGCATCGACCGCTGTACGGTGGGCGGCGTAGTAGGCGGGAATATCCGGCTCGGCAAAGGGGTTGCCTTTTGGTTTTTCGGCGGCTGCGGCCACAGGTGCGGCATCTTGCACAGGCGCGGTAGCAGGCCGCAACGCCTCAACGCTGCTTTCTTCTGCCGTGTTTTTCCGGCCGCCCAGCATCATTGCCAGCAGGGCAAAACCGCTGGGCAGGAGCAGATAAAGGGCAACCGGATTTTTACTGCTGCCCACGCCCGCAACCAAAAGCGCAACGATATTCACCATCCATAAAAACCCGCGCAGCAGTTTATATGCGACGCCAAACGACCCCGCCGCCGCTACGCGCCAGCGCCAGACGACAACAATATTGCCCGCCGCCATGATAACCAGCAGAAGGAAAACAGATGACAGCCACGGGGTATATCCGGCTTTTTCGCTCATAAATCCGGCCAATGACAGGGCAAGCAGCGGCAGGTTGCAAAGCGTCACCGCAGTGCGCAGGGATATTTTTAAAAGCCTGTCCATGATATGTCTGTATCCTTGCGAAATACCCTATGGTAAAGCCGCGCGTTTTGGATTATTTTAAGTCCTGCATGACACTCATCACAACCACAAAAGAGCTCAAAACGCTCTGCACCCGGCTTAAAAAATCGACCTTTGTGACGGTCGATACGGAATTTATCCGCGAAAAAACCTATTGGCCGCACCTGTGCCTGATTCAGGTCTGCGGCGATGACGAAGAGCCCTATGCCATCGACCCGCTGGCCGAAGGCATCGACCTTGCCCCGTTTTACGAGGTGATGCAGGACAAGAAAGTGCAAAAGGTCTTTCATGCCTGCCGTCAGGACCTCGAGATTTTTTTCAACGAAAGCGGCAAATTGCCCACGCCCGTTTTCGACACCCAAATCGCCGCCATGGTTTGCGGCTTTGGGGAGCAGGTCAGCTACGAGGTTCTCGTCAATACCCTCGCCAAAAAGCAAATCGACAAATCCAGCCGCTTCACCGACTGGTCGGCACGCCCCTTGACGTCCAAGCAGCTGAAATACGCGCTCGCCGACGTCACGCACCTGCGCAAAATTTACGTCAAGCTGACCGAGAAGCTTGAAAAAATGGGCCGCACATCGTGGATTAAGGACGAGATGAAGGGGCTGATGGATAAAAGCCTCTACCTCACCAAGCCCGAAGAAGCGTGGGAGCGTATTCGCATTCCCAACCACAAACCGCGCACGCTTTGCATCCTGCGCGAAATCGCCGCATGGCGCGAAGAGCTGGCGCAGCAGCACGATGTGCCGCGCGGACGTATCCTCAAGGACGAGGCGCTGGCCGAAATCGCCACGCACCCGCCGACCAGCAGCGAGGCGCTGAATAAAATGCGCAACGTGCATCAAGGCTTTGGCAATAGCGAGCGCGGCAAAAGCCTTCTCGAAGCCGTCAAACGCGGCATGGAGGCCGACGTCGCCAACTGCCCGAAATGGGAACCGCGCCCCGCCTTCCCGCCCGGCATCGCGCCGACCATCGACCTTCTGCGCGTGCTTTTGAAGCTGAAGTGCGAAAACGAACAGGTGGCGGCAAAACTGCTGTGCACCGCGGCGGAGCTGGAAATGATTGCCGCCTTCGGCAAGGAATCGAAAGTGCCCGCCATGTCCGGCTGGCGTTTCAAGATTTTCGGCAAGGAAGCCCTGGCGCTGCGCGACGGTAAAGTCGCCATCGCGGTTGAAAACAGCCGTTTGAAGCTCGTTAAAACAGCATGAATTTTTGATTAACGGCGCAAGGCCAGCGTGCACCAGGATTCTTTGGTACCGCCGCCATAGGGTTTGGCGAGGCCTTTTGATACCATGTGCGCGGCTGCATTGACGCCGTTTTCCGTCGTGACATCGGCCAGCAGACGCCCGCCGTATTTTTCGTACTTCACGTTATGCAGCATGACGGTTTTACCTTCGAGCAAGCGGCGCATTTCGGCGCTGGCGTCTTCGGCGCGCGCGGCTTCGCTGTCGCATTTGGCGCGGCCGCCTTTTTCGGGTGTATCGATTTCACCGATGCGGATGTCAATCAGCACGCGCTGGCCGGGGAAAATTTCCACTTCGGTCTGCACCGTATCGCCATCGCCCGTTTTTATCACGCGCGCAGGCACAGGGCCTTTGACCACATCCTGACGCGGGCGGATGGCGGGCGCTGTCGCTGGCGGCTGAACAGCATCGGCCGCGCCGCTAACGCCCAGCCCCGTCAGGGTGACCTTTTGCCCCGCGCGCAGCGCGGCGCCATTATCACTGCGGACATCGGCCGTATATTGGCAGGGCGCGACAACGCCTTGCGGACAGACGCTGACGGTATTGAACTGCGCGACCCAGACATGCGTGCGCACATGCAGCATCTGCGTTTTGGCATCTACATAAACGATATCGCCGTTGAAACTGCGGCCGCCAGCAATCCTTTGCGGCGCGGGGGCTGCGGGGGCGCTGACAGCGGGCGGCGCGGACGTCACACGCTGCGTGCCGCCATCTTGCAACAGCGTACCGATACCGACGATAGAGCCCGCAGTCACGCCCGCGGCCAAACTGAACAGCGCCGCATGTTTGCGGATGGCGGCGGCGTTGAATATCTGGCGGGTCATGGTATCGGCCTCTCCGTTTCGGGATATTGGGATGCGCGAGTGTAAATCCTTCACTTTGTTTATGTCAATAGGCGACGACACCGCCAGAAACACCGCGAAACAAAGCAAAAAACCGCATAAACCTGTAACAGCCGCCGCAGGGGCGATGCGCTTTTCCATTTGCGCCTCCTTCGCCCATTATAACAACTTTAAATTGTATTTAAATATAAATTCCCTTACTGGTTGTTTTAACTGCTGAATACAGGGACATGCCGGGCGGCCTATTCGCTGCGGGCGCGGGGGTGGGCGTTCTTGTAGATTTCCATCAACTGCGCATCGTCGTAATCGGTATAACGCTGCGTCGTCGTGACAGAAGCATGGCCGAGCAATTCCTGAATAACCCGCAAATTCACCCCGCCCGCCAGAATATGCGTGGCGAAGCTGTGGCGCAGGGCGTGCGGCGTCAGTGTTTCGGGCAAGTTCAGCGCACGGCGCAAATCGCGCAGACGTTTTTGCGCCACGCCCTGATGCATGCGCTTGCCGCGTTCGCCCAGAAACAGCGGCGTGTCTTTTTCCCACGCCACCGGCGCGCCCGCGATATATGTATCGATAGTTTTTTCAACCACGGGCAGCACAGGCACCAAACGCTCCTTGCGGCCTTTACCCATCACGCGCACTTCACCGTTCTGCGGGCGCGTACCGTGATTGAGCTGCAAGGCTTCGTCAATACGCAGCCCGCAACCATAGAGCAGCATAAACAGCGCGCAATCGCGTAAACCCACCCATTCAGCATCTTCGGGCGCCAGCATGCCTGCGTTTTCGACCAGCACCATCGCCTGAGCAGGTGGAATGGCGCGGGGCAGTTTTTTGGGCAGCTTGGGCGTGCGAATACGGCCGATGGCGGCGTTGTGCAAATGTCCGTTTTTATCCATCCATTTCATGAAATTGCGCAAAGATGCAAGGCCGCGCGCGCGCGTGGCCGCCCCCGCCCCCTCGCCCGTGCGTTTGGCCAGCCAGCTGCGGAAATCGCGGATGGACGCATCGCCCAAATCATGCAGCGACGGCGGCCGCGCCAGATGCACGGTCAGAAAATCGCAAAATACATGAATGTCGGATAAATACGCGCGAAGGGTATGTCGCGAAAAACGCTTTTCATGCGTCAGATACATCACCCAAAGGCCGAAAACCTGCTGCAGGTCCGGCGCGGCAGAAAGCGGCGTATCTGTCAGTCCCGAATGTCCAGCCATAGACGGAAACAACGCTCCACCACCTGCGCGAGGAAACCGACCTGGTCAATCGCCATATCGGCATGAAAGGCTTCGGGGTCGCGCGAACCGAAGGCCATGATACCCGCCGGCGTATTGGTGCTGATCTCAAGGCGCAGCAGCGCGTGGCTTTTGACCAGTCCCGCGCCGGGACCGAAAATCTCTTCGGTGCCCGCAATGTTCGCTTGCAAAAGCGCATCACCTTTACCGAGGTATTTTTCAACCGTGCCGCGCGTGGCGAAGCGAATGCCCGATTGATTGATGAAGGGGATTTCCTTCGATGTCGATTCAATCACCAGATTGACGGTGTCCACGTCCAGCAGCACGGGGAAATCCTGCGTCATGACGGCGATGAACTCTTCGAAGCTTTCCGCCTCCAGCAGCACCAGCACGGCGGTCTGGATACGCGAATAATTCGACATATTGGCGCGCGCGGTTTCAATCAATTCACGCTGCACGCGCTGGGCGTTGCTTTTATCGGCTTTGAGACGGTTCAAAAGCGCGGTCTGGAAATTGACCACGCCCTTGCCGCCGCCTTCGCCCGGCGCGTCCATGTCTTCGAGTACGTCGGGGTGACGGATGAAAAAATCTTTCTGCCCGCGCAGAAAAGAAATCACATCGTCTTCGCTCATATCGCCGGCCGTCATATTCTTCGCCATCATGGTTTCCGTTTTTCCTTATGCGGCGTCGAGGATGCTCTGACCCGTTTTCGCCCAGTCGGACACGAAGGTGGCAAGACCTTTTTCGGTCAGCGGGTGGCTGTAAAGCTGGCGGATAACCGCGGGCGGAATGGTCGCCACATGCGCGCCCATTTTCGCAGATTCGACCAGATGCACGGGGTTGCGCACCGATGCGACCAGCACTTCAGTTTCAATCGCCGGATACTGGTTATAAATTTCCACGATTTCAGAAATCAGGTTCAGACCGTCCTGTCCGATATCGTCAAGACGCCCGACGAAAGGCGACACGAACGTCGCGCCCGCCTTGGCGGCCAGAATAGCCTGCGCAGCAGAAAAACACAGCGTGACGTTGACCATGGTGCCGTCGTCGGAAAGGACTTTGCAAACCTTGAGGCCGTCGGGCGTCAGCGGGACTTTTACCGCGACGTTCTTGGCGATTTTTGCAAGGCGCTGGCCTTCTTTCAGCATCGTCGGATAGTCCGTCGCGGCAACCTCGGCGCTGACGGGGCCATCGACCACGCCGCAGATTTCTTCGATAAGGGCGATAAAGTTTTTCGCGCCCGATTTGGCGACCAGCGAGGGGTTGGTGGTCACGCCATCCAAAAGTCCCGTCGAAGCTAAGTCTTTGATTTCGGCAATGTCAGCGGTATCGACGAAGAATTTCATGGCGGCGTCCCTTTCTTTTGAACCGGCTTTAGTGTATCTGATGGGTATGTCCCAATCCAGTTTTTTATCGCCGGAAAACCCGCCCGCGCAAGGGGTGGAAACGGGGCGGCGGGTGCAGGTTTTGGTGCCCGGGCCGCTCGGCCGCGCCTATGATTATGTGCTGCCGGAGGGGATGGCGGCTCAAGCGGGTGATTATGTAAGCGTCCCCTTCGGCAAACGCGATACCGCCGCCGTCGTCTGGGCGGACACGGGCGGCGACGATGCCGTGGACCCCGCGAAACTGAAACCGCTGCGCGAGATTTATAAAAACTGTCCGCCGATGCCGGATGTGCACCGCCAATTCATCGAACGCGTCGCGCGCTATACCATGGCGGATATCGGCAACGTTTTGAAAATGTCGCTGAGCGCGCCCGATGCGCTGACCCCGCCAAAATCCGCGCCCGCGCTGACGCTCGGGGATATATCCGATACCGCGCCGCGCAAACATACGGCGCACCGCCAGAAAATCATCGAATTTTTATCGGACGGTGTGCCG
>ERZ761609.2438-NODE-2438-length-13750-cov-27.223366_pt1 | contig 13750 bp, 10 predicted proteins | sample MGYA00511163_ERZ761609 | MGnify/ENA primary metagenome ERZ761609 (study PRJEB28899, sample SAMN02445070) | bioreactor sludge metagenome | biome: EBPR sludge | place: Australia: Brisbane, Thorneside Wastewater Treatment Plant | collected 2011-12-16 ... | reverse complement strand
GCCGCGTCAGGCCGACGTGGGCCCCAGCCTTACCTACCTGAAGAATCAACCCGACCGGGCGTCGTCGCATGACCGCCCCCAACACCTGGAGAAGAGAATGAGCAAGGTTCCCGCAGAACTGAAGTACACCAAGTCCCACGAATGGATCCGTGCCGAGGCCGATGGCACGCTGACCATCGGCGTCACCGACCACGCCCAGGAGGCGCTCGGCGACGTGGTCTTCCTCGAGCTGCCTGAAGCTGGCCGCAATCTGAGCGCAGGCGAAGCATGTGCCGTGATCGAGTCCGTCAAGGCCGCCTCCGACATCTACGCCCCCGTGGCAGGCGAAGTCATCGCCAACAACCAGGATGTGGCCGACGCCCCCGAGAGCGTCAACGCCGACGCCTACGGCGCCTGGCTGTTCAAGCTCAAGCCCGCAAACCCGGACGACGTCGGCGCCCTGATGGATGCTGCCGGCTACGAAGCGGAAATCGCCCAGGCCTGACCATGACCGACACCCTGCTTTCCGCCCCGCTCGCTGCACTGGAGCAGCGCAACGCCTTCATCGGTCGCCACATCGGCCCCGATACCGAGCAGATCGCCCGCATGTGCGCGACGATCGGCGTGCGTGACATCGACGCGCTGATCGCGCAGACCGTCCCCGCCGGCATCCGCCTGGCGCAGGCGCTCCCGCTGGCGCCCGCAGTCCCCGAGCATGAAGCGCTCGCCAGGCTCCAGACCATCGCTGCCAACAACGTGGTCAGGAAGTCCCTGATCGGTCAGGGCTACTACGGCACCCACACGCCGGCCGTGATCCTGCGCAACGTGATGGAAAACCCGGGCTGGTACACCGCGTACACACCCTACCAGGCCGAGATCGCCCAGGGCCGCCTGGAGGCACTGCTCAACTACCAGCAGATGGTGATCGATCTCACCGGGCTGGAGCTTGCCAATGCGTCCCTGCTCGACGAGGCCACAGCTGCCGCGGAAGCAATGACCATGGCGCGCCGGGTGTCGAAGTCCAAGTCGAACGTCTTCTTCATCGACGAAGCCTGCTTCCCGCAGACCATCGACGTGGTGCGCACACGTGCGCACTACTTCGGTTACGAGCTGGTGTTCGGCAAGGCGCAAGAAGCCGCCGCACACGACGCCTTTGGCGCCCTGTTGCAGTACCCCAACGCACGCGGCGAGGTGATCGACCTGTCGGCCCCGATCGCCGCACTCAAGGCGAAGGGCACAATCGTCGCGGTGGCCAGCGACCTCATGGCGCTGGTCCTGCTCAAGAGCCCGGGGGCAATGGGCGCAGACATCGCACTCGGCTCGGCGCAGCGCTTCGGCGTACCGATGGGTTTCGGCGGCCCGCACGCGGCCTTCTTCGCCACCCGCGAAGCCTTCGTGCGCTCGATGCCTGGCCGCATCATCGGTGTCTCGAAGGACGCCCGCGGCAAGACCGCGCTGCGCATGACGCTGCAGACGCGCGAGCAGCACATCCGGCGCGAGAAGGCCAACTCCAACATCTGCACCTCGCAGGTCCTGCTCGCCAACATGGCGGGTTTCTATGCCGTGTATCACGGTCCGCAAGGCCTGCGCACGATCGCAGCACGCATCCATCGCCTGACGGCACTGCTCGCCGCAGCGCTGCGCGAGGGCGGCTTCACCGTCAATGCCGACGCCTTCTTCGACACCATCCAGGTCGATGCAGGCGCACGCGCGCCGGCCATCGCCGCTGCAGCCGCAAATGCCGGCTACAACCTGCATGTCGCTTCGGGCACGACCCTCGGGCTGGCCGTGGATGAAACAACCACCCGCGACGACCTCGTCCGCGTGCTCGAGTGCTTCGGCCTCCACGCCGACCTCGCGGCGCTCGACGCCCGTCTCGCCCAGAGCGGCGGCAACCTGCCCGCCGAGGTGCTGCGCACCGACCCCATCCTGGCGCATCCGGTATTCAACACGCACCACACCGAGCACGAGATGCTGCGCTACCTCAAGAAGCTGCAGAACCGCGACCTTGCGCTCGATCACTCGATGATCTCGCTCGGCTCGTGCACGATGAAGCTCAACGCCACCAGCGAGATGATCCCGGTGACCTGGCCGGCATTCGCCAACCTGCACCCGTTCGCACCCCGCGAACAGGCTACCGGCTACCTCGAGATGATCGAGGGCTTGGCCGACTACCTGCGTGCCGTCACCGGCTTCCCGGCGATCTGCATGCAGCCCAACTCGGGCGCGCAGGGCGAGTACGCCGGCTTGGTGGCGATCGCGCGCTATCACGCCAGCCGCGGCGAGGCGCATCGCAACGTGTGCCTGATTCCCAAGTCTGCCCACGGCACCAACCCGGCCACCGCGCAGATGTGCGGCATGCAGGTGGTGGTGGTCGAATGCGACGACAACGGCAACGTGGACGTCGCCGACCTCGAGGCCAAGGCCGAAAAGCACGCTGCCCAGCTGGCAGCGCTGATGATCACCTACCCGTCCACGCACGGCGTGTTCGAGGAATCGATCCGCGAGATCTGCGCCATCGTCCATGCCCATGGTGGCCAGGTGTACATGGACGGCGCCAACCTCAACGCCCAGGTCGGCCTTACCTCCCCGGCAACGATCGGTGCCGACGTGTCGCACATGAACCTGCACAAGACCTTCTGCATCCCGCACGGCGGCGGCGGTCCGGGCATGGGGCCGATCGGCCTCGCCGCACACCTCGCGCCCTTCATGGCCGACCACGTGGTGCAGCCCACGGGCGGCGCTGACCGTCCCAACCTGGGCCAGGGCGCAGTCTCGGCCGCGCCTTTCGGCTCCGCCAGCATCCTGCCGATCTCGTGGATGTACATCACGATGATGGGCGGAGAGGGCCTCAAGCGCGCGACCGAGGTAGCGATCCTCAACGCCAACTACCTCGCCGAGCGCCTCAAGGACCACTACCCGGTGCTCTACACCGGCAGCCAGGGCCGCGTCGCGCATGAATGCATCCTCGACATCCGGCCGATCAAGGCCGCGACCGGCATCTCCGAGGTCGACATCGCCAAGCGCCTGATGGACTACGGCTTCCACGCGCCGACCATGTCCTTCCCGGTGCCGGGTACAATCATGGTCGAGCCTACCGAGTCCGAAGGCCTCGATGAACTCGAGCGCTTCGCAGCCGCGATGATCGCGATCCGCGACGAGATCCGCCAGGTCGAGGCCGGCGTCTGGCCGGCCGAGGACAACCCGCTGAGGAACGCCCCGCACACCCAGGCCGACTTCATCGGCGAGTGGCCCCGCCCGTACTCGCGCGAACAGGCGGTGTTCCCCCTGGCCTGGGTCGCGGAGAACAAGTTCTGGCCGAGCGTCAACCGCATCGATGACGTCTATGGCGACCGCAACCTGTTCTGCGCCTGCGTGCCGATGAGCGACTACGCGGACTGAGCCCGATCCTGGGGCCATGCCCCAGGCACTCGACTGCAGCAAAGCCACGCCCACGAGCGTGGCTTTTTTTTGCCCTGCGGGTCCGCCGCCTCGAACTCGGGTGCGCAAGTGGCCTATCATGAAGCCAAAAAAGAAGACCCCACTCGCTCACTCACCCGACTCATGCTCACCCCACTCACGCACCGTAACCTGCTCTGGTCGGCCCTGCTGGCCGCCAGCGTCGCCCTGCTCATCCTGTTGTTTGCCGGCCTGCTCGCGCAGATGCGCCCGGTTTCCATGCACGACCTGCACCTCGGGGCTGGCGAGAAGCTCAAGTGTGTCTCCTACGCCCCCTACCACCGTCCCGGACAGACTCCGCTCGACCCCGACACCCGCATCGAGCGCGAGCAGATCGCAGCCGATCTTGCCGCCCTCGCAGAGATCACCCGCTGCGTGCGCCTCTACTCGGTCAGCCAAGGCCTCGAGCACGTACCCGAACTCGCCCGCCCACTCGGTCTGCAGGTGCTGCTGGGCGCCTGGATCGGCTACGACGTGAGCGCGAACGCAGCGGAACTCGAGCGCGCGATCACGCTCGCAAACGACAATGCGGACGTCGTGCGAGCGCTGATTGTCGGTAACGAAGTATTGCTGCGCCGTGAGCGCACACCAGCCGAGATGCAGGCCTTGATCCGCGACGCGAAGGCTCGCACGCAGGTACCGGTCACGTACGCCGACGTCTGGGAATTCTGGACTCGCCACGATGAACTCGCAGCGGAGGTCGATTTCGTCACCGTACACATTCTTCCGTTCTGGGAGGATGAGCCGGTCGATATCGACCACGCCCTCACTCACGTGGCCGACATTCGCCGCCAGGTCGGCATCCATTTCGGCACCAAGCCAGTGCTGATCGGGGAGACCGGTTGGCCGAGTGCGGGACGCCAAAGAGAGCAATCCCGCCCATCCCTGGTCAATCAGGCGCGCTATATCCGCGAGTTCGTACACCAGGCGCAGCAGGAGGGGTGGGACTACAACATCATCGAGGCCATCGACCAACCCTGGAAACGCCGTCTGGAAGGCACGGTCGGCGGCCATTGGGGCCTGCTCGAAGCGGGCAGCCTGCACCCCAAGTTCGCACTTGCGGGCGCTGTCGCCGAGCGCGAAAGCCTGTTCGGCCCCATCGGCGGTGCCCTGCTCGGAGGCCTGATCGCCTGCCTGCTCGCAGCCACCGGACGCAGGACGCGCTGCCTTCGCGTCAGCGCTCTGACGGCCTGCGGCGCAGTCGGCGGCGTGATCTTGGTACTGCACTGGGAGCACGCTCATCTCGCCTACCGCGACGCGCTCGAATGGAGTGTGCTCGGTGGCATCGCTGCACTTGCAGGCCTGCTGCCGCTGGTACTGGCGCGCTGGCATGGTGAGCCGATACCCGATACCGCGAGCGCCGCCCGCAGCTTGTGGCGGGCCGAGCGCATGCGCTCCAAGGCGCCGTCGGTCGGCTTGCTGCGCGGCCTGTTCCTGTTCGCCGCGGCAGTTGCAGCGCTGCTGCTGTGGGTGGATCCTCGCTATCGCGACTTCCCCACCTGGCTCTATCTTGCGCCTGCTCTGGTATTCGGCGTGATCGGCTGGTGGCGCAGCCGCATCACCATCGCAGAGCGCACCTGCGCAGCCGTCATCGTTATTGGCGTAATTGCACGCTGGCTGAGCGAGCCCGCAAACCCGCAGGCCATCGCCTGGCTGTCATGCGGCCTTGCGCTCGCCGTGCCGGTGCTGGCGCTGCGCAGCCACGAGCACCAACAGGGATAGCAGGGTGCCAACAGCAGCCGGATCATAACTGTAGAACACCAGTCCCAACAGGCCACTGACCCATCCCAGCCAGGCAAGGCGACGGCACCCCAGCACGAAGGCCGCGCTCCCCGCCGCCAGGCTCAACCAACCGACGCGCTGGTGCATGAAGCCCTGTACCAGCGCGTCCTTGAGCAGGCACAACAGCGGCTCACCGCCACTGGTGCAGTCGCGCGGCAACAGCCCCGCCTCCAACACGCCGTGTCGCAGCCAGAGCGCTGCCCCGGCAACTGCACAGGCCACGAGCAAGACCTGCCGAAGTGCATGTTTGTCGAAATCTAATGGCTTCAATCCGGGCTTATCCTTAAAAATCATGGCCGCAGCGCGGCACAAACCTGCTGTTGCAAATTCGCATCGTGCGTCGCTCGTAAGGGACTGAAATGGCGCATAAAATGCGCCCGGCTCACCGTCCGAAGGGACGCGCCCGATGTTCGCGATTGTGTCACAGCAACGGCACAAGCGACATTTGCACGTGGCGCGACCACGCGACGCAGACGAGGGCAAGGCCACCACGCCGCACGATCACAGCAAGGCTCCAGACAAGAATATGAAACACGCCGCTTCGTTCGCAGTCCGCCTGGCCGTCGCCATCGCGATCGCCGCCATGGTCGCCTTCGCTCAGTACTGGATCTGGCAGCAGTTCAATCGTGGGGTCGAGTTCATCGGCACCAACCAGAGTATCAAGGGCTTCGCCTACAACGGCTTCCAGCGTGACCAAAGCCCGCTCCGCGGCAGCTACCCCGCACGCCAGGATGTCGCCTCCGACCTCGACCTCCTCGGGCGCATGTCGGACGGCCTGCGCACCTACGGCATGTATGACCTGCCCGACCTGCTGGCGCTGGCGGGTGAGCGCGACATGATGGTCACGGCCGGTGCCTGGCTCGATGGCGACAAGGACAAGAACGCTCGCGAGATCGACGGCCTCATCGACGCCGCCCGCAGCATGCGCCACATCGAGCGCGTGATGGTCGGCAACGAGGCCATCCTGCGCGGCGATTTGCGAGTCGATGAGCTCATCACCTACCTCGACCAGGTACGCAAGGCAATCCGCAAGCCGGTATCCACTGCCGAGCCCTGGCACGTGTGGCTGCGTTACCCCGAGCTCGCCAAGCATGTCGACTACATCACCGTGCACTTGCTGCCTTATCACGAAGGCCTGCCGGTCGAGGAAGCGGTCGAGTATGCCTTCCAACGCTACGATGAAGTCGCCAAGGCGCACCCACGCAAGAAGATCGTCGTCGGCGAGGTCGGCTGGCCGAGTCGCGGCCCTACCATCGGCGCCTCGGTCCCCTCGCTCGACAACCAGGCTCGCTTCGTGCGCGAATTTCTCGCCCACCCGCGCACCCCGCGCATCGACTACTTCCTGATGGAGGCCATCGACCAACCCTGGAAGGTCGATGTCGAAGGCTGGGCGGGTCCTTACTGGGGCATGTTCAATGCCGATCGCGAGCTCAAGTATGCGCTCGAAGGCCTCGTCGAGCGGGATCCCTACTGGTCGCAAAAGGCAAGCAACGCCGCTGCACTGGCGTTCATCCCGATGATGCTGGCAGCCTTCTTCCTGCCCGGCTGGAGCGTGTTCGGCCGCCTCTTCCTCGCTGCGCTGATCCAGGCCTGCGTGTCCACGCTGATCATCGGCATCAACGTCCCGGTGGACTATTACCTCACCCAGCGCGACCTCATCGGCCTGGTGCTGCTCATCGGCGCGACCTGCATGACAGCAGCGGTGCTGCTGTCGCATGGCTTCGAGTTCGGCGAGGTGCTGTTCAAGAAGAAATGGCAGCGCCGCTTCATGCCGCTGCCGCCGCACGCCCCCGACCAGCAACCCTTCGTATCGATCCACCTCGCCTGCTACAACGAGCCGCCGGAGATGGTGATCGCCACCATCGATAGTCTGGCGAAGATGAACTACGAGAACTTCGAAGTCCTCGTGCTCGACAACAACACCCGCGACGAGGCGCTGTGGAAGCCGCTCGAGCGCCGCTGCGCCGAACTTGGCCCGCGCTTCCGCTTCTTCCACCTTGCCAATTGGCCCGGCTTCAAGGCTGGCGCCCTGAACTACGGCCTCAAGGTCACCGATCCGCGCGCCGAGGTGGTGGGCGTGGTCGACGCGGACTACGTGGTCGAGCCCGACTGGCTGGCCTGCCTGATCCCCCACTTCGACCAGCCCGACGTCGCCGTCGTACAAGCACCTCAGGCCCACCGCGACTGGGAGACCCAACCCTTCAAGCGCATGTGCAACTGGGAGTTCGACGGTTTCTTCCGCATCGGCATGCACCACCGCAACGAGCGCAACGCGCTGATCCAGCACGGCACCATGACCCTGGTGCGCCGCCTTGCGCTCGAAGAGGTCGGCGGATGGTCCGAATGGTGCATCTGCGAGGACACCGAACTCGGTCTGCGCCTGATCGAGAAGGGCTACGACACCCGTTATGTCGACCATATCCTCGGCCGTGGCCTGACACCCTCGGGCTTCGCAGCGATCAAGAGCCAGCGCTTCCGCTGGGCCTTCGGCGCAATGCAGATTCTCAAGGCCCACCTGCCGCAGATGATCGGCCGCAGCAACCTCAACCTCGCTCAGCGCTACCACTTCCTCACGGGCTGGTTCGCGTGGCTGGGCGACGCCCTGCAACTCGTGTTCGCGTTCGGCAGCCTGCTGTGGACGCTGGGCATCCTGCTGTTCCCGAAGGCCTTCGGCCTGCCGGTGATCGCACTCGCGCTGCCCATCCTCGGCTTCATGGCCTTCAAGGCGGCGCTCGGCCCCATCCTCTACCGGCGCACCATGGATTGCCCGTGGAAGGACATCCTCGGTGCCTCGATCCTGTCGGTAGGCCTCGCGCACGCGATCGCGCGCGGCGTGTTCGCCGGCCTGGTCAAGAAGAAAGGCGTGTTCGTCGTCACCCCCAAAGGCTGGCGCGGCGGCGGCGCACTGGCCTTCTTCAATCCGATCCGCGAGGAGATCGGCATGCTCGTGGCCCTGCTCCTCGGCGCGGCAACCCTCGTCGCGCAGCGCGGCGCAGACAACCTGGAGACTCAACTGTGGGTCGGCATCCTATGCCTGCAGTGCATTCCCTACGTTGCCGCAGTGCTCTGCCAGGTTGCCGCCTACATGCCGGAGCGCAAGCCCGCTGCGGCGGCGACGGTGCTCCAGCCGCAGGCCTGAGCGCTTCGCTCAGTAGAGGACCAAGCCGATCGCCGCAGCGACGATCAGGGCGGGATAGACGATCAGTGTCACGCCCAGCCCGCCCTTGATCATCACCTTCTGCGGTACGTGGCCGCTACCGAACACGATGGCGTTGGGCGGTGTCGCCACTGGCAGCAGGAAGGCGCAGGACGTGCCCACCGCCACCAGTACGGCAAGCGGCACACTTTCGACCTGAGGCGCCAGACCAAGGAACAGCGGAATGAGCAGCGCCGCACTGGCGGTGTTGCTGGTGACCTCGGTGATGATGAGCGCGAAGAGGATCATCAGCCCCAGGCAAAGCAGCACCGGCATGCTTTGCAGGGGACCGCCGAGTTGGGCGGCAAGCCAGGCGGCGGCGCCGCTCTCGGCCAGCGCCTTGCTCAGCGTCAACCCGCCCCCGAACAGCAGCAGCACGCCCCACTCGGTACTGCGCTCGACATCCCGCCAACTGGCCAGCCCAAGCCCATGCAGAAGGACAAGCGCGAGGATCGCGACCGCCGCATCGTAACCGCGTACCAGACCAAACATTGCACCCAGCGGCGCACCAAACACCCACAGTGCGACGGTCAGCCCGAACACCCCAAGCATCGCCTTCTGCGGCCCGGTCCACGCTGCGGGCGGCGGCGGCGAAGTCAGCACGATGTCGAGCCTGGGCTTCAGCGTACGACGCAGCGCAAACTCCATCAGTGGCATCAGCACGAGCACCAGCGGCAACCCCCAGGCGAGCCAGCCAGCGAAGCTCAGGCCCACGTTCGAGGCCGCGATCGCATTGGGCGGGCTACCTACCAGCGTGCCGATGCCACCGATGTTGGCCGAGAAGGCGACGCCAAGAAGCACGTACATCCAGGTGCGCCGGTACTGCTCGACCGGCAGGGGCGACAGCAATCCGAGCGCCAACGGCAGCATCATCGCGGCCGTGGCCGTGTTGCTGATCCACATCGACATGAAGGCAGTGAGCCAGAACATCCAGCGCACGGCGCGACCGAAGTGCGCCCCGGCACGCCGCATCACCTGCCCCGCCATCCATCGATCCAGTCCCTGGCGCTGCAGGCCCGCAGCAAGCGCGAAACCACCCAGAAAAAGGAAGATTACCGGATCAGCGAACTGCAACAAGGCCTCGTCGAAGGCAAGCACACCGCTCGCCGCTGCCAGCAGCGGCACCAGCAGCGCGGTGACGCTGACATGCAGCGCTTCGCTCATCCACAACCAGGCAATCGTCGCCACGAGGGCCAGCCCGGCGCCGGCGGCGCCGAGTCCCGAACCGAGCCACGTGTTGAGACCGACGAACAACAGGCCAGCGATGAGCAGATTGATCGATCGAGACAAGTGGATACCCTATGGACAGTGACTGGGGAAACGGCGCCGAGCAGCCAAGCGCTCAGCCAGCCCAGGCTGGCAGCAGACGCGCCAGCCTGGGTAGCTCGAAGGCCCGGTAATCCGGCAGGCCGCCACGCACCGGCTGGGTGAACTCCCCCTCGATCAGCGGACGTATGTAGTCGCAAGCAGCCTGGGTGACGTGGAGTCCGTCTGCGCTCAGGAAGGCAGACGGCAGGGCACGCTCGAGATTGGCGATCGGACGCGTGTCCACCGCGACCACATCCCAGCGGTAAGGGGCATCCTGAAGGCGGCGGATGGCAGACATCTGGCCACCGCCGCCAGCAAGCGCATACTCGACTGCCGCCCGACCGACTGCCATCGCCTGCTCGCGATCGCTCGCCGACAGCCAGTGCCCGCTCGCACGCTGCAGGTAGTCCGGGATCGCCCAATGATGCTTGTAACCGAGTTGCTCATGGAGCAGGCGTGCGATTGCCGACCCTGCGCCGCCGAGCTGGACGTAACCACGCGGGTCGCGCGACTTCTCCATGAGCAGACTGCCGTCAGCGCGACGGATGCCCTCTGACACCGTCACCGTGCAATAGCCGAGCCGCTCGGTCGTCTCGCGCACACGTTGCAGGAAGCGCGCCTCATCGAACCCCACCTCCGGCAGCAGCACCACATGTGGCGCGCGCTCGGGATCGCCGTCAGCGGCAAGCGCGGTAGCCGCGGCCAGCCAGCCCGTGTTGCGCCCCATCACCTCGAGTACGAAGACGCTACCCTTGCGTCCGACCATCGATGCGATGTCGAGCCCGGCTTCCAGCATCGAGGTTGCGAGGTACTTGGCGGCAGAACCGAAGCCCGGGCAGCAGTCGGTGCCGACGATATCGTTGTCCACCGTCTTCGGAACGCCAACACACTGCAGAGGATAGCCACGGCGCAACGCTTCGTCATGCAGGCGCGCCACCGCGTCCATCGAACCGTTCCCGCCGTTGTAGAGCAGGTAGCCGATGCGGTGGGCGTCGAACACTGCGAACAGGCGATCCATCACTGCTCCGCCATCGTCCCGCGGCAGGTCGAACCGGCATGAGCCGAAAGCGCCGCCCGGCGTACGGGCCAGGCGCTCGAGCGCGGTCTCATCGAGCGCATCCGTATCGATCAGATCCTCGGCGAGCACGCCACCAATACCGCGATGCGCTGCCAGCACCTTTCCGATGCGTGGTGCGTAGCTGCGCGCGGTCTCGATCACCGCCGCCGCGGTCGCGTTGATGACGGCGGTCACGCCGCCCGAATGCGCATAGAGCAGGTTCGAATGCGTCATCGCGCCAGACCTCCCGACGAAATCCCTTGCCGAAGCAAGCATCTCGCCGCAGCATCAAAACAAACGCGGCCGCCACCGAATCCGGCGCGGCCGCGCGAGAGAGCTGGCCAGTACACACACCGGCCCGCCCACGATCCAGAGTAGATTACTTGAGCGCTGCGAAAGCGTTCGCGGTAATCTCCTCGACCGGGCCGAGACCCGAGATCTTGCGCACCTTGGGAGCATTGGCGTCGCCGGAGGCGGCCCACTTGCCGTAGTACTCGACGAGCGGCTTGGTCTGCGCATGGTAGACATCAAGACGCTTCTTCACCGTCTCTTCCTTGTCATCGTCGCGCTGCACCAGATCCTCGCCGGTCACGTCATCCTTGCCTTCGACCTTGGGCGGGTTGTATTTGACATGGTAGGTGCGGCCCGAGGCGAGGTGGGCGCGGCGCCCGCTCATGCGTTCGACGATCTCGCTGTCGGGCACATCGATCTCGAGCACGAAGTCGATCGGCACACCGGCGTCCTTCATTGCATCTGCCTGCGGGATGGTGCGCGGGAAGCCGTCGAACATATAGCCGGCCTTGCAGTCGTCCTGCAAAAGGCGATCCTTCACCAGGCCGATGATGATGTCGTCGGAAACCAGGCCGCCGGCATCCATCACCTTCTTGGCCTCGATGCCGAGCGGCGTGCCCGCCTTGACCGCTGCGCGCAGCATGTCACCGGTGGAGATCTGCGGAATGCCGAACTTCTCCTTGATGAAGTTGGCTTGCGTCCCCTTGCCGGCACCCGGCGGCCCCAAAAGAATCAGTCGCATACACCCTCCCGAAATTGACGGCCCTGGACGAGGCCGATTGATTATTGATTGATGAACAGGCCGAAACTTAACCGACGCAGGTCGCGGCGGTCAAACAGCGCCACTGGCATAAATTGCCCGTACGCGCTCGAGGTCCTCCATGGTGTCCACCCCTGCTGCAGGCGCATGGTCGAGTTCGAGCACACCGATACGGTAGCCATGCCAGAGCGCCCGCAACTGTTCCAGCGCCTCCCAGTGCTCGAGCGGAGATGGCGCGAGGCTGGCATAACGGCGCAAAAAGCCGACGCGATAGGCATAGAGGCCAACGTGGCGCAGCATGGGCAGCCCGGCCGGCAACCCGGTGCGCGCCTCCGCCCAGGCATCGCGCGCCCACGGGATCGGCGCGCGCGAGAAGTACAGCGCTCGCCCCGCGGCATCACAGACAACCTTGACCACGTTGGGATTGAAAACCTCGGCCGCATCCGCGAGCGGGTGGGCAGCCGTCGCAATCGCGCATTCAGCATCCCGGGCGAGCGCTTCGGCAACGGCAGCAACGACTGCAGTGTCGATCAAGGGCTCGTCGCCCTGAACATTGACGATGATGTCCTCGTCGGCCCACGCGCACAGCTCAGCCACCTCGGCGAGACGATCGGTACCACTCGGATGATCTGAACGGGTCATCACCACGACACCGCCCGCCGCACTCACGGCATCGCGAACGCCGTCGTGGTCGGTCGCCACCAGAACCTCGGCAGCCCCCGCTGCGCGCACACGCTCGAGCACACGCACGATCATGGGCTTGCCACAGATGTCGGCCAAAGGCTTGGCCGGCAGTCGTGTCGACGCATAACGCGCCGGAACCACGATCCGAAACGCTGTCATGGCGCCCGTCCGGCTCAGCAGCGGCGGGGGTCGCGCAAAGCGTCGACCTCTTCGGCGCTCATCGCGCGTGCTTCCTCATCCAGCATGACCGGAATACCGTCACGTATGGGGTAGGCCAGGCGATCGGCCTTGCACACCAATTCCTGCTTGTCGGCCAGGAAGTCGAGCGGCCCCTTGCACAACGGGCAGACGAGGATCTCAAGCAGTCGTGGGTCCATCTTCGAGTTTCTCCAGGATGCGTGTGGCGGCATCGACGCCGATCTGCGCCTTCACCGGTAGCTCCCAGCTGTCGGCAGGCGCGAAAGCCCGGCATTTTACCGCATCCTTGGCCGTCATCAGGATCGGCCTTGCATCGCCGAAGGCAAGGTCTTCAGCGACAAAGGCATGATGGTCGGCAAAGGGGTGTTCAATCACCTCCAGCCCCGCTTCGGCCAATTGATCGAAAAAGCGCTGCGGGCGACCAATACCCGCCACTGCATGCACCCTCTGCCCGCTCAGCTCAGCCAGGGTACGCGTGCGCTGTGGCTCATTCACCGCCTGCAGTACAGTGCCCTCCAGCCGCATGGCATGGACCGGGACACCATGCGCCGCCGCGCGCGTGCTCGCCGACAACTCGCCATGCGCGATCACGAGATCGACCTCGGCCAGACGGGCAAGGGGCTCTCGCAACGGCCCCGCGGGCAGCAGCCAGCGGTTGCCCAGCGTGGCCTCATCGACGACCGCGATCTCGATGTCCCGCCCCAGGCGGTAGTGCTGCAGACCGTCGTCGGCGACGATCACGTCGCAAGCGGGCGTGTTCCGCAACAGCTCCGCCGCGGCCGCCACCCGGTCCCGTCCCACCACCAATGGGCACCCGGTGATCCGAGCCAGCAGAACCGGTTCGTCGCCGAACGTCGCCGGGTCACCATCGGCCGGCACTGCCGCGACGCCCTGCACGCTGCCGCCGTGGCCGCGACTCACGATCCCCGGCTGCCAGCCGGCCGCGCGCAATACCTCGACCAGCCAGGCCACGACCGGCGTCTTGCCACTGCCAGATCGGAAGAGCACACGTCTGAACTCCAGTCACTGACCAATC
>ERZ761609.2437-NODE-2437-length-13760-cov-8.433637_pt1 | contig 13760 bp, 13 predicted proteins | sample MGYA00511163_ERZ761609 | MGnify/ENA primary metagenome ERZ761609 (study PRJEB28899, sample SAMN02445070) | bioreactor sludge metagenome | biome: EBPR sludge | place: Australia: Brisbane, Thorneside Wastewater Treatment Plant | collected 2011-12-16 ... | reverse complement strand
GGCGCCAGTCGGGGTGGGCGTCCTGGATATTGCGGGCAAAGCCGTGCGCATCGGTATTGTCGGCCTCGATCCCTTGGGGGGTGAAGGTGAGGGTGTTGGCGGCACCGATCCGGCGCGCGATCGGGGTAGCCTGCGTCGCGAGCGCCAGCGCGGCCTCCTTGTGGGGGATGGTGACATTGGCGCCGACAAAGCCCATCCGGGGCAACAGGGCGAGGGCCCCGGCTAAATCCTGCGGCGCGACCTGCAGGGGGATGTAATGCCCTGCGATGCCGTGCCGCGCCAGCCAATGGCCATGAAGGCGCGGCGAGCGGCTGTGCGCGACCGGATAGCCGATGACGGCGGCGAGGCGGAGCGGTGTCATCCGGGGATATCCTTGCGGGTGATGAGGGCGTCGAGAAGCGGAAGGAGCGGAAGGCCCTGGACCGAGAACAGATCGCCCTCGATGCTGCGGACGAGGCGAATGCCGGGACCCTCGATCTGATAGGCGCCGACGCAGTGGCGGATATCGTCCCAGTTCCGGGCGATATAGCGGTCGATACCCTCGTCGGAAAGGTCGCGAAAGGTCAGGCGCGGGGTTTCGACATGGCGCCAGACCGGTTGCCCCCGGGCGAACAGTACGGCCGCCGTATGCAGCCGGTGGGTGCGGCCACTGAGAGAGCGGAGCTGGTCGCGGGCCTGGTCCGGGGTGGCGGGTTTGGCGTAAAGGCGCCCCTCGCATTCGAGGATCTGATCGCAGCCAAGCACAAGATCCTGCGGGTTTCGACCGGCAATGCGCAATGCTTTGTGTTCGGCCAGTGCGTCGGCGATGTCATGGGCCGAGGCCCCGTCGGCAAGGAGCGAATCACGCAGCGAATCCTCGTCGATCCGGGCCGGTTCGACGCGAATATCCAGCCCGGCGTTGCGCAGAAGCGTGGCGCGGATGGTGGAGGACGAGGCGAGGATGAGGACAGACATGGGGATAAGCCTGTGCGAGTCCCGGGGTCGGCGCTGCGGGTAAGTCGGCGGTCGCGTGGAGATGGCGTGTTTCGGCCGGGACTGTCAAGGTGCGGGGCAGGGTTGTCAACACGGGACAAAGTGCGTTCACAGGGTGTGGATGAAATCCGTCCGGGGGCGTCGACCCTGATTTTTCTGTCACCGAAACAAAGGGTTAATATCATTTTTGCCGAATGTCAGCCTGGAAGTTGACGGGAAAACCATGGGCAGAACCGCGGAATTCCAGTTATCCAGAGGCCCAACTAACTCATCATCCTTTCTCTTTTCTTCTTCTCTTTCAGAACGCGCGGGCCCCGACCGCGCGATTGACTTGCCGCGAAGATTGGCCTATCGGCAGTGCAGCGGTGCCGTCCGGCACAGGCGTTTTCCGGCACATTCAGGAACGGGTCGATGCAGTGATGCATCGCGGAAGGTACATCATGTCCGATTTTCGTTTGAACCTCTCGGATCTCAAGGCGCAGACCCCGGCAGCGTTGCTGGCAATGGCCGAGGAACTGGAGATCGAGAACGCACCCTCGATGCGCAAGGGCGAGATGATGTTCTCGATCCTCAAGGAGCGCGCCGAGGAAGGCTGGGAGATCGGTGGCGACGGGGTTCTGGAGTGTTTGCAGGACGGGTTCGGATTTCTGCGCTCGACCGAGGCGAACTATCTGCCGGGTCCGGACGATATCTATGTCTCGCCCGAGATGATCCGGCAGTTTTCGCTGCGCACCGGGGATACGATCGAGGGTGTGATCGTCGCTCCGGGCGAGAACGAGCGGTATTTCGCGCTGACCAAGGTCACGCGGATCAACTTTGACGATCCCGAGCGGGCGCGCCACAAGGTCCACTTCGACAACCTGACGCCGCTTTATCCCGATGAGCGGCTGAAGATGGAGATCGAGGATCCGACGATCAAGGATCGGTCGGCGCGGATCATCGATATCGTGGCGCCGCTGGGCAAGGGTCAGCGCGCGCTGATCGTGGCGCCGCCCCGGACCGGCAAGACCGTGCTGATGCAGAACATCGCGCATTCGATCGCCAGCAATCACCCGGAATGCTATCTGATCGTCCTGCTGATCGACGAGCGGCCCGAGGAAGTGACCGACATGCAACGCTCGGTGAAGGGCGAGGTGGTGTCGTCGACCTTTGACGAACCGGCCTCGCGCCATGTCGCGGTGGCCGAGATGGTGATCGAGAAGGCCAAGCGCCTGGTCGAGCACAAGCGCGACGTGGTGATCCTGCTGGACAGCATCACGCGTCTGGGGCGGGCGTTCAACACGGTGGTGCCGTCGTCAGGCAAGGTGCTGACCGGCGGTGTCGACGCGAATGCGTTGCAGCGCCCGAAGCGGTTCTTTGGTGCGGCGCGCAACATCGAGGAAGGCGGGTCGCTGACGATCATCGCGACAGCGCTGATCGATACCGGCAGCCGGATGGACGAGGTGATCTTTGAAGAATTCAAGGGCACCGGCAACAGCGAGATCGTGCTGGATCGCAAGGTGGCCGACAAGCGCGTGTTCCCGGCGATGGACATTCTGAAATCGGGCACAAGGAAGGAAGAGCTGCTGGTGGATCGGTCGAACCTGCAGAAAACCTTTGTCCTGCGGCGCATCCTGAACCCGATGGGGACGACGGATGCCATCGAGTTCCTGATTTCCAAGCTGAAGCAGACCAAGACCAACGGGGAATTCTTTGACGCGATGAACTCCTGATCTGGGGGCCCGATGGAAACGATCGTTGCCCTTGCGACGGCGCGGGGCAGGGCGGGTGTCGCCATTGTCCGGGTCTCGGGCCCTTTGGCCTGGGAGGTTTGCGAGAAGATCGCTGGCAGGGTCCCTCCGGTCCGGCAGGCGAGTCTGGCCAGATTGCGCAGCGCCGGGGGAGAGCTGATCGACGAAGGCGTGGTTATCGTCTTTGACGAAGGGCGCAGTTTCACCGGTGAGTCGGTCTGCGAGTTTCAGGTGCATGGAAGCGTGGCTGTCATCAGCGCGCTCTTGCGCGCCTGTCTGGCGATCGAGGGGGTTCGGGCGGCCGAAGCGGGCGAGTTTACCCGCAGGGCGTTCCTTTCCGGGCGGCTCGATCTGGTTCAGGTCGAGGCGCTGGCCGATCTATCGACGCCGAGACCGAGGCGCAGCGGCGGCAGGCGCAGGCGGTTCTCGACGGCTCCGCGCGCAAGGTGATCGATGGATGGCGGGACGATCTGATCGAGGCGCTGGCAATGCTGGAAGCTTCGCTCGACTTTGCTGACGAGGAATTGCCGGAGGGGCTGGCGGCGATGGTTCTTGCGCCGCTGGAGCGGGTTCATCAGACCTTGACCGCGCAGATCTCGGGCCGGAAGGCGGCGGAAACCCTGCGGGAAGGATTTGAAGTGGCGATTGTCGGGAGGGTCAATGCAGGGAAATCCAGCCTGTTGAACTGCCTTGCCGGCCGGGAGGCCGCGATCACCTCGGACCGCGCGGGAACCACCCGGGACGTGATCGAGGTGAGAATGGAGATCGGTGGGCTCCCGGTCACCTTGATCGATACCGCCGGACTGCGAGAGGCGGAGGACGAGATCGAGCGAGTCGGGATCGCGAGAGGGCAGAGGCGGGCAGAGGATGCCGATTTGCGCGTCTACCTGAAAGACTCGCCGAGCGACATTCCAGATGGTGTGCGAGATGGAGACATTGTTGTCCTGTCCAAATGCGACCTTTGGGGGCAGGACGGGATCTCGGCCACCATGGGGATCGGAATAGACGAGCTTGTACAGCGCATCGAGACCAGACTCAGGCAGCAGATGAAGGGATCGTCGGTCTTTTCACGGGAACGGCATTTCAACCAGCTCGCCACCGCAAGCAGGCATCTTGAGCGGGCGCGGGACGGTCTGGACGTGGGAGAATCGTGGGAGCTTGTGGCGGAGGAAGTCAGATTGGCGCGTCGATGCCTGGATGGCATCCTCGGTCGGATAGATGTAGAAGATGTGCTTGGGCGAATCTTTTCGTCGTTCTGCATTGGCAAGTGAGGATGTTTCACGTGAAACACTTCGATGTAATCGTGGTTGGCGCGGGGCACGCGGGCGTCGAAGCGGCATTGGCTGCGGCGCGGCGTGGGGCTGAGACGGCGCTCATTACGTTTCGGGAGACCGATATTGGTGTCATGTCGTGCAATCCGGCGATTGGAGGTGTCGGCAAGGGGCACCTGGTTCGGGAGATCGACGCGCTGGATGGAATGATGGGTTTGGCGGCGGATTATGCCGGGATCCAGTATCGACTGCTGAATCGGTCCCGGGGGCCAGCGGTTCAGGGCCCTCGCGTTCAGGCCGACCGGGGGCGGTACAGGGAGTTTTCCAGTCGGTTCGTGGCGTCGGCCAAAAGGGTCACGGTTCTGGAGGGCGAGGTCTGTGATTTGCGGGTTCAATCGGGCCGTGTCTCCGGCGTAACCCTTGGCGATGGCACAGAGGTTGCAGCGGGCGCTGTCGTCCTGACCACCGGCACGTTCCTCCAGGGAGAAATCCATGTCGGAGCCAGCAGAACCTCTGCCGGCAGGCTTGGCGCCCGGTCGTCCAACCGGCTGGGGCAGTTCCTGCGCGGCCTTTCGACGTCTGTCGGACGATTGAAGACGGGAACGCCGGCGCGACTTGATCGAAATTCGATCGACTGGAGTGTTCTCGGCGTGCAGAACGGCGACGACAATCCGGTCATGATGTCGTTTCTGACGACCGGCGTTCAGGCGCCACAGATCTCGTGCGGCATCACGGAAACCAACGCCTCAACGCATGAAATCATTCAACGCAGCCTGCACCTGTCTGCGATGCGTTCGGGGAATATCACTGGCGTGGGGCCGCGGTATTGCCCGTCGGTCGAGGACAAGGTGACGCGGTTCGCGGACAAATCCAGCCACAACGTGTTTCTGGAGCCGGAGGGCATCGATTCGGATGTGATCTATCCAAACGGGCTTTCGACTTCGCTGCCGACGGATGTGCAGGAGGCGTTCTTGCGGTCCATCAAGGGCTTGCAGGATGTGGTGATCGTCCAGCACGGCTATGCGATCGAGTACGATTTCCTGGACCCGAAAGGCCTGTTGAAGACGCTTCAGTTCAAGGACGTGCAGGGGTTGTTTCTCGCTGGCCAGATCAATGGCACAACAGGCTACGAAGAAGCGGCCGCTCAGGGACTTGTTGCCGGGGCGAATGCTGCAGCGGAGGCGCTTTCGCTCGAGCCATTGGTGTTGAATCGGACGCAGAGCTACATTGGGGTCATGATCGACGACTTGACCGAGAAAGGTGTCACCGAGCCCTATCGCATGTTTACCTCGCGCGCGGAGTTCAGGCTTTCGCTCAGAGCGGACAATGCCGATCAAAGACTCACCGAGTCGGGTCTGAATCTCGGTTTGGTCTCGGAGGGGCGGCGAGTCTCCTATCTTGAAAAGATGGATCGACTTTCGGACACGAAACGACGGCTTGCAGCTGCGCGGATTCCAGCCTCGCGAGCGAATGATCCGGATTTTCTTGCCGCGAAGTTCGGACCCGCAACATCGCTCTTGCAAGTTGCAGCGAGAGTGGTGTCCGCTGGACAGGACATTTCCGACTATCACGATCTGTTCGCATCCTGGCGGGACCAGGACGTGTTTCAGGTCGCGGTGAATGAGCTGTACGAGCCGTATATTCGACGTCAGGAAAAGGAAGCAGAACGACTTCAGGCTGATCAAGCCCTCCCGATCCCCCACGACCTGGACTACAGGGAACTGTCATCACTGTCGTCCGAACTGGTGGGCAAGCTCGATCGGCTGCGGCCCCGGTCGATTGGTGATGCGTTGAAGGTGGAGGGTATGACCCCCGCAGCGCATCTGGTCTTGTTGGCCGCGGTCAGAAAGCCACGGGAGTCTGCGCGTGCGGCCCGAGGATGACCAAGCCATCAAACATCTGGCAAGTGTTTCACGTGAAACACTCTCGACCCTCGAGCTCTATGCGCGAAACCTTGCGAAGTGGTCCAAGGCGATCAATCTCGTGGCCAGCGGTGACAGGGAGTCGTTGTGGAGTCGCCACATTCTCGATTCCGCACAGCTCGCAGCCTGGCTTGGGCGGGATGAGATCGGGTCTTGGTGCGATCTGGGGTCGGGTGGCGGTCTTCCTGGGCTTGTGGTGGCGATCATCGCGCGGGAAATAAGGCCGGACGTGGTCGTTACCCTGATCGAATCCGATGCCAGAAAGGCGGCGTTTCTGAGAATGCAGGTGGCGGAACTCTCGCTTTCCGCGCGCGTTATCGCCCAGCGAATCGAAACAGCCGAACGGCAGCGGGCAGACGTCGTTTCCGCCCGCGCGCTCGCGCCGCTGACCGCACTGTTGAACCTTGCCATTCGCCACGCAAAGCCCGGGTCCACGTTCTTGTTTCCAAAGGGACGCAGTTATGAGGACGAAGTTCTGGCTGCCAGGAAGGAGTTCGACTTTGACCTGGTGACCCACGCGAGTCGATCCGACCCCAACGGGGCGATTCTGGAAATCCGATCCCTTGAACACTCGAGGCCTGAAAGATGAAAATCATCGCGGTTGCGAACCAGAAGGGCGGGGTCGCGAAGACCACGACCGTTATCAACCTCGCTGCTGCCTTGGGACAAATGGGGCGCAGCGTTCTCGTGATCGACATCGATCCGCAGGGAAATGCGTCGACAGGGCTTGGAATCTCGGTCGATCAGCGCCAGTTCACGATTTATGATCTTCTCTTGGGTGATCAGGAGGCAGCATCGGTTGTCATGGAGACCCCTTCGAAAGGGGTCTCCATTATTCCCTCGACCACCGACCTGTCTGCGTCGGATGTTCAACTCCATAACGTCGGCAAGCGCAGTTTTCTCTTGCGCGACGCGCTTCATGCGCCGGGTGTGTCGCGCCTTGCGTTTGACTATGCGCTGATCGATTGCCCTCCCTCCCTCAATGTCCTGACCGTCAATGCGCTCGTTGCTGCCTCGTCGGTGCTCATACCGCTCCAGAGCGAATTCTTTGCCCTTGAGGGCCTTTCGCAACTCATGCTGACCGTGCGCGAGATACGGCAGACGGCCAATCCCGCGTTGAGGGTCGAGGGCGTTCTTCTGACGATGCATGACCAGCGCAACAATCTGTCCCAACAGGTCGAGCGCGATGCGCGCGAGACCCTTGGCGAACTTGTCTACAAAACGATCATTCCCAGGAATGTCAGGCTGAGTGAGGCTCCTTCCTTTGCAATTCCGGCGCTGACCTATGACCCGGAGTCGAAAGGCGCATTGGCCTACATGGCCTTTGCCAGAGAGTTCCTGAAAGCAAACGCCGATCGAGAGGAAGGTGAGCGTCATGAGTGACAAGAAGCAGGAGCGTCGGGGTCTGGGTCGCGGTCTGTCCGCCCTCATGGCAGATGTTGGCCTGGACGCTACCGGGCAATCATTGTCCGCTGACCGCGGCGCGCGCAGGGGCAACCTGCTGACCGTTCCGATCGAGGCGCTTCGACCGAACCCGGATCAGCCACGACGCACATTTGACGAGGATGCGCTGCGCGAGCTCTCGGATTCGATCCGGGAGAAAGGCGTTGTTCAACCGCTCATTGTCCGTCGGATTGGCGGCGAGGCAGATCGCTTTGAAATCGTTGCCGGCGAGCGGCGCTGGCGCGCGGCGCAGCTGGCCCAGCTCGCGGAGCTCCCTGTCGTTGTTCGTGATTTCAGCGATCAGGAAGTGCTTGAGATCGCCATCATCGAGAACATTCAACGCGAGGGTCTGAATGCCATTGAGGAGGCGAACGGCTTTCGGCAATTGATCGAACGCTTTGGCCATACGCAGGAACGCGTGGCGGAAGCTCTCGGGAAAAGCCGGAGCCATATTGCGAACCAGATGAGGCTGCTGTCGTTGCCGGGCGAAGTTCAGAACATGATTGTGGCGGGCACGTTGTCTGCGGGGCATGCGCGCGCCTTGATCACGTCTCCAGACCCGGTGGGCCTGGCAGCCAAGGTTGTCGGGCAGGGCCTGACGGTTCGAGAGACCGAGCGTCTTGCTCGCAAGGTCGCTTCGCCAACCTCGGACAGGGCGCGAAGGTCAGGCGAAAAAGACGCGGACACCCGGGTGCTGGAGGACGACTTGAGCGCCAGTCTGGGGATGAGCGTCCTGATCGACCACAGGGCCGGGGGCGAGGGCATTCTGTCGATCAAGTACCGGAGCATCGAGCAGCTGGACCAGTTGTGCCAGATCCTGTCATCGGTGCGATGACAGGATCACAGGAGGTCCCGAAGCAGGGCGTTCAGCAGCGGGCGACCCTTGGCCGTGGCGCCGATCCTGCTTCCCGAACGCCATAGCAGGCCTTCTTCGCACAGCATGTCAATTGCCTCGGGGTCTGGTCCGGCCGCGCCGATCCGGGTGAGTCGGGACAGGTCGGCTCCCTCGCTCAATCGCATGCTCATCAGCAGGTATTCTGACCGGATGTCGTCGAGGAGCAGGGTTTCTGACCCGCCCAGACGATCGATGCCCTGCCGCGATTCCTTCAGCCAGACAGATGGCGCCCGCGTCGCAACCGTAGCGACGCGTCTGTCGCCCAGGGTCAGCCTTCCATGTGCGCCGGGGCCGACGCCGACATAGTCTCCGTATCTCCAGTAGGTCAGATTGTGACGGCTTTCCTGCCCGGCCCGCGCATGATTGGACACCTCATATGCCGGGAGTCCGGCGCTGTCGCAGAGCTCCTGCGTTGCAAAATACATGTCCGCCCCAAGATCCTCACTTGGCAATCCAGGCAGTTTTCCCAGTTTGTAGCGATCACCGAAGCGCGTTCCATCCTCGATGGTCAGCTGATAGAGCGACAGGTGGCCCGGTTCGAACGCCAGTGCGCGCCCCAGTTCCTCGCGCCATTCCGCAAGGCTCTGAAATTGGCGGGCATAAATCAGGTCAAAGCTGTGGCGGGGGAAGATTGAGAGCGCAACCTCCCAGGCGGACAGCGCTTCGTGGGCGGTGTGCTGGCGACCCAGCAGCTTCAGCGAGGTGTCGTCGAGGGACTGGACGCCCAACGACACCCGGTTGACACCTGCCGCCGCGAAACCCTGGAACTTTGCACGTTCGACCGAGGTCGGGTTGGCCTCGAGCGTGATCTCGATGTCGTTTACGCAGCGCCAGGCCGAGCGTGCGGCCTCGATAACACGCGCAACGGTCTCGGGCCGCATCAACGAGGGTGTCCCGCCGCCGAAATAGAGCGAACCGAGCACCTTGTCGGGAACCCTCTCGGCCCAGGCCTTGATCTCGCGCTCATAGGCGCTCGCCCAGTCGTCCTGGTCAATGCCGGTCGCAACGTGGCTGTTGAAGTCGCAATAGGGGCATTTGGCCATGCAAAACGGCCAGTGAACATAAAGGCCAAAGCCCGGATTCGCGTCACCTGTCGCGTCCTGGACGACGTCCGGATGTTTCACGTGAAACACCGGGCGATGAACAGGTCAAAGGCGCGGGCGCGGTGCGAAATCCGGTTCTTCTCGGCCAGGCTCATTTCGGCGAGCGTGCGCGTTTCGCCTTCGGGGCAGAACATGGGGTCGTAGCCATGTCCCAGGACCCCCCGTATCGGCCACACCAGCACCCCGTCGACGCGCCCGGCGAAGACCTGGCACTCCTTGCCAGGAAGCGACAGCGCCAGAACGCAGCGGAACGAGGCGGTCCAGGGCTGCAACGCGCGCCGCTCCATCAGGGCTGCATGGGTCCGTTCCATGGCGACACCAAAGTCCCGCCCGCCCGGCACCTCGGCCCAATCCGCGGTCCTGACACCCGGATCGCCATCCAGCGCGTCGACACACAAGCCGCTGTCGTCCGCCAGCGCCGGAAGCCCGGTAAGCGCCGTGGCCGCTGACGCCTTCAGGCAGGCGTTCCCTTCGAAGCTCGACTCTGTCTCCTCGGGCACGGGCAGACCAAGGTCGGCGGCCGAGATCAGCCGCACCCCAAAGGGCTCGACAAGCGCCCGCGCTTCTTCGACCTTGCCCGCGTTGTGCGTGGCAAACAAAAGCGATGTTCCACGCGCGAGGATGCTCACAAGACCGCCCTCTGTGCCGAGATCAGGTGAGAAATCCCGACCTCCGCAAGGTCCAGCATCCGATTGACGTCTGACCGACGATAAACCTCGCCTTCGCCAGACATCTGGACTTCGACAAGGCGCCCGTCGCCCAGCATCACGAAATTCCCGTCCACCGCGGCGGCGCTGTCTTCGTCATAGTCCAGATCCAGCACTGCCTGCCCGGCATAGATCCCGCAGGACACCGCCGCGACGTGGCCGATAATCGGATCGCTCGCCAGAACCCCCTTGCGCATCAGCACATCCACCGCCAACCGAAGCGCCACCCATCCACCGGTGATCGCGGCGCAGCGCGTGCCGCCATCCGCCTGGATCACATCGCAGTCAATGACGATCTGCCGTTCGCCCAGCGCCGACCGATCGACACCTGCCCGCAGCGACCTTCCGATAAGCCTCTGAATTTCAACAGTTCTTCCGCCCTGTTTCCCCTGAGCCGCCTCGCGCTTGTTGCGTGTCGTGGTCGCGCGCGGCAGCATGCCGTATTCCGCCGTCACCCAGCCCAGCCCGGTATTCTTCAGGAACGGGGGGGTCCGCTCGTCGATCGAGGCCGAGCACAGCACATGCGTGTTCCCCACCTTGATCAGGCAGGACCCTTCTGCGTGCTTCATCACGCCGGTTTCGATTGAAACCGCACGGATTTCCTCTAATTGTCTTCCCGAAGGGCGCATGTCGTCTTCCTTTGCCGATTTGTTCCCAGATACATGGGCTCGCCACGATCATGCAACCGGATTGAGACGTTACGCCAAGGCCCGCTCCATGACCGCCACCGACCGCAGCAAAGCCTTTCAGGATCTCAACGACCGCACCCGCGAGGTGTTTCGCCGGGTTGTCGACGCCTATCTGCAAACCGGCGCCCCGGTGGGATCGCGCACCCTGACGCGCGACTTCAACGAGAAGCTCTCGGCGGCGACGATCCGCAATGTCATGCAGGATCTCGAATTCCTCGGCCTGCTCGAAAGCCCGCATGTCTCGGCCGGCCGTGTTCCGACACAGCAGGGCCTTCGTCTATTTGTCGATGCGCTTCTCGAGGTCGACCCGCTCACCACCAGCGACCGCGAGCGGCTCGAAGCGACCCGGCACACGAATGACCGCGACCCTGCCCTGTTGCTTGACCGTGTCGGCCAGGCGCTTTCGGCGATCACCCGGGGCGCCAGCCTCGTTCTGGCGCCAAAGCACGAGGCGGCGATCCGCCATATCGAATTCGTCCCTGTTGCCAGCGACCGCACCCTTGTCGTGCTTGTCTTCGCCGACGGCCATGTCGAAAATCGTCTGTTCGTCCCGCCGCCGGGCCTGCTTCCGACCTCGCTGCGCGAGGCCGTCAACGTCATCAACGCCATTGCCTCGGGCCGGACCCTGACCGAACTGCGCCAGCGCCTGAAGACCGAAATCGGCCTGCGACGGCGCGAGATCGACCAGTTGGCGGGCGACCTTATCGAGCGTGGCATGGCAATCTGGGAGAATCCGGGCGAGCGACACGAACGCCTAATCGTCCGCGGCCGCGCCAATCTGCTTGACCAGGCCGATTCCGACAGTCTCACCCTGATCCGCGAGCTTTTCGACGACCTCGAGCGCAAACGCGACATCGCCGAAGTCCTTGAACTGACCGAAGGCGGCGACGGGGTGCGAATCTTTATCGGCGCCGAGAACAAGCTTTTTTCGCTGACGGGTTCCACTCTGGTGGTTTCTCCATATATGAACGCCGACAGCAAGATCGTCGGAGCCGTCGGCGTCATCGGACCAACCCGGCTCAACTATGGACGCATCGTGCCGATCGTGGATTACACAGCCCAGCTCGTCGGCCGCATGCTGACCGATCTGGGTTCCGAATGAACGAGGACGACATGGCCGAGCCACAAGAAACCCCCGCTACCGAGGCAGAGATCAACCCAGAGCAATTCGACCCGGCGGCTGCCCTTGAGGCAGCCTTGGCGTCCTTCGAAACCGAGCGCGCGGAAATGCGCGACCGGCTGATGCGCACCCTGGCCGATCTGGAAAACCTGCGCAAACGGGCCGAGAAGGACCGCCGCGAGGCGGCGAATTACGGCGGCCAGAAGCTGGCGCGCGACATGCTGCCGGTGTTCGACAGCCTGGACAAGGCGCTTTCGCTGGTCGATGAGGAAACCCGCGAACGCGCCAAGGGCCTGGTCGACGGGCTTGAACTGACCCTGCGCGAGCTGACCAACATCTTTGCCCGCCACGGGATCGTGCGGATCAATCCGCAGATCGGCGACATGTTCGACCCCCACCTGCACGAGGCGATGTTCGAGGCCCCCGTGCCCAATTATACCGCAGGCCAGATCATCCAGGTCATCTCGCAGGGGTTCCGCCTGCACGAACACCTCCTGCGGGCTGCTCAGGTCGGCGTCTCATCAACGCCGCGGTGACGTCGTAGGGTGGGGTTCAACCCCACCTTACTTCCCGACCATCTCGCGCAATTCATAGACCAGGGCCAGCGCCTCGCGCGGGCTCAAGGCGTCGGGATGCACGGCCTTCAGCCGCTCCTCGACCTGCGAGGGCCTTGGCTGCGGCCGAACCGGCTCGGGCGCCCGGGCCGAGAACAGCGGCAGATCATCGATCAGCGTCTTCGCCCCCCGCTGCCCCTGATCGCCGCGTTCCAGCATGCCCAGAACCTCGCGCGCGCGCGCGATCACCGGTTCTGGCAATCCTGCCAGTCGCGCCACCTGCACGCCATAGCTGCGATCCGTCGCTCCCTTGCGCACCTCGTGGAGAAAGATCACCTCTCCCTCCCACTCGCGCACCGCGACCGAGGCGTTCTCGACCCCTTCCAGCCGCCCCGCCAGTGCCACCATTTCATGGTAATGCGTGGCGAACAGCGCACGGCAGCGATTGACCGCATGCAGATGCTCCAGCACCGCCCAGGCTATCGACAGGCCGTCATAGGTCGCCGTGCCGCGCCCGATCTCGTCGAGGATGACAAAGGCGCGTGGCCCCGCCTGGTTCAGGATTGCCGCCGTCTCGACCATCTCGACCATGAAGGTCGACCGCCCGCGCGCCAGATCGTCCGAGGCCCCGACCCGGCTGAACACCTGATCCACCAGTCCGATCCTGGCCGAGCGCGCGGGCACGAATCCCCCCACCTGCGCCAGAATCGCGATCAGGGCATTCTGCCGCAAGAATGTCGACTTGCCCGCCATGTTCGGCCCGGTCAACAGCCACAGCGCCGCGCCCCCGCCAGACGGGGTCAGCGTCAGGTCATTGGCGACAAAGGGCTTTCCGCTGCGCGCCAGCGCCGCTTCGACCACCGGGTGCCGCCCGGCCTCGACCTCGAAACACCGGCTGTCGTCGACCAGCGGTTTCTGCCAGTCCCGCATCCGCGCCAGCTCCGCGAACCCTGCCGAAACGTCAATCTCTGCCAGGGCGCGCGCCACACCGTGCAGCGCGGCGGCCTCGGCCAGCACAGCCTGCCGCATCTCCTCGAACAGCCGCAGCTCGATCTCCAAGGCCCGCGCGCCCGCGTTCAGGATGCGCGTTTCCAGCTGTGACAGTTCCAGCGTGGTAAAGCGCACCTGATTGGCCGTCGTCTGCCGGTGGATGAACCGCTGGCTGAGAGGTGGTGCCAGCATCCTTTCTGCATGGGTCGAGGTGGTTTCGATGAAATACCCCAACACATTGTTATGCTTGATCTTCAGGGAGGGGATCCCCGTCTCGGCCGCATAGTCGGCCTGCATCCGCGCGATCACGCCGCGCCCCTCGTCGCGCAACTCGCGGGCCGCGTCCAGGTCACTGTCTACCCCC
>ERZ761609.2436-NODE-2436-length-13762-cov-32.905523_pt1 | contig 13762 bp, 8 predicted proteins | sample MGYA00511163_ERZ761609 | MGnify/ENA primary metagenome ERZ761609 (study PRJEB28899, sample SAMN02445070) | bioreactor sludge metagenome | biome: EBPR sludge | place: Australia: Brisbane, Thorneside Wastewater Treatment Plant | collected 2011-12-16 ... | reverse complement strand
GGAGTCCAGACGTGTGCTCTTCCGATCTGGCCAGCGTCACGACGAGCCAGCGGGTTTTGCGCCCCGCGGGCTGGGGCGCGGCGGCGCTTCCCTCCGCTGCCTCCGCGGCGGCGTCACCCTCGTCGGGAGCGGCGCGGAACACGGGAAGCCCCTGCAGCGCGCGCGCCATGAGGATGGCGGTGAGCGTGGTGCAGGCGGTGGCAAGGATGGTGGGCACGATGACCTGGTGCGCCTCCCTGACCCCGGCGGCGGTGAGGTAGTTGATGACGCTGGAGGGCAGCAGGGTGAAGGCCGCCGTGTTCATGGCCAGAAAGGTCACCATGGCGTTGCTGGCAGTCTGCTTGCGCGGGTTGAGCTCCTGCAGGTGCGTCATCGCCTTGAGGCCGAGAGGTGTGGCGCTGTTGCCCAGGCCGAGCATGTTGGCGGCCAGGTTCATGATCATGGAGCTCATGGCCGGATGCCCGGCTGGCACGTCGGGAAAAAGCCGCCGCATCATCGGAGCCACGGCGCGCGCGGCCAGCTCCAGCAGGCCGGCCTTTTCCATCAGCCGCATCACCCCCAGCCAGAACATCATCATGCCGGCCAGCGGCAGGGCGATGTCCATCACGGCGGTGCGGGTGATGGCGAGCGCGGAGGCGGTGACGCCGGCCTCGCCGGAGAAGCGTCCGAACCATCCGGCGACGACAAGACCGGTGAGCAGCAGCAGGGCCCAGATGTGGTTGAGCATGGAAAAAGGTGTTGAGATGAGTGCGCCCGGCGCGGAAAGCACGGCGTAGAATTGACCGTAAAGCGCGGCGGCGCCCTCTGGCAAGACCTTCCCTCGCCGCGCTGCCCACAGTCAGCCGCACATGTCATCCACCATCCAAGTCGCCAGTCTGCGCAGCGGAGTCACACCGCACGTCATCCGCATCTGGGAGCGGCGTTACAACGCGCTGTGTCCGGAGCGCACCTGCACGAACCGCCGGCTTTATTGCGACGAGGACATCCACCGGCTCTCGCTGCTGCGCCAGCTCACCGAGTGCGGGCACCGCATCGGCGGCATTGCCCGGCTCAGCACGGCGGAGCTGGAAAGCCAGTTGGAAAAATCCAGAAGCCGGCCAGTGGCGGCGGCGGCCAGCTTCACCGTGGATCCTGCCCTTGAGTCGCCGGCGGAATATGTGCGCGCCTGTCTGGATGCCGCGCGCGCCTATGACAGCGAGCGCCTGCACCGCCTGCTGCAGCGCGCGCGCATCCAGTTCGGCCAGCGCTGCTGCGTGCACCAAATCATCTGCCCGCTCATTCATGAGATAGGAGACGCCTGGCAGTTGGGCAGCTTGAGACCGGGCCACGAGCACATCGCCACCGCCGTGGTGCGGGAGTTTTTGATGACACCCGTGCCCGGCAGCCAGGTGGCCGCCTCAGCGCCGGAGATCGTCGTCGCAACGCCCGCGGGGGAGGTGCATGAGCTGGGCGCCCTGCTGGCTGCCGTATCCGCGCGCGACCTCGGCTGGCGCGTGACCTACCTCGGCCCCAACCTGCCCACAGAGGAGATCGCCGCCTGCGCGCGCAACCGCTGCGCGCGGGCCGTGGCTCTGAGCGTTGTCTATCCCATGCACTGTCCGGTGATTCAGGAGAAGCTGCGCAAAATTCGCGGCCTGCTGCCGGAGAGCATCGCTCTCATCGTCGGCGGACGCGCCGCCGAATCCTACTCACGGCAGATTCAAGACCCCGGCATCCTCTGGGCTCACGACCTGCCCACCCTGGATCAACTGCTGGTGCGCACGGCGAGTCTGTCGCGTTGAGTCGGTGCGGGGATCACCGGCTCGCATTCGCGCCCTCACTCCACCACATGAGCTCAGGCCAGCCGCACGCTGCGTTTTTTGTCCAGCTTGAGGACCGCGCCGCTTTCCCAGGCCGGCTCGGCCTTGGGGTCGGTGAGCTTGTCGCCGTTGAGCTGGATGCTGCCACCCTGGATGAGGCGGCGCACATCCCCCCCGGAAACGGCCTGGCCAAAGACACTCTGGAAAGCGTGCTGGACCACGCCGAGCACATCCCGCCGCTCACCGGGAGTGAAAGACGGCAGCTCGGCGGAGGAGAGGTCGCGCTTGCTGAAGCGGATGTCCCAGTCCTCGCGGCACTCGCGGGCGGCTTCCCCGCCGTGATAGACGGCCACGCATTTGTCGGCGAGCTGCTTTTTCGCCTCCATGGGGTGCATGGCGGCGTCCATCGTCTCGCCGAGGACGAGCAGGTAATACTTCGCCATCAACTCGTCCGGGATGCTCATGAGCTTGCCGAACATGTCCTTGGGCGCGTCGGTGAGGCCGACATAGTTGCCGAGGCTCTTGGACATTTTCTTCACGCCGTCCAGCCCCTCCAGCAGCGGCAGGGTCATGCACACCTGCGGCTCCTGGCCCTCCTCCTTTTGCAGGTCGCGGCCCACCAGAATGTTGAAAAGCTGGTCGCTGCCGCCGATCTCGACATCCGCGCGCACCACCACGCTGTCCCAGCCCTGCATGATGGGATACTGGATTTCATGCAGGCGAACCTCGGTGCCGTTGGCGACGCGGTTTTTGAAATCCTCCCGCTGGAGCATCTGCTGGAGGGTGACGCGGGCGTTGAGCTTGATGACCTCCATGAAGGGCATCTCTTTGAACCACTGGCCGTTGAAAACAACCTCGGTCTTTTCCTTGTCGAGCACGAGGAAGGCCTGGTCGGTGTAGGTCTTCGCATTGGCGACCACGTCCTCGTAAGTCAGCGGCGGACGCGTGGTGCTGCGGCCGCTGGGGTCGCCGATCATGGCGGTGAAGTCGCCGATGATGAGCACGATCTGGTGCCCCAACTCCTGGAACTGGCGCAGCTTCCGCAAAGCCACGGCATGGCCGAGATGGATGTCCGGCGAGGTGGGGTCCACGCCGAGCTTCACACGCAGGGGCTTGCCGCGCGCGAGCTTTTCCGCCAGCTCCTTCTCACTGTGGATGGTGACGGTGCCGCGCTTGAGGATTTCGAGTTGTTCGGTGACGGGGAGCATGGGAGGGAAGTTTGAGATTCGAAGTTCGAAAATCGAAGTTCGAGTCATTGCTTCGAATTTCGAAGTTCGAATTTCGGGCTTCGGGCTTTCACGCAATGAGCGGTCCGCGCAGGGGTTCTTGCAGGGCGGCCAAAACATGAGCGGCAAGGGAGCCGGCGGGCACCTCGCCCTGCTCGCGGCTGACGAGGTCTTTCACGATGACTTGAGGATACTCGGCGCCGAAGACGAGAGCGAGACGGGCGCGGGCGTTCTCTGCGGCCTGGAATTGCTTGCCTACTTTTTGCGCGGCCATGCTGAAGTCCACACGCGCTCCCGCGCGGCGCAGAGCCTGCACGGCGGCGAGCGCGGGGGCGCGCTGCGCTTCATCGGCGACAACGACATAGGCGTCCACGCCATGCTGGGCGTTGAGATAGTCGGTGATGCGGCACTGGGCGGAGGGTGTTTTCGAGAGCAGAATGCCGAGCACCACATCCCCCATGGCAAAACCGGCAGCCGGCATGTCCACCGCGCCGTCACTGATCAGCGCGCAGAGCTTGTCATAGCGTCCACCTCCCGCCACGGCGCGCAGGCCGTGTTTGAGGTCGAAGACCTCGAAGACGGTGCCTGTGTAGTAGGCCAGCCCGCGCACGATCGAGGCGTCTATTTTCACATGCTCCCACAGGCCGCGCGCGGTGAGGTCGGCGCGCAGGGCGGCAAAGGCGGGATGGTTTTCATCCGTGGCCCGCATGAAGGCGCGCACATGGTCGAGGCTGAGGCCGATGGCTGCCAGCTTCGCCGCGGTTTCCTCGGGCTTCGCTCGCTCGATCTTGTCCACGATCTGGAGGAAGGCGGCGCTGTGCTCCTCGGAGATGCCCTGCTCCTTGAGATACTGGTTCCATATTTCGCGGTTGCTGAGGCGGATGAGGAAGTCCTCCTTCCTCAGACCGAACTCCAACATCACGTCCACGGCGAGCGCGATGAGCTCCGCGTCGGCTCCGGGCGAGGCGTCGCCAAGGATGTCGGCATTGAACTGGATGAACTCGCGCGTGCGGCCCTCCTGCGGCTCCTCGTAGCGGAAGCAGGAGCCCATCTCGAACCACTTGAGCGGCTTTTTAAAGTCGCGCTGCCTTGCCGCGGCCATGCGCGCGAGCGAGGGCGTCACCTCCGGGCGCAGGGAAATGTCCCGCCCGCCTTTGTCCTCGAAGCAGAAAAGCTGCGCGGTGATCTCGTCGCCGCTCTTCTTCTTGTAGAGGTCGGTGCTCTCAATGAGCGGCGCCTCATACTCGATGAAGCCGTAACGGCGCGCCACGGCGCGCCAGGTTTCAGTGATGTGGTTGCGCAGCGCGCACTCCTGGGGGAAGAGGTCGCGGAAGCCTTTGACAGTGCGGAAGGAGGCCATTAGAAGGGCGGGACAGATGCCCCCCGCGCTTGCGAGTTCAACCGTTTTTCCAGATGCTCACCGAGCTCTTTCTGCGTGACTTCCGCTGCTTCACGGAGTGCCGTCTGGAGCCGCATCCCGGGCTGACCCTGCTCGTAGGGCGCAACGCGCAGGGCAAGACCTCCCTCCTGGAGGCCGCATGCGTGCTGCTGCGCCTGCAATCCCCGCGCACCTCCGCCCGCGGAGACCTCATCCGCCTGGGAGCCTCCACCTGCCTGGTGGAGGGCGTGCTCGGCGGCCTGCGCCTCCGCTGCGCGCAAAACACCACCGCGCGCCGTCTTGCCGTGGACGGCGCGGTGTGCGGGCGCTCGGGCGACTATCTGGAGCAAAGCGGGCGCGTGGTGTGGATGGACCACCGCGACATGAATCTGCTGCGCGGCGGCGGCGAGCACCGGCGGCGCTTCCTCGACTTCGCCGCCAGCCAGCTTTACCCCGATTATTTGAAGGCCCTGCGCGGCTACGAGCGCGCGCTGCGCGGCCGGAATCATGTGCTCAAAAAAGACGCGGTCATCTCCTGGCGGCAGGCGGACGCCTTCGCGCGGGTGATGGCCGGCTTTGCCGGCACCCTGGTGGAAAGACGCGCGCAGTTGGTGGCCGCCCTGCGCCCCCAACTGGCTGGCGCGCACGCCGCGCTCAGCGGCGGCGCGGAATCGGCGGAGGTGGAGTACGCGCCCGGTTTTGACAGCGGGGACCTGGCCGCAGGACTCGCCGCCTTGCGCGCGGAGGAGCAGCGCCAGCGTGTCACCCTGGCCGGCCCGCACCGCGACGATCTTCGCCTAACCATCAACAACCTCGACGCCACCACCTACGCCTCCGAAGGGCAGCAGCGCAGCATGGCCGTGGCATTGAAAGTGGCGCAGGCGCGCGCGCTGGAGTCCGGCTTTGGCAAGGCGCCGCTGCTGCTGGTGGACGATGTCTTCGGCGAACTTGACACGCACCGCCGCCGCGCGCTGCTGGCCCTGCTGCCGGCAGGAACGCAAAAGATCATCACCACCACAAGCCTCGACTGGGCGGACGCCGACGGCCTTGCAGGCAGGGTCTGCCGGATCGAGGGCGCGCGCATCGCGGAAGGCTGAGCCGCATCGTCGCGGCTGAGCCGGGGCCATTTTTCATTTGCGCATCAGGCCGCGCTTGTTGTGGTCACCGCATGAACCCGCTCCGTCTTCGTCTCGCCGGTCTGCTTGGATTTTCCGCCGTCCTTCTTGGCGCCCTCGGCGCGCATGGTCCCGTGCATGAAAAATTGAAGGCGGCCGGCGGGTTGGAGCACTGGCAGACGGCGCTGGAGTATCACCTCCCGCACGCGCTCCTGCTTGCGGTGCTGGCGCTGTGCGGCGGCGCGGGCGGAAAATGCGCCGCATGGGCCTGGCGTTCGATCTTCGCGGGCGTGCTGCTCTTTTCAGGCTCGCTCTATGCCCTGGCACTCACCCAGATCGGCAAACTGGGCGCGGTGACGCCGCTTGGCGGCCTGGCTTTGATGCTCGGCTGGCTGCTGCTGGCGCTGGGACGCTGGCGCAGGGATGCCTGAAATCCAAACACAGGCGAAAAATAATCTCGCCTCCGCCGCTCATCTTCGCTGCAATGCGCCTAATCTAAAAATAACGCCACACCAAGCCGCAGCGGCAGCGCTTCATCATCCACCATGAACTCTCTGACCTAACGCTCCCTCAGCGCTCCACGTCCGCAGTTCTTGAGCCGTTGCGCCGTTTCAGTCGCTTCTGATTAGTATCTCAGCAATCGCCATGAGCACCTCCTGGAAAACCGTCCGCGTCTTCATCAGCAGCACGTTTCGCGACATGCAGGCCGAGCGGGATCATCTCGTGAGATTTGTGTTTCCACGGCTGCCGGAGGAGCTGCTGCCACGGCGCATTCTTCTGGTGGATGTGGACCTGCGCTGGGGTGTGACGAGCGACCAAGATGCCCTCGGCGTGTGCCGCGAGGTCATTGATGAGTGCCGCCCGCGCTTCATGGGCATGCTCGGCGGACGCTACGGCTGGGTGCCGGATGGCAAGGACAAGTCCATCACGGCGGATGAAGTACACTATGGGGTGCTGGACCGTGAGCCGGCGAAGCGCGGGGAGGCATTCTTCTATTTCCTTGAGGAAAGCGCCACAGCGCAGATGGTGGAGGAAGAGGCTGGGGAATACCGCGAACCTGTCGGCAGTGAGAACGCGGGCAAGCTGGCGGCATTGAAGGAGTCCATCATTGCTGCAGGGCTGCCGGTTTTTGTTTACCCGGCGGAGTGGGACGCTACGCAGAATCGGCTGACTGGACTCGAAGCCTTCGGCAACCAAGTCCATGACGACTTGCTGCAGAGCCTGAAGGACGACACAGAACTCGCCTCGCGCTTCACGAGCGAAGCCACCGCGTCGCCCGATGAGTTCGCCGAAGAGGCAGACCAGATGGACGCCTTCATTGAAGAGCGCACGGATCGCTTTGTCCTCGGCAGCCGCGAGCCGCTGATGAAGGCGATGCTGGATTTCGCCGCTGCCGATGGCGCGCCTAACATCTTCGTCTTCACCGGTGAACCCGGTTCCGGTAAATCCGCCTTCCTCGCCAAGTTCACCCGCGACGTGGCCGCACGTCATCCCTCATCCTTCATCCTTCCTACTTTCATCGGTGCCAGCACCGGCTCCACCGATCTCCGCCGCACGCTGCGCCGTCTCTGCCACGAACTGGCGCAATCTGTAGCCGGGGTCAGTGACCCCGGAACCGCAAACCCTGCCAGCACCGAACCCCTGCCGTTCGACATCAAGGAACTCATCACCCATTTCCAGAAGCTGCTCACCGAGGCTGCGGCGAAGCAGCATGTCGTCCTCGTCTTCGATGCCCTCAATCAGTTCGATGAAACCGACGGTGCGCACTGGATGAACTGGCTGCCACGCGAATTGCCGCCCGGCGTGCGCGTCATCGCTTCCGTGATCGCTCCGGTGGAGGGTGAGAAGGAACACCAGACGCTCGCCATCCTGCGGAATCGCCAAGATGCCCGCGTCGAAGCCTTGAAGCCGCTCGATGAGTCAGACACGCAGGCCATTATCGAAGGCTACTTGAAGCGCTACTCCAAGCGCCTCAGCACCGAACAGATCGCCGCGCTCAAAGCGAAGCCTGCCAGCAACCTCCCGCTCTACGTCCTCACCGCGCTGGAGGAGTTGCGCACGCTCGGCACCTACGAGGAGATCACCGACCGCATCCGCACCCTGCCCGGCGACGCCCGCGCGCTCTTCGGCTGGATTCTCACCGAACGCCTCGCCCGCGACCCCGGCTTCCGCGACCGCGAGGGACGGCCCTGCGGCGCGGCGCTCGTGGAAAAATTCGCCGCCTGCCTCGGCGTCAGCCGCCACGGCCTTTCCCCGGCGGAACTCACCGCCCTGCTCGACCCCGGCGATCCGCTGGGCAACGTCGCCGCCCTCCTCCGCCCTCCTCCGCCTCCTCCGCCTCCTGCGCCCCTACCTCATGCGCCGCGGCGAACTGCTCGACTTCTACCACGGCCAGTTCCGCGAAGCTGCCAATAAGGCGTATCTAACGACAGATCACATTCAACGCACCACCCGCTTGAGGATGGTGGACTATTTTATTTTGGGGCTTCTTCCGCGCCAACAATGCTTGCCGCAATGGTTCCTGGAGGGCAGTTGGCGCTTGTCGGCATGTTCTCCGACGATGCTTACAACGACCTTCGGCAGAACGGTTACACAGGAGCGGACGCGGCTGCAATGGCAGTAACTTCCGGCATTGTTCAAGGGCAGATTGAAAGGATGTCGGAACTAGTGGCAGGGATTCCCGCCGTTGCTCAATTGCTGGCAAAATGGGGCGCTCGTCCTGGAGGCAGCTTTGTTGGGCAGTTTCTTGGTCGCTCTGCCGCGCGAGGTGCGATTGAGTTCGGAGAGGAATACTTTCAGCAAGTCACCACGCTATTCATGCAGGAGCTTGGCGCGGCCATCACTTCCAGCATTCCAGACACGCCCGAAGGCCGAAAGCTGGTGGATGTGACGCGCGAGTTTTTCGACAAGGACAACGCCATCCCCCTTGCTCTTTCAGTGCTGCCCCTCGGTATGCTTGGCGCGGCGGCATCAACCTCGCGGGACTTTGCGGCCATCGAGGCCGTCATGAAGAACCCCCGATACCTGCGCGCTGTCATGAGCGAGGAAAAAGCGCGGGAGGTGATGGCAGAACCAGACCCAAACAAGCGAGCGCAACTTATCCGCGAAGGCTGGCAGGCGACGCCGACAGCGGAAATTGCCCGGCGCGTCCAAGACATCAACGCCGAGGAAAGAGCGGAGGCGGCGGAAGTGCTGCGCGTCATCCAAGCCGCCGAACAGGCGGGCATGATCCCGACGATCCGGCGTGACGCGCAGGGCTGGACAGTGGCAAGCCGGAACGGCAGCGCGGTTCGAGTCAGCACGCGCGAGGAAGCGCTGCAGATGGCTTATTCCGCGCTCTCCGACTACGAGCGCCAGGCAGCCGAGGCAACCGCGCAACTTGCCGACGAGTTCATGGACATGGGCGAGGGCCGCGCGGAGGCGTTCGAGATTTCCAGGCAGGGAGCGACGGTGCAAAGCGAAGTCGAGGCCGGGCGGCAAACGCCGGAAGGCGCGGCGCTGCAAGTCGAGGTCTTCGCGCAAATTCACGGCCTGAGCGCCGACGAAGCCCGCGCGGAAAGGCTTTCCGTCCTGGGCAGCAGCAGAATGGAAATGATCGAGGGCGTTCGGACTGCGGTCTCGCGCGTCTTCGGCGGCGGGAACACCCTCACGGCGCTTCATGAGGGCGTTCACGGGCGCTGGAATGCCGAAAAAGTGGAAAAAGTGCCGGAAAAAGTGCCAGAAAAAGTGCCAAGAAAAAGTGCCAGGCTAAAAGTATTTGACCGCTTCCCAAGTCCGCTCCACTTTCCCACCATGAATCCATCTCAATCCCTTGATTCACAGTCCGATGACCTCGAAAAACAACTCGTCGGCGTCAATGCCAGGACGGCTCCCTACCCTGCCGCGCGTTCCTGGTCCGGCGGGCGCAGGCGCATCCTCGGGCGGGAGGTCTTCGAGACGAACACCTACCACGTCATGTCTCGCACCTGTGGCGGCGAGGTCTTCTTCGATGATGTCGAGAAGGAGGCCCTCAAGCGCCTGCTTTGGAAAATGAGCGAGTTCTGCGGCGTGCGGCTCGTCACCTATTGTGTGATGGGCAATCATTTCCATGCCCTGATTGAAGTGCCAAAGCGGGAGATTTGGCTGGAGCGGTTTGCCGGGGCGGGGGGTGAGGAGCGGCTCTTTGAGCATTTGCGCCTGCTCTACAGCAAAGAATTCATCGCCCTGCTGCGCCAGGAGATCGCGGATCTGCGGCGGCTGGGCATGGACGCGCTGGCGGCGGCGAAGCTGGAGCGAATCAAGCGGCGGTTTTGCGATCTGTCGCTGTATGTGAAGGAGGTCAAAGAGCGCTTCAGCCGCTGGTTCAACAAGCGCCGGGGGCGCAAAGGCACGCTGTGGATGGACCGGTTCAAAAGCGTGCTGGTGGAGGGCAAAGGCGAGCCGCTGCACACCATGGCGGCCTACATTGACCTCAACCCTGTGCGCGCGGGGCTGGTGGAGGACCCGAAAGACTACCGCTGGTGCGGGTATGGAGAAGCGATGGGCGGCAGCCATCGGGCGCGGAGGGGTTTGGCGAAGGTGACGGGAAAGCCGGTGGATGGGTGGGGCAAGCAGGGCGGAGCGGAGGCGTATCGCTGTCTGTTGTTCAGCACAGGCATGGAGGTGCGGGATGCGCAGAATGAGGATGTGGTGCGCAAGGGGGTGACGGCAGAGGAGGCGCGCGCGGTGCTCAAAGAGAAAGGCAAACTGCCTGCGGGCGAACTGATACGGCTGCGAGTGCGCTATTTTTCGGAGGGATTGGCGCTGGGCGGGAAGGAGTTTGTGGAAGCAGTGTTCGAAGCGAACCGGGGACGCTACAGCGCGAAGCGCAAGGAGGGCGCGCGCCCCATCGCGGAAGTGGCGGGCGGCGGATGGTATGCGCTCAAAAGGGTGAGGAATGCGGGTGCGGGGTGATTTGTGCTGCTCCGTGTGCGTTCTGACCCAGGCACCCTCTGGACCTGCCTTTCGCATGGGAAACCCATCTCGCCTTCCCGCACAGGCAGCATGCCCCTGCCCCCAATATGCCGTGCGCCCCAAAGACTAGAAGTTGCAAGGCATTTTCTGGACTTGGTATTTTGTGAACCTGGCCCTGACCGGTGGAGAACACGGCGAGGGCCGGATAATCCATCCCTCACGCGACGTATTGAGTGCCACCGCATGGATTCCCACGCCTTTCAGACAACAGCCTCCATCTTTGCGCTGCTTCTCGCCGCCGCCACACCCACCGTGGCGGATGAAATACGGTTCTCCCGCGACATCCTGCCCGTGCTTTCGGACACTTGTTTTGCCTGCCACGGCCCCGATGAAGCGGGGCGGAAGGGAGGGCTGCGGCTAGATCTTCAGGAAAGCGCGCTGGGCCGGGGAAAAAGCGGCGCCACCGCCGTCGTGCCCGGCGACCTGTCCAAAAGCGAGGTCATCGCGCGCATTCTCAGCACCGACCCCGATGATGCGATGCCGCCTCTGAAGGCGCTGCGCAAACTCAGCGCCGAACAAAAAAAACTGATTCAGGACTGGGTCGCCCAGGGTGCGCCCTGGGGCAAACACTGGGCCTACGAACCGCCTGTGCGGCCGGCCGTGCCGGAAATTCGAAGCTCGAAATTCGAAATACTCAACCCCATCGACGCCTTCATCGCCGAGCGACTGCAAAAAGAAGAACTCACCTTCTCCCCCGATGCCTCCCCCGAAACGCTTGCCCGGCGCCTCTCCCTCGACCTCACCGGCCTGCCACCCAGCGCGCACGACTTCGAGATTCGAACTTCGAATTTCGATTTGAACTCCATCGTGGACCGCCTGCTCGCCAGTCCGCGGTTTGGCGAGCGCTGGGCCTGGGACTGGCTGGATGCCGCGCGCTACGCGGACACGAACGGCTACCAGGGCGACCCGGAGCGCACCATGTGGCCATGGCGCGACTGGGTGGTGGACGCCATCAACGCCAACATGCCTTACGACCAGTTCACCATCGAGCAGATCGCCGGCGACCTCCTGCCTGGAGCCGCCCGCTCCCAGCAGCTCGCCTCCGGTTTCCACCGCAACCACATGCACAACGGCGAGGGCGGTCGCATCGCCGAGGAGACGCGCGTGGAGAATGTCTTCGACCGCGTCGAGACCACCGCCACTCTCTGGCTGGCGGCCACTTTCAACTGCTGCCGCTGCCACGACCATAAATACGACCCGCTGCCCCAGCGCGACTACTACGCGCTCTATGACATCTTCAACCAGATGTCAGAAACCGGCGCGGGACGCGGCGGCCAGGCCGCCCCCGTGCTCGATTTCTCCACGCCCGCCGAGACCGGGCGGGTGGAGGCGGCCCGGCAAAAACTGGCCGCCATCATCAAGGAGGTCGAAGCCTTTGAGTTGAAAAAATTCCCGCGCCCCGAAGGCGCGCCGCTGGAGCAGTCGGACGCCTCCAAGCTCCCCGGCAACCTGCCCGCCACACTCGCCAAAACACCCCCGGAGCGGCGCGGTGTGGACGCCATTCTGGAAGCCGTCGGCTATTTCGAGACCGATGGCGCGGACCCCGCCTATGTCGCTGTATTGAAAAAGCACCTCGCCGCCGTCCGCGCGCGCGACTCCGCGCAGAGCAGCGTCACCAAGGTCATGATCATGGACCATCTCAAAGAGCCGCGCGACACTTTCATCCTCGACAAAGGCGCCTATGACAAGCCCACCGCCGTCAAAGTCGCCGGCGCCGTGCCCGCCGCCTTTGCCGGGGGCGTGGCTCTCCCTGATCGCGCGAGCCGGCTTGATCTGGCGCGCTGGCTCGTCGCGCGTGAAAACCCGCTGACCGCGCGGGTCACGGTCAACCGCTACTGGCAGGCCATCTTTGGCACCGGGCTGGTCAAGAGCGTGGAGGACTTCGGTCTCCAGGGAGAAAAACCCAGCCACCCGGAACTGCTCGACTGGCTCGCTGTCGAACTCATGGACAGCGGCTGGGACATCAAGCACCTACTGCGCCTCATTGTCTCCAGCCGCGCCTACCGGCAGAGTTCAAAGACCCCGCCCGGCCTCGTCGAGCGCGATCCTGAGAATCGCCTGCTTGCGCACGGTCCGCGCCACCGCCTGCCCTCCTGGATGCTGCGGGACACGGCGCTTTCCGCCGCCGGCCTGCTCAGTCCCGCGCAGGGCGGCCCTGCTGTGAAGCCCTATCAGCCCGCAGGCATCTGGGAGGAGGCCACTTTTGGCAAAAAAAGCTACGTCCAGGACCACGGTGAATCACTCTACCGCCGCACGCTTTACACATTCTGGCGGCGCATCGTCGGCCCCACCATGCTTTTTGACAACGCCGCCCGCCAGGTCTGCGAGGTCAAAGCCAAGCGCACCAACACTCCCCTGCACGCCCTCACCACGCTCAATGACACCACCTACATCGAGGCCGCGCGCGCGCTGGCCCGGCGGGTCATGCTCGCCGCGCGCGATGACACCGCGCGCGTGGATCATCTGCACCGGCTCGTGCTTGCGCGCATGCCTTCGAAGGAAGAGCGCGCCATCCTGCTCCGGCGTCTCGGCATCTTGAAGGAGCAATTCCGCGCCGATCCCGCCGGTGCCGCCGCTTTGCTCCAGGTGGGCGAGTTGCCTCGCGATGAAAGACTCCCCGCCCCTGATCACGCCGCATTCACCGCTCTCGCCCAGCTCGTGCTCAACCTGGACGAGGCACTGAGCAAAGAGTGATGGCGCGCAAGGATGGGGTGAAGTTCAACCAAAGTGATCCCATCCGCCCGGAGCCAAGGATGTGGAAGGCTTCCGCGTCAGAGTGCCGATGCGGGTCAGGGGCAGCCTGGGGAAAGCGCCGCGCCAGGCCGCAAGGGCGGCGGGTTTGACGCGCGGCGAGACAGCCAGGAGCAGCTCGTAGTCCTCGCCGTCCCCCCAGGCTTGCTCCGTGGTGACGCCGCGCGCGCGCGGCAGGCTTTGCATCTCAACCTCGAAGCCGAGTCCCGCTGCCGCAGCCATGCGCGGCAGGTCTTTGGCCAGTCCGTCGCTCAAGTCCATCATGGCATGAACAGGCAGGTGCCGGGCCAGCCAGCGCGCCTCGGCCAGGCGCGGCTCGAAGCGCAGATGCCGCCCGCGGATGGAGCCTCCGAGGCGGCCCGTGACGAGAAGAAGATCCCCCGCGCGGGCCGCATTGCGCGGGATCCAGCGTCCGGCAGGCGCCTCGCCTGTCATGCTGACGGTGACGATGAGCGCCGGCCCGCGCGAGGTCTCGCCGCCGACGATGCAGATCGGAAGAGC
>ERZ761609.2429-NODE-2429-length-13793-cov-40.315548_pt1 | contig 13793 bp, 13 predicted proteins | sample MGYA00511163_ERZ761609 | MGnify/ENA primary metagenome ERZ761609 (study PRJEB28899, sample SAMN02445070) | bioreactor sludge metagenome | biome: EBPR sludge | place: Australia: Brisbane, Thorneside Wastewater Treatment Plant | collected 2011-12-16 ... | reverse complement strand
AGTGACTGGAGTTCAGACGTGTGCTCTTCCGACCTGCGGGCCTCGGCCGCCAGCACCGCCACGGGCGTCAACAGTCCGCCGAGGCCCGACAAGGGCAGCACCGGCGCCTCCGCTTCCGGCGCTACCGGCGCAGGCATCGCCACCACGGGCGCCAGCTTTTCCGGTCCGGCCTTGAAACGGATGCGCACAATCATGTTCCGGGCTCTCCTCACCTACAGATGCATCTTTGCCTGCGGGCGTTTCTGTAATAAAGTGTAAGGGGTTTACCACCCCCCACTTGGGGAATCGGCACTCAAGGAAAGAGACTTTATGAGCAAATTGAAAGCAGCGGTCATCGGCGCGGGATTCATGGGACGCACGCACGTCGAGGCGCTCCGGCGGCTTGGCACGGTGGAGGTCGCCGCGGTCGCCGGCATTTCGGAGGCGGAAGCGCAATCGTTCGCCGCCGCGATGGGCGTGGAGAAGGCGGCCCCGAGTGTGGACGCCCTCCTCGCCGACCCGGAGATCCACGGCGTCCACATCTGCACCCCGAACGCCACCCACTTCCCCATCGCGATGAAGGCGCTCGAAGCCGGCAAGCACGTACTGTGCGAAAAGCCGCTCGCCATGTCGGCCGACGAAGCCCGGCAGATGAAGGAAGTGGCCGACAAGAACAAGCTCTGCCACGCCACCAACCACAACCTGCGCTACTACGGCGGCACGCAGCAGATCCGCCGCATGATCCAGAACGGCGACCTCGGCGAGATCCTGGTGGTCCAGGGCACCTACTCGCAGGACTGGCTGCTCTATGACACGGACTTCAACTGGCGCATCCTGCGGAAGCATAACGGGCCGCTGCGTGTGGTGGGCGACATCGGCTCCCACTGGATGGACATGATCCAGCACGTCACCGGGCTCTCGATCACGAAGCTGTGCGCCGACCTCAACATCGTCCACAAGACGCGCAAGCAGCCGAAGGTGGCCGTGGAGACCTTCGCGGGCAAGACGCTCCGCCCCGAGGACTACAACCAGGTGAAGATCGATACCGAGGACTTCGGGATGGTGATGCTCCACATGGGGCCGCGCTGCCGTGGCGCCTATACGGTGAGCCAGGTCTCGGCCGGCTGCAAGAACCGCTTTGAGATCCAGATCTTCGGCACCAAGTCCGGCGTGATCTGGAACCAGGAACGGCCCGATGAACTGTGGATCGGCCGGCGCAATGAGCCCAACGGCATCCTCATGAAGGACGCCTCGCTGTATTACCCCGAAGCCGCCAGCTATGTTGACTACCCCGGCGGCCACGGCGAAGGCTACCCCGACACGCACAAGATGCTGTTCAAGCGCTTCTGGGCCCGCGTCGCCAACCCGAAGCAGCCCATCGAGTACCCGACCTTCGCCGACGGGCTCCGCGGCATGGAACTGCTCGAGAAGGTGATCGAGAGCAACAAGACCCGCGGCTGGGTGGATTGCGCTCCGGCCAAGAAGTCCAAGAAGTAAGCCATTCGGGGCCGCGTTGTGCGACGCGGCCCCGTCTGGAATTTGACGCGTAAGTGCTTTTTTGTGATTGGGTTGAGGCGGGTCTGGGTTCGTTTTGCGAGGCAGTGAATTCGGGGATTGGCGGGCCGGGCGGTGGGGGGTGCGCAGGGGGTTTGCGAATCGAACCCAGAAGTGGCTTAAGTGTTTGATTTCGCTTGGTTTGTTCGCGAAAACCGGTTCGGGAGCGATTTCGCGGTTCTCGCCGAAAAGTGAACATGCGGCGAAAGTGGCGGATAAACGTCGATTTGCCAGTGGTTTAGGTGGGATGTGGGTTCGTTTTGCGGATTGCCGGTTTTGTGGAGGCGCGGAGGTGGGGCCGAAGGCTGAAGGGCGCGAAAACGCGTGTTTTCGAATCGAACCCAGAGTGGGCGTAAGTGTCTGGCAGGATTCGGGTTGTTCGTGCATTGTTCCGGTGCTTTCCAGGAGGACGAGTTTCGATCGTCCAGTCCTATTGGAACCCGTGGGGGGGCTTCGCCCGAACCACTGGTTCTGGCAAGTGGTTGTGGGTGAGGGGAATATAGTTTTCAGAATGGTGTGATGGGGCGGGTGTGGGGTTCCCGGTGTGAAATGGGAGAAGGGGGCCCGGCCGCCAGCATCACAGGTACTTGTCGATTCGGAGAGCTGAGAAGAGGGAAGCAAGCGAAGGAGTCCCCGCTCCGCGAAGGATGCAGGGGCCGCGGCAGATGAGGCGGTCGGCGAGGGATGGGGGTTCGGTGCGGATGTGGGCGCGGAGGCCTTCCGGGGGGTGGCGGTAAGGGCGTCCGTCGATGGATTCGATCGTCCAATCGGAGACACCTTTGAAGCGGTGGCCGCGGAGGCGGAGGACGACCCGGGCCTGATGATGCGGCTGGAGACCGGTATCGCGGGCTTCGATCCAGTAGCGGCCGGGCGTTTCCAAAAACTCGAGGCGGTCCACCGCGCCGGGGGTTGCGGCGGGGCGGAGGGCCATGGCGAATTCCACGACCCTCTCGCGTTGCAGATCGCCGTCATGAAGGAGGCGGCTGAGAACGGCGTACTTGACCGATTGCCGGTAAGGGGCGGCGATCAAGAGCGCGATGGCGCCGAGGAAGAGGATGGCGAACCAGCGGATGACGATTTTCATGGAACCTCCGCTCCGAGACAAACGCCGTCGCAGATGGCTTCGTCAAGAGGCGATAGCGGAGGGGAGCCAAAATTGGCTGTGACCCCTCCGTCGGGAGGAGTCCAAGGCTTGCCATTGATTTCGACAATGTTCCACCCGCGGAGACCTCTGAGGCGGTCGCCCCTGAAGGTGAGGCGGACACGGGCGTGTTCGCCGGGTGCGAGGGGCTGGCCCCGGACAAAGACGAAGCTGCGCGGGTCGTCCAGAAGACGAAGGCGCTGCGCGGCGGGGGTGCATTGAGCGGGGTCGCAGACCATGATGAACTCCTGTTCGATCACTTTCAGCCGGAACAGGCGGTCATAGAGGCCAAGCGCGCCCCAGAGGCCGAACCCGAGGCCGGAGGGGAGCAGGTAAATCAAGACGGGGAGAGCGGCGAGCGCGGCGAGGGTCCAGAGCGTGGCTTTCTTCCAATTCGGCAAATGAATTTCCCTGGAATTACCGGGTGGCAATCAGCAGATCGCCGCCGCGGCGTTCAATGTTTTCAAAACCGGCGGCATTGAGCCACGCGCGGTATTCGCTCTCGCTATAGGTGGCGCCGGCGCGGGTCTGGACGAGCATGTGGACGGCAAAGATGGCGGCGCCGCGGGGCGCGGTTTTGTCCTCGTCGAGGATGAAGTCGCGGACGACGAGGCGGCCGCCCGGTGCGAGCGCGAGGTAGGCGCGGCGGAACAGGTCGCGGTTCTGGACTTCGTCGAGCATGTGACAGATGGCGGAAAGGAGGATGAGGTCGTAGTCGCGGCCGAAATCGTCGCGGGTCAGGTCGCCGGCGCGCGTGGTTACGCGGGCTTCAAGTCCGGCTTCGGCGATGTGGCGCTGCGCGATGCGAAGGACAGGGGGCAGGTCGAGAACTTCGGCGCGGAGGCCGGGATGGGCCTGGGCGAAGGCGATGGAGTATGCGCCGGAGCCGCCGCCGACATCGAGCATGCGGCGCACCTGCCGGGCGTCGAGGGTTCCGGCGAGGGCGTGGGCGGCGGTGGAGGCGTTGCGGTGCATGGCGGCGATGAAACTGGCGGTCCACTTTTCATCGCTCGCTTCCACGCCGGGAGTGGCCACGGCGGTGCCGGCGCGAATGGCATCGGTGAGGGTGCTCCAGGCGGTCCAGCCGTGGACAGTGTGGAGGAGGGCGGCCCGGGCGTCATCGGGGGAGCCGGCGACCAGATACTTTGCAGTATCGGGCGTATTGCGGAACGTGGCGCCATCCTTGGTAAGCGCGCCGATGGCGACAAGGGCGTTCAGGAATGTTTCGGTGGCGCGGGGGTTGGTCTTGAGCCGGGTGGCGGTCTGGGCCGCGGTGGCGCCGTCGCCGACGGCGGAGAAGACGTCCAGTTCAACTGCGCTGAGCAGCAGGCGGCTTTCCTGGAACGAGCGCATGATGCGGTTGAGGTCGTCGAATGAAGGCTGGGAAGACATGGCGGCGAGGGGCGCCTGCGCGGCGAGCACGGCGAATGCCAGCAGAGCGAAGGGCAGCACGGGGGCCTCCTTTGTCCAACATCATAGTGGAACGCGGCACGGGCGCAAAATCGGGCTTGACTCCGGTGGCGGCAGCGCTAGTGTGGGGGCAGGAGGCCTGCGATGTGGTACCGGGCAGCCTTAGTAATCATGGCGCTGGCCGCGGCGGCGGCAGCGCAGAGCAAACCATTCCGTTACAACGGCAGCGTCCACGCTGAGGGGAACATGGGCGTTTGTGTGCATGGATACGCCTTTGGCGGGGCGGGCGGGGGTGGGGAGGTCTTCCTGTGGAAAGGACTCAGCCTCGGGGCGCGAGCTTCCGGCAACACGTTCAGCGACTATGGCCCCATCGGCATCTTTCATGGTGAGATTGGGTATCACGCAGTGGACCGGTCTCGCGAGAGGGGAGCGGACCCATTCGTGAGCGCTGGAATCGGCGTGGCCTCGGTGGGGACCGGTTCGAACAATTCCGGCGCAAGCGCGAGTTTGGGCGGGGGGCTGAACTACTGGTTCAACCGGCACGTGGCGTTGCGGATGGAAGGCCGGATCATCGCCATTTCGAGCGACGGGATTTTCGTGTTCCAGATTGGCGCGGCGTTCCGGTAGCAGAGGCGGCGGCGCTGGGGCGGCCTTTAGTCGGATGCCGATCTCCGCAGGAGGTTGCGCAGTGGAGTGCGGTTGGTGATGGTGACGAGGAAGACGAAGTTGTTCTGGACGCCGCCGCCGACGAGGGGCAGGAAACGTTGGTGGAAGGCGCCAGCCTCGACCGAGGTGTTGCCTTTGAAGGGGCGGATGCCGATGCCGGCATAGATCCGGTTTTGCTCGAAATGTGAGACGCCGGAGTAGCCGTAGCGGAGAAAGATCTCGTCGTAGAGGCCAAGGTAGAGGAGCCGGCCGCTGGGCAGTTGCTTAAGGGGAATGTTCACGCGGGCAAGCTGGCGGAGGCGGTGTTGCAGATTCCAGTGGCGCGGGAGGGGTTCCGCGCGAATGCCGCCGAGCCAGCGGTGGTCGATGCGGGAGCGGTGGACGACCGTGAGATTGCCTGCGCGATGGGACGCCTCGAACTGCTCCTGGAGGCGGTGTTCGGGCGTTTGGCCGGCGTCGGAGAGAAGGCCGTCGGGATGGGTGTCGAAATAGGAGTACGCGGCCGACAGGGTGACGTTGCGGCGCGGGTGGAAGTTGAGGCCGGGACGCGCGAGCCATTGATCCCAGGCGGAGCCGAGAACCTGCCGCCAACCGGCGTCGAAATGGAGGCTCCACCTGGTGTTGATGGGGTGGTCGCCCATCCACGCGACCCACCGGAGTTGCTGGGTGGCGGGGCGCGGCGCCGGCTGGGCGAGCGCACAGGCGGGGCCTGACAGCGGCATGGCTGCGAGGGCGAGCCAGCGAATGATCGACCTGGGCCACATGAACGTTAAACCGCGAGGGCCAGACCCCTTATTCTATGGCGCGCCCGGGCATCGCGGCGGCGGCGCGCGGTCATCTGATACGCTGACAGTTTCACCGAAAACCAGGAGGTACCTACCCTTGCGAGTTGGCATGATTGGCACGGGCGCGATTTCCCACAAGCACGCGCTGGCATACAAGAACATTGGCTTTGAATTGGCGGCCTGCACGGACATCAACCCGGAGGCGGGCAAGAAGTTCGTTGAAACATACGGCGGGGAATTTGTTCCGACGTACGAGGAACTGTGCAAGCACCCGAACGTGGATTACGTGGAGGTTTGCACGTTCCCGGATTTCCGGCTGCAGCCGATCGAGATAGCGGCCGCACATGGCAAGCACATTCAGGTGCAGAAGCCGATTTCGACCAACCTGGAGACGGCGCGGAAGATGATCGACGTGTGCAAGGCGAACGGCGTGGTGCTGGGCGTGGTGAGCCAGCACCGGTTCGACGATTCGACGGTGTTTGTCAAAAAGGCGATCGCCGAAGGGCGGCTGGGCAAGATCCTGCAGGCGGATGCGTACGTGAAGTGGTGGCGGTCGGCCGAGTATTATTCGCGGCCGATTAAGGGATCGTGGGCGGTGGAAGGCGGCGGGGCGATGATCAACCAGGCGGTGCATCAGGTGGATGTGCTGCGGTATCTGTGCGGCGATGTGGCGGAGCTGTTCGGCTACTGGCAACTGGCAGCGCGGCACAAGATCGAGAGCGAGGACGTGATCTGCGCGTTGCTGAAATATCAGTGCGGCGCGACGGGCGTGATTCAGGCATCGACGGCGTTCTGGCCGGGCTACAGCGAGCGGATCGAGATTCACGGGACGAAGGGGACGTGCGTCTTCACCGGGGACAAGCTGACGGCGTGGGACGTGGAGAACGACCAGGGCGCGCCGGCGCCGGTGGAGAAGGACGTGATGTCGGGCGCATCGGACCCGATGGCGATTCCACTGACGCCGTTCGAGCGGCAGTTCCAGGATTTCGCCGAGGCTTGCAAGAAGGGGACTTCGCCGCTGGTGTCGGGCGAGGAAGGCTACAAGGCGCTCGAAATCGTGCTGTCGGTTTATCAATCGTGCCGCACGGGTGAAAAAGTGCGGCTCGGCGCATGAGCTGGACGGAAGTCCGGGTACCGGCGACGAGCGCGAACCTGGGGCCGGGTTTCGATGCCCTGGGGATGGCGCTGAGTATTTACCTGGAGTGCCGGTTCCGGCCGGCGGAGCGGTTGACGATTCGTCCGGCGGGGCGCGATGCGGCGATGATCTCGCCGGGCGAGAACAACCTGATCTGGCAGACGGCGCTGGCGGTGGCGGAACACGCGGGGCGGCCGATGCCCGCGATCGAGCTTGAGATGACGAACGAGATTCCGATCGGCAAGGGATTGGGATCGAGCGCGGCGGCGCTGGTGGCGGGCGTCGTCATCGCCGATGAGATTCTGGGGCTGGAATGGGACCGGCACAAGATTCTGGACGAGGCAGCGCGCATCGAAGGGCATCCGGACAATGTGGCCGCGGCAGTGCTGGGGTCGATTGTGGCGAGCGCGATTGACGGCGAGGGAATTACGCGCGCGGTGCGGATGCAGTTGCCCGCGCGGTATGGCGTGGCGATTGTCGTGCCGGATTTCATCCTGCCGACTTCCGAGGCGCGGGCGGTGTTGCCGGGCACGTACTCGCGCGCGGATGCGGTGTTCAACATTCAGCGGTCGGCACTGCTGATCGCGGCGATGCTGACGGCGACGACAGAGGCGTTTCATGCGGCGCTGGAGGACCGGATCCATCAGCCCTACCGGGCGCGGCTGGTGCCGGGGTTGAGCGCGATGCTGGAGTTGCGGGCCGAGGGTCTGCTGGGGGCGGCGCTGTCGGGCGCGGGCCCGTCGGTGCTGGTGTTTTATGAGCGAGGCAACGAGACGGTGGTGGAGCAGTTCCAGCGGATCTTCAAGGACGAGGGTCACGAGAGCGAAGTGCTGTGGGCGCACATCCCCGATCATGGATATGATTTGATGCGAGGACTGTAGTCGTCATGGCGAAAGCATTTGAACTGGAATGTCCGTGTTGCGGGGCGACGCTGAAGATCGACCCCGAAGTGCAGGCGGTATTGAGTCACAAAGAGAAGCCGAAGCCGCGGGCGCTGGAGGATTTGACCGCGGGCGTGGCGAAGCTGAAGCAGGAGCAGGCGGCGCGCGAGGACGCGTTCAACAAGAGCTTCCAGCAGATGAAGTCGTCGAAGGACGTGTTGAACCGGAAGTTCGATGAGCTGCTGAAGAAGGCGAAGGAGGACGATCCGAACGCGCCTCCACCGAAGCCGTTGGGACTGGACTGAGGAGCATTATGAAACGGTTGCTGGCGATTGCCCTGCTGGCCGCGCCGCTGGGCGCGAGCGACCTGTTGCCGTGGCTGGACGGCCACGCGCAGCGATTCCTGAACGAGCGCGCGGCGATGGTCCGAGGCCTGAAGACGCGGGCCGAGGCCGAGGCGCGGCAAAAACAGATTCGTGAGACTTTGTTGCGGCTGATGGGCGGGGTTCCGGAGTACAAGGGGACGCTGCGGTCGGCCGTGACGGGGACGTTGAAGCAGCCGGGGTACCGGATCGAGAAGCTGTGGTTCGAGTCCGCGCCGGGGTATCCGGTCACGGCGAACCTGTATCTGCCGGACAAGCCGGGCAAGCATCCGGGGATTCTGTTTTCGATGGGGCATTGGGATGTGGCGAAGGCGTTTGCGCATCCGACGGCGGCGAATCTGGCGCTGAAGGGATTCGTGGTGCTGGTGTATGACCCGGTGGGGCAGGGCGAGCGGTTGCAGGCGTTCGAGCCGCGGACGGGGGCGTCGCTGCGGGGCGGCGCGACGGCGCAGCATATCCAAGACGGCGCGCGGGTGATGATGAACGGCACAGCGCTGATCCGGTGGTTCATCATGGATTCGCGGCGGGCGCTGGATTATCTGATTGCGCGTCCGGAAGTGGATGGCAGCCGGCTGGGCGCGACGGGTTGCAGTGGCGGCGGCACGCAGACGGCGTTTTTCGCGGCGGTGGAGCCGAGGCTGCGGGCGGCGGCGCCGGCCTGCTACATTACGTCGTTCCACGAGTTGTATTCAGGGTCGGTGGGGGATTCGGAACAGTCGGCGCCGGGGTTCCTGGCATCGGGGCTGGACCAGGCGGACCTGATTGCGTCATTCGCGCCGCGGCCGTATCTGGTGGTCAACACGGAGGAGGACTTCTTCCCGATTGCCGGTTCGAAGCGGGCGGTGGCGGACGCGCGGCATATCTACAGCCTGTTTGATGCCCCATCGCAGCTGGAACATTCGGTGGGACCGGGCGGGCACGGGACGCCGCTGGTGACGCGCGAGGCGCTGTACGCGTTCTTCCTGAAGCATCTGGGGGATGCGTCGGCGCCGGCGAAGGAACAGGAGGTGCCGCCGCTCGCGCCGGTGGATTTGCAGGTGACGCCGACGGGGCATGTGGCGACGAGTTTGAAGGCGCGCGAGCTGGCGGAGCTAATCATCGAGCAGACGCGCTTGGAGAAGGCGGCGACGCCGGAGACGGTCAGGAAGCATCTGCGCGAGTGGACGCGGGAGCCGGAGCCGGCGCTGGCGCCGGTGCTCGAGTACCGGGCGGCGACGGGCGGGCCGAAACAGGAAGCGGCGTTTTTGATTGTGCAGCCGTGGACGTGGGAGGAGCCCTTCGTGGCGGCGCTGCGCGAGCGCGGCTATGCGGTGATGGTGGTGAAGCCGCGCGGCACGCCGGTGGCGAACCTGAACGACCTGAACGCCGATTGGCTCAACGTGACGCGCGCCGCGCTGGTGGGCATGTCGCTGAACGGGCTGCGGGTGAAGGACATTCTGTCGGGCGTAGAGGAGCTGGCAGCGAAGCATGGGGCCCGGACCATTTACGGGTATGGGCGGCGGAGCGCGGGCATCTGGCTGGCGGCGGCGGCAGCGCTCGATGACCGGCTGCGTGGCGTGTGGCTCAATCAGGCGCCGGCTTCGTGGCGGGAGGCGTTTCGCGCGCCGGTGCACCGGTCGCTGCACGAGATCGCGTTTCCGGGCGCGGCGGTGCTGTTCGACATCCCTGACATCCTGGCCGCGATTGCGCCGCGCAAGGTCTATTTCACGGATCCGGGCGATGCGATGCGGCTGGCCACGCAGCGTGCGGGGGAGTATACGTTCCGGCCGTATGATTCGGCGGACATCGACTACCTGGAGCGGTTTCTGGAGCGCGTGAAGTGAGTGGGCGGTTTTCGCTCGCGGGCCGGACGGCGCTGGTCACCGGGGGCAACGGCGGGCTGGGGTTGATGATCGCACGCGGTTTGCGCGAGGCGGGCGCGCGCGTGGTGGGCGCGGGGCGAAGTCCGGCCAAGAACGCGGAAGCGCGGAAATGTTTAGACGATTGCGTGGCGCTGGATGTGCTGGATGAGGCGCAGGTGGCGCGCGTCGTCGATGAAGTGAAGCCGCAGATCGTGGTGAACGCAGCAGGCATTGTGGTGGTGGGCCGCGCGGCGGAGGTGGGCGGCGAGGCGTTCAACTCGGTGCTGCACACGCATGTGACGGGTTCGTACCTGTGCGCGCGTCACGCGGCGCGGCATATGGCGGGTGGGGGGAAGATTGTCAACATTGGTTCGGTGTATTCGCTGTTCGGGTCGCCGGTGGCGGGCGGTTATGCGACGGCGAAGGCGGCGCTGCTGGGGTTGACGCGAAGCCTGGCGGTGGACTTTGCTCCGCAGAACATTCAGGTGAACCTGATCCTGCCGGGGTGGTACCGGACGGAGTCCACGGCGGGATTCGTGGACACGCCGCTGGGCGAGAAGATCCGGCAGTTGACGCCCGCCAAGCGCTGGGGCGAGGGGCAGGACGTGGCCGATGCGGCGGTGTTTCTGGCTTCGGCGGCAGCGGATTTCATCACGGGCGTGGCGCTGCCGGTGGATGGGGGCTACACGGTCACGGGCGGGATCATGACCGAGGACTGGGCCCCGCTGTTGTGACCATCCCCGAGCTGTTGTGGTGGCAATGGGCGCTTGCCGCGGCCAGCGGCTTCTTTGCAGGCGTGGCGAAGACTGGCGTGCCGGGGTTGGGGATTCTGATGGTGCCGCTGATGGTGATCGCGGTGGGTGACGCGCGCGAGTCCGCCGGGTGGTTGCTGCCGATGCTCTGCACCGCCGACGTGTTTGCAGTGTTCTACTGGCGGCGGCACGCCCAGATGGAGCAACTGGTGAAACTCGCGCCTTGGGCGCTCGCCGGCATGGCGGCTGGCGGCGTGGCGCTCGCCCTGAGCGAAAAGGTGCTGCGCCCATTGGTGGGGACGATCGTCTTCGTCATGCTCGGCGTGTACCTATGGCGGCGCAGGCGCGGCTCGGGCGAGTTGCCCGCGCATCCCGTGCTGTACGGAACCGCGGCGGGCTTCAGCACCACGGTGGCGAACGCCGCCGGGCCCGTGATGAACCTCTATCTGCTCAGCATGCGGCTGCCCAAGGAGCAGTTTCTGGGCACCGGCGCGTGGTTCTTCTTTCTGATCAACCTCTCGAAACTGCCCATTTACGCCTTTCACGGGCTCATCAGCGTCAAGTCGCTCACCGTGAATCTGCTCGTGCTGCCGGCGGTGGTGCTGGGGGCGTTGACCGGGCGGCAACTGGTACGGCACATCCCCATGCACCTGTTCGAGGCCGTGGTGCTGGGCTTGACCGTGCTCTCCACGCTCGCCCTGTTCCGGTGATGCGCGCGGCCTGAAAGATATTACGCCGGGTTTCACTCTCAGTGAATCTCATCAATGTACCTACAGCCATGAGATCGATTATTCTTCTGTTTTTCGCCATAATCCCCGTTCTCGCGCAAGATACGACAGGAACCGGCACGCTCACGGGCATCGTCTCGGCGCCGGGCGCGCAGGTTTGCGTGGACAACACCGGGCGCTGCGCCACGGCGGATGAAGTGGGGCTGTACCGCATCACGGAGCTGCGCCCCGGCACCTACACGCTGACCGTGACCGCCCCCAACCGCGCCGCGCTGAAGACCGAGGGCGTGGAGATCCGCGCCGGCTTAAGCAGCCGGGTGGACCTCACCCTGCCGGAACTCGAAGCAGTTCAGCAGTCGATCACTGTGACAGAGCCGATTTTTGCCGCGCCCGTCGAGGTGAAGAATTCGGGCTATCTGATCCAGCCCACGGAGATCTTCAAATCGGCAGGAGCGCTGCAGGATGTTTCCCGGTACTTGCAAACATTGCCTGGCGTGCTAGTGGGCTCAGACGACTTCCGCAACGACATCATCGTGCGCGGCGGCTCACCCATCGAAAACCTCTTCGTGGTGGACAACATCGAAGTGCCGAACATCAATTCGTTCGCCAACTTCGCCTCGGCAGGCGGCACGGTGTCGATTCTCGACCCGGCGCTCATCGCCGACACCACGTTTCTCACCGGCGGTTACCCGGCGCCTTACATCAACCGCACGTCGTCCGTGCTGCAGATCACGCAGCGCGAAGGGGCACGGGATCAGGTGCGGGGGCGCGCCACGCTCGGCTTCGCGGGCGCCGGCGGCGTGCTCGAAGGGCCGATCAAGGAGGGGCGCGGCTCGTGGGTCGTCTCCGCGCGGCGATCTTTCCTCGACCTCTTCACTGACGACGTGGGCTTCGGCGGCGTACCGGTGAACTACTCGATCAACGCGAAAATTGTGTATGATCTGTCACCGAAGGATCGAGTCTGGGCTGCGAACCTTTCCGGCTGGGACGACATCCGCCTCGGCGCGCGCGAGGGTGGCGATGAAACCGAGGAGATCAACAACCTCGACATCCGCTACCGAGGCACACGCGCGGCGACGGGACTCAACTGGCAGCGCCTGTTCGGCGCGCGGGGCGTTGGTCTGCTCGGGCTGACCCATTCCGAGGCGACCACCGTTTCGGGCGTCCGCGATCTGGTGCGCAACGGCGTTCCGCCGCCCAATATCCCCTTGCCTGAATTGATTGGCAACAGTCCGCTGGTTTTCGACGACGACAGCCGCGAGCGCGAAACGACGTTGAAATATGACCTCACGCTGTACGCCCCATTTTTCGAAAAAGTGCAGGCTGGCGGCGCGTGGAAGGTATTCAATCTGAATTACCGGGTGGCCTCGCCGTTTGGCAGTGATAACCCTTACTCACGCGTTCCGGACGTCTATCCCTTCGACCTCAACCGCGGATTCCGGGCCCATCAGTCATCGGCCTATTTCCAGGCCTCGCGCAACTTGGGGCCGCGCGTGAACTTCACCTACGGCGGGCGCATCGACAATTACTCGATCCTCGACCGAACGCGCTTTTCCCCGCGCGCGGGGCTCTCCGTGCGGCTGACGGAGAAGCTGAGCTGGCGGGCGTCTTACGGCTCCTATTTCCAGCAGCCGTTCTTCCTGTTTCTGGCAGCATTTCCAGAAAACGCTGGGCTTTTGCCGTTCCGCGCTGATCATTACGTCACCGGTTTTTCCTACATCGTCTCACCGAGTTTCCGGATCACCCTGGAAGGCTACCGGAAAAACTACAAGGATTATCCGGCGGCGCGGGATATTCCCCAGCTCAGCTTCGCCAATCTCGGCGACACATTCAACGTCCGGGACATCCTGTTCCCGCTCGCGTCGGCGGGGCGGGGCGAGGCGCAGGGCATCGAACTGTTCATGGAGAAGAAGTTCACTGACCGCTGGTTTGGACAGGCGAATTTTGCGGTATCGAAGGCGCGCCACGGCGGCCTCGATGGAGTGCTTCGCCCCGGATCGTTCGACTATCCATTCGTCGCGAACTTTGTGGGCGGCTACCGGCTGACGAAGAAGTGGGAAGTGTCGTTGCGCTCCGCCTACCTGAGCGGACGTCCGTTCACTCCGTTCGACGAGACGCTCTCGCGCGAGCAACGTCGCGGCGTCTTCGACATCGATCGCGTGAACGCCGAGCGGCTGCCCGATTATGTTCGAATTGACTTCCGCCTCGACCGCACGTTCACGGTGAATGATAAGCCGCTCCTGGTCTTCATTGGCGTGCAGAACATTATCAACCGCCGCAACCTCGCGGGCTTCACCTGGAACCGGCGGCTGAACGAACCGCGCGAGAACGAGCAGCTCGGGCTCTTCCCGCTCGTTGGCCTCGACTGGCGCTTCTAGCCGTCCGCTTCACGGATAGGCGAGAATAGCCGCATGACGGATCTCTCCCGGCGTGGTTTTCTCGCATCTTCAATGGCCCCGCTCGCGCTGGCGCAGGAGGCGGGCGAACGCCCGGCGGCGGCGCCCGCGGGCGTGGAGGTGGGGAACCCGCGCGAACGCG
>ERZ761609.2428-NODE-2428-length-13793-cov-116.986679_pt1 | contig 13793 bp, 12 predicted proteins | sample MGYA00511163_ERZ761609 | MGnify/ENA primary metagenome ERZ761609 (study PRJEB28899, sample SAMN02445070) | bioreactor sludge metagenome | biome: EBPR sludge | place: Australia: Brisbane, Thorneside Wastewater Treatment Plant | collected 2011-12-16 ... | reverse complement strand
GCGTTGGGCGGTAGTAACGGGCGCGGACGTACATTTGCCCGCCGGGGTCTTGGCGGTAGCCCCAGGTTCCGCAGAAAGCCCACGGCGACGGATTGAAGCCAGTCGTGGTTCGAGTTTCTCCATAGGGCCAATACTCGGCGGTGTGGGTGATGGTGCCGGATGAGTTCCGGCAGGCGATCACGTTCCCCAGCGGGTCGGGGATGAACTCGGTGTAAGTCGATCCGGCCTTTTGCGCCGCGATCTGCCCATTCACGTTGAAGTAAGTTACCGACATCGGCATTATCCGTTCACGTCTCCTAAGTATTCTGACCCATCCCAGATCGTTGTGGTTACTTGCGGGCCGGATTCGGCTCTGGCTTTTTCTTTCTGATCCAAGGCTTTACCTTTTCAGTGGTGAATCTGAGGGTCCACAAGTTGTTTTCTTCCGTAAGCGTAATCACACCGGCTTCACGGGAGATCAGAAACATTTGATTTAACTTCGTACTTTTTGTTCTCGGCACTTCGGCTGCTGGACGACCAGCAACCGTTTCCAGATCCAAGTACAGTTTGCTGTCGGCTTGCCTCCAAGAACCCTTGATAAGCGATTTGGGCATTTCTGGATCACCAAGTTCAAATCGCCCCTGTTCCAAGAGAGTGAGACGGAGCCAGGGAGCATCTTCGGCCATCTTCTTTGGTTCGACAATTTTGTAGGCACCTAGAACGTCTGAGTGCTTCTGTCCACCGCTGCAACCGAAACAGACCAGCGACAAGGCGATCAAGAATCCAACCACACGCTTACCTAGGTTCATAGCTACTCCTTAAACAATAGGAATACTTCGGAATACAATCTTCGTAGTCCCAAACTGAGTCGCCCCAGTCTGCGCCAATTCTAGCGGGGCAAGTCTGGCTTGCGCCAGCCGCGGACGATGTCTCTCCTAAACCCATCTGTAGGTCACTTTAGCTTCTTGGTAAAATCACGACGTGATTGGACTCCAGTTTACTCTTCAGAATTGGAGCACGGATTTCACTGTAGAATCGGCGATCAATGTTACCTGCCCTCAGAGGTTTTACTACAGCAACCAGAGCACCGGGCTTATTCAGATAGAGTCTGTAGTCTAGATTGTGCTCAATATCTACGAGGACGCGCCTAGTGAAGCGGTAAGTTGCAGTAGGACCGAGACGAATCGTGTCGAAAGGGCCTATCAGAGGAGCATCGGTGCCACTTCCATCCCTAGTTAGCGCGGTTCTGGTTCCATTGAGTGCTTGATGATAAACAACAGTGAAACACTCGAAGTCGCTGAAAATTAGTGGCTGACCGGATTGATTGATGACGGCAATCTCAAACTGGTCGCGCCCTATAAGTTTTAGTTTCACTTGAGCTATTGGCTTTGGTGTTGCTGGCTTTTCCTGGACGAAGGCGATATCATCTTCGTTTGCAAAAGGACTAATTCGCAGCAGCAAGCTGAATACTAAGATTATTAACGACAGTCTTAGCATGGATTACCTTCACCTATGTACTTTTTCATCGCGTCGACACAGTAGTCGCCATTACGACCCATGAGAACTTCAAACATGCAACATGCATAGATGTCGTTGCATTGACATTCGCTAGGCCCGCCATACTTTCCATGATCTACGCCGCATGCATGTGCAACTTCATGGAGAAAAGTTAGCCGGCCGGACCAAATGCCTTCACCACCGCCACTTTCGTTCGAGAAATTCGATGACCCGTACGATTGATTGATCTGTACTTTGCTGGTCGGGGACCCAAGCCTGTCATTCGCCCCAGCATAGTTTGGACAATTTCCAAAATCAGTTCCCAGATTCAGGCACTCTACAAGTCCGCTGTCGCAAAACTTTTTGAAGCATTTAAGGCGGTCAGCATTAAATGGCTGGCATGTCTGATTGCTTGCTTTAGAAGTTCTGGCGATACACTTGCTAATCTTGTTGACTTGCTTTGGTGTCAGTTCTTTGATTCTCGCGCATAAGCGTTTTATTTTTTCTACGAAGGAATCATCACACCCTACGAATTTCATCATTCCTGTTGGATCTTGGAAGCGTACTGGAGACCCACTAACATAGCCAAACGCACTCTCCCAGGGCCAGATTGGATCAATCGTTTGCCATCTTCCGAGGGTTGGGCGGTGGTAGCGGGCGCGGACGTACATTTGGCCGCCGGGGTCTTGGCGGTAGCCCCAGGTTCCGCAAAAAGCCCACGGCGACGGGTTCGTGCCTGTTTGTGTTCTCATTTCTCCGTAGGGCCAATACTCGGCGGTGTGCGTGACGATTCCTACTGAGTTTCGGCAAGCCGTCACGCTTCCCAGAGGATCGGACACAAACTCTGTCCAGGTCGCACCTCTTTGTTCGGCTGCAATTTTGCCGTTCACAACCATATTTACAACGCTGAGGGGCATTAGCTGTTTTGTTCTCCTAAATAGTCGGTTCCGTCCCAGACGGTTGTGGTTGTAAAAGATGATCCCGGCGTTGGGATTGCAGAATCAATCCAATTGACCCTTCGGCGCAGTCCATCTCCATCATACGTCATGGTCGATAGATCCTTGACACTATTGTTGACGTATTTTGATCGCGTCAACATTCGATTCTCACGATCATAAGTATACGACGTTCCATCGCGAGTCGCGGTAACTTCTTGCACCATGTTTCCGTTACTGTCGTAGACATACGTCGTCCGGGCAGCACCTTGTTGCATAGTTGTGAGCCTGGAACCAGCGTCGTAAACCATGGTCATTGGGTTCGTTCCCTGTTGATGTTTGACGGTTATGTTGCCCACGGCATCCATCGTGAACGTTGCAAATGCTCCTGCCAGTTGCTGATTCGTGAGCCGATCTGCGTTGTCGTAGACGTAAGTGGTTGGTGATCCAGCGCGCGACTGGACAATCTTCAGCCCCGCCGCGTTATAGGTGTCCACGACGGTGACGTTGTCCACCTCGGTAATTACTCGACCAAGCGCATCATAGGTTGACGTCCGAATCTGGCCCGAGGCCGCGATAAATGTCGTCAGCCGACTATCGGCATCGTACATCATTGTTGCGGTCTTGCCACTCGGATGCACCTGTGAGACCAGGCGATTCAGCGCGTCGTAGGTGTAGGTGTGGGTTCCGCCATCGGGGTCGATCATCGTTGTTCGGTTGCCGACGGCGTCGTAGGCATAGGTGATGACGTACGGGCCGGTGGTGGAATAGCGGATGATCTCGTTTCGGGCCGAATACGCATAGGTCGTTGTGCCGTAGCTATCGATCATCGTGGTGCGGTTGCTGACCGCGTCGTATTGGAAGGTCGTGCGGGTTCCGTCGCCATAGACGGTCGTGACCAGCCGCCCAATGGCGTCATAGGTATGGGTCTTGACCCACAGATTCTGGTCGATCAGGCTGACCGCCCGCCCCGCCGCGTCATAGCTGGTGGTGATAAACCGCCCCAGCTCATCGCGAATGGACCGTTGCCGCCCGGCGGAATCGTAGGCGAAGGTGATGAAGTTCCCACGAGGGTCTTGGCGAGAGGTTTGCTGCCCGGCGAGGTCGTAGGAGTAGGTGGTTCGGTTGCCCAGGCCGTCGATCGAGGCGATCATGCGGTTGGAATTTGTCGCATAGACGCTGGTGGTCAGGCGGTTGAGCGGGTCGGTGACCACGGTTTGGTTACCGGCGAGATCGTAGGTGTAGGTTGTGCGATTGCCAAGCGGATCGACGCTGGCGATGGTTTGTCCGGCGGCATCATAGACGCTGGTCGAAACGAAGCCCATCGGGGTCGAGATCGAGACCTGGCGACCGAGAGCGTCGTAAGACGTCGTCGTCCGGTTGCCCAGAGCATCGGCGGTTGCGATCAAGTCGCGCGCGTTATAGATATAAGTTGTGCTGTTGTTCCGAGCATCGGTGACGGTCGAGAGGCGACCTGCGTTGTCATAGATATAAGTTGTGCGGTTGCCGAGCGGATCGATGCTGGCGATTCTTTGCTTGGCAGCGTTGTATTCGGTGGTCGTGATTCGACCCAAGGCATCCATGACCGTGACCAGATAGCCCATGTTGTCGTAGGCGTAGGTCGTGCGGAATCCCATCGCGTTTTCCACCGACGTCCGGTTGTTGAACCGGCCGTAGGTGTAAGTGGTGCGGTTGCCCAGCGGGTCGACCTCAGCTTGCAGAAGACATCCGTCGTAGATGTACCGAGTGAGCTCACCAGCCGGATTCGTGACGCTGATCACGTGATCGGCGACATCGTATGCGTAGGTCGTGACTCGACCGAGCGGGTCGGCGGTGCTGACGACTCGGTTCAGGATGTCATACGAATTGGTCGTGACCGCTCCATCGGACGATTGGATACTGACGACGTTGCCGAAGGTGTCGTAATTGAAGGTTGTGACGAGGCCACGGGGGTCGGTACGCGTTCGGAGCTGACCATCGGAGTCGTAGCTGAACGAGGTGACCCGACCGAGGGCGTCGGTTGAACGGATCATGCGACGGGTTGAGCCGCTGCCATCGTAAGCATAGGTGGTGACTTCGTTGAGCGCGTTCGTGACGGTGGCGAGATTGCCGAAGGCATCTCGTTGGTAGGTCGTGACGTTGCCCAGCGGGTCCGCTGTCGTGGAGAGAAGCCAGAACTTGGTGTCGTAGGTGACCGAAGAGAGCGTACCGGCAGGGGTCTGCTCGGAGGTTTTGAGACCGTTGGAGTTGTAGGTGTAGGTAATCGTAAACCCTTCGGGACGCGCGACGTTGGAGATAAATCCATTGCCTTGAGGAATGTAGCTCACTTCAGCCCCAGACGGCCAAATTTCTTTGTTAGTACCTAGATCTCCGATACGGTCGTATTCCCAGACCGCTGTTCCTGCGGCCATGGACGCTACTCGCCTAAGACTATCGTACATGTATGTCGTTCGATAGCCTCTAGGGTCTTCAATCGTGTGGAGCAAGGTCGCCGTCCCGCTTGTGACGGAATAACCAAATTTCGTGATACATCCTAGCGGCGTAATCATGGAGACGAGGTTCTTCTCGCTGTCGTACGAGAAGGTCCATCGTCGGTTTGACCAGTCTTCAAGGGACTGAACGAGCGAAACCCCGAGACTTGAATCGTAACTATAAGTTAATCGTCGTCCACCAGGGACTTCGATGTAGTTGATGAGGCCGTTGTTCGAATAGACGTAAGTTTGTGTGACGCCATCGGGATCGACGACTCGATCCAGCTCGTATCGACTTCCAGAAGAGGCATGTTTTTTGTACTTCAGTTGCATGCCGTCGTTGAAGTATTCAGTGAACTCGTCAGGCGACGAGTCGTAGCCAAGGGTCGTGACACATCCAATGTCGCTGGGCATATATGGCGTATAGGTCCCCACAGTGGTGGTCATGAAGTGAGGCACAACGCTGAAATCCCCTCGGGTAACTGAGGCAACAGTGTATGTTGGAGTAGGAGATGTTCGGAGATACGTCTCAATGTAACCCTTGACGGAGCAAGAGCGCCCGCGCCCGTACTCTGAGATGTCGTCGGTCTTAGTGCTGTAGAAAAGACTGAGCGACAAGTCAAACTTCTTGGCTTTCAGCTGAATTTCAGGATCGACTAGCAATTCCCCCGTCGCGGGATCGGGCATCGGAACATACGGGTCCATGCGAGAAAGGGTCGGAGCGATCCCCTGATGCCGAGCATCGCTCCCTTCACTGACTTCAAAGGGTTAAGGAATTTTCATGATACTCTTGGATGTGGGACGACGCAGGCGATTTCTGAGAGTTGTATGTCTTGGCACGGGTACGAAAAGTTGCTTGGGTTCGGGACTGTGCCCGCTTTACCAGGGGTGCAAGCGGAGAAATTCATCATGGGCGAAGTTGCACCTGAGCAAATCCCAGAGCTGCATCCTTCTGAGCTTGAGCCAGGTCGAGAGAACGGTAGCGGATCGTTTTGATTGTTCACGAGTTTTCTTTTTCCTTTGTCATGAGCGCGTTGGCGAGAGCCGCGAGCGCCAAATCGACGTAGTAATCCTTCCCTTCGGGCAAACCACCCAGCAAGGCCAAGATGTCTTCTCTTTCGATTTGAGTCGCGAACGAACGGTCTTTGCCTGTGATGAGCTCTGCCAGAAGACTTGCTGATGCCGTACTACTTGGACACCCATTACATGCGTAAGCTGCTGTCAAGATTTTCTCACCCTCTATTCGGAGCCATAGTTGGACATAGGGACCATCACCGGGACTCCCTCCCGCCCCTATATGGGTCGCAAGAGGATCTGGCCCTACGTTGCGGGGCTGCTCAATATGACGCAGGGCCCGGGGGTGTAGCACAACTAAGTTCTCCGTCAGTTGCTCTCAAGTTTACTTTCATGGCCTCAGGCTCTGTCCAGTCTTCTAAGTACTTTTTTCAGTTTCTTCAAAAAGACGATTCCATCGGGTTCAATGGCCCAGTTTCTGCTGCAGCTCTTTCGTTCCTTCATGATCCGGATTTAGCGCCGCCGCCCTTGCGACCCACGCTCGAGCTTTTGGAATATCACCCTGCTCATCAGACAAGAGCGCCAAGAAGTAAGCTCCGTGCGGAAGATCCTGTTGGTCCAGCCACAGGAGATGCGGGACAGCTTGGTCCTTTCGCCCTTCTTCAAGAAGCGACTGAGCTAGACTGAGTCGCAAGTGACTATCGTGAGGTGCGCTTTCGAGTTCGTGCTGAATTCCTGGGATGGGAGATAGCCCAAACTTTTGCATCACGATGCTGTGTACTGGAATCCAAGAGACATAATCCCTCAAACGAATTGCTTGCGAGAGCAAATATTTTACCGCTTCAAAGTCTCCTTGGCTCAGAGCGGCCTGCGCATACATGACGACGATCTCAGGCATAAATTGATCGCTTAGAGATTGTTCCCAACGACTTTTGGCCGCAGAATAGTCTCCCATGGCCCAATGTTCTGCAGCCAGATTATGGAGCGTCTTGTAGCCTAGAATCCCTTGATCAACACTTGAAAACGTGTTGCTAAGGTTTGCCTTTAGAACTGATTCATACCTTTGAATTGCGCTCATATGGTCTTGCTGGGCAGAATCCAATTGAGCGAGATAGAATTCAATTTCAGGGTCCGCCCCAACTGCTTGGAGCCCTTGCTCCAAGCACGCACGGGCTTCGTCATCTCTGCCGAGGCTTCTCAGAGACTGGCCCCATAGAGCATACGACTTTCGGACATGCGATTCGTTCGGCGCTGCAAGCTCGATTGACTTCCGGAGCGCATCGATGGCGATCTCGAACTCGCCCATGTAATGAGCGGTCATCCCAATGTTGAAGTGAACAAAGGGATGATCAGGTCTCTCGGCTAAGTCGAGCTGCAGAAGCTTCGAATCTCGGGCCCTCTTGCGGGCTTGGCCCGCAGGCGATGTGTCGTAGTTGCTGTGAAGGACAAAGGCATTGAGACGCCCGAGTCTTCCGCCTTCGGTAATACCAGCCTTCGAAGCAGCCAGGCGGAGTGAAGGCAAAATCTGCTCATGGATGTGTCCTTCCCATTGAAGGCCCGGGAAATTCCTGAAGACCTTCACGTGATCGACTTGGACACCATGACCACGCTCTTCGACGAAGCGTACAGGCACGACAAAGGCAATGACATCTTGAGGAGCAGAAAGGACTGCTTCAACGATCTCCCGCCCGCAGTGTTCCGGAAGGGTGTCGTCGGCGTCCAGCCACATGATCCACTTATTCAAGACCCCCTGCATCGATTCAGTTCTTGCTGCAGCAAAGCTATCCTGCCACTCCCAAATTCGAACTGTAGCACCGCACTGGCGGGCGATCTCAACGGTTCGATCTGTGGAGCCGGTGTCTAAAACACACATCTGAGTGAAGAAGGGTTTCGCACTCTCAAGACATTCTTGCAAACTCGACTCTTCGTTCTTCACGATCATACAAAGCGCAATATCCGCCTCGCGTACCGCTTCTGCTGAAACGAGGCCGACTCGGGGTGGACGCCGACTCTCGTCAAAAACGATCCTTCGGCTTGACTGACCCGAGAGGTGCGAAGCAAAGCCACATTCAACATCACGATGCCACTTCTTGTAAAATGCTTGGTCGTTCTTCCAGGCTAGGCTTCTGAGATTGTGCGAAAACTGAACTTCGGCAAAAGTCTGACTTCCCAGATGGTGAATATAGCTCTTCTGGGCGACCAAAATTCGGTACCCTTCTCGGCGAAATCGATAGCAAATTTCCGCGTCTTCGGCACCACCCAGTTGAAAACGCTCATCGAATGCCCCATGCTCTTCCAGAACTGACCGCTTCACGGCGAAGCAAAATCCGATTGCAAAGTCCGTTTCTGTGTCGTCGGTCCAACGTTCTGCGACGACCTCAGCAAAGCCCTCTACCTGTTCAAGCGAGCTGAGACACGGCTCAATCATTTGCTCGGTGCAAGCGAAATTCGTCAGCGGAGCAGCGGCCGCCACATTTGAGTGGGTGTTTAGTGCCCGTATGAGCTCAACCAGCCCAGCGCGAGTGACGATGGCATCGCTGTTCAGAAAGAGAACGACCTCTCCAGAGCTAGCCTCATAGGCCTGGTTACTCCCTTTCGCAAAGCCTCGATTTTCATCGTTCCGAATGAGCGTGATCCATTCGTGTTGCGCGGCAACGGAAGCCGCTTGGTCTTTAGAAGCGTTATCCACGACGATGACCTCGTGGAGAAGATCACGGCACTTTTCGAGAGAATCTACGCAGATTCGGAAAGCGCCTTCCGCTCCATAGAGAGGAATGCAAACCGAAATCGTTGGCCAAGGCTCTGGAAGTTCGGGCCGCGGATCCAGCGCCTTTGGGAAGAAGGCAGAATGCGCGCCTGTCTTCTCGGCAAACTGATAACTTTTGGGATGAGTCGGATGAAGATTCCGAGTCATCTTGTCTCGATCCCAACCCTTCCAAGTTCTTTCCCACCATCCCCTCTGGACTTCGTCCCGGTGGCTCCAGCTTGTGATCTTTCGCCAGATTCGCTCATCACTTCCGACATAACTCAGGTGGTGAATGATCCCGTATGTCGACTCAAGGAGCAGGAGCCGACCTCCACCAAACTCCCGGAGCTTGAGGTATTCGGCTCGGTCCAGGTTGATCAGTACGCAGGGGCAAAACGGTTCGCGAGGACGAATCACGAACTCAGGAGTTTTCCAGTAAGTGTCCCAGTGACAATACACTCGATCAGCCAGATCGGCCTCGGCGATCTGGTTCAAGTGGTCTAACAGTCCAGGCTCGTAAATCTCATCGGAGTCTTGAATGATGGCGTGAGTAAATCCCGCGTCACGGGCGATTTGGATGGAAGCCTTGCGGTGTTCTTCTTCGGTTTTCCACTCGCCGATCTCAACGGTCGCGCCCATTCGCTCGGCAATCTCAACCGACTGTTTCCAGCCTCTGGGTTCACCATTCCAAGAAACTCGGTTCACAACCACAAGATGGTCGAATCGTGAAGTGCTCTTCAGAGACACCTCCAAGAACTCGTTGTCATCATGAATGCAGGTCAGAGTACACAGGCGCACGTTGATCTCCCAAAATCGAACCCTAATACTGTAGCATCATTTAACCCACCTCAATTCTTGACGCCGCAGCAACTGGCTTCCTGAGCACTGACCAGCCATGAGTGTTCGGAGGACGTTGTCTTTCAAGAAGAAATCGAATGAGCAAAAGGGAAACAATTCAGGGGTGATGAGATCACCAAGGTTCTAGAGCATCGCGTGAGAGGCGCGGACCCCCTCTGTTCCCTCCATTCCCGCAGCCGGGATCGACACGGCAATCTGCGCCCCACTCAGGCTATCCATCTTTTGCTTTCAGATATAGCAAGCCAGCAGGCCAGCCAGCTTGCAGAGTCAGTTTGGCCTTGTTGCCTAACGTCTCTTTTCGGCACCCGTTCCGATTTCCTGGCGTTGTCCATGGCCCTCCAAAGCCCCTTTCTCAGCCCGCTTGCAAGGCCCCTCATTTTCGGCCTTTGCCCTGCAAACGAGGGAGGTCCCTGCTCCCCTGAGCCTTGCCGCGTCTTCGCTACGGGCTTCTTTACGAGGCATGACGCCGGGCAATTCCGCCACGGCTTTTAGCCCTCAAAAGGAGACAGTTCATGACCGAACAAACCACCTACCTCGAAGTCCTTAGCGTGACCAAGGTCGACAAGAAAAGCATCTGGAGCAGGATCGGAACCGCTTTCCCGACCAAAGACGGAAGAGGCTACCGGCTGAAAATCACCCTCATCCCTCAGGGGCAAAATTCAGAGATCCTGATGCTGCTACCCAGGTCGGCTTCCATGAAACCTGACCGTGAGGAGCAGTAGCCCCTGGCTTCCCTTCTCAAGGGTTCATTCATCTTTTTCCTCTAACCTGGACGGGTCGTCAAGGCCCGAGAAAGGAGGCCAGCAATGGCCCACAAAGACCAAAGCGACCGCGTGGACGTCTACACGCGCGTCACCAACAAGATCCTGGAGGCCATTGAAGCCGGTTCCAGCGAAGGCCGCTGGGAAATGCCCTGGTACGTGCCCGAAGGCATGGGTTACCCTGTCAATGCCGTCACCGGCGATGGATACAGGGGCGTGAATATCCTCACCCTGTGGGTTGAAAGCCAGCTCCGAGGCTACACCGATCCGCATTGGGCGACCTACCTTCAATGGCAGTCTGTCGGCAAGCAAGTTCGCAAGGGCGAGAAGGCCGCGATTGGCGTTGTATGGAAGCCTTGGGAACCCAAAGATGGCCAGGAACAGCCTGCTGAGGGCGACGCGGACGAGAGCCGCGTTCGCATGTTTGGTCGCGCGTTCCCGCTCTTCAACGCCTCCCAGATCGACGGCTATGAACCTCCCGTCGCGCCAGACATTCCGGAGATGCCGCGCATTGAGCCCGCTGAAACCTTCTTTGCATCTCTTGGGGCCGACATCAGACATGGCGGCGCTAAAGCCTTTTACCGGCCTTCTGGTGATTACATCCAAATGCCGCCCTTCACTGCCTTCCGCGACCCCGTCGCCTACTATGCGACCCTTGCCCATGAGGCCACCCACTGGACCGGAGCCGAATGCCGCCTTGCCCGCGATCTCAAAGGACGCTTTGGCGATGAAAGCTACGCCGCCGAAGAGCTCGTCGCCGAGCTAGGCGCAGCCTTTCTCTCAGCAAGCCTTGGCCTCACGCCGGAGCCACGTCCCGACCATGCAATCTACGTGCAGTCCTGGCTCAAAGTCTTGAAGAATGACTCCCGCGCGATCTTCACCGCGTCTAGCCTAGCCCAGAAAGCCGCCGATTCAAGGCCCTGCCCCTGAACCCAGTCCGCAGGAGCGACTTCCTCCGCCTCCTACGGGGCCATCGGCTCAACCACAGTTCTCACTTCCCTTCTAAAGCGAGCCGCCCTTCGTCGCGCCGCTAAAAGGTCATTGGGATGAGCAGCAGACGCCCCTTCGCCCCATTCGTCGAGGCTTTTCCTTCGAGCGACTCGTCTGTAGTATCATTCAGGCAGGCAGGACGCCCAGCAGGACTACTGGCCTGCCAGCTTGCAAGCTGGCAGGCAGGATTAAGGATGATCTTTTCAATCGTGAACCAAAAAGGGGGTGTCGGAAAAACCACCCTGAGCATCCACCTTGCCGACGGCCTTTTCAAAAGGGGACGCAAAGTCGCGCTTATCGACGCTGACGCCCAGAACTCAAGCCTGCTCTGGTCAGCCGCCCGGACTGGTGAAAACCTCTTCCCGGTCATGAACATGGCGAAGGACACCCTTTACAAGGAAATCCAATCACTTTCTGGGGCCTTCGACGACATCGTGATCGACGGCCCGCCCCGTGTGGCCAGCATCCTAAAGGCCGCCATCGCCGCCGCTGACGTTGTGATCGTCCCGGTGAAGCCTTCTTCTGTTGACGTCTGGGCCGCGACCGATGTGGTGCAACTCATCCAGGAAGTTCAGAACATCAAGGAGGGCCTTCGCGCCACGTTTGTCATCAACGAGCGCAGGCCCAACACGCGTCTTGCCCGTGACGTCGAGGAGGCTCTGAAGCAGCTCGGCCTGGAGGTCACGGCGACCAGCATTCATAGCCGCAGTGCCTACGCCGTCTCGATAGGGGCGGGGCAAACCGTTTTCGACATTGAGCCGAACGGCAAAGCCGCCGCCGAAATGTCCCGACTGATCGACGAACTCACCCACGCGCCCAAGAGGAAAGCATGAGCAAAACACAAACCACCATCAAACCAAAGCCGGACGTCTCCCAGGCTCTCGAAAGCTTTATCGGAGCCGAAAACCAAAATCAGCCTAGCGCCCCTGCCATATCCGTTATCAAGACAGTCAGCCAGCCAGCCAGCTTGCAGGTTGTCCCCATGACGATGCTCAGCATCCGCATTCCGGCCAGTCTTCACCAGGATATGCGCGTCCATTCCGTCACTGTTGGACGCAATATCCAAGACATCGTCACAGAACTACTTAAGAACTATCTCGCCGAGCAAAACCAGCAAGGCTAAGCCTCACGCCATGAAATCTATCCGTGAAATCGGCTTCGAGACCGAGCCGACCGAAGAGCCCAAACAAAAATCCTCGGGGCGAGTACCGATCACCGACCGGGCACAACGTCACGCCGAGACGTTTGGGCCGATCGCGGAAAAGGAAATCCAGCCTAAGGGCTATATGGCCCGCGAGCTCGTCCAGTGCGGCTTGCCGCTCAGCAAACCGACCGAAACCAAGATCGTCAGGAAAAACGGCAACCTTTCCGTAATCTTTCGCAGTGGTATGAACCGAAAAGGAGAGGAGATCGGTCTGCCTTACGGCTCAATCGCTCGGTTCCTTCTGGTCTACATCACGACTCGTGCCATCGCCAATAAGCACGCAGAAAACCCGCGCCGCATCAAAATCACGAGCCACCTCTACGACTTCCTCAGGGAGCTCGATGTGCCCATCGTCACCGGAAAGCGGGGAAGTGTTCGGGCCCTCAGAGAGCAGATCAACCGGCTCTTGCGGTGTGAGATTGCTTTCGTCCGCGAGGTCGAAGACGGCTCAGGAGCGAGAGATAGTTTCGCCCTCATGCCGGTCACCGGCGAATACGACATCTGGTGGAACTATAAGGTTCCCGAACAAGATAGCTTTTTTGAAAGCTACATCGAGCTCAGTGAGACCTTCTACGAAGCGATCATCGCTTCACCTGTTCCGATCCTTCTTGATCATCTGAAGCAGCTCCGCCGCTCACCCCTTGCCATCGACTTCTACATCTGGGTCAGTTACCGCCTCTTCACCCTGAACGCCCAAAAGAAGGACGTTTTGCGTCTCCCCGTGCCCGTTCTCAAAGCGCAGCTTGGTTCATCGTTCGAGCGTAGCCGCGACTTCGTTAAGCACATGAACGAAGCTATCGAAAAGGTTCGGGGGGTCTTCCCGCACCTCCAATGCGAACTCACTCGGAACGGCTTCACCCTCTTCAAAGGGCCGACGCCCCTGGCTGATCTCGACAAGTTCGCCCAGATCCACGGAGTGGAAGGGCGGGCCACCAAGAGCCTTCGTCAACTCGAAGCCAAGCGGCTTGATATGAATACCCTTGAAGCGGGGCGGGCCCTTGCGCCAGGCTGGGACATTCGTTACCTCGAAAGCGCGTATTGGGAGTGGGTGCAAGCAACCCAGCAGACGCCCAAGTACGTCAAGGCGCACTTCATCAAGTTCTGCAAGACCCACGCGCAGCGCAACCCGCTCTGAGCTTTTTGCGACCGAATTTCGAAAACCCACGAAAAATCTAGTCGGTCGATTTTCAAAATGGTCCAACTTGCTGATTTTGAATCTGAACGTTATCCCCAGGGGGGATGAAGTGGTCGCGCTTTGGGGGGATGAAGTGGTCGCGCTAGGGGTGGTCTGCCTCCCGAAAATGAAGACGCCGTAAGATGAGTCTCCCCCGTCCGAAA
>ERZ761609.2426-NODE-2426-length-13803-cov-6.642784_pt1 | contig 13803 bp, 10 predicted proteins | sample MGYA00511163_ERZ761609 | MGnify/ENA primary metagenome ERZ761609 (study PRJEB28899, sample SAMN02445070) | bioreactor sludge metagenome | biome: EBPR sludge | place: Australia: Brisbane, Thorneside Wastewater Treatment Plant | collected 2011-12-16 ... | reverse complement strand
AACCGCCTGACGACCGCATCCTGCGAGACGTAGCACCACCGCCCCCGCCTGCCCCGACATCTCTCAGAACCACCGCTCCCGCGCCCACCGTCGCGTCCACACCGATCGTCACGCCCTGCACAATCACGGCACCGATCGCGATGTGCCCGTTGCGCCCGACCGTGACCCCGCCCCCGAGTGTCACTCCCGGTGCGATGCTCGCATGATCTCCGATGACCGAATGATGGTCGATGCGCGCGCCCGTGTTGACGATCACGTTCCGGCCGATCTCCGCGAACGGATTGATGATCGCCCCCGCCGCGACGAAACTTCCGCCCCCGATCCGCACGCTGTCTGCGATCACTGCCGACGGATGGATGACGGGATACGCCTCGAGCCCCGCGTCGATCGCGCGCTGATAGGACCGCCGCCGTTCCTCGCTGCGATCCGCCGTCAGGCTGCCGAACCCGACGATGAAACCCGCGATCCCGCGGCGCGCCGCACTGTCGGCGAAGAAGGTATCTTCGGTCGCGATGATCTCGATGCCGTGCTGGCCCTGCGATCCGACGAGCGCCACGCCACTTCCCGCGACGACATAACCCGCAACGTCCATCCCGGCCGCAAGCGCCGCATCGACGACGACACTCGCGTGTCCACCCGCGCCGAGGCAGACGAACGCGCCTGTCGGCCGCGATCTCACGGATTTCGGAACCGACATCGTCCTCGCCGCCTCCGCGCCGGAATTACATTCTAAGGAACCGCTCGATGATCTTGAGACCGGCGGCGCCGCTCTTTTCGGGATGGAACTGCACCCCGGTGATGTTGTCACGCTGAACAGCCGCCGAAATCAACCGACCATTGTAGTGGCAATCGGCGAGCCGGTGTGCCGCCGTCTCCGGCGCCGCCGTGAAAGAGTGCACGAAGTAGACCGAGGTGCCGGCCTCGACATCTTCGAGGATCGTCCCCTTCCAGCGCTCGTGGCCCTTGCCCGCCGGGTATTCGAGCGGCGTCCAGCCGATGTGCGGCGTCTTGTGCGGCTGACCGTCCGCCGTCGTCTTCGGGATCGCCGAAACCGTCCCGGGAATGAACCCGATCCCCGCGTGACGCCCGAACTCCTCGCCGATCGAATGCAGCACCTGCATCCCGACGCAGATCCCGAACAGCGGCCGCCCTGTCGCCGCGAACCCCTTGACCGCATCGACGAACCCGAGTGCTTCGAGCTGCGACATGCAATCCCCGAACGCACCGACGCCCGGCAGGATGACCCGCTCGGCTTTCGCCAGGTCCGACGCCCGCGTCGTCAATACCACCTCGCCGCCGGATTGTTCGACTCCACGGCACACGCTCGCGATGTTCCCGCGACCGTAGTCGACAACATGCGTCTTCATCTGCACCGTCCCCTCACGCGGCCTTCGCGCCGACCGTGGTATCCCGCACCGCGAGACCCGCGGCACGCGCTCCCGCCCGGATGTCCTCGAGCGTCGCGCGATTGTAGTGAAGCATGTCGGCGATCGCGATCGCATCGGGCTTCGCCCCCGTTGCGACCTCCGTCATGTGCGCGATCGAACCCATGCCGCCGCTGGCGATCACAGGAACCGGAACCGCCTCGACGATCTTCCGTGTGAGTTCGACATCGAACCCCTTGCGCGTGCCTTCCTGATCGACAGACGTGACGAGGATTTCCCCCGCCCCGAGTGATGCGCCACGCTTCGCCCATTCGATCGCATCGAGCCCGGTGTGCTCGCGCCCGTTGTCGGTGAAGGCTTCCCAGCCGCCGCTCTTCGTGCGCTTGGCTTCGATCGAAAGGACCACGCACTGCGCGCCGAACCGCTCCGCCATCTCGCTGATCAGCTCCGGCCGCCGCACCGCCGCCGTGTTGACCGCGACCTTGTCGGCCCCGACCCGCAGCAGCTTCTTCGCGTCGTCGATCGACCGGACTCCGCCGCCGACCGTCATCGGCACGAACACCTCGCGCGTCGCCTTGTCGACGATGTCGAGCAGGCTGTTGCGTTCATAGAGGCTCGCCACGATGTCGATGTAGATGAGCTCGTCCGCACCCGCCCGATAGTACTTCCGCGCGAACTCGTTCGGATCGCCAATGACACGCAATCCTTCGAGGTGGATGCCCTTGATGAGATTCGGCGCCTTGACGTCGAGCCGCGCGATCAGGCGAAGGTTGCTCATGCCGGCCTCTTACGCCTTCTCTTCGTAGACGGTGTGACGGAGTTTCCATTCCCCGTCTTCGAGCTTCCAAAGATGCGGCGAGCGGAACCGGTTCGCGAGCTTCATGAAGTAGTCGCGATCCATGATCGGCTGCTCGAACATCTTCGACGCCACCGGGAATTCCTTCTCCGGGATCGACAGGTAGCGGAAGATCTCGTCCGCGAACCGCTCGGGGAATTCGTGATCGAACCGCCTAACGAGCGCCACCCCTTCCTCGCGCGTGATGTCGCGCGAGCGGATTTCCTGGCTCGCGTCGTAGGTCGCACGCCCGATGCCGAACTTCACGCGCGTGGTGAAATAGTGGAAGTCGTCGATGCGATCGTCGATCGAGTTGTATTTCGAGTACGTGCCCGGCGTACGCTCCGGCGCCGCCTGGAAACCGCCGTGTTCGACCGAGTAGTAATAGCACGATTGCGGGTGCCATTTCAGATAGTAGCCGAGGTAGTGCACCTGCACGTTCTTCTCGGCGAGCTTCTTCGGGTCCGCCGGCAGGTACGGCTCGAGATCGACCGCTTCGAGCCCGTAGTTCGCCTTCAGGGACGAAACCGACTCTCCTCCGAGATAGACTTCACTGTCGTCACGGGCGAAGTATTCCCAGCTCCGCTTCGCCGTCTCCGTATCCTGGATCGGATTGCCGTATTCAGCTTCGTTCTCGCCATAGACGACGAACGGGATGTTGTGGAGGATCGCGAGCTTCGGCGCGAGCTGCTTCTGTCCGAGAATGAACGGCTGGAACGGATGGAAGAGATTCTCCACCGCGAGCCGCGTCACGAGACGGTGCACCCGCCCGTTCGGCGTCATGAGGAAGTTGTCGAATCCGGCGTGGATCCAGGCCTGGTGATTCTTCCAGCCCCATTCCGTGTAGATGTGCGGCGCCCAGGTGCAGGTGAGCGGATGCATCCCGTACTTGTACTTGAGCACATGCGCCGCATAGAAGCTGTCCTTGCCGCCCGAACCCGGCACCAGCACGTCGTAATGTCCGTCATTGCGCCGGAACTTGTCGCACAGCGCAGCCAGTTCCTTCTCGCGCTTGTCCCAGTCGATCGTGTTGTGCTTCTGCTCTGCCACCTTGCAGGCGTCGCAAACACCGTTCTCGTCGAAGTTGATCGTCGCCTTCTTCGATTCTTTCGTGTGTTTGAATTCCACCGACGAATTCGGCCGCTGGTTCGAGATCACGCAGCAGGTGCAGTATTTGACCTCCTGCGGCAGACCATAAAGCGTCCGCGGGTTGTTCTGCCCCGGCGCGAACTCGCGCACGTCGATGTCGGTGATCTTCGGATTCTTGTGCATTCGTCTGGGACCTGGCGTGATGTTGTGCGACTGGGAACAACGCGCGCCTCGAGAGCGCCCGAGGTGCAATAACTGAAAGTAACTTGGCCACGATCGCTCGTGCGGCGAGCAGATCCGGCCCCTGGCGGATACGCTACCGGACACCTAAATCCCGCGCCTGTTGCGTATCGAAACGATACGACGCCTATTGCATCTTCCACTCGTCAGCACAACCCGACACACCCGCGCTTTCACACGTGTTTTTGCCCTGTTGGCGCGAAAAGCACGCTAATCGGGAAAATGGTGGGAGGACGCGCATTTCTGAACGCCTCAAACCATTTCAGATCTCCACGCTCCACGCGTCGATCGCAGGTCGTGTGCGGACATAAGCGTGACGCCCTGGATTAACCCAAACCGCAACGTCCGGTAGCAAGCCGACATCGAAACCATTACAAGCATGGTGGGTGGCGACCCGTTTTGGAGGTTCTCCGATGTCCGCCACCCCGAACCTGTCGTTGCCGTATCTCGCCGCAGGCCAGTCCCAGAAGCACGTCACCCACAACGAGGCCCTGCGCGCCCTCGACGCTCTGGCCCAGATCGCCGTCCTCGACCGAAACCTGACGGCCCCGCCGCCATCGCCCGTCGACGGTGCCCGCTACATCGTCGCCTCTCCCGCGACCGGATCGTTTGCTGGCCACGCCGGCAGCATCGCAGCCTGGCAGGACGGTGCGTGGATGTTCTACCCTCCCCGCGCCGGATGGCTGGTCTGGGTCGAGGACGAACAACTCCTCGTCGTCCACGACGGCACGACGTGGCAGCCGTTCCAGGACTCCGCGAACGTCAATCCGGTGGCCATGGTCGGCATCGCCACCACCGCCGATACCACCAACCGCCTCGCCGTCGCCTCGCCTGCGGCCTTGTTCGCCAATCCGGCCGGATCCCACCAGCTGAAAGTTTCCAAGGCCGCCCCCGCCGACACCGCGAGCCTCGTCTTCCAGACCAGCTACGCCGCACGCGCCGAAATCGGCACAATCGGCGACGACGCCTTCCGCATCAAGGTGACCAGCGACGGAACGACCTGGCGCGACGCCCTCTTCGTCGATCCATCGAGCGGCGCCGTTACCTTCCCTTCGACGCTCCTGGCGAACGGCGAAAACCTGCTGATCAACGGCGCCCATCTCATCAACCAGCGGAATTTCTCAGGAGGCGCACTCGCGGCCGGCGCCTATGGGCACGACCGCTGGAAAGCCGGCGCGTCGGGCGCGAACTACACGCTTGCAGCCGGTCTCCTGACGCTCGCCAGCGGAGAGCTCCTCCAGATCGTCGAGCCCGCTTTCTGGGGTGCCGCGAACTTTGCGCAGCAGGTCATGACCGTATCTGTCGAGGCCCCCACCGCCGACCTCACCATCACGCTCGGCGGCCTCGAAGCGACCATCACTGCCGGCACCGGCTGGCGCAGCGCCACCATGACAGTGCCCTCCACCGTCACCGGAAACCTGACTTTCGCCATCCGCCGCCTCGGCTCCGGCTCCGTCGCGTTCCGCCGCATCAAACTCGAGCGCGGCGCCACTCCGACCGCCTGGCGAGACCGCGCCAACGAACGCGATCTGGCGGAACGCTTCTATCGCCTGTCGCAATGCGTCGTCGGCAATAACTCGCTGACCGGCACCACCTACGCCTACCTCACATACCCCACCATGCGCGGCATCCCGGCTGTGATCCGCACCGGCAATTTCATTTCAAGCTCGGAAGCCAACACACAGGTATCAACCGTAACCACCTCGACCACGGCGCTCTTCATCGCCGGCGGCGTCTGCGGCGGCCGCTTCACACTCGATGCCGAGATCTGACGCCAATGCCTGCGTGCGGCCTCAAACCGGCTTTTGCCCAGCGAAGTACGTCTCGAATTCCGCGCGTGCCCGCTCGAGATCATCGAGACGCCCGATGTCGAGCCAGTATTCGACGATCGGGAAAACGCTGGGTTTGCGGCCCTCGGCAAGCAGATCCTCGAAGATGTTCGTCATGTTGTACATCTTCCCGTCCGGAACCCGGTCCAGCACGTCGGGATCGAGCACGTAGATGCCGGCGTTGATGAAGAACTTGAACTCGGGCTTCTCTTCGAGCGCCTTGAGGCTGTGCCCATCGATCTGCGTCACGCCGTACGGCACCTGCATGCTGTACTCGCGCACGCACATCGTCGCCGGCTGCTTGTGCTGGCGATGGAACTCGATGAGCGATGTGAAATCGACTGACGTCAGGAGATCCGCATTGAGCACGAGAAACGGTGCGTCCGGCCGTTGCGGTAGCAGCGTCAGCGCCCCTGCCGTTCCCCGCCGCTCCTTCTCTTCTGTGTATTCGATCTCGACACCCCACTTGCTGCCATCCCCGAAGTGATCGCGGATCATGTCGGCCATGTGGTTCACGCACATCGTGATCTGCTTGATGCCGTGTGTCGCCAGCTGCCGCACGATCGTCTCGAGAATGGGATTCTCCCCGACCCGGATGAGCGGCTTGGGAATGGTGTTTGTGAGCGGTGCGAGCCGCGATCCGAGCCCACCCGCCATCACGATGGCTCGCGTATTCCCGGCGCGCTCGCCGGAATGGCTGTGCAGCGTCTGCACGCCGACGAGACGCCCCGTCTCGTCGATGACCGGCACCTGATAGATGCCGAATTGCTGCATCAGAGCGACCGCCTTGCTGCGGTGATCGGAGATGGACACCACGGTGGGATGCCGGTTGACAATATCGTCGATGGCCGCATCGAGTTGCACGCCGCGGATCAGCGCGCGTCGCACGTCACCATCCGTGACGACCCCGCGCAGGCGGCGGTCTTCGTCACAGATGAAGGCGATCTGCACACCGCCTCGGTCGATCGCCGCGATGATGTCACGAATGTTCGCCGACGCCGGTGCGATAGCCAATTCCCACTTCATGCTACCCTCGAATATCACACGCGCACTGAAAACAGGTCTTTCGCCACTTATGCCAACGTGGCGATGAGTCAACGAAAAGTCCCGGAAGTTGTCGTGTTATCAACACCATCGTCCGGTCTTTTTGATACCACGACGCATCATCACGCCGTCTACAAATACCGCGTGAGCCGATAGCTCACCTGGCGCAACATCTTCCAGCCCAGCCAGAGCAGCATGAGAGATATTGCCCAGACCTGCAGCAACCCCCACCAGCGGTCCGGCATCCGCCCTTCGAGTAGGGCCTGATGCAAAGACGGAATGATCTGCGCGAACGGATTGAGATCATAAACGGGGCGTGCCCAGTCGGGGATGCGCACGGCGCTATAAAGCCCCGGCGACATGTACCACCAGAACCACACCACGTGCCCGATGATCTTGCCGAGATCCTTGATCGTGGTCCCCGCCATCGACAACCAGACGACGAGGGCCAGCGTGAACGTGAACTGCACGATCGCGATGGGCACGATCGCGAGCCAGCTCCAGCCCACACTCACCCCGGACACGACGAGAAAGACCGCAAGCACCGCGAACCGCAACACCAGCAGTATCAGTTCCTGCAGCACCAGTTCGGTATAGGCGAGCCCGAGCCCGAGGTTGTGCTGCACATAGAGCGAACCACGCTGGAGGTAGAAATAGGGCGCCGAACTCACCAGCACCGCGTGCGACCGCCAGAACGTGATCGCCGTGAAGAAAAACCCGAACGTCGTATCCGCTCCCTTGAGACCGAACACGAACTTGATGAGGAAATAGTACGAACCCGCCTGCAGAGCCGGCTCGATCACGAGCCACAGCCGTCCGAGCCACGTGCCGAACGCCTCACGCTTGAAGTTGAAGCGGACGATCTGGTACGCCTTCTCGATGATTTCGAGCGCGATACGGATACGCTGGCCGATACCCAGCGCCGGCCGCTCTATCCCTGCCGGCGTGATCCGCATCTGCGGCCGTGTCTCGGTCTTCGTCGCTGTCATCAGATGTCGCTCTGGTACATTTCGACCGCGATCCTGGGATCGCCGAAATAGGCCTGCCGGCCATCCTTGATGTAAAGGCACTTCGTACAGCGCGTCATGACGAAGTCCGTCCCGTGCTGGACCACGAACACGACCTTGGCATTGCGGATGAACGTATCGAGCCGGCGCGCTGCCTTCTCCTGAAAACCTATATCGCCCGCCCCCAGCAACTCGTCGAGCATCAGAAGCTCCGGCGAAATGCTCGTCGCCAGCGAAAAGATGAGCCGCGCCCGCATGCCGTCGGAATAATACTGGTAGGGCCGGTCGATGTGTTCGCCGATCTCGGAGAATTCGATCACGTCGTCCACGATCTCATCGACTTCGCGCGGCGTGAGCCCCATGTAGAGCCCGGCGAGCAGGATGTTCTCCCGCCCGGTCAGTTCCTGCTGCATGCCCGCTCCCGGCCTGAGCAGCACCGGTTTGCCGCGGATAACGATGGAACCACGACTGATCGGAATCGATCCGATGATCGAACGCAGCAGCGTCGATTTCCCCGCCCCGTTCTTGCCGATGATGCCGATGATATCGCCACTGTAGGCAGAGAACGACACGCCTTTCAGGATGCTGAGCATAGCCTTCTGCTTGCCGCGGAGCAGACCGATCAGGCTCTTCGCCGACGCATCCGTCGGCATCTCGACGGCGACGTCCTCGATCCGAACGATTGGCTCCGGCGCCTCCCCGGCCGCCTCCGCCCCACCACCGTCGAGCCGCGCCCCCAATTGCCCAAGGATGTGTTCTGGATACGCCGTCGCCTGCGCGACGGCCCGTGTCATGGCCCCCGCCACGAGCGCGCGACCGGGTGTCGGCAGCAATCGATACGCTTCGAGATCGAGCGCCAGATCAGGACCTGCCGCCCGAAGGCTGTCCGCGAAGATATGACCCGCCGCCTCGAGATGTCCGTCGAGCATGCTCCGTGCGACAGGGCCGAGCCGGAACCAGTGCACATCGACCGCGACCTCCCCGCCTGCAACCCCGATGAGATCGAGATTGATGCCGGTCGCCACATCGCTCCGCCGTCGCGGCGCGTACCAGACAGCCACTCCGTCGACATCGACGCGCAGCGTCTCCCCCGATACGGCGACGGACAAAAGACGCGCCCCCGCACTCCAGTCGAGTTCCCGCTCCACCATGCCGCCGACGAGCAGCCGGTTCGCACGAAACGTAAGAACGATCTCTTCGGGATCGGGCCCGTGCAGAAGCCGCAGCGCCAGCACCGGCGTGACGCCGTGAATGTTCTCGATCGAGATCAGCGCATGAAATTCGAACGATGCTCCATCCGCCAGATCCGGAATGATGAAGCGCGATCGCTCACCCTTGCTCGCGGCCATCCGCAGCGACGTCCCCGTCGCCATGCCTAGCCGATCTGCCGCTGCAAATCGCGTTTTCTCGACAGCCTCGGCAAAGTCACCACGCCCCGCTCCGAATTCCACCCACGCCCGCTCGCCGAGCCGCCCGCTCTCCGACAGGATGGCACGCGCCTCGACCGCAGCACCCGCCACATCGCGGGAACTGCCCCGCGCCTTCGCCAGGGCCGTCGCCAGTGCGGACGGCCATTGTCCGCCAAGGCCTGCGGCCAGTCGCGCACAGTCGCCCCGTGCGAGAGCCTCGCGCACCTCGCCCGCCTTCACTGCGACCGCATCGGGACTATGGCTCAGATCGTTCATGGCTCCCGCCGGCACGTCATCGGCGTGTCGTTGCACGTTGGATGGTCTTGTCGAACCCGGCGTCGCGGCCGGGCGCTGGAACGCTGCCACACGTCACGTCAGACGGCATCGAGAAACACAGAAAGCGTCATGCGCTCGAAAACGGCCAGCGTGCTGTCCGGCGTGACGTTGACTACCGACTGGTGCCGCGTCCGGGCAAGCCCCGCAAGCCCCTCGTACGCACGAAACTCCGCGACCGTCCTTTCAATGTCACACGCCTGTACGTCATGCGTCGCCCGGCGCCAGTCCGTTGCGGCACCAAGGTCCACACCCATGAGACCGGTTCGCCCTGCCCCGAGCGCGAGTGCTGCGAGAAGCCCCGCAGCACCTCCACCCGCCCTGGTCACGGCGCCGACATCCGAAGCCGGCAGGGTCGCATGCGCGAGCGCCGAAAGAGAGAAGACATCGCCCGCACCGAGCCCGCCCCCTGCAGCTCCCAGCACGTCGTCCGTCGCGACGATCACGCCCCCCTTCGCGGCGCACGCCGAAACCACCGCCGCAAGGGCGCGCCCGACACCATCGGCCAGGATATCGCGGGTCAGAAGCGCGAACCCCGGCCGCACCCCGCGTCCCACACAATGGAGCACGGCCTGGTCGACCGCGATGACGTCGCAGCTGTCGATCCCGTCGAAGGCCATATCGTCGAGAAGAGACGTATTGTCCGCGACGATGCACCGCCGACCCGCGAGCCGACCCGCAAGTTCATCGACGCCTCGCGTCGCGACACGCGGCCCAGATGCCTTAGGCAGCGCGCGCGAACAGCGCTCCCCGAGACCATCCGGACGTGGCGCACCACCGCGCCCGTCCCGCACGATCTTTCGCGCCTCCTCGAGATCCCCCGCCATATCGATATCGACGGCCCGCTCCGCCGGCATCACGTACCCGACTGTGCCATCCGGGACGAACGAACGCGTCCTCCGGAACACCTCGATATCTGTGACATAAACCGCGCCGTTCAGCGCGAACGCCGGTTGCGCATCCTGCCGCCGCGTCGGCCGATGCGTGGCCGCCACCACCGGCTGCAGCCGGCCGCCATCGCCGAGATGAAACATCCAGTAGGGCGAGGCATCGACTTCCGTGACGCTGACCACCGCTGGTGCCCCGTCGCGGCGGCACAGGTCGAGACACCCCGACACGTCCCCGGCCGTCCGCAACGGCGATGTCGGCTGCAACAGCACGAGATGCCCCCGCCCGATCCCGAGCGTCGCCAGCACATGCTCGACCACGTCGGCCGTCGTGGCTTCGTCCGTCGCAAGTTCGGCCGGACGAAGAAACGGAACCTCCGCACCGCATGCCTTCGCTTCGGCCGCGATAGCCGCATCGTCCGTCGTCACGATGATCCGGTCGATAGCCGGAGCGCCACGTGCGGCCAGAACCGCGCGCCCGATCAGTGACGCCCCGCCGACGCGCATCAGGTTCTTGCCCGGCAGCCCCTTCGAGCCACCGCGCGCCGGTATGATCGCAACCACTGGCCGTTCATCGCTCATGCCGGCGATCCCGAAAAACGCCTAACCCCGGACCGTGCATGGATCACGCCTTCACCTTGTCGATGACGATCCGCCTCAGACACACGCTGCGCGGTCGCACATCCTGCCCGGTCCCGATTGCATTGGGCGCCACCGCCTGCTCCTCGATGAGAGCCAGCGTCGCCGGTGTCCGCGACTGCAGCAGCAACGTCTGCGCGACGAACGATACCTTGCCTTCGCTCGCCGCGTTCGAATACTTCAATGTCGTCATCAGCGAGCCGTTGAGCACGACGTTGACGCTCTGGTTCGGCCGCGCCCCCGAGACGTGCCCGTCGGCCTCGATCGTGATCTTGACCGGATCCGATGACTGTATGCCGAGCATATCGAGCCGTACCTCACCGCGCCCCTCCGACCAGACACACCCCTGCTCCGGCTTCCCCCACACCCCGACGAGTGTGGTCCCGGGAGGAGCCCCGCGCGAAAACGAAAGCGTTGCGACATTTCCCGCCCCCGGCTTCGTCGCGCCGCTCCGACCTCCGTCGAACACGAAAAGGCCGCCGGCGAAACCCACCACCAGCCCGATGGCCAGCAGGACGAACATCATCGGTCTGTTGCCCATGGATGCCTCGATAACGCCCATGCTCCATTCCAGGTCAGGTTCGCATTAAGTCCGAGATTCCGGCGACGATACGGCGCCTGCTTCCACCCTCCGGGAACCCCCAGTAGTTTGCCTGTCGTGCCGACTCTTCTTCCACCGGCCACACCCGGCCGGGCTCCGCGATCATCCCGTGCAGGATGCGGTCGAGTGCACCGAACGTCGTCGCCTCTGCGCATCCCATCTTCGCGAACTCGGGATAGCCGTAGACGTAGCAGTCGAAATTGACGCTCGGGATGCGCGACTGCACCGCCCAGATGAGCGTGCTCGACACGGTGGCGATGAAAAAATCCGCGCAGTGCAGGAAATCGATCAGCGGCCAATTGACGATCTTGAGTTCCGCCGCCTCGAATGCCGCTTCGTCCACCACGCCGTAGAGCGTCGGGTGCAGGCTGACCCAGACATCGAACTTCTTCGACGCGACGAGCAGCGACAGCGAGTCGATAAGCCCCTTCGTGAGCGCCTCGTAATCCTTGATCCCCGGCGCCGGTCGTCCCGGATACTGGTTCGCCGGCCAGGCCACGATCACGATCTGCCGGTCCGGCCGGCTCACTACCTCGACGTCGAGCAGTTCCGCGAAATCCCCGCCCACCTTGTTGGCGAGTTTGCCGCGCACCTCGTTCGCCTTGCCGACAATGTCGCGCCCGAGCCCGTCGAGCAGATCCAGCGCTTCTGCCGGCGCCATCCGCCCGATCGCCCGTCGGGGCACCTCCGAAACCGCCACCCCCGCCTTGCTCAACTGCCGCTGCAGCCGCTCGAGATGGCGGAGCTTGTCGACCACCTGCCGCCGGAGCTCCCGATCCGAGCCACGTCCGGCGAGGTTTTCAGCCACGATGTCGTTCCATACGCTGCCCGTAAGCCGCATGAGATGCTCGGGCTTTTCAAGTGCGCTGTAGTAGTCGTGCGCCTGCCGGCTCTGGCTCAGGAGATATGTCGGACCCGACTGTGGCCGCCAAGGGGTCGCCGGACCGAGACCGTGCAGCACCACCGCCAGCATTTCGCTCATCGGCAGTCGCAGCAGGTTCCGTCCGCGATACTTGAAGACCCAGGCCGGAAAAAGCCTGCGAAACACGGACCCCACGATGCCGGGAGGTACCACATGATGTTCATAATAATAGAAGGATTCCGCAAGCTCCCGCGCCGTGTACATGCCGAATGGCACGATGACCGATTTGATACCCCGCCGTTCCGCATACTTCGTCACCGCAGTGTTGTAGCTTCCCGGATAATCCTGTCCCATGATCACGATGTCGGGATTATGGAACGCCACCAGCTGCCGCGCATGCCGCTTCCAGCGCCGCAACCGCAGCCATTCCCTCGGCAGTCGCGTCACCTCCAGCGCATACCGGCCGAAGTCCGGAAGTTCCTTATAAAGCTCCTGCCGCGACAGGCCCTTGCGGCGTGCCAATCGGTAAAGCAGAAACAGCGGAAAGCCGACAATCAGCAAGAGCAGGATTGGCACTGCACCGAGGAGAAGGAGAAAATAAAGCGGCGCCAGAAAGAGTGCGCCCTTGATGCGCTGCAGCCAGTCACCGCCGGCGTGCCCGTTGTTCGGAAGGTTGCCGTGGTCGGTCAACCCGTCACCTTTCTCGGACCACCTGAGGCTCGCAAGCTCGAGCCCGCTCAGGGAAATCGCGTCGAACCCCGCACCCTTGGCAACCGTCCTGTGCTCCTCGAGCCGGCCGTAGTCGTCACGCGCGAAAACGAAGAGACCGCCGAGATCGATATCCTTCTTGAGCAGGCGCGCCACCTGCATGAGCTCGGAGAACTCTCCGTACTCGTTGACGAGATACAGCGCTCTCTTTTTGGTCCGGTCGATCGCCATGTTTGACTTGCAATCCAGTCAGTAGGAATTCCAAACGCCGCAACACGGCAACTCACCAGTAAACTTCCTCCGCAGCATCCATCGCACACGATGCGCGCTACGGGAGCACCCTCAATCCAGCGTTTCCTCGATGAGATCGTCCACGGCATACGCCCGGCTCGCCCGCCGTCCGATGAGCTCCCAGTACCGTATCGGAGCGAGCCCTATCCCCGGCCGCTTGATCCCCAGAACTTCGGCCGTGAACACCTCGCCCGCCGCGATGCCCCGTGCCGCCACGACGCTCTTCCGTGCCGCCCCGGCGTTGCCCAGTTCGAGCGCCGTCGGTTCCTTTCGGCCATGCCCGAGCGCCGCCGACGTGTCCCGTATCCCCCGCACCATCGCCGCGAACTGCACCGGATCGAGCGAGGCACGATGATCCGGCCCCTCCATCGCCCGGTCGAGCGTGATGTGCTTTTCGATCATCACCGCGCCGCGTGCCACCGCTGCGATCGGAATGGCGATGCCGTCGCTGTGGTCGGAGAACCCGATCGGCACCTGGAACCGGCGTGAAAGATCGTCCATCGCCTTGAGATTGATGTCGGATGGCGGAGTCGGATATGCGGTCGTGCAATGCAGGACCACCGTCTTCCGCGCCACCGTCGCACGACACGCCGCACCGACGCCCGCCACCGACGACGCCGACTTGTTGCACGCTGCCGAGGTTC
>ERZ761609.2424-NODE-2424-length-13812-cov-34.664534_pt1 | contig 13812 bp, 16 predicted proteins | sample MGYA00511163_ERZ761609 | MGnify/ENA primary metagenome ERZ761609 (study PRJEB28899, sample SAMN02445070) | bioreactor sludge metagenome | biome: EBPR sludge | place: Australia: Brisbane, Thorneside Wastewater Treatment Plant | collected 2011-12-16 ... | reverse complement strand
GTCGCCGGGGGAGATCGCCGCCGCTTTGCCCGCCGGGCAGGTCATTGCCTCCACGGTGCCGGGGCTGCCCGGCACGCTCGATCCGTTCGCGGTCAGCGATCCGCATGATTTGCGCGGGGTGGACACCGCCGTGGTGCCGGGCCGCTTCGGCGTGTGCGAGAACGGCGCGGTGTGGCTGGATGAGGGCGCGCTGGGACCGCACCGCGTGCTGCCATTCATCGCGCAGCATCTCGTGCTGGTGCTGCCCGCGCGCGAGCTGGTGGCCTCGATGCATGATGCGTATGCCCGGCTCGGCGCGCCGGACACGGGCTTCGGCGTCTTCATCGCCGGACCGTCGAAGACCGCGGACATCGAGCAGTGCCTCGTCATCGGCGCGCACGGGGCGCGCAGTTGCACGGTGTGGCTGCTGGATTGAGCGGCGTCAATGCGCGCAGCCGCAGTCCGGCTCGTCCGGGTCGGTGTCCTCGACGGTGGCGGCGGCTTTGAGGCCCTCGATGAACTCGTGGAACAGCAGGTCCTTGCGCGTCTCCAGCACGCGCTCGCGGACGGCGTCTTTGACGGCGGGGAAGGGCAGGGGCTCGGCGGCCTTGCGCTCCAGCACGGTGCAGATGTGGAAGCCGAGCTGGGTGACAAAGACGGGGCTGATCTCGCCGGGGTTCATGGAGAAGGCGATGGCCTCGAACTCCTCCATGAACTCGCCGCGCTTGAACCAGCCGAGGTCAATCTGCTGCTGGTCGCCGGCGCGGTGCTTCTCGGCGAGTTCCATGAAGTCCGCCCCCGCCTGCAGCTCCCTGCGCAGGCCGCGCAGGGTCTCGTAAACCTCGGCCCGGCTTTGCGCGCCCTGCATGCTTTTGGTGATGTGCGCGGCGTGGATCAGCTCCTCGCTCATGAACTGGCCGGTGTGCTGTTCATAATGGGCGCGCAGCTCGTCCTCGCCGATGTCCGGGTCCGGGCCGTAAATTTCGGCCATCATTTTGTCCAGGCGCACGCCGCCTGCCACGTTCTGCCGCACCAGCGCCTCGTTTTTGACGTGCATGCCGATGCTCATGTAAAAGCGCGTCTCGCCTCCCGCCTGCTCGATGAGTTTTTCAAGGCGCGAGGACACGTCCTCCTCGGAGACCTCAGGGAAGCGCTTTGCCGCCTCCTGGTTGAGCAGCGCGCGGGAGACGACGTTGTCCTTGGCGGTGGCGCGGAACTCGGCGTCGCGCTCGCAGCAGGAGACCTGGAGCATGCGCTCGTAGTGCCCCTTCACCTGGTTGAACTCGGACTCGATGATTTCATCGTCCACTCTTTCGCCGTTAATGATCAATGCCATGGGGTGCGCGCGCGGGATGGAGTTGGGGGAAAAATAAAGAGGCAGGCCCGGCTGCCGGCGCCCGCCTCGTGGGGATTTGGCCGCAGGCCGGCGGGGTTATTTGATCGTGCCGTGGAAACCTGCCTGGTTCATGGCGGCGAGGAGCGCCTGCGAGGAGAACTCGCCCTTGACGGTGAAAGAGGTGGCCTTGTTGGCGATCTCAGCCTCCTGCACGCCGGACACGGCTTTCACAGCCTTGCTCATGGCGTCCACGCATTTCTGGCAGCAAAGATGCACGCCGGTGACGGTGGCCTCTTTGAGGGTCTTGTCGGCCTTGGGCGCGGAAGTGAAGGACTCCTCGCTGCTCTTGCCGAAGTAACCGGCCTCCATGATGGCCTCGACCGCTTTCTTCGCGCTCGTCTTGGTCTTGGCGGTGATGGTGATGGTGGAGCCTTCGGCGGTGACTTCCACGTCCTTGATGCCGGCGGCGGCTTTGACAATGCCGTTGGCGCAGCTCCGGCAGCAGTTATGCACGCCTTCGAGCGTCACGGTCGTGGCGGCGGGGGCGAGGGTGGAGAGCGACAGGGAGAGGAGGAGGGCCAGTTTTTTCATGCCCTGACAAGACGCGCGCCCGCCTGGCTTCTTAGCAGGCTTTTTTCACAGCATCCGCTGCCCTCACGCCAGCCGCCGCCTGTGCTCCACGCCCAGCCTTCCGCGCCGGTCGCGCCGCATGCGGAACTCCTCCCGCGCCACGAGACTCTTGTCCGCCGGGCCGTGCTCCAGCGTCACGCTCACCACCTGCGGCATCGCCTCCATCTGAGTGATGCGGAAGACCGGCTCCCGCCGTGTGCGGAAGAAGGCGTGCAGCGGGATGTGCGGATGCGCCGCGTTCCACAGCCACCGGCCGGGCGGGAAATCCTCCACCTCCGCCAGAGCCGCGAGCACCTCGCGAATCACGGACTCCTCATTCTTTTTCAAAAGCCTGGAGGCCGCGCGCCGGCTGAGCATCTGCTCCAGAAAGGCCACCGCAGGGTTGGCGCGGTCCTCCTCCATCTCGACGATGATTTCCCGCGCGTGCTCGCTCATGGCCTGGCGGAACTCCTCATGGCTGATGCGGCCGGAGTCGAGCTGCTGCATGAGCACGCGGGGATTGGAAGGCTGGATGGGCACGGCAATGATTCAAGGGAAGCCGGCGGGGATGGCAAGATGGAAATTTCCGCTCATCAACGGCGGACGATGATCTCGTCCACCTCGATCACCCTCGCCTCCCCCCCGGCAGGCTGGGTGCTTGCGGCAGTCTGAGGCTCCACCGGCGCTGAGCGCGGCTTTGATCCGCCCGCAAGGCGGCGGCGCACCGCGTAAACCAGCGCCGCCACAGCCGAGACAGCGACCGCAATCAGCGCGACGGCAAGTCCGACAAAAATGACAACTGCCGCCAGCGCGACGATGAGCAGGATCATGGCGGCAGCGCGCAAATAAGCCGCCCAACCCGCAGGCTTCGGCGCTTCTCCATCGCGAAGAACATAAATCGGCATGCCATCATCATGAGCCGGCTTTGAGAAAGCACAACAGCGGAGGAAAATGAAACTGTTCGATTGATTATAATTCGAGCGGCCTTATTAAAGGGTTCTCATGAACACTCGAAAAGGCCCGAAGATTCCGCAGATGTTGATCCAACTACGTCAACTGATCCAGGCCGATTCCGGTCCGGCGCTCGTCAGACGCCGCGACCTGCGCGACGTGGCGCAGGGTGAGATTCAGTTGGAGCTGGATCTCTCGCCGCACGGCAGAGTCCAATCAGGAATATTGACCAGGCAATGACAGGCTGGCTGAATTCCGGACCGGGAAGTGAAAAAATCACTTTGCTTCACAAAGTTATTTGTTGCGCGTTTCACTTTTTGTCACAAAGTAAAACCCATGAACCCGCAGACCGACGCCCTGGAGCACCTTCGTGTGATTCGCTCGCTGATGGAAAAGGCGCACATCTACCGCGCCATTTCAGCTCCAGCCGCGCTTGCTGGCGGCTTGCTCGCATTGGCACTTTCCGGCTGGCAGGCGGCGCGCGCGTTTCGCGATCTGGCTCCGGCCGACCCATGCTCCTTCGCCGCGCAATGGCTGGCCGTGCTGATGGTCACCTCGGTGCTGAACTTCGCTCTTCTCAGCCGCGAGGCGCGGCGGCGCGGGCAGCCTTTTGTTTCGGATGGCATGCGCGCCGCCTTGCGCGCCTTGTGCCCGCCCTTGCTCGCGGGTGGTGTGCTGGGCCTGGGGCTTATGCTGCGGCTGCACAATCTCACCCTGGGCGCGCTCGTCTGGGTCGTCTGCCACGGTCTGGCTCTCCTGGCAACGGCGGGCTTTTCTCCCCGTTCGCTGATCCGCCTGGGTTGGGCGTTTCTAACCGCCGGGCTGGCGCTTTTTCTCATCTGGGCGGTCAGGGATGACATCCGCCTGCTGCCCTCGGACGAAGGCCCGGCCGCCGTCATCATGGGTCTGACCTTCGGCCTGTTGCATTTGATTTACGCGGCGGCTGTTTTTGCGCGGCGCGGCAGCGAGGGGCGAACAGGCGCATGATTGACTTCGACCAGCTCGACAAGACGATCCACGAAAAGGGGCGTCTTTCCATCATGACCCTGCTGGCGGGCAGGGCGGGGTGGTCGTTTCAGGATTTGAAGCAAGAGCTGGGCATGAGTGACGGCAATCTCATCACCCACCTGCGCACCCTGGCCGCCGCCGGATACACGGAGGAGAAAAAGGACGGCACGGGATCGCGCCCGCGCACGACCTATCATCTCACCGCCGCGGGAAAGCTCGCTTTTGAGGAGTATCTCGACGTGCTGGAGAGCATCGTGAAAACCCTGCGGCCGGATTGATCTCATTTTTGCGCCTATTTACTTTGTATCACAAAGCACAAACCCACACACTCATGAAAATCCACCTCGCCACCCATCACGGCATGTGTTTCGGAGTCCGCGACGCACTCCGTGCCGCGCATGACGCCGCCATGCGCGAGCCGGTCACCCTGCTCGGACAGCTCGTTCACAACCCGGTCGTGGACCGTCATATGCGCTCCCTTGGCGCGCGTCCGGGTGCTCTGGACGGAGGACGCGCGGACACACGGCGCGTGGTCATTACCGCGCATGGCGCGTCGGAGAAAGACCGGCTGCATTGGCGGGAAGCCGGACACCTGATCACAGACACCACCTGCCCGCTGGTGCGCAAGGCCCACGAGGCCCTGGCCATGCTCGTGCGCGAGGGCTGCCACCCTGTTGTCATCGGCCAGGCAAATCATGTCGAAGTGCGCGGGCTGACGGGCGACTTCCCCGGCGCGTTTGTTATCGAGACCGGGGCGGATGCAGCCGCGCTGCCGTTTCGCGAGCGCTATGGCATCGTCTCCCAAACCACGCAGCCGCTTGAGCGCGTGCTGGCGCTGGTGGAGGTGGTGAAGCGGCGTCATCCCGGCGCGCAGGCGCGCTTCATGGACACCGTCTGCCGCCCCACGAAACTGCGCCAGGAGGCATTGGAGGACCTGTGCGTGCGCTGCGAGGTGGTCATCGTCATCGGCGGACGCGCCAGCAACAACACGCGCCAGCTTTTGGAAAAAGCCCTCCGCCTCGGAGTGCGCGCGCACCTGGTGGAAACCGCTGCCGACCTGCTGCCGGAGTGGCTGCGCGGCGCGGAAAACATCGGCGTCACCGCCGGCACCTCCACGCTCGACGAGACCGTGCGCGCGGTGATGGACCGCCTGCAAACCCTGGCCTGCTGAATTCCCCCAAACATCGAAACCACAACCCGCACACACCCATGAACACCGGCCATTGGATCCGCCACTTCACCCGCAACACACCCCTCAACGACAGCCTGCGCCTGCCCCCGGCCCCCGTCACGCTTCCTGATGAAATCCGGCTCCCGCTCGCCGCGTCACTGGCCGTTTTCCAGCTTGGCGAATCCGGCGGAGGCACGCGCCTGCGCCGCTACGCGCGGGAGGTGGCTCCGCTGGTAAACTTCCGCGGCTATCAGAGGGCGGTGGACTTGTTCATCGCCGAGGAGCAGAGTCACTCGCGCCTGCTGGAGCGCGTGGTCCTGCATCTCGGAGGGTCATTGATCGAAAAGCAGTGGACCAACTCGGTCTTCCGCCGCCTGCGCGGGCTGGTGAATCTGGAGTTCGCCATCCAGGTGCTGCTCACGGCGGAACTGGTGGCCGAAATCTACTACGGTGCGCTTTATCTGCGGGTGAGCGATCCCGTGGTGCGCGTCATGGCGCGGAAAATCCTCCAGGATGAGACGCGCCACCTGGAGTTCCAGCGAGAGTTCCTCTCTGAAAGACTGGCGACTTTTTCACCTGCCGGGCGCTGGCTCTGGCGGCTCCAATTCGAGGCGGTCCATGCCGTCACCGCCGCCGTGGTGGCCTGGGATCACCGTCATTGCCTCAAGGCTCTGGGCGTCGGTCTGCCCGAGTTTTTCGAGCGCACCCGGAAAGCCTGGGCTGTCTTTCAGCGGCGGTTGGACTCCCGGATTCGGGTGCTGCGGGAGTGCGGCGGCGTGGCGCAGGTTTTGTCTCCGACAAACCCGTGAGGCGGGCGGGGTTTCGAATGCACACTGCGTCAAAGTGTGTCCACCGGAATCAGCCGCCACTCGCCCTCCGCCAAGTCACCGAGATCATGCGGGCCGAAGCGTTCGCGATGCAGCTTCTCCACATGCCAGCCCTGGCTGGCGAACATGCGTCGCACCTGATGATAGCGGCCTTCGGTGATCGTGAGGCGCGCCGTTTGGGATGAAACGATCTCCAGTCTGGCAGGCAGGCACGGTTTGTCCTCGCCACGCAGCATCAAATCACCACGCGCGAAGATTTCGACGAGCTGCGGATCGAGTTCGCGGTCGAGTTCGGCCAGATAAACCTTTTCCACGTCTGCTTTCGGTGATGTGAACCGATGCACAAGGCTGCCGATGTCCGTGACGAGCAGCAGTCCGCTCGTGTCCTTGTCGAGACGGCCCACGCTCGTCACCGCCGGGTTGCGGCGCAGCCATTGATCCGGCAGCAGTTCGTAAATCGTCGGCCCTTCGCCGTCGTTGTGTGTGCAGACGTATCCCACCGGCTTGTGCAGCATCGCGAGCAGGCCATCGGGTGCTTCGAGCGGTTCGCCATCGAGTGTGATCGCGTGCGGATCGACTTTTTGATCCGCCTTGGTCAAAACGATGTCGTTTTGTTTCACGCGCTTCGCTTTGACCAAAGCCGCCGCCTCGCGGCGCGAGCAGTAGCCGAGGGAGGAGAGCAGTTGGTCGAGGCGGCGCATGAGAATTGGCAAAGCAGCGCGGATGCTCCATGCTCACCGCGTCATGTCATCCACGATTTGCATCATTGGCGGCTGCAACGGCGCGGGGAAGTCCACGCTGGCGCGTGAGCTGCTGCCACGCCTGGGCATCGGGCGGTTTTTGAACGCGGATTTGATCGCGAAGGGCCTCTCGCCGGTGAATCCTGAGTTGGCGGCCTTCTCGGCGGGTCGCCGGTTGCTGGAGGAGGCGCAGAGCTTGATCGAGGCCGGGAGCAGTTTCGCTCTAGAATCGACTTTGAGCGGCAAAACCTATGTGAAACTGCTGCGCGAGGCGAAGGAACGCGGCTATCGCCTCGTGCTGCACTACATTGTGATCGGCTCCGCTACGCAGGCAGTGGAGCGTGTGCGGCTGCGCGTGCTCACCGGCGGCCACCACGTGCCGGAGGACGACATCCGCCGCCGTTTCGAGCGAAGTGTGAGGCATATTTTGGAGGATTATCTGCCGCTTGCCGATGAGTGGGGCTTGTGGGACAATGCCTATGTGCCTGCGCGGCAGATCGCAGACAACAGTTCGCATACCCTCCAACAAGTTCGCGACATGATCACCAGCACCAACCTCCAGGAAACACCTCCGATGCCATCCACTGAGATGTCACAGATCGTGCTCGAAGCCAGCCGCGTGGCCACGGCGAAGATGCTCGACCTGTATGAGCGCATGGGCATCAAGGTGACGCCGGAGATGACGCTGGCGCCCGATTCACCACCGCCGGCATTCAAGCCGTTCGAGTTTTGGTGAATCCGCTTTCTTTGGCATTGTCCGGCACGCATTGAGCACAGACTTGATGGCGGGAAGAAGGCGTCGAGGGCCGCGTTTCAGCCCGAAGCCATGAAAACGACGCCATTCGTGCTCTGCCTTGCTCTTGCCGCCATGCTGCGCGCCGCGCCACCGCCTGACGAGCCGGTGGAAATCGGCACAACGCCGCAGTTTTTCGTGGACGATCATCTGGTGGACAACCGCTGGGCCTTGAAGCAGAAGCGCGAGATGGTGCTGCGTGTGTTTCATGCGCCGGTGAAGCACGCGGGCAATCCGCTGCTCTCGGGAGAGACGGGATTTTGCTCCGTGGTGAAGGACGAGCAGTCTGGCATGTTCCGCATGTGGTACCAAACGCACGCCTGGACCGGCAAAGGTCCGGAGGACGAGTCGAAGACACAATACGGCATCGCCTACGCGGAATCGAAAGACGGCGTGAAGTGGGAGAAGCCGAAGCTCGGCCTGCACGAGTGGCTGGGCACAAAGGAGAACAACATCGTCTATAAAGGCTTCATGAACTCGCGCGCCAGCGGCCCGCAGATCCTGCGACTGCCGGAGGCGGACCGGCGCGGCTTCAAATATGTGCTCACCTACCGCACCAGCGGCGCGAAACGCGGCAACAACGGCGTCCGTGTTGTCGGATCGCAGGATGGCATTCATTGGGACGAGAAGAGCGACACGCTCATCTGCCAGTTCCCCAGCGACACGCTCAACAGCATCGTTTATGACACCACGCGGAAGGAGTATGTGATGTTCTGCCGCGCGAAAAACCGCTACCGCATCTTCGAGGGTGACATCCTCGACACCGGCGAATCCCGACGCATCGCCCGCGTCAGCCATCCGGGCCTGTGGGAGGAGTGGAAACCCGTGCCGCAGGCGATTCTGACGCCCGACGAGCTCGACGCGCGCGAGAACTTCAACGCCTTCTACGGCATGCCGGTGCGCTATCACGCGGGCATCTACTGGGGCGCGCTGTGGTGCTTCCGTTTCAACGACAACATCTTCACCGAGCCCGTCTTCAGCCGCGACGGCTTCGATTTCGACCGCCTGCCGGACCGTCCGAAAATACTCCCACTCGGCGAGGAGGGCTCATGGGACGACGGCATGACCTTCGGCAGCATGGATTGGGTCGAGATGGGTGATGAGTGGTGGTATTACTACTCCGGCTGGGACGGCGATCATGGCGGCAAGGAGCGCAACGCCGCCATCGGTCTCGCGAGAGGCCGCAAAGAAGGCCTCGTCTCGCTGCGGGGTCCGCGTGGCGGCGGCGTGGTCGTCACACGCCTGCTCAAGTGGCCCGGCGGCAAACTCATGCTCAACGCCGACGCCGCGAAGGGCGAGCTCAAGGTGCGTGTGAGCGACGCCACGCGAAAAGTCATCCCCGGCTTTGATTACACCGACTGCGAGCCCTTCACCGGTGACTCCACCGCGCTCGAGATGAAATGGCGCGGGCAATCGCTCGACGCGCTGGCCGGAAAAGAGCTGCGATTCGAGTTTTTCCTGCGCGAGGCCGATTTGTTCACCTTCCGCGCGGATACATCGAAGTGAGCCGGGACGTTGTCATGGCTGAACCCGGCCCCAACCATGAAAACGCGCCTCATTCTGTGCCTGCTGGCCGCCGCGACGGCTGCCAGCGCGGAGGAGGCGTTGGACATCGCGAAACGCAGCCTGCCGTTCATCAAAGAAAAAGGTCTCGCGTGGATTGAGGACCGCCAGTGCGCGAGCTGCCATCAGATTCCATCCATGCTGTGGAGCCTGAACAGCGCATTGAAGGCCGGTTTGATCACCGAAAGTCCGGAAGTGGTGAAGTGGACACCGTGGGCCGCTGATTGGCGGCATTGGAACCAAACCAAGGACAAAGACGGCGTGGACAAGGTTTCCGCCGGAAACATCGACACGATGGTGTTTCTGCTTCTTGGCAGCAGCGATCCAGCACCGGCCTGGGCGGCGGATTTTCGCGCGCAACTCCTCAAAAACCAGCAGCCGGATGGCTCGTGGAAGGCTGGTGGGCAGCTCCCTCTCGGCAAACGGCCACCGCGTGAGATCCATGAGGTCACAACGATGTGGACGTTGCTCGCGCTGAAGCCGACGGCGGATGATCCGGTGCGCAAACGTGCCGAGGATTACCTCGCGAAGGCGCAGCCCGGTCAGAGCACTGAATGGCATGCCGTGCGTCTGCTGCTGAAGCCGGACGATGCAGCCCTGCGCGAGGCTTTGCTCGCCTTTCAGCACGAAGATGGCGGCTGGGGCTGGCTGACGAACGAGCCCAGTGACGCATTTGGCACCGGACTCGCGCTTTACGTTCTGGCGAAGAGCGGACTGCCTGCAGATCACGATTCGCGAAAGAAGGCAGTCGCCTTTTTAAAGAGCACTCAGAGGCCCGACGGCTCCTGGCCCGTTCCGAGCACGCGGGCGCGGGACAAAAACAAGATCAACAAAACCGCCACCTACTGGGGCACGGCGTGGGCAGTGATCGGATTGCTGGAAGATCCAGCCGTGACAGGCGTTTCCGCAGCCCGCTAGGCTCCTTTATGAAACAGGCGCTCTTCTTCCTCCTCACACTCGCGCTTCACTCACAGGCGCAGATTGGCGTGCAGGGCACCGTTGGCGCGCCTGCGGGAGCGAAGGTGGTCAACCGGCTGGAGATTACGAAGCCTGGAGTTTACGAGAACCTCATCATCGACGGCAACTTCGCGCGGGGGAACCTGGTGAAGATCACGGCGGACAATGTGACGGTGCGGAACTGCGAGATCCGGCACAGCGCGGGCAATGGTATCGGCATTTTCGGGAACAAGGTCGTCATCGAAAACTGCCGCATCCATCATCTGCTCAACGGCACCTTCGAAGACCAGCAGGACGCGCACGGCATCTCCGGCCGCTGGGGCGACACGATCATCCGCAACTGCGACATCTCCTTTCCCTCCGGTGATTGCATCCAGTTTGACCCCGACCGCAAATCCACCGGCAAGGTCGTGATCGAGCAATGCACGCTCTGGACCGCGCCGCTGGACAAGGACATGGCGGGATTCAAGGCCGGACAGCGTCCCGGCGAGAACGCGATGGACACAAAAACGATGCCGGATGGCCCGCGCTGCCAGCTTCTCATCCGCAACTGCCACCTGCACGGCTGGAACCAGCCGGCGCAGATCGACAACGTGGCCGCGCTGAATCTGAAGGAGAACGTCGATGCCGAGGTGAGCGGCTGCGTCTTCCAAAACAACGAGATCGCGCTGCGCGTGCGCGGTCCAGGCAAGCGCGGCGGCGCGCATGTCATCGCAACAGATTGCGCCATCTACGACACGCAGACCGGCATCCGCGCCGAGGATATGATCGAGGTGCTGAAGCTCACGAAGATCGGTTTCGGCAGCGACATCGGGAAACGCATGCAGTTCGTCGGCGGGAAGTCTGATTCAGGCATCCAGATCACTGGCGAGCAAGACGCGCCAGCTGTGGATGGGCTGTTGAAAAAGGGTTTTCCGGAGCGTTGAGTGGCGCATGGCTTGGAGATTCGACAAATGCGTCATCAATGGCGAGATCGATAACACCGTGCGCGGTCGCGTGACGGGCAAACTGTGGCTGCTGGGCCGCGAGGAGCCGATGATCCTCGATCTCGTCGGCGATGCGTGGCCGGACCTGGCCGGATGCAGGCTGACCTTTGTGAACACGAATCCCGTGCCGCAGCCGCAATATGACGAGGGCCTGTCGATGAGGCAGACCGGTTCCGTGGGCGACATCACCGCGTCGATGAAGCTCAAAAAGCTGCTCGTGCCGGAGGAGGAATGGATGAAGGCGATCGAAGAGAAACGCTTTCACGAGGTGCCGTGGGTCCTTTCCAGCTCCCTCTACCTGGAATGGTTCAGTGACCGCAACGGGCGCGTGGTGATCCAGACCACGGACTACAAGCTGGAGGTCTCCGAGCGCCAGTGGGAAGCGGACGCGGATGACCAGGCCGCCCAGCAGGCCATCAACGACGAAAACATGCGCGCCTATATGGAAGACCTGGGCCGTGCGTTTGGCGGGCAGGAGGACGGGCAGGAGGAGCGGAAAGAGGGCGAAGACAGGGACTGATTCCCTGTGCTCCGACGGCCGCGCGGCACGTCATTATTTTGGGTGAGGCCATACGCAACTCTCAGGGACTGATCCACACCTCGGCACCCTCGGTCACGAGATCGAAGAGTTCGACGACATCCGCGTTGCGCAGGCGCACGCAACCGTGGCTGGCCGGGCGTCCGATGGAGCGCTCGTCGTTGGTGCCGTGGATGTAGATGTAGCGCTGGAACGTGTTGGCATTGCGTTTTTCCAGCCCGTGCAGCCGGAGAATGCGCGTGAGCACGAGATCCTCGCGCGTATCGAGTCCCGGCTGCCACTGTCCGACGGGCTTGCGCGCTTTAAAGATGGTTCCGGAAGGCGCGCCGCCGCCGTGCTTTTCACGGATGACAAAGCGCCCCAACGGTGTGCGGTTGCTGCCTTCGGCGAAGCCAATTCCAAACTTCGAGGTGCTGCACGGCCATTGTTTCAGCAGGCGCGCGCCCTCGTGCAAGGCCAGTGTCTGGCTGCCGATGCTGACTTCGATTCGTGGTGACGCGGCGGACATGCCCGCATGATTCGCGCGATCCAGGCGCAGGCAAGCGATGCTTGCCATGCACTTGCATCATTCACGCTTGAATTCCGCATTCCATGCGTCTGGACATGCCCGCAAAGGAAACGCGCCGCTCCGCGTTTCTCATGACCCTCTATGATTCATCACCCGCTTTTCCCCCTCAGTCTTCTGGCCTGCATGGCCTTGTCCGCCGCCGCCGAGCCTGTGCGCCTGGCGCAGACGCCGGTTGTGTCGCCGGATGGCTCCCTCGTGGCGTTTTCCTGGCGGGGGGACATCTGGACGGTGCCGGCGAAAGGCGGCAGCGCGCGCCGGCTCACCACGCATCCCGCGCTGGACACGACGCCGGTCTTCTCGCCTGACGGCGGCCAGATTGCTTTTCTCAGCGAGCGCGAGGGCGGCCGCCAGGTCCATGTCATGCCGGCGCGCGGCGGGCAGCCCAGGCAGTTGACCTTTCACACCGAGGGCTACGACCTGGCCGCCTGGATGCCGGATGGCAGGGAACTGCTCGTCACCCTCGTGCGCGACCACTCGTGGATGCGCGGCAGCCGCTCCGCGCGCATGGCGCTGCTGGATGTCAGCGAGCGCAAGGCCGAGCGCGTGCTGCTGGATGACGCCGCCGCGGAGTGCTCTGTCTCGCCCGATGGAAAAAAAATCCTCTTTGTCAGGGAAGGGGAGATGTGGTGGCGGCAGGGCTACCGGGGCGCGCGCGCGGGCCAGATCTGGCTGCTTGACCGCGGGAGCGGCGAGTGCAGGCAGGTCAAAGCCGAGGCCACTGAGTGCCGCTTTCCGCTGTGGAAGCCGGACGGCTCCGGTTTTTACTTCACCAGCAACCGCGACGGCGCGTTCAACCTCTGCGAGCACGACCTCGCCTCAGGCAGGACGCTCCAGATCACACGCTTCAAGACCGACTCGGTCGTCTTTCCCGCGCTTTCCAAGGACGGCGGCACGCTCGTCTTCCGCCACCTGGCCGATCTTTACCGCTGGCATCCCGGCCAGGACAAAGCCCCGGAAAAAATCCGCGTCAATCATACTGGCGACGCGCCTGACGCGCCCGTGCAACGCCGCGTGCTGGAGCGCGCCACCGGCATCGCCCACACCGCCAACGGACTCCAGATGGCCTTCATCGCCGACGGGGACGTGTGGGTGATGGACACCGAGCTGCGCGAGCCGCGCCAGGTCACACGCACACCCGAGGAGGAGCGCGACGTGGTTTTCGCACCCGACGGCAAAGCCCTTTGGTTCGTCAGCGACAGTGGCGGCCAGGCGGACATCTGGAAGGCCCTGCCTGCCGCCCCCGCCAAGGCATGGTGGGAGAACACGGAGTTCAAACTGGAGCGCGTGACGAGTGATCCCGCCGTCGAAAGCGCCCCGCGCTTCAGCCCGGACGGCAAACGCCTGGCCTGGCTGAAAGAGCGCGGCGACTTCTGGCTGGCCGACGCCGACGGCAAAAATGCGCGGCGCGTCTTCGCCTCGTGGAACAAGCCCTCCTTCGACTTCTCCCCCGACGGCAAATGGATCGTCTATTCGCAGAGTGATGAATGGTTCAATAGCGACATCTGGCTTCTGCCGCTCGACGGCTCCAAGCCCCCCTTCAACCTCTCCCGCCATCCCAACAACGACTACTCGCCCGTCTGGTCGCCCGACGGCAAAATGATCGCCTGGACCGGCGCGCGCGAGATTGACGAGGTGGACATCTTTTATGTCTGGCTGCGCGCCCAGGATGACGAGCAGTCGAAGCGCGAGCGCACCGCCATCAAGGCGCGTGAAAAACTGGCCAAAGCCTCCGCCGCTCCCGCGGCCAAGTCACCCGCGACCACCCCGCCCGCCAAACCCGCCGAAC
>ERZ761609.2419-NODE-2419-length-13836-cov-8.631594_pt1 | contig 13836 bp, 23 predicted proteins | sample MGYA00511163_ERZ761609 | MGnify/ENA primary metagenome ERZ761609 (study PRJEB28899, sample SAMN02445070) | bioreactor sludge metagenome | biome: EBPR sludge | place: Australia: Brisbane, Thorneside Wastewater Treatment Plant | collected 2011-12-16 ... | reverse complement strand
CACGTCGACTGCCCCGGCCACGCCGACTACGTGAAGAACATGATCACGGGCGCGGCGCAGATGGACGGCGCGATCCTCGTGGTCTCGGCTGCCGACGGCCCGATGCCGCAGACGCGCGAGCACATCCTGCTCGCCCGCCAGGTCGGCGTTCCCGCGCTGGTCGTGTTCATGAACAAGGTCGACATGGTCGACGACAAGGACCTCCTGGACCTCGTCGAGATGGAAGTTCGCGAGCTTCTGACCTCGTACCAGTTCCCCGGCGACACGATCCCGATCGTGCAGGGCTCGGCGAAGTGCGCGCTCGACGGCGAGAAGCCGGAGATCGGCCGTGATTCGATCCTGAAGCTGATGGAAGCCGTCGACAGCTACATTCCGCAGCCGGAGCGCCCGATCGACCAGCCGTTCCTGATGCCGATCGAAGACGTGTTCTCGATCTCGGGCCGCGGTACGGTCGTCACGGGTCGCGTCGAGCGCGGCATCGTCAAGGTCGGTGAGGAAGTCGAGATCGTCGGCATCCGCGACACGGTCAAGTCGACGGTGACGGGCGTCGAAATGTTCCGCAAGCTGCTCGACGAGGGCCGCGCGGGCGACAACATCGGTGCGCTTCTGCGCGGTATCGAGCGTGAAGGCGTCGAGCGCGGCCAGGTGCTGTGCAAGCCGGGCTCGGTGAAGCCGCACAAGAAGTTCAAGGCGGAAGCCTACATCCTGACGAAGGAAGAGGGCGGTCGTCACACGCCGTTCTTCACGAACTACCGTCCGCAGTTCTATTTCCGCACGACGGACGTGACGGGTGTCGTCACGCTGCCGGAAGGCACGGAAATGGTGATGCCGGGCGACAACATCTCGGTCGACGTCGAACTGATCACGCCGATCGCGATGGAAGAGAAACTGCGCTTCGCCATCCGCGAAGGCGGCCGCACCGTCGGCGCCGGCGTCGTGGCGAAGATCACGGACTAAGCGAAGCGTTGCGGGCGCTCCCTCGGGGGCGCTCGCGGTGTTCCTCGGGTAAAGAGACGAGACGATGCAAAGTCAAAACATCCGGATCCGGCTCAAGGCGTTCGACCATCGCGTTCTCGATGCGTCGACGCGCGAGATCGTGAATACCGCGAAGCGTACGGGCGCGGACGTCCGTGGCCCCATTCCGCTGCCGACACGGATCGAGCGGTTCACCGTCAACCGGTCGCCGCACATCGACAAGAAGAGCCGCGAACAGTTCGAGATGCGCACGCACAAGCGCGTCCTCGACATCGTAGATCCGACCCCGCAGACGGTGGACGCGCTGATGAAGCTCGATCTCGCCGCCGGCGTGGACGTCGAAATCAAGCTCTGAAGATAGGTTCCGGGATCCTCTGCGCGTCGCGCATGATCCCCTTGATGGAAAGGAATGCCGGAGATGCGTTCCGGAGTTATCGCTCGGAAAGTGGGAATGACCCGCGTCTTCACGGAGACGGGTGAGCATATCCCTGTGACCGTGCTCAAGCTGGATCACGTGCAGGTGCTCGCGCATCGTACGGAAGAGAAGAACGGCTATGTCGCGCTGCAGCTCGGCGCGGGTTCGCGCAAGGCGAGCCGCGTCACCAAGGCCGAGCGGCAGAATTTTGCCGTCGCCAAGGTCGAGCCGAAGGCGCAGGTCGCGGAGTTCCGCGTGTCGGCAGACAACCTCATCGATGTCGGCTCGGAGATCACGGCCGATCATTTCGTGAAGGGTCAGCTCGTCGACGTGACCGGCACCAACCAGGGCAAGGGCTTTCAGGGTCCGATGAAGCGCTGGAACTTCGGTGGTCTCCGCGCGACGCACGGTGTCTCGGTATCGCATCGCTCGCACGGCTCGACCGGTCAGCGCCAGGATCCCGGCAAGGTGTTCAAGGGCAAGAAGATGGCCGGCCACATGGGTGGTGAGCGTGTCACGACGCTCAACCTCGAAGTGGTGCAGACGGACAAGGATCGCGGTCTCGTGCTGGTGCGCGGCGCGGTTCCGGGTTCCAAAGGTGGCTGGGTGATCGTGCGTGACGCGGTCAAGCGGCCCCTTCCCAAGGAGGCACCGCGTCCGGGTGCGTTCCGCAAGTCCGATGCCGTCCAGAGCGCGGAGACTGCGTGATGAAAACGAAAGTTACGACCATCGACGCCGGTTCGGCCGGTGAAATCGACCTCAAGGACGAGATCTTCGGTCTCGAACCGCGTCAGGATCTCCTGCACCGCATGGTGCGCTATCAGCAGCTGAAGCGGATGGCTGGCACGCACGCGTCGCAGGACCGCTCTGAAGTGGCGGTGACCGGCAAGAAGATGTACAAGCAGAAGGGCACCGGTGGCGCCCGTCACGGCGACAAGAGCGCGCCGCAGTTCCGCGGTGGCGGCAAGGCGTTCGGTCCGAAGCCGCGCAGCCATGCGATCGCGATGCCGAAGAAGGTTCGTGCGCTCGCGCTCAAGCATGCGCTCTCCGCCAAGGCGAAGGCCGGCGAGATCGTCGTGCTTGAGCAGGCGTCGGCCCCGTCCGGCAAGACCAAGGACTTGCTCGCCAGCTTCTCGAAGCTCGGTCTCAAGAGCGCACTTTTCATCGACGGGCGCGAGCTCGAAGACGGGTTCGCACGCGCGGCACGCAACATTCCGCATATCGACGTGCTGCCGATCCAGGGCATCAACGTCTACGACATCCTCCGGCGCGAGAAGCTCGTGCTGACGAAGGCGGCGGTCGCTGCCCTCGAAGAGCGGTTCAAGTGAGGCGCGTCATGAGCAAGCCATCCCATTACGACGTCATCGTCGCGCCGGTCATCACCGAGAAGGCCACGCTCGTATCTGAGCACAACCAGGTCGTCTTCAAGGTACGCCCGTCGGCGACCAAGACCGAGATCAAGGCCGCCGTCGAGGCGCTGTTCAAGGTCAAGGTCAAGTCGGTGAACACCATCGTCCGCAAGGGCAAGCTGAAGGCGTTCAAGGGGTTCCGGTCGATCCAGAGCGACACGAAGCGGGCGATCGTCACGCTCGAGAACGGTCACTCGATCGACGTGACCACAGGACTGTAAGGACAGAAGCGTCATGGCACTGAAAACATTCCGTCCGACGACTCCGAGCCTGCGCAATCTGGTCATCGTCGACCGCAGCGCGCTCTGGAAGGGTGCGCCGGTCAAATCGCTGACCGAAGGCAAGTCGAAGACTGGCGGTCGCAATCACCATGGTCGCATCACGATGCGTCACATCGGTGGTGGCCACAAGCAGACCTACCGCAAGGTCGACTTCCGCCGTCGCAAGGCCGATATGGCGGCGACGGTCGAACGGCTCGAATACGATCCGAACCGCACCGCCTTCATCGCGCTCATCAAGTACACCGACGGCACGCAGTCCTACATCCTCGCGCCGCAGCGGCTCGCCGCCGGCGACCAGGTCGTGTCGGGTGTCAAGGTGGACGTTAAGCCGGGAAATGCGATGCAGCTCGGCTCGATGCCGGTCGGCACGATCGTCCACAACGTCGAACTGAAGCCGGGTGCCGGCGGGAAGCTCGCGCGTTCGGCAGGTTCCTACGCGCAGCTGGTCGGCCGCGACGGTGGCTGGGCGGTGCTCCGTCTCAATTCCGGTGAAACGCGCAAGGTTCGCGCCGAATGCATGGCGTCGGTCGGCGCGGTTTCCAACCCGGACCACCTCAACGAGACGGTTGGCAAGGCCGGCCGTACGCGCTGGAAGGGCATTCGTCCGACGGTTCGCTCGGTGATGATGAACCCGGTCGACCATCCGAACGGTGGTCGCACCAAGGGCGGCAAGCACTGGGCGACGCCGTGGGGCAAGCCGACCAAGGGTGCCAAGACGCGCAAGAACAAGACGACCGACCGGTTCATCGTACGCAGCCGGCATTCGGCGAAGGCTTAAGGAGCAACTGACGTGGCACGCTCAATCTGGAAAGGCCCGTTCATCGACGGTTTCCTCCTCAAGAAGGCGGACAAGGTGCGCAGCAGCGGCCGCAACGAGGTCATCAAGACCTGGAGCCGCCGCTCGACGATCCTGCCGCAGTTCGTGGGCCTCACGTTCGGGGTACACAACGGTCACAAGCATATCCCGGTCAACGTCACCGAGGACATGATCGGGCACAAGTTCGGCGAATTCGCGCCGACGCGCACGTTCAACGGCCATGGCGGCGACAAGAAAGCTGTGAAGGGCAAGTAAGATGGGCAAGCCGAAGCGTGAGCGGCAGTTGGGTGCCGACGAAGCACAAGCGGTAGCGTCGAGCCTCCGGGTTTCGCCGCAGAAGCTCAACCTCGTCGCGGCCATGATCCGCGGCAAGAAGGTGAGCGCGGCACTGGCCGACCTCGAGTTTTCGCGCAAGCGCATCGCGCAGGACGTACGCAAGTGCGTCAAGAGCGCGGTGGCGAACGCCGAGAACAACCACAACCTCGACCCCGACGATCTCGTCATCTCGCAGGCCTACGTGGGCAAGAAGATGGTGATGAAGCGCTTCCACGCGCGTGGTCGCGGGCGGTCCGGCGGAATTATGAAGCCGTTCTCGATGCTGACGGTCGTCGTCAAGGCCAAGTCTGAAGACGATGCGGCGGGCAAGGAGTCGAAATAATGGGACACAAAGTCAATCCCGTCGGCCTGCGCGTCGGCATCAACCGCACCTGGGACAGCCGCTGGTTCGCCAAGAGCGGTGAGTACGGCAAGCTGCTCCACGAAGACATGGCGATCCGTGCGCACATCATGAAGAGCGCACGCACGGCCGGTATCAGCCGCGTCGTGATCGAGCGTCCGCACCGGAAGTGCCGTGTGACGGTTCACACCGCGCGCCCGGGCGTCCTGATCGGCAAGAAGGGCTCGGATATCGAGAAGCTGCGCGGCGAGCTGTCGAAGCTGACCGCTTCGGAAGTGCATCTCAACATCGTCGAAGTCCGCAAGCCGGAAATCGACGCGACGCTGGTTGCGGAGGGCATCGCGCAGCAGCTCGAGCGCCGCGTTGCGTTCCGCCGTGCGATGAAGCGCGCGGTGCAGTCGGCGCTGCGTCTCGGTGCGCTCGGCATCCGCATCAACGTGTCGGGTCGTCTTGGCGGCGCAGAAATCGCGCGTCTCGAGTGGTACCGTGAAGGTCGCGTGCCGCTGCACACGCTGCGTGCGGACATCGACTTCGGCTACGGTCTGGCGCGTACAGCCTACGGCATCATCGGCATCAAGGTCTGGATCTTCAAAGGCGAGATCATGGAGCACGATCCGATGGCGGCCGAGAAGCGTTCGCTCGAAGCGCAGGAAAGCGGCGGCGGTGGACGCGGTGGTGATCGTGGCGACCGCGGTGATCGTGGAGATCGCGGCGACGGCCGGGGACGGCGTGACCGCAATCGTGGTGGCGGCGCCGGTGCCGGTGCTGGCGGAGAAGCTGCCGAGAAGGCGTGACAATTCAGCTGACGCGGGACCGGTTCTGCCGGTTCTGGCTTGAGCTCAAGGACGAACGACATGCTGCAACCGAAACGGACGAAGTTCCGCAAAGCCCACAAGGGGCGTATCCATGGTACGGCGAAGGGCGGCACGATGCTGAACTTCGGCAGCCATGGTCTCAAGGCGGTCGAGCCTGAGCGCGTTACGGCGCGCCAGATCGAAGCCGCACGCCGTGCGATCACGCGTCACATGAAGCGTGCGGGCCGGGTGTGGATCCGCATCTTCCCGGACGTACCGGTGTCCAAGAAACCGGCGGAAGTCCGCATGGGCTCGGGCAAGGGTTCGCCGGAACTGTGGGTCGCCCGCGTTCATCCCGGCCGGATCATGTTCGAGCTGGATGGTGTTACCGATCAGGTCGCCCGCGAAGCGCTGGCGCTCGGCGCGGCAAAGCTGCCGATCAAGACGCGCGTCGTGGTTCGCCAGAACTGATTGAGATCGAGTGAGGGACCCGTTCGACGAACGGGCAGATGACGATGAAGGCCGCAGAGTTTCGCGACATGACGCTCGACCAGCTGGACGACCAGCTCGTCAAGCTCAAGAAAGAGCAGTTCAACCTCCGCTTCCAACGCGCCTCGGGACAGCTCGAGAGCACGGCGCGGATCCGCGAAGTGCGCAAGGATATTGCGCGTGTCATGACCGTCGCCAAGGCGAAGCGGTCGGGCGGCAAGGCATAAGAGGACAAAGACATGCCGAAGCGCATCCTGCAGGGTACCGTCGTTTCCGACAAGAACGCCAAGACGCTGGTCGTCGAGGTCGAGCGGCGCTATACGCATCCGCTGTTCAAGAAGACGGTACGGCGGTCGAAGAAGTATCACGCACACAACGAAGCCGGCTCCTACAAGGTCGGTGACGTCGTGCGCATCCAGGAAAGCAAGCCGATCTCCAAGCTCAAGCGTTGGGTTGTGATCGGGGTGTAACCTGAATAATCGTGCCGGCCGAACCTGTACTGAAAAGGTGCAGCGGGGCCGGGTAATGACAATGGCGACGGGAAGCGGGGCCAGGCGCAAGCCGAAGGTTCCGAGACAAGGACTGGTCCGATGATTCAGATGGAGACCAATCTCGACGTTGCCGACAACTCGGGTGCAAAGCGCGTGCAATGCATCAAGGTGCTCGGCGGGTCGAAGCGGAAGTATGCGACGGTCGGTGATACGATCGTGGTGTCGGTCAAGGACGCCATTCCGCGTGGACGCGTGAAGAAGGGCGAAGTGATGAAGGCCGTGATCGTGCGGACCGCGAAGGGCGTGCGCCGCCCCGACGGGTCGCTGATCCGCTTCGATCGGAACGCCGCCGTTCTCATCAACGCGCAGGGTGAGCCGGTCGGCACGCGTATCTTCGGGCCGGTGACGCGCGAACTCAGGTCGCGCAACCACATGAAGATCATCTCGCTGGCACCGGAGGTGCTGTAATGGCTGCGGCTAAGATCAAGAAGGGCGACAAGGTCGTCGTGCTCAGCGGTCGCGACAAGGGCAAGACCGGCGAAGTGATTCGCATCGAGCCGAAGACCGACCGGGCTTTCGTCTCGGGCGTCAACATTGTGCGCAAACACCGCAAGCAGTCGGCGCAGGAGCAGGGTGGCATCGTTTCGCAGGAAGCGTCTATCCACCTTTCGAGCATCGCCGTCGTCGACCCGAAGGACGGCAAGCCGACACGCGTCGGGTTCAAGACGCTGGCCGACGGCACGAAGGTGCGCGTGGCGCGCCGCTCGGGCGAAGTGATTTCGGAGAAAAAGTAAGCCATGGCCGACAAAGACAAGGCGAAGGCGCCGGCAGGCAAGGGTCCGGCCGCCAAGGGTGGCGACAAGAAGCCAGCCGCCAAAGCTGCAGCTGACAAGCCGGCAGTCGCGGCCAAACCGCGCCCGAAGGACTACAAGCCGCGCATGAAGACGCTCTACGAGACCGTCGTGCGTGAAGCGATGTCGAAGAAATTCGGCTACAAGAACGCGATGCAGATTCCGCGCATCGAGAAGATCGTCCTCAACATGGGCGTGGGCGAAGCCGTCAACGACCGCAAGAAGGTCGACAACGCCGCCAAGGACCTGTCGCTGATCGCCGGCCAGAAGCCGGTGGTGACGCGGGCGCGCAAGTCGATCGCGACGTTCAAGGTGCGTGACGGCATGGCGCTCGGCGCAAAGGTCACGCTGCGTGGCGACCGGATGTACGAATTCCTCGACCGGTTCGTCACGATCGCGCTGCCGCGCGTCAAGGACTTCCGCGGTCTCAATCCGAAGAGCTTCGACGGGCGTGGCAACTATGCCCTCGGTCTCAAGGAGCACATCGTGTTTCCGGAAATCGCGTACGACGACGTCGACGAGGTTCTCGGCATGGACGTGATCGTGTGCACGTCGGCGCAGTCCGACGACGAGGCGCGCGAGCTTCTCCGTAACTTCAACTTCCCGTTCCGCAGCTAGGATCCAACCTCGGTTCAGACCGATAAGTGGGTTCTTGGAGGACCTGATGGCCAAGACAAGTTCAGTCAACAAGAATAACCGTCGTCGCAAGATGGTGGCGCAGTATGCGAGCAAGCGCGCGAAGCTCAAAGAGCTCATCGCCAACGAAAAGCTCACGCCGGCCGAGCGCATGCAGGCGACGATCAAGCTCAGCCAGCTGCCGCGGAATTCGTCGAAGACGCGCATTCGTAACCGCTGCGAACTGACCGGCCGGTCGCGCGGCTATTACCGGAAACTCAAGCTGTGCCGTAACCAGCTTCGCGAGCTGGCGAGTCAGGGTCTGATCCCTGGCATGGTCAAGTCGAGCTGGTAAGGTCGGGAGAAGCTAGAGATGTCTATCAACGATCCGCTCGGCGATATGCTGACCCGTATCCGCAACGCGCAGATGCGCAAGCGTCCGAAGGTGTCGAGCCCGGCCTCGAAGCTGCGCGTGCGCGTTCTCGACGTGCTCGCCGAGGAAGGCTTCATCCGTGGGTACACGGAAGTGGAGCACAAGAACGGAATCAAGGAGCTCGAGATCGAGCTCAAGTATGCCAACGGCCAGCCGGCCATCCGCGAAATCGAGCGGGTGTCCAAGCCGGGCCGTCGCGTTTACTCGCCGGTGCGTGACCTCAGAACGGTTGCGAACGGGCTCGGTGTTTCGATCCTGTCGACGCCGAAGGGCGTTATGTCGGATGCGAAGGCACGCGAAGAGAACGTCGGCGGCGAAGTACTGTGCAACGTCTTCTAAGCCTCTGGCTCTGAAGACCTGGATTTGGAAGGGGCGCCGTCTGGTGCTCCGATTGAGACGAAGGTTCGTGAGATGTCACGTATCGGAAAAAAGCCTGTGACCGTTCCGTCGGGTGTGACGGCAACCGTCAGCGGCCAGCAGATCAAGATGAAGGGTCCGAAAGGTGAGCTCGTGTTCACCGCGCCGGACGACATCAAGGTCGAGAAGACAGCCACCGGCGTTCAGGTGTCGCCCGTCAACGACACGAAGAAGGCGCGGTCGATGTGGGGCATGTCGCGCACACGCGTCGTCAATCTCATCGACGGCGTTACGAAAGGCTATACCGAGACGCTCGAAATCCAAGGCGTGGGTTTTCGCGCGGCGATGAAGGGCAAGGATCAGCTCCAGCTCCAGGTCGGCTTCAGCCATGACGTCCTTCACAAGATCCCGAGCGGGGTCGAAGTGAAAGTCAGCGGCGCCAAGCAGGAAATCATCACGGTCACGGGCATCGACAAGCAGCTTGTCGGGCAGGTGGCGGCTGATATTCGCGGTTATCGTCCGCCCGAGCCCTATCAGGGCAAGGGTATTCGCTATCAGGGCGAATACGTGCACCGCAAAGAAGGCAAGAAGAAATAACAATCCGGCAGGCTGCATCGACAGGACGCACCACCGGCAGGAACGAAGACCATGGCCCGCAAGATTTCGACTACCGACAAGCGAAAGGCGCGCGTTCGTCGTGCGCTCAAGGCGAACAATCCGGGTCGCCCGCGTCTCAGCGTGCATCGATCCGGCATGCACATCTATGCGCAGGTGATCGACGACACGAACGGCCGCACTCTGGCTGCCGCGTCGTCGCTCGACAAGGACCTGCGTACGTCGTTCAAGACCGGCGCGAATGTCGCGGCCGCAACGGCGGTCGGCAAGCTCGTCGCTTCGCGCGCGACGCAGGCCGGTGTGACCGAGGTCGTCTTCGACCGCGGCGCTTATCTCTTTCATGGCCGCGTGAAAGCGCTGGCCGAAGGCGCCCGTGAGGGTGGCCTCAAGTTCTGATCTGGTCGGGAAAGGATACCCCAGTGGCACGCAGTCCGAACCGTGAGCGCAGCCGTGATCGCGAAGAGCGCGAGGAAAGCGAGTTTCAGGAGAAACTCGTCGGCATCAACCGCGTTGCGAAAGTCGTGAAGGGCGGCAAGCGTTTCGGCTTCGCTGCGCTCGTCGTCGTCGGCGACCTCAAGGGGCGCGTCGGCTTCGGCCATGGCAAGGCACGTGAAGTGCCGGAAGCGATCCGCAAGGCGACCGAAGCCGCACGGCGCGGCCTCATCCGCGTACCGCTGCGCGAAGGTCGCACGCTGCATCACGACAGCGTCGGCCGCCACGGCGCCGGCAAGGTCGTTCTTCGCTCGGCTCCGGCAGGTACCGGCATCATCGCCGGCGGTCCGGCGCGCGCGGTGTTCGAGATGCTGGGCGTGCAGGACGTCGTCGCCAAGTCGCTCGGCTCGACGAACCCCTACAACCTGGTGCGCGCGGCCTTCGATGCGCTCAAGGAGCAGGAAAATCCCCGTGCCGTCGCGAACCGTCGCGGCAAGAAGGTTTCGGAGATCATCGCGCGTCGGCGCGACGGGTCGTCGGATACCGACGGTGCGAGCGACGCGGCATAACGGTCCGTTAGCCGGCTTCCGGCAGTAGCTGACCTACAACATGACTTACGAGGCTTATGGCCATGGCAGGCAAAAAGACAGTGACGGTCAAGCAGGTGCGTAGCGCTGCCCGCCGTCCCGCAATACAGACCGCGACCCTGAAAGGGCTCGGTCTCAACAAGCTGCATCGCACGCGGACACTCGAGGACACGCCAGCGGTTCGCGGCATGATCCATAGCATCCGCCACCTCGTCGAGATCGTCGACGACAAGAAATAAGCCCGCAAGGGTTCAGGCAACGCGGTGAAATCCATCCATTTCGCGTGTGATGGGAATGACGCGACAGGAGACGGCAATGCGCCTCAATCAGATCAAGGACAACCCCGGCGCACGCAAGACGCGTGTCCGCATCGGCCGTGGTATCGGCTCGGGCATGGGCAAGATGGGTGGCCGCGGTGGCAAGGGCCAGACCGCACGCTCGGGTGTCGCCATCGGCGGCTTCGAAGGCGGCCAGATGCCGCTGCATCGGCGCCTGCCGAAGCGCGGCTTCAACAAGCTCAATCCGAAGGATTGGAACGAGATCAACGTCGGTGATCTCCAGGCGGCGATCGACGACAAGCGTCTCGACGGGGCCAAGGCGATCACGGTCGCATCGCTGGTCGAAGCGGGTGTCCTGCGGCGGCCGAAGGACGGCCTTCGCATCCTGGGCGACGGCGAACTCAAGGCGAAAATCGCCGTCACGGCCAATCACGCAACTGCGGCTGCGAAGGCGGCGATCGAGAAGGCGGGTGGCTCGCTGACGCTGATCGAGAAGAAAGTGCTCAAGGCGGACGAAGAAAAGCGTGCCAAGACGGCCAAGAAGAAGGCCAAGGCCGGCGGAACCAAAAAGAAGTCCGAGGCAGACGAGTAAGCCCCGGAATAAGTGAACATGGGGCCGGTGAGCGTTCATCGGCCCCGTTCGCATCAGGCCCTGGGTGCGTTTCGGACCTACGCGAGATACGGGTCTTCTGCGCGGACGGTCCCGGCCCGATCGATCGCATGGCCGGCGGGCGGTTCGAGGGTGCCACACAGGCCCGGTCGCTGTTCAGGACATGCCCCCTGTACATCGCGAACCACATAGTGCTGGATTGTTTGCGGCGTCGACTATAAATCCGTCGCGGGATACTTCGACATAGAGCCGGTGCCGGATCGCCGGTTTCGAGAGGACGACATGGTATCGGCAGCCGAGCAGCTTGCAGCCAATATGAACTTCGGTGCCTTCAACAAGGCACACGAACTTAAGCGTCGGTTGTGGTTTACACTCGGCGCACTGCTCGTCTATCGCGTCGGCACATTCATTCCACTCCCCGGGGTCAACCCTGTAGCGTTCGCGGAAGCGTTCAAGTCGCAGTCGTCCGGCATTCTCGGCATGTTCAACATGTTTGCCGGCGGCGCGGTGGAGCGGCTCGCGATCTTTGCTCTCAACATCATGCCGTACATCTCGGCCTCGATCATCATGCAGCTGATGACGAGTGTGGTGCCGACGCTCGAGGCACTCAAGAAAGAGGGCGAGGCGGGCCGCAAGCAGATCAATCAATACACACGCTATCTGACGGTGCTTCTCGCCGCGTTCCAGGCTTACGGAATCGCGGTCGGCCTCGAAGGCAGTCGCGGTCAATCCGGTGCGGTCGTGCTCGATCCCGGCTGGTTCTTCCGGTTGACCACGGTCATTACGCTGGTCGGCGGCACGATGTTCCTGATGTGGCTCGGCGAGCAGATCACGGCGCGCGGCGTCGGCAACGGTACGTCGCTGATCATCATGGCCGGCATCGTCGCTGGTCTGCCGTCGGCGATGGCGGGTCTGTTCGAACTGTCGCGGCAGGGCGCAATCGGGCCGGTGCTGCTGATCGCTCTTCTGGTGCTCATGCTGGCGACGGTGGCGGGCATCGTCTTCATCGAGCGTGCCCAGCGACGGCTTCTGATCCAGTATCCGAAGCGACAGCAGGGCAACAAGGTGTTCCAGGGCGAATCGTCGCACCTGCCGCTGAAGCTCAACACTTCGGGCGTGATCCCGCCGATTTTCGCATCCTCGCTGTTGCTGCTGCCGATCACGGCGGCGCAGTTCTCGCAGGGTTCGGGTCCGGAATGGCTGCAGGCCATCGTAGCCGCCCTCGGCCGCGGGCAACCCCTGTATTTCGCGGTTTACGTCGCTCTCATCCTGTTCTTCGCCTTCTTCTACACCGCAGTCGTGTTCAATCCGCAGGATACGGCGGACAATCTCAGGAAATACGGCGGCTTCATTCCGGGCATTCGCCCCGGGCAGAAGACGGCCGAGTTCATCGACTATGTGCTGACGCGCATTACGGTGGTGGGTGCGATATACTTGGCGCTGGTCTGCGTGCTGCCAGAGGTGCTGATTTCCTATCTCGGAGTGCCGTTCTATTTCGGCGGAACGTCACTGCTGATCGCGGTCAGCGTCACCATGGATACGGTCGCGCAGATACAAAGCCACTTGATCGCCCAGCAATACGAAGGGCTGATCAAGAAATCGAAATTGCGCGGCACCGGGCGGACGGGACGTTAACCAGGTCGAGTGCGCCAGTACTCAGGGGATGACATGAAACTCATTCTTCTCGGACCGCCTGGCGCGGGCAAGGGCACGCAGGCCCAGAAGATCACGGCAACGCGCGGGATTCCCCAGCTCTCTACGGGAGACATGCTCCGCGCTGCCGTCAAGGCCGGGACCGAGACGGGCAAGAAGGCCAAGGCGGTCATGGAAGCCGGAGGGCTCGTTTCCGACGAGATCGTCATCGGCATCATCGAGGACCGCATCGCGGAACCGGATTGTGCAAAAGGGTTCATCCTCGACGGGTTTCCGCGCACCCTGAAGCAGGCGGCTGCGCTGGACGCGCTCCTCGCCAAGAAGGGGCTCAAGCTCGACGCGGTGATCGAGATCAAGGTTGACGATACCATCCTGGTGTCGCGCATCGAGACGCGGGCTCGCGAGACGCTTGCTGCGGGAGGCACAGTGCGTGCCGACGACAACGCGGACGCACTGAAGACGCGACTGCTCGCGTACTACCGGGAAACGTCGCCGCTCATCGGCTACTATTTCGCCAAGGGGCAGTTGCAGACCGTGGACGGTATGGCCGCGATCGACGACGTTACCAGGGCAATCGACGCCATCCTCGCCAAGGTCTGATCCCGAGACACCTCGCCGACCGCCCGTTTCCGAAGGGGCACCAACGGAAAACGGGTGAGGTGATCGCCGCGGGATGTCTGGTGACGACGAAATGGCCCGGTTCGGTCGTTTTTCCCCTTGACGGGTGTGAGGGGCGGCCGTATCAGACGGGCTTCGCCCGACAAGCGTGGTTTTTCGGCCTCAACCGAAGGCCTTTTGCGCATTGTCCTCTCGCAAGGGCCGGCCTCCACCGGACGCGAGGGTAAAGCAACCCCGGCTGCCCGAAGCGGCCCTATATGGAGATCTGGCCGATGGCCCGTATCGCAGGTGTAAACATTCCGACCCAGAAGCGCGTCGTCATCGCGCTCCAGTACATCCACGGGATCGGTCCTAAATTCGCTCAGGAAATCTGTGACAAGGTGAAAATCCCGGCCGAGCGCCGCGTGAACCAGCTCACCGACCAGGAAGTGCTCCAGATC
>ERZ761609.2418-NODE-2418-length-13837-cov-5.332680_pt1 | contig 13837 bp, 14 predicted proteins | sample MGYA00511163_ERZ761609 | MGnify/ENA primary metagenome ERZ761609 (study PRJEB28899, sample SAMN02445070) | bioreactor sludge metagenome | biome: EBPR sludge | place: Australia: Brisbane, Thorneside Wastewater Treatment Plant | collected 2011-12-16 ... | reverse complement strand
GTTCAACGCTTCGACGAGCGCCTGGCAGAAACACCCCCGGCCAACGGGCCATCGAAACCGGCAACGGCCTTAGCCTAATCACCGCGGACTAAGTGGGCTCCGACGCGCCAACCCCATACCGCGCGCGCTCTTCATCCGAAAGCCCCATGATCTTCGCCGCGCGCAACACCTGCTCCGAATCGATATGGTCGTCATCGTGCGCTTCCGCTACCCCCTCGCCCCGGCAAATCTTCAATCGCTTCTCGTTCGCATCCATGATCTGGTACAGGTCGAACCCAAATCGGTTGCGCATCACCTTACGGCCAAGTTCGTTCACCATGCAGTTCGTGCTGCATGTGCCCGTATTGTTTGGCATCTCCCAACCCGCCTTTGTAAGCGCGGCAATCTGCTCGTTCAGCGGCGGCTTCCGCACAAACTCGTAAAACGGCACCAGTACCGTCCGGCAAGCACCCGGCTTTATGTCCGGCAACGCATTCGGGACCTTCTCGTCGATCCGCTTGCGCAAAGCAAAAAATGCCCGATTCAGCATGATGTCAACCGTCGGCAACGACTCGGTCGCAAGTATCGGCTTGCCGCTCAGGTCCATGCGGTTCTGCCCTTCCTGCGTCCCGATGAAACAGAACGCGGGATCGTTCTCGATGCAAAACTTCGCGGCATAGGAAGAGATGGTCGTGAAGCACGCGCCGCAAGCGGAACCATAAGTCATCGCCGCCTTCAATACATCGCCGTCCTGCTCGTGCTTATCCACATCGAACCCCGTGCGAAAGACCCGATCCATCAACTCTTTGCCCGGCGTTTCGATATGAAGCGGAACGCCAATCTTGTCGCACAAACGTCGCGCATTCGATACCGCATGCGGCGATTGATACCCCTGCTGCAACATCCACGCGCACAACCGCAGGTTACGCTTCGCCAGATCAAGCAACATGTAAGACGAATCTTTGCCGCCGCTATACAACACAACCGCGTCATACTTCGAATCCGCCCGCTTCCGCGGCACCGAATCGATCACCTTCATCGGCGCCAGCACCGCCGACGGAACAATCGGCTTCATGGCCAACAGACACTGCGCAAGCAAACGCCACGGGCTGCGCTTCGACTGATACACGCCAATAAGAATATTGAGCATCCGCTCCACATCGCCGCTCGTCGGCGGCGTAATGTCATTCTTGTTGGGGTTCGCGCAAAAAGAACACAACCCGCCCCCGCCGGCACCCCCGCCTGACGCGCCCGACTTCCCCATCATGAACGCATCGTACGCCAACGGCATCCCACACGTCCGACACAATGCACCCGACTCAAGCTGCGTCGTCATAAGATCACCCCGAAGCGCGTTACGAACCAATTTTTCAAAAGTGACGCAATGCACCACCCCCAACCAGTATTCCCGGTACGCTCCGCGCAATCAACACCTGGAGTGCGCAATGCGGGCAACCGGCGATAATGCCCCAAAAAACAAAGGAGGTGTCGGCGAAGCCGGATAGGAAGTGGAAGGATAGATTGGGAAGGCAAAAAAGGCGCCAATACCCGAAAAAGCCGGTCCCAACTAGGGAATCAACCTGAACTTACAAAAAATGGTGGAGATGAGGGGAATCGAACCCCTGACCTCTTGGCAAAGGTAGCCATGGTGCTGTTTTCCTGACCGGAGAGCATTCCGCCGACGCCGGGCCAATCGTAACCGGGTCGACGACAAAACTGTGCGCGCGATATCGGCCGAATGCACCGGATTGTTTCCGGCCAGTAAAGTCCACTATCAGCTTACCGATTGGGCGGGCGCCGAGCCGATCTCCGAAAGCACGATTCGATCATAAGGTGCGCAGCCGCATCACCCCATGTGTACACGCTCTGAAACGCTGGACGATGAAACGAGGTTCTGCACACTTCCACGCGCTTTGATACCCCGCCGCTCCAGGAGGTGCAATCTGCGCGGCCCAACCAACCTCATGTAGTTTGCAGCGGCGAGCGCAACCGCGACAGCCAGTCCCATTGCAGTGAAGAGAGTGCCCGCGTGTATCTCGGCCAAATCTGAACGACCGGACCGGTAACTAAAAACCTCGGACGCCATCATGACGGGCGCGAGAAACGAAATGGCGATCGCCACCATTATTTTGGTCTCCAGTATCTCGGAGTTCAGCGAATTCACTGCGAGGCTCGTGTCTGCAACCCGTGATGGATGCGTACGCCGTCGGTGATTGCGACGTGAATGCCCGTCGAAAACATACGCGTACATGGCCCACAGCGTTAAGCCCGTCGTGACTACAGGCCATACTCCGACGGACGAAGCAGGTGTGTCCATCAGCCAGACCGAGCACTGCAGAAGAGTGAAAGTGGTTACGATTGCAGCGAAAAAGATCGTAATGGAACGGCTCACAGCGCAAGGCCCGCTCGTATACCGGTCGCAAGCGCTGACGACCGATTGACGGGGCAGGGCTTGCTTGCAGCGCCTTCACGTCTGCGAGCATTGCTCGATACTGTGCTGAGTGCGCTCTTCCATTCACGGGATCGAGCGTAGGAAAGCAATTTGTCGTAGAACCGATTATCGATCTCAGGAAATGGAATACTGGTCCGAGTCACGCGACGCGTATTCGTTGTATCGAAGTAGGGCTGACTCTTCGTGTAGTGCTGATAGTGCCGCAACGTCTTGACAGCAAAGCCTTCCATGAAGGAGAGCGTGCCGTCCAACTCGTCGACGAATTTCAGCTCTGCCTTCACCTCCGCCAGTTTCTCCGTCGCCCATACCCGGATTTCTTCTATCGTATTAGGATTTGGATTCGTGAGGTGATACGTCTGGCAATTCGATCCGGCCTGTTCGATGATCTGCCATAACGCCTTCGCGGCCCAGTCTACCGGCACGAGATTGGACAAAGTGTCTGCATTGGCTTCCAATCGAATGCTGCACGCGCCAAGGTTACTCTGTATGGATGCCAGGTCGATGAGACGCAAAAATCGGTATACATTCAAAAAATCGGTAATCGCGCCGGTTGTGCTCGACCCTACGAGAATTCCAGGCCTGAAAATGGCGCCACTCACCGCTCCATGCAAAAATGCAGAGGAAATGATTCGCTCTGCTTGCCACTTGCTGCTTTCGTATGTATTCGTGAAGCCATAACGCCCATCCAGCTCAAATTCATGCACAGTGCATTCGCGACCCCCAGCAACGTACGCGGTGCTGACATGATAAAGGGGGACATTCGAACCGGAGAGATACGCGAGCACATGCTCAACACTGCGCACATTGGTATCCCACACGGTAGCGTCGTCTTTAGGATCGAAACTCGTACACCCCGCGCAGTGAATTACAGCGCCAATCTCCTTGAGAATAGTGTCAGCAATTCGGGAATCCATGCCCAACTGCGGGCGCCGAACGTCTCCCCACACCAAGTCAACAACGCTTCTCCTGTTATCCCCGTTTGCTACGGCAAGCACCGCATTTAACCGATCACGCGCCTGTTCAATGCTGCTCTCACGCATTAACACGATTGGACGATAGCCGCGCGCAAGCGCTTCCGCCAACACCCAACTGCCGTATATCCCCGTGGCCCCCGTGATCAATACCGACCGTTTTCCCTCGATCATTACGCGCCCCTTCTGCTCAAAAAAAGCATCTCTATCGAATGTAGTTTCACAAAAGTGCCAGACGCCAGGCGGGCGTGCGGCGCGCTCAATGGTGTTCTAAAAAAAAGCATGGGATTGAAGGCGTGCCGGGGTGTCCCCGGCTACCCAGGGACACCCCGCAATTTCCGGCTACTGCTTCTTGAACTGCCCCAGAATGTCGCTGAAGAAGGCCAAAAGCGAGGACACGATGTCCCCTCCGCCAATCTGCGCCTTGGCAACCGAAATGTTCTTGATATGCTTCATCGTTCTCTCCTGTTATTCAATCGCATACAAACGAGAAGACGACCCAATGCCGCCTCCCGAGATTGCGTATTGATCTCTCCGCATCACGGATAAAGCCCTGCATACAATAAGTTGCTTAGTGCATACAGTTGCCCATTAGACGTGGCCGCGCGCCCGGCGGTTTCGCGGCGGAATGGTGCGTGTATTGGTCGTATGGGCGACGGTAAAGCGAGTGCCGTCTGAGAAGGGCTTTGAAAGCAGAGGCGAGGGCTGTCAGCCCGGCGTCATGCGCAGGCTCAAAGGAAGGCGCACCTCATGCCAGATGGGCGAAAGTTCTACTTCCGCGCGCGGGGTGCTCGAGTGCGCTTTGCTTTCGCCGAGCTGCCCCCCAAAGGCTGGCGCTCGGTGGACATGTGCTGAATCATGAATTCCAACTGCGCATGGCGCCACTTCTTTAAGAAGTTCACCGCCTGTTCGAGGTTCTTTTTCTTCAAGACCTCAACGTAATCGCGCTGCCGGGGCAGGTCCGGCTGATACATCCGCAATGCGGAAAAAAATGCATAAAGATACCGGTTCTCGTTGCTCATAAGCTTCGCCATGAAATCCAGCAAGTGTCGCCTGGCAACGCTGCCATACAATATGGTGTAAAAATCATTGGCCAGATCGAGGTATCGCTTCGCGTCCGGTTCACGTTCTGACTTGCGTGCAATACTTTCGGCCGCACGAAAATCTTCCGGGGTCAAGCGCGGCAACGCAAGACGAAGCGCCAGACTCTCAAGGGCCACGTGAAGGTCTATTATGTCGACCAGCTCTTCGCTGGACAGTTCGGATACGTACGCACCGCTAAACGGCTGGATTTCTACGAGCCCCTGGCCTTCGACGATACGCAAGGCCTCCCGAAGGGGGATGCGGCTCACCCTGTAGCGTTGGGCCAAGGCAACCTCGTTTATCCGCTCTCCCGGCTTGAGTATCCCCTGGATTATGTCGTCTTCAACAAGGTTGGCGATTCGCGTCGCAACCGTGGCAGATACAATGTCCTTGGCGTTACGCCCTTTTTTCTCACTGGTAGCCATATGCTCAGTATGTCTGTAACCGTAGTCCAGAGTCAATTCCTGTAAAGCGGAAACGCGCTAATTGTATGCAGCAAAGCTGGACTCCACGCAGCCAATGAGTTCGAGTGACATGCCCAGGTTTTGGCCCTCAGAATCAAGCTCTTCAAGCGAGATCGCGACTTCCCGCTTGAAAATCGCGCCGACCTCGAGTATAAAATATTTCTGGGAGGGGGTGCGGTCGTCGTTTGCAGCCAACTGGGCCAGCTACGCAGGCTACATAAGTGCTGCGAGACGGGATGGTCGGGGAACCATATCAAACTATGCAGCGCAAGTCCTTTTCCGCTTCCGCAGAACAGGCCTGTGCCCAGCCGCGACAGTCGCACCTGGCGACTGTACTGAAAGAAGAATGATTGTTCGTACTCAATACAAACCAACGGTTTCTCAGACACATCGCGCAAAAGTTTATTCGAGTATCTCACGCATCCTGTTCAAATTCACTGCTACTGTGGAACACGCTAACCCTTCGCACTGCAAAAGGCTCATTGAAAATGATTAGACCCAACCAGATTCTCACGCTCGCCGCGTTCCTTGTCCTCGCGGTGTCTTTGTCCGCGTCTGCGGACGAAGCAACCGACGCATCAAAGAGCACGACGGTCTCCGAAGCAGGCGCCGCCGAAGAGGCCACCATGTTTCCTGTTGAGGATTACAGCGGTGCGTTCGGAGCGCGCTCCCGTCTGACCGGCGATTGGGGAGGTGGGCGCACATGGCTCGCGGAGCACGGCCTCCAAGTCGAGCTCAATATCAATCAAGTCTACTACGATATCGTGGACGGTGGTAAGACCTCCGGCTCGGAATACGGCGGCAACGCGGAATTGGTGCTCAAATTCGATTCGCAGAAGATGGGCCTGTGGCCTGGTGGATTCCTGTTTATTCGCGCGGAACAATTCTTTGAAGACAGCATCAACAGTCAGACCGGGGCGCTGATGCCGGTCAATACGGTCTCGTTGTTTCCGGAACCGGCAGACAACGACCTCGCGCTATCTCATTTCCAATTGACCCAATTCCTTTCACCGCATCTCGCGCTGTCACTCGGCAAGCTGGATACCTCGGTTGGCGACATGAACGAGTTTGCGCATGGCCGCGGCGATACGAAGTTTATGAATACAGCCTTCTCGTTTAATCCGGTCATCGCCATGACCGCTCCCTATTCCACATTGGGGGCAGCCCTTATCATCATTCCCAACGAGAAAGCGATGATCACCTTCTCCGCGATCGATACCGAGGGATCGGCAATGACAAGCGGCTTCGACACGGTGTTTGATGAAGGCACCACGTACGTAGGCGAGCTTAGGATTACCACAAACTTCTTCGGCCAGCCTGGACACCAGACCTTTGGCGCGGCGTACAGCAATGACGAGTTCTTTGCACTCAATGACGTTATCGACGTGTCGATCCCGCGCCTCTTGGGTCGCACAGGGGGCGAATATAGCGACAGCTCCGATTCCAGGAACTTGCTGCGCCGCTTGGTGGAATCAAGAATTCCCGGCGCGGAGCAGGCCGGAGAAGTCCTCGACAGCGATCTGGCTCTGTTCCAACGCGGAAGTCTCGTCCGGCGGCTGGCCAAACCTGTCGTGGACGATATCGTAAACAAGGCAATGACCACCTTGTATGTCAATCGAATCGACACGGAATCCAGCTCGTGGGCCGTCTACTATAACTTCGATCAATACCTGTATACCGAGGCTGAGGATCCAGCGCAGGGCGTCGGCATTTTTGGACGCATCGGCTTCGCCGACGAAGACACAAACCCGATAGAAGCTTTCTACAGCATCGGCGTCGGGGGCAAGGGGCTTATTCCAACGCGCGATCTCGACCGGTTTGGCATCGGATTCTATTATATGGACATGAGCGACAACCTGCCCAAACTTCTCCGTTTCAGCCACGAACAAGGATTCGAATTGTTTTACGACTTCGCGGTGACTCCGTGGCTCCGTGTGACGCCAGACATCCAAATCATCAATCCTGCCAGCGATGGAAACGATACAACTGTCGTATGGGGGATTCGAACGCTGATACGTTTCTAGCGAACACAGAAATACATGCATGACCTCACAAAGGACCGAAATTGATATTCGGAACCAAACGTTAGGATGTCCCCGAACGTAACAATCGACCGGCGCTGCTGCTGTACACATCCTTGCGAAAATGACTTCGCCGTGTATTAATGACGCGGTAATTAAAACTTGGCGGTCTTGCTCAAAAGTGCATAGGCCGACTCAGTTTGAAACCTGAAAGGGAAACAAGTGATGCGCCGTAGAATCCTGGTTTGCGCGTTGCCGCTACTCGCAGCGATTACTGTATTCCTCGGCGCAGGATTCGCTGCTGGCGCAACCGACAGGAAACCCAGTATCGTACATATATCGGCCGACAATTTCGGCTGGAAAGATGTTGGGTTCAATGGGTGCAAGGATTTCACGATGCTAACATCGATTCACTCGCCGAGGGTGGAGCGAAGCTCACGCAGTTTTATGTTCAGGCGATGTGTACCCCGACTCGCGCAAGCCTGATGATGGGTCGCTATCCTTTTCGCTACGCTTTACAGACTGCGGTCATTCCCTCGGTCTCCGACTACGGCCTGGACACCACCGAATGGCTCATGGACGGTACGCGATGCCTGATTGCCAATACAACGGACGCGTAGGGACCGTCGGTAGCAGTCGCTCCCGTTAACCCGCGTGTGCAGATTATTCGGTGTGTCAATTTCATAAATGGCGAAGTCGCGATTCCAAGGGTCAGCCTAATATTCACCTGTATTGATTATGGACTACGGCAAGTTTGCCGCCAGAAGTGCACACAAGGTCGGGAGCCAAACAATGTTACGTTTCCATGAATTCATGAAGACCACGATTCTAGGTGGACTGTTCGCAATACTGCCGCTGATATTGATCGTTGAGTTGGCTGCAAAAGCGTATGGCCTGGCGGAACAACTGACGACGCCCCTCGGAAAGCTATTGCCGGAGGCCCTCAGCGATGCAACAAAGTTTCCAATCATTTCGGCTGTGGTTTTTGTCTTGATTGCTTGCTTTAGCGCTGGATTGATTCTGCGCTTTCGGGTTGCGCGCGCCTCGGGTAAGTGGATCGAGCGCTATCTCTTGATGTACACGCCCGGATACCGAATCCTGCGCGGGTTAATTCAAGGTATCGTGGGTTCGGAGACAGGGAGTGGCTTCAGGCCCGCGCTCTTGAAGATGGAGCATGACGAGATGGAATTTGCGTGCATCATCGAAGACCATGGCAACGGTTGGTCTACTGTCATGCTCCCTTCATCGCCATCAATGCTGAGCGGCACGGTAAAGATCGTCCGCAGTTCGAATCTCGAGGTATTAAACGTCAAGCTCACGGACGTTGCATCAGTGCTCGGCCAATGGGGCGCCGGAACAAAGAAACTGCTCGAAATGCACCGAGAGCGAAACTCCGCCTCGGTCTAACGTCGACAGCGCGCCCGGAAGTACACCGAAACGTAAGCTTAAATACATATCCCGATGTACCGACCACTGCGCACACCACCCATTATTTCGCCCGGATCAGTTGCTCCAATGCATGCTCTTGTACGGTAAGTCCGCGCTTCGCCAAGTGTGTCTTCGCGCGTTCCGATGCCGTGCCTCCCACCCATACGACGACCGGAGTCTCTTTATGCTTGGCCGGAAGTTCATCCCGAAGCCCTGCCGTGGCACGGTCGACCCTTTCCGACCAGATCAAGTGGTCTATGGCAAACGCCGCCGCCAGACCTCCTTCTTTTGTCTCCGCGACCGGAAGTCCGGATCCCATGTAAAGCTCGGTAAGTGGTTTCTGCGTCGTATGAAGTTCTTCGAGTAGCTCCGCGCTTCGATGCATGAAGTACGCCTCAGATTCAGACGCGGCAGTCACTGCCCGGTCCAGGTATCCCGCAATGCCGCGCACGCTCCGCAACGCGTATAGTGCCTCCGTTAGCGCCGTCTGCCTGCGGGGCGAGTACCATGGATTCTGTACAAGGGCCTCTATCTGGCTCGCGGTCGCGCCAATGGTCTGCAATTGTTCGCGATTCCGGCGTTCGAGGTTCTGCGGCGTCTCCTCCTGAACGATCTGACTCACCCGCACAGCCGTCTTTCCCGCCGAAACAGGCCTTCCAATTGATGTAGGCAGTGCCGCGGTACGCAATGCCGCCAATGATACGCCGCCCGCATACGAAGTCCACGCTACTTCGTCAAGTTCGCGTTGAAGTTGTTCGTTTGAGGAGTAAACATCCACCATCAGTTCGGACGCGAGATTCCGTTTCACGGCCGAAAACCCTATCGCTTCCTTGTACGCAGCGTCCTCGTACTGACTCTTCGGGTCGCGCTTCGTGGTCTGATAGGCATTCGAGAAAAACCGCCGAACACCCTGTGGCGCGTTTCCCACCGTCCGCAGCGGCTGCGTGATGAGCGTCTTGGCACTTTCCAAAGTACCTTGCGCCGCCTTCTTTACCCCATCTGCGAAAGCCTCTCCACGCCTTATCTGTCCAAGATGATCGATCACGCCAATCTCACGTATTCGCTCGATAGCAAGCTCGTTACACTCGACACTGTACGCATCCGACCCCGAAAAAATATAAAAATGATTGCTGATGCCGTCGTTGAGCACTTCGCCGCCAATCTCATAAAGTGTCGTCTTGACCGCAATGTCACCCAGCGCTTGTTGCGGCGTGAGTTTAGGCGGTCGTTCGTAATCCTGCTGTGCCTGCGCGACCGTACCGATAAAACACGCCACGGAGCACAAAACTCTCGCTGACACGGCAAGACTTATACTGGGAAACGGCTTCATGCAGGACTCCTTCGAGATAATCACAAAATGCCAAGAACACAAAAACTAAAACTGTAGGAGAAAAAACTTCCGGAGGCGCTCACGGTTGACCGCAGGGTAGCACTCTCGGATTCAAGATGCCGCTATTATGCACTTGCTCCCCGCCAACGGCCACTTTTCACTTGTGATCGCCAACTCGCCGTCACCCGCTCGGGTCAGTTTAACGGCTTCCATTCCGTCGAGCATGATAGACGTGTTCAACCCGCGGAATGTCCGGAAAATTTTTGTTCGGTCAGCAAACGCAGACGTAAGGCCGCACCGCTTCTAATCAAAACCCGCGCAACCAACAGACGCGTCTCTGTTGCTAGCAACTAGTGTCTGCGCAGGATTCTTGTGCGTTTCAGATTCAGGCGAACGCGTCCCCCGAAGGATGCGCGGACAGTTCCGACTCCACAAGGGTTCGCAACCGCAAGCGCGCGCGATGCATCCAGGTTTTCAGCGTACCCATGGGAACATCCATCGTCCTTGCGATTTCGTCGTACGAAATGTCCTGCAAGTAATACATCGAAACAATCGTTGCATACCGATCAGGAAGTTTCGACACGCAGCGGCGGATCAGTTCCGGTGTATCGCTACTGGGTACCGGTGCCGTCGCAAGTTGATCCTCATAGGAGTTCGTCAGTTCGACCTCCCGGCGCCGTTTGCGTTTATCCAGCTCGGTCAGGCACACGCTGCACGTTACGCGATACAGCCACGTGGCAAAACTGCAATCCCCGCGAAACCCTTTCAGAAGGCGGAAAGCTTTGATGAACGACTCCTGGGCCATATCTTCGGCCAGCGTCTGATCCCGCATGAACCGGTACGCGAGATTGTAGACAAGCTGCTCGTGCCGGCGAACAAGGTGAGAGAACGCTTCTATTTCTCCAACACGCGTGCGCTCTACCAACTCGAGGTCTGTCGCTGAATTTGTCTCAACGCCAACAGATGTCGGCACTACCGATGCATCGGACTTTCGGGTGCGCAACGCTGCTATTTGCGGTGCACCCACGTGTTCTTGCGCGATTTCGTTGACCATGCTCTGTCTCCATCCAATGTGCCCTGCGGCAAACGTTCAATCTTTCCTGGGACCTTCAGGAGAACAGCTCCATTGCCGTCCTCGCCTACCCACCGGACCATACCCGCGCTCATCGAAGTTGTATAAATATACCACGCGAAGTGTATACAATACAAATGAGCCGCGCAGATTGTTACGCTTGAATGCCGCTTCCGCTAAGTGCCTGTATTTACTGCTCTTACAAAACTTATTCACGGCTTCGATGCATTTTCGCTTAACCGACAGATCCGTTTTGTATGCGAAATTTTTGAGTATTGTATACATAGGCCGCGTGGGCCTCGAAGTGCCGGGAAGATGGCACTGTTCACAGCAGGGTCAGTAGCCCACGGTCAACTCGGCCAATCGGACTTCACTCTGCACTGCACCACCGCAAGTGACCCAGGAAAGAGCGCCCAATTACTCTATTAAGGTCGCGGCGCCTTTACTCTTCGCTTACCGGTGCGATGGGCTGCAACCGTAGCAGTGCGACCCTCCCCAATATGCTGAAGCAGGAACTCGCGCTGCGCACGGCGCCAGTTCCGCTGAAAAGTCAGCGCCGTGTCGGCATCCCGCTTTCGAAGCACCTTCACGAAATCGCACTGACCTGGCAAATCCGGCTCGTACACCTTGAGGGAGGAAAAGAATAGAAAGAGATATCGGTTTTGATTGCACACCAGTTTACGCAGCGCTTCCAGAAGGTGCCTGCGATTAACGCACCCATATAGAGTCGAGTAGAAATCGTTGCTCAGCTCAAAAAATCGCCACGCATTCGGTTCATGCTCGGCCTTCAGGGCAATCTGCTCCAACTCGGCCAGAACTTCGTCCGTAAGTAACGGCAGCGCGAGTCGCAGGGCCACGGATTCAAGGGCTTCGTGAATCTCGAACACGTCTACGACTTCGGCGATGGAAAGGTCTGACACAAACGCGCCGCTGAATGGCCGAATCTCTACCAGACCCAGACCCTCCACAATGCGAAACGCCTCCCGTAGCGGCACGCGGCTTACACCGTACCGCGTGGCAAGGACAACTTCATTCAAACGTTCTCCGGCCTTAAGTTCACCCCGCACGATGTCTTCCTGAATTCGTGCTGCAATGCGCGTGGCAACGGTTCCGGTATGATTATCCGCGGCGCCGCGCAAGGTCTCTCGATTTCTACTCATAATTACCCATAAAGATTCATTCGCTTTGCTTAAAAAAGATCGTCATGGCGCGAAGTAGTGAGGGACGTGTCATCCGGAATCCGCGCACGCATATAACTTTCCGAACGCGCAACTGACGATCAAGACACTTGGACTGAAAAAGGCAGGCCGCCGTTTCACGGCAAGTACGCAAAACCGTGCCCCGACGGCGGCGGTCAAACTCGCGCAGCGTGCCGAATAATCTACAAGAGTACCGCCCGCTCCCGATTCCTTTTCACTGGGGTGAATTCATCACATGCGCACCGCATGTTAATGGCATTTCGGATCGGTGTGGTTCTCCTGCCTCGTCACGGGGAATCAGATTAGAGAGGTTTGATGTGATGAACCTTTAGACCGCGGTCGGACACTCCGCGCTCGGTTACCTTGCGCTTGCAGCCAACCTCGTCGGACGCAGCCTCGGCATGAACCCCTTCATCGTCTAGAATACGGGGTACGTTTGCGCTTCAAATCCGGGCAATGCCCGTTGCCTTACTCCAAATCCAAAAACAGGTAGTACTACACGTTTTCAATCTTGGGTTACGGCTGCGCGGCTATCACGGTGGGTATCCCTAACTCGGGATTCAGCCTGAAGTTATAAATGGTGGAGATGAGGGGAATCGAACCCCTGACCTCTTGTCTGCCAGACAAGCGCTCTCCCAACTGAGCTACACCCCCAGGAAATACGGCCCAATCATAGCGCACGGCGGCGGATTGCGTCAAATGCCCGGCGCCCGCGGATTTGCCAGGGGGCGCCGTCTTTTGCTATCTTATCCCTTCGAACACGGAAACGTGTTGCGCGGGTCAGAGACAGCCGGCGGCCCTTGGGCCTTAAATTTCGCCTGCCGAGACCGTGGTACGAGCCATTTATCAACGTGAGATATTTGCCGTCCCGCATGGTCACTTTGGCCGTGCGGGACGTTTTCATTTCCTGCCATGGAAGGAGGTGAGTGTACAGTGGCAACGCAACAGAAAATTGACTCAATCGCAGAGATGAAGGGGAACCTCGAGGGCCACCAGTTGGCGGTCCTTACGAAGTACATCGGCATCAACGCGGATCAGGTCTCTCGCCTGCGCAAGCAGCTCCGGGAGAAGCAGGTCGAGTACAAGGTCTTCAAGAACACGCTCGCAAAGCGCGCGCTGGATGAACTGGAACTCGGCGAAGCCGCGAAGTTCATGGATGGCCCAACGGCATGGGCGTTTGCAAACGACCCGGTCGCCCCGTCGAAAATCTTCAAGGATTTCAGCAAGGAAGTCCCGCAAGTAGAAATGCTCGGCGGCATCCTTGACGGCAAAATTATCACCAAGTCGCAATTGGAAGTCCTGGCGAATCTGCCGCCGCGCGAAGTATTGCTCGCGCAGATCATCGGCACGATACAGGCGCCGATTCGCAACGCGGTCAGCACGATCAACGCCGTGCCGAGCGGCCTGGTCAACGTCCTCGATCAAATCCGAAAGAAAAAAGAAGAAACCGCCGCGGCCTAGGAGTCGCGCGCTTACAGGAGATTGCTACCCATGTCGAAGGTTCAGGAAATTGTCGATAAAGTCGCCGAGTTGTCGGTGCTCGAATGCAGCGAGTTGGTCAAAGCCCTCGAAGAGAAGTTCGGCGTAACGGCCGCAGCCCCCATGATGATGGGCGGAATGATGCCGATGGGTGGTGGCGGTGAAGCTGCCGCGGCCGACGAAGGCCCCACCTCGTTCGACGTCATCCTCGCCGACGTTGGCGCAAACAAGATCAACGTGATCAAGGAAGTGCGCGGCGTCACCGGTCTCGGCCTCAAGGAAGCCAAGGACCTCGTCGACGGCGCACCGAAGGCCATCAAGGAAGGTGTTTCCGAAGACGAAGCGAAGGAAATCAAAGC
>ERZ761609.2417-NODE-2417-length-13840-cov-7.150163_pt1 | contig 13840 bp, 10 predicted proteins | sample MGYA00511163_ERZ761609 | MGnify/ENA primary metagenome ERZ761609 (study PRJEB28899, sample SAMN02445070) | bioreactor sludge metagenome | biome: EBPR sludge | place: Australia: Brisbane, Thorneside Wastewater Treatment Plant | collected 2011-12-16 ... | reverse complement strand
GGCCACGCTTTCGGGGTAACCGTAAAGATCTATGGGCTTCTTGCCGCCGCCCCAGTAAATGGCGCGAAGGTCGTCCAGCCCGTGGCAATGGTCGGCATGGGTGTGGGTAATCAGCACAGCATCCACCGAGGAAAAGCCGCTGCGCAGGGCTTGCAGCCGCACGTCCGGCGTGACATCCACGAGAATGCGGCGCTCGCTGCCGTCCTTGAGCACGCGGAAGAGCACGCTGGCGCGCAGCCGCTTGTTGCGCGGATTGGGAGAGCGGCAAACCCAGCACTCGCAGCCGATCATGGGAACGCCGGCGGACGTGCCACTGCCGAGCATTTCGATTTCAACGCGCATGGCCGAAGTCTAGCAGCGCCGCGCCCGGCTGCACGATTCAGGCGCCTACAAACCCAGTTCGTCGGCAATTTCGACGAGGTTGAACACTTCGAGGGTGGGAAGCTGCAGGTGGGCCTGGCTGGTGTCGGCCTTGCCTTTGTTGCCGGCATGTACAGCCACCACCTTCATGCCCGCGGCTCTTGCCGAGGCGATACCGGCGGGGCTGTCCTCGACGGCCAGGCAGCGCGCCGGATTGGCCTTGAGCCGCGCTGCCGCCGAAAGATAGGGCTCGGGGTGGGGCTTGCCGCGCTCGTAGTGGTCGCAGGCGACTATGATTTCGAAACAGGACTTGAGGTCCAGGGCATCCAGCACGGCCAGGGCCTGGCGCTGGGTGCTGCCGGTGACCAGGGCGATGGGAAAGCGCTCGTGACTGTGGTGCACGGCAGCCACAGCGCCGGGCAGTGGCGCAATGGTGGCAAGTGCCGGCACGTAGTCGCTATGGAACAATTCGCGTACCTGCTCAACCTGCTCACGAGTGAAGCCGAACTTGCGGCCGACGGTGGCGAAGAAGTCGTTCTCACTCTGGCCCAACAGGTTCTCGAACAGGGTTTCGTCCATGCGGAAGCCCAGCACCTCTTCAAAGGCGCCCTGCATGACGTCCCACACGACCCGTTCAGTATCGACGAGCGTGCCGTCCATGTCCCAGAGAACCGCGTCAAAGCTCATGCCTGTAGTGCCCCTCGCAACGGCATTCCAACGGATGAAACCACAGCCCGGACACAAAATACAAGTGCCCGCGACACCCGCCGCGGGCACCGAAATCCGGACGAATCCGATCAGCGGGCCTTGGCCATGGCTTTCTTGCCCTCGGCCATGACATGCTCAATCTCGTCGACGGTCTTGGGTGCGTCCTTGGTCAGCACTTCCGGGGCGCCGTCGGTCACCAGCACGTCGTCCTCAATGCGCACGCCAATGCCCAGGTACTTCTTGGGGACGTCGTCGCGCTCGGCCGAGATGTAGAGACCGGGCTCGATGGTAAGCACGTTGCCCTTCTGCAGGGGGCGCCACTGCTCTCCGTCGCGATACTTGCCGACATCGTGCACGTCCATGCCCAGCCAGTGGCCGGTGTTGTGCATGTAGAACTCCCGGAAAGTCCTGGGCGCCTTGTCCACCTTGGGGTCTTTCTTCTTGTTCTTGACGTCTTCGTCCCACTGCTTCTGCGTCGCGATGATCTGCTTGGCGTCGCCCTGCAAGAGGCCCATGGCCACCATGCCTTCCGTCAGCACCTCGACTGACTTCCAGTGCGTGTCCATGTAGGGGGTGCCGGCACGGCACAGCTCAATGCTTGCAAGCTGGGCTTTGAGCACCCAGTTGTAGACCTCTTTCTGGGCCTCGCTGAACTTACCGTTGATGGGCCAGCAGCGGGTGATGTCGCAGGTGTACATGCCGTATTCACATCCGGCGTCCATGAGAATCAGGTCGCCGTCGCGGCACAGGGCGTTGTTCTCGTGGTAGTGAAGGATGTTGGCGTTGTCGCCCGCGGCCACGATGCTGGGATAGCCGAGGCGGTGGCTGCCGCCCTTCTTGGCGTGATACTCGAACTCGGCCTGGACTTCGTATTCATACATGCCGGGGCGAGTGGCCATCATGGCCGCCCTGTGCGCCCCAGCGCCGAGCTTCGCAGCCCGGCGCAGGAAGTGCAGGTCGTCTTCGGTCTTGACCAGGCGCATTTCGTGCAGAATCTCGCTGGGGTCGTGCATTTCCGTCGGGGCGTTAATGCCCAGGCGTTTCATGGCCCGCACCTTGTTGAGCCAGCCCATGACGCGGTCGTCGAAGCGGTCATCGTCTCCGAAATGGGCGTAAATGCGCTGCTGGTTCTTCAGGTAATCGGGCACCAGCTTGTCGATTTCCTCGAGCGGGTAGGCTGCGTCGGCGTGGTAGCGCTTCCTGGCGCCGTCAGGGCCCGCGCGGCGGCCGTTCCAGATCTCCAGTGCCTTGTCGCGGGGCGGCACGAAGAGGATGAACTTGTGTTCGGGGTGGTCCTTGATGATGAGGCACAGCGAGCCCGGCTCTTCAAAACCCGTCAGGTAGTAGAAGTCGCTGTCCTGGCGGTACTCGAAGTAGACGTCATTGTTGCGCTTGGCCTCGGGAGCGCTGGGCAATATGGCCACCCCGGGCAGCATGCGCTTCATGAACTCGGCGCGGCGGCGCTTGAAAATGTCGGCGTTGAAGTCGTGGGACATGGGCATTCCTTTATGGGGCTTGGCGCCCCCTTTATGTTTCAACGGTCCAGCATGGCAAAGGCTTCCCCCGCTAGCAACGGGGGGAGGCGACAGCGGTCATCAGCCGAATATTTCGGCCAGGCGGAAGTAGTCGTCCGTCACCAGCTTGGTCTTGCCCGCCACAAGCTCCAGGGGCACGGCCTCCAGGTCGCGGCCGGCCAGGGCCGCCATGAGGCCCGACTTGCCGCTCAGCAGAAGGTCAAAGGCGAAGTCCGACAGTCGCGTAGCCAGCACACGGTCGACGGCGATGGGTGCTGCGCACCGCTGGAGATAGCCCAGTGTGGTGCAGCGGGCGTTGTAGCCCAGGCGGCGCTCGATTTCGAGCGCGAGCATGGTGCCCACGCCGCCGAGCCTGGGCCGCGCGTTGAGGTCTTTGGTGCCACGCCGCGGGTCCAGCTTCTTGTCCTTATCCATGGCGCCTTCGGCGATGATGACGATGCTGTAATTGCGCTTGTGGACTTCGTGGCGGGTGCGCAGACGCTCACAGATGGCATCGAGCGTGAACTCATGCTCAGGGATGAGCACAAGGTCGGCGCCGCCGGCAATGCCGGCCTCGACGGCAATCCAACCCGAGTCCCGGCCCATGGTTTCCACGATCATGACGCGCGAATGGGCCTCGGCCGTGGCGCGCAGGTTGTCCAGCGCCTGGGTGGCGACCTCGGCCGCCGTAAAGAAGCCCACGGAAAAATCCGTACCAACGAGGTCGTTATCGATGGTCTTGGGCACACCGACAACAGGAAAACCGGCTTGGGCCAGCAGAGACGCGGCAGTCTGGGAACCGTTGCCGCCGATGGCAACGACCCCTTCAAGGCCTTGACGCGTCAAGGCTTCAATGGCGATCTTCGCGTCGCCCTGCTTGAGGAACAGGGTGCTGCGCGCGCTGCGGAGTATCGTGCCCGCGCGCTGAACGATGCCCGCCACATCCTGCCGTTCGAGCTTGCGGACCTCGCCCTTGAGCAGGCCGTCCCAGGAGTCAAAGATGCCGAACACCTCGACCCCTTCGGCAAAGCCGCGCCGGGCAATGGTGCGCACACAGGCATTGGTACCCGGAGCATCTCCGCCGCTGGTGATGACGCCGATTCGTTTCATGGGTTCTTGTTCAACGCAGATTCGCCGTCAAGCCGTCCATGATCGCCACCTTGACGATCAGGTCCTCCACGCGCGTCGAGTAGCCCCATTCATTGTCATACCAGCCCACGACCTTCAGGAAGTTGCCGTCGATGACCTGCGTCAGCTCGCTGTCGAAGATGCAGGAGTGGCTGTTGCCCACGATGTCGCTCGACACAATGGGATCCGTGCAGTACTGCATGATGCCCTTGAGGTAGCCCGCGCTGGCCGTCTTCATGGCCTCGTTCACGGCCTGCACGCTGACGGCCTGATTCAGCTCCACCGTGAGGTCCACCACGCTGCCGTCCGGCACGGGCACGCGCATGGCCAGACCGTCCAGCTTGCCCTTGAGGCTGGGAATCACCAGGCCCACGGCCTTGGCCGCGCCTGTTTCCGTAGGGACAATGTTCGTGGCGGCGTTGCGCGAGCGGCGGAAATCCTTGTGCGGCATGTCCATCAAGCGCTGATCATTGGTGTAGGCATGCACGGTGTTCATCAGGCCGCGGCGGATGCCGAAGTTCTTTTCCAGGACCAGGGCCATGGGTGCCGCACAGTTGGTCGTGCAGCTGGCGTTGGAGATGATCCTGGCGTCTTTCGTGACCACCTGATCGTTGACGCCCAGCACCACCGTGGCTTCAAGGTAGTCCTTGGTGGGCACGGTAACGATCACGCGTCGCGCGCCACGCTGGAGGTGAATGTCGAGCTCGGACAGTTTGCGGAACTTGCCGGTGCTCTCGATGACGTAATCGGCGCCGAGTTCACGCCAGGGCAGCTTGGCGGGGTCCTTCTCGTTGAGCACCTTGAAGGGGTCGCCGTCGATGGTCATGGTGTCACCGCTGACACTGACCTCGCCGGGGTAGATGCCGTGAATGCTGTCGTACTTGAAGGCGTAGGCCAGCGCCTCGGGCTCGGCGAGGTCATTGACAGCCACGACATCAAACTGATGGCGCAGCTTGGCGATGCGGGTGACGATACGCCCGATACGCCCAAATCCGTTGATCGCAATCTTCGCAAGGGCCATGGACACTCCGTGAGCGGTTTTCAGTGAACCGTTCTAGTCTTGCAGTGAATGCGCAATCCAGCGGTTTTTGGCAATTGATAACTGATATCTGATAACTGAAGATTAAGGCCATGGGAGAAATCAAACAGGCCCGTCGCGTCACGCCCATCTGCGGCGTCATTTACCGCGATGGCCGGGTGCTGGAGAATTCCTGGTGGGAGCTGGAAAAGCTCATGGGCGAAGTCGTGCTCGAGAGCGAGGAGTACCCCTTCGACCTGACCCAGTACTACTTCGAACAAATGGGCGGACCGCTGAAGCGGCGCTTCATCGCCTTCGAGGGACCCTCAGATCCCGCTGAACTGGCGACCTGGAAACTGGCCACCAATTCCCTGGAAGAGCGCCTGACCAAAGCCTACGCCGAAGAGATGGGGGTCGCGCGACCCATCAACCTTGACCCCGGCTACATTACGGGTGCCAAGCTCGTGCTGGCCACTACCAAGGACTTCGCCCATCGCCTCTATCTGCGCGACGGCATCTACGCTGAGGTAACTCTGAGCTATCGCGATGGACGCTGGCTCAGCCACGAGTACACATTCCCCGACTTCCGCGACGGCCGCTACCACGCCTTCTTCAACAAGGTGCGCGAGCACCACTGTCGCCACAACTGACGCTTTACTGGCGGCGATTGAGGCGCAGGTTCCACGAATCCTTCAGCCAGCGATGCAGCTTTTCGCCCTGCCCCTGCAGCCAGGCCTCCACCACCGGCGGAATGCTGTTGCTTTCCCCCAGCCAGATCATGCCCTTGATGGCATCGACGCACTTCTCGCGGGTGGCCTCGTTGTCATGAAAGGGCGTAAGGACGTCCAGGGCCTGCTTGAGGTCGTCGGCCGTGACATCACCGGGAGGCCCCCCCAGGGTTTCCAGCGCGCACAGTCGCGCCTGTGGCGATCGCAGGTAGGTCAGCCAGGAAAGGCGCGTGAGATAGTCATGGCGGTCCTTGGCGCCGCCGCGCGCGAAGCTCATGGCCTTCTGCAGTCCGGGAAGAAGTTCGGGCCGCTCAATGGCGCAGGCGTCCATCACCTCTAACACCATGTTGCGGTGGTAACGGTAGCCCACGTCGAACTCGTTCTTCAGGAAGTTCATCACCCATTGGGCAACCTGTCCGCTGACGAATGTCAGGCGATGACAGAGGATCTGGGTGCACACCTCGTGGTAGGTGCGTTCGCGCCCGATCGCCGTCTGGACGCCGATCAATGCCTCCTTGGCATAGGCCTCGTCGCCGTTGCGTGAGGCCCATTCCGCAATGTCGAGCAACAGCTTGACCGTAGCCGCGTCTCCCAGTGAGAGGGCGAACAGAAGGCCGCGCGATCCATGGAGCCTGAAGCCGTACTGTTCGCCGGCGCGGATGACGCAGTGCTTGTCGGCCAGGTCATCGGAGCAGACCATCTTGCCCAGGATGCCGCACATGGCCTTGTCCAGCTCTGGCGGAGCCTGGAGCGTGGCCTCGACGTAGGCGGCGACATACGTGCGCATGCATCCGGCATGGACGTGCTGCCAGGAATCCAGGGCGCGGGCCATGGCCACGCGTACCGCCAGATCCGTCTCGTTCAGGATACCGGCCACGAGGCGATCGCAACCCCAGGATTCGAAGGCCTCCTTGGGGTCGCGGGGCTTGTAGGGCGGCGCCACGCGCTCGAGATCGGGCTCGACACGGCGCAGGCGGCGCTCGACCTTGCTCTGGGTGCCGCAGAAGTTGCAGGAAACAATGGCCTGAGCGGCCTGAAGTTCCAGGGCGGCGCCGCAGCCGGGGCAGTGGGCCCGTTCAGCCTGTGCGTCGGACATGGAGGGATTGAACGCGAGGCCCGGTCGGTGCGCAAGGCCCGACCGGGCCCGGAAACTCACGAACCGACTTTGGTTTCAGCGAGGCGTTCGCGCATGGTGGCCTTGGCGCGATGCAGCCTCGACATCACCGTGCCGATGGGCACCTCGAGCTTCTCGGCAATATCGGCGTAGCTTTCGCCGCCCACGCTGTTGAGCAGGAGCACGTCACGGAAGCGGTGATCGAGGCTCTCAAGTTCTCGGCGCACGGGGCCCTCAAGGCTGTTGAGGAAGCGCTCGTTGCGCATGATCTGCTCGGGCGATTCGCTCTCGGCCTCGCTGTCCGCCTGGGCTTCTTCGCCCAGGAAGGGCTCCACGGACGAAATCTCAACCTGCGGGCCGGCCTTCTTGCTCCGGCGATACTGGTTTACGAAGAGGTTGAACAGAATGCGCGCCAGCCACGCCTTGAGGTTGGTGCCCCGTTCGAAACTCTCGAACTTGTCAAAGGCATGGAGGTACGTCTCCTGGACCAGGTCCTCGGCGTTTTCGGCATTACGCGTCAGGTGCATGGCCTGGCGATAGAGCACGTCATGGAGGGGCAGGGCTTCGCGGGCGAAGTCTTCCCTGAGGTCTTTGTAGGTGGCAACCATGGCGCTCTCCTGTTCTGGGGCGAATTCCGCCCGCTCTTGTTGCTTGTTTGAATCCTCTGGTTTCCTGTACCAGTCGAACAGACTGGTCTGTCTGCTTATTCCGAAAAGAAAAGCCTAACTTTCATCCAAGCCCAACATTCTTTCCGCCATCGACTGCGCGTGACGCAACATCGCCACATTGCCTTGGGCGCGCGCAGCCATGAGCCCGCCGGTCATCACGACTTCCAAGTCGTCCGCAAGCCGGGAGCTTTGAGCACCCAGACCACGTTCCCGGCTGACCCGGGACACAATTTCCTCAAGTATCTGCCGCTGGCCAGACATATGCCAGCCGATCACCTGGCGCACTTTGTCTTCGGCACCTGGCACCTCGGCCAGGGTGTTCATGAACGGGCAGCCGCGGAAGCCCGATTTCTCAAGCTTCTCAGCCTGGCAACGGAACAGCTCGCGCAGTTGTTCACGCGGGCTGGAAACCTGGGCCAGACGCTGCCTCAGGGCCGCCATGGATTGATCATGGCTGCGCTCGAGGTAGGCAATCAGCAGGTCTTCCTTGGTCTTGAAGTGGTTGTAGAAGCTGGCCTTGCAGACGCTGGCTTCATCGATGATCTGATTGATGCCTGTGTCCTTGTAGCCTTGGGAATAGAAGAGCCGTGCTGCCGTCTCCAGCAGCTTCTCCCGAACGTCAGTCTTGGTGGCCGTGCTCATACCGTGAGTATAAACAGACCAGTCTGTCTGTCAAGAAAGGCTGAGTGAATTTCTCTCTGCTCCGGCCGGCCACCCTTTAGGTGCCAGGGCCGGAAGTGATTTCAGGCATCCATATGTGGCGCAGCAGCAGGAAATAACTCATCCAGCCGCTTGAAGGCAAAGCCGCGCGCACGCAGGCCATCAATGATCATGGGCAACGCTTCCAGGGTGGCGCTGCGGTCGTTTGTCCCCTGGAGTCCGGCACCGTCATGAAGCAGGAGCACGTCCCCCGGCCCGGCCTTGAGAACGAGGCGACGAGCAATGGTATTTGCGTTGGAAGAAACAGCGTCAAAGCCCCGCACCTGCCAACCCACACAGACCAAACCCAGCCTTTCCAGTACATCCCCCAAAGCAGGGTTCTTGAATCCGTGAGGTGCCCGGTAAAAGCAGGGTCGTTTGCCGATGGCCGCCTCGATTGCTGCGTTGCAGCGCGTAATCTCGCGCGTCAGATTGGAGTGAAGGCTGAAGTTGATGTTCCAGGCGTGGGTGAAACTGTGGTTGCCGACAAGGTGCCCCTGGCGGTCGATTTCGCGCACGAGGTCGGGGTGCGCCAGAGCGCGCTGGCCGACGACAAAGAACGTCGCGGACACCTTTTCGCGCGCCAGAATCTCGAGCACCTTGGGCGTGAAATGAGCGTCGGGCCCGTCGTCAAACGTCAAAGCCACGGCCAAGACGCCCGGCGCGCGATGCAGCGTGCGGGCCCAGAGTGAACTGTTGACGTCAAAGACGCCCCAGGCGATGAGCCCCAACGCCGCCAGCAGAATCAAGCCCGCCGTCAGCCATGACCACGGCGACGCCAGGAACCAGAGCGCCGCAAACACGCCACAGGCCGCAAGAACCTTGATGGCAAACGCCTTGGCCATGAGCTACTTGGCGGAAAGATGAATCAGCTCACCGTCTTCCGTACCGATCAGAATCGTGCCGTCCGGCCCGACGTAACCCGAGCGCGGCAGGGTTTTCTTCTCGCGCTTGAAGATCTCAAACTCGTAGGACTTGTTCAGTGCGCCGCTGCGCGCGTCCCACACGGCCAGCCGCTTCTCATTGTCAAACCCGATCAGGCGGCGGCCATCGGGCGAAAAGCCCACGCCACGCACCCATTCACTAAGCCCCTTGGCCTGGGCAGCAGGCTTCTCCGTCAGGTTGCTCGTGTTCCAGACGCCGACGCCATCGCCCATGTTTCCGGCTGCCAGCAATCGACCGTCCGGCGAGAAACAGAGATTCTGGACCATGTCGTCATTTGGCATCGACATGGGCTTGGCACGTTTGGCCACCAGACGTCCGGCCTCAAACACGTTGATCAGGCCGTCATCACCGCCCACGGCAATCAGTGAGCCCGTGGGGTCCACGGCCAGAGCATTGGGCTTGGGGATACCCGTTGGGTTGCTGTCTATCTGCGACTGGTTAGCCACATTGTAGCGCACCAGGTTGCCGTTGCGCACCACCACATAGAGTACGCGGTTGTCCGTGGAGAAGCCCAAAGCGGTGACTTCGTTGGGCAGCGTGCCAAGCTGAAGCGTGCGCATGGAACTCGCTGCAAGGTCAAACAGGACCACGGCGCCATCATTGTTGCCGCAGGCCCCCCACTTGCCGTCAGCACTCACGGCCAGCGAGCGAATGGCGCGACGACCTCCCGTGCTTTCGCCGATGCGGTTGCCGCGTCGCAGGTTGTAGAAAACGACCTTGCCTTCACGCGTGCCAATGGCGCCAATCTTGCCATCGGGCGAAGCCGCGACGCACTCGATACTCTCGCCTACGCTGAAGGTCTGCTCTGCCTGGAGGTAGGTCCCAAACTGGAGATTCCTCATCCACGTCGGCATGCGCTCGACGCGCTTTTCGCGCGACTCGCCGGTGAGACTCTCCCGGAGACGCCGCAAGTGGTTCTGCTGCGTAAGGGAAAGTGCGCTGCCCAGGGCGGCCAGTTTGTCGGCGGCCGCGTTCCCCCCACGCTCATCGCCCTTCTGAACGGCCTCTTCCAGCTGCTTGAAGAGGTCCCCGATATAGGCTTTCAGGGACTTGTCATGATCGTCCCGGGCGCCGGAGAGCCGCAGCGTGAGCTGCTGCTGCTTGGAATGGCGGGCCAAAGGCAGGGCTTCTGCATTCTTGAGGGCAGCGTTGCTGGACTTGTAATCGAATCTCTCGCAGGCGTCGCGCGATTCCTTCAGATATTTGTCGAACTCGTCCTCGACGGTGCGGGCCCACTCATCGTTGGCCAGGCGCACCTTGCGCTTCAGGTCATCGCTGTGCTGGGCGAGGCGCTCGGCTTCGTCGATGGAGTCCCTGGCTTTGGCAAAATCTCCCTTTTCCATCAAGTCTTCGGACTCGCGCAACTTGGCGACCACGGCCTTGTCCGCCTTGGCCGCCAGGGCGCCTTCCAGCTCCGCCACCTTGTCGCGCAGAGACTTCTCCACCGGCAGCTTCTTCAACTCGTCGATGCGCGCCAGGGCATCACTGTAGGCGCCGGACTCTATGGCCTTCTGCGCGGCATCAAAAAGGGTGAGGTAACGTTTGGCGGCGTCCTCGGAAAAGCGCTGCGAGAGTCGCTCATAGCGGGCCTTTTCGTCGCCCTCGAGCGACATGGCCGAGGCCTTGTCCAGGCCGGACTTGGCTTTGTCGAAGTCCGAAGCGTTGAGGGCCTTCTCGACTTCATCGAGCAGGGACTTCGCGTAGGCCTTCAGCTTCTGGGCGTTCTGTGCTGTGAAGTCCGTCAGCTGCGTGCGCTGATCGGGGCCCAGGGGCAGCAATGATGCTTTGTCGATAGCGGCTCCGGCCTCTGCAAACTCGTTGCGTGCCATGTGGGCTTTGGCCGCCGCCATGTATTCGCCAAAGCGCTTGCTTACAGCCCCCTCAAGGCGCGTCTGAAGCGCGGCAACGCGCGTGGCCAGGTCTGCGGCGTTGCGAGCATCCTTGTCCTTATCGAGGCGGGCCCGGGCGAGGTCCAGCTGGCGCAGGGACTCCTTGAAATCTTCAGCATCAAGGGCGAGGCCCGACTTGTGCAGATTCTCCAGCACGTCCACGTGGAGGCGATTCTCGCCCAGGATCACGAGGTGCGTGTTGTTGTCGGGCAGCAGGCTGACGGTTTCGTCCAGCTTGAGCCGCGCATCCTCGAACTTGGCTTCTTCGCAGAGCTGCTGCACAGCTGCCACGCGCTCGGCCAGTTCCTTCTCGACCGTTTCGCTGAGCAGCTTCGCCAGAGCGACGATGGCTTCTTTCTGGGTGTCCGGAATGCCTGCAGCCTCATATTCGGCCAGACGTTTTTGGGCATCGCGGTACTTCTTGTTGGAGATCTGGGCGCGGGTGCCAAAGACGCGGCCCTCCCAGACGACAGCGGTGCGCCGCTCATTGACGGCAGCCTTGCGGGTTTCATCCAGCTTCAAGGCCAGCAGGCGCCCGAGCAAAGTTTCCGCCTCTTCGTACTTCTGCGCCGCCGCCGCGTCATTGGCACGCTTGAGCAAAACGTCGTGGCGGGCCGTCAAGGCGTCCTGGGCGCCGCGCAGGAGCTCTTCTTGACGCTCGGCAATCAGCGGCTTGACATTGTCCGGGATATTGAGGCGCCCCAGGGCCTCGGCAGCTTCCAGCGCCGTGTTGAGCTGGGCATCGGCCTCCGGGTCTGTCTTGAATGCCTCCAGTGCCCGCTCCATGCGGTCCAGCGCCTCGTTGGCGCCGAAGTAGGCATTCTGGCGGGCGTAGAAGGCTTCAAGCTCCTTGAGTTTCTCGCGCTGTGCCGCGCTGGCCTTGGAAATCTCCAGCAGGGCGGAGTCCAGGGAGCGCTTGGCCGTGCGCAAATCATCGGTCGTCTTGGCGTTATTCAGGGCCTCTTCAGCCTGGGCAATCTTGGTCGCTACGAAGGGATTGTCCTGCTCGGGCGGCGGAGTCGTACCGTCGCCGGGCGTGCCATCGGTCCTGCCGCCATCGGTCTTGGTGCCGTCGGTCTTGGTGCCGTCGCCTGGCGTGCCATCGGTCTTCCCGCCGTCCGTATTGCTTCCGTCGGTCTTGGAACCGTCAGTCTTCCCGCCGTCGGTCTTGCTTCCGTCGGTCTTGGAACCGTCAGTCTTCCCGCCGTCGGTCTTACTGCCGTCGGTCTTGGAACCGTCCGTCTTGACCCCATCGGTCTTGCCGCCATCTGAGGCAATGCGGTCCGTGTTCTGCGTACCCCTGGTGTTGGCGCCAGGCCCCGCAAGAAAGTACCAGCCCGCTGCACCGCCTCCGGCCAGAATCAGAACCGCTGCCGCCGCCACCAGCTTACCCATGCCCGAAGACCTGGGTGCCGGAGCCGCTAAGGCCGGCTGGGATGCAGCGGCCGGCGTGGCCGGCTCCGACTGGGCCTGCCGGCTCTCCAGAATGGTGCGCTCGGCCACGGCCATAGCTTCACGCATGGTCTGCTGCATGACCACCATGCTTTTGGCCTCTTCGCGCGCCCGCTCATCGGCGGCCTTGCGTTTTTCGGCTGCAATCCGGAACGCCTCGCTCTCGGCTACCACCGGCGCGAGCGATTTCATGGCTGCCGGCTCGGCCAGCACGTCTTCATCGCCCGCCATGTCATAGAGCTTGGCCAGCCACACAGCCGCCTGCTTGGCGCTGCAGCGCTTGGCAGCATCCTTGGCCGTCATGCGCTTGAGCACCGCCACCAGTTCTTTGGGGAAGGCGGAAAAGCGCATCTCGGGATAAAGGATTTCCTTGGCGATGTGCTGCACCGCCACGGAAATGGGCGTATCGCCGATGAAGGGCGTCTCGCCCGTCAACATGTGATACAGCGTCACGCCCAGGGAGTAGACGTCGCTCTTGTCCGTGACTTCCTTGCTCTCCGCCTGCTCGGGGCTCATGTAGTGCGGCGTGCCCATGATCTGGCCGCTCATGGTCAGGTGACTGGCCGAAGAAGCCGCGCGCGCCAACCCGAAGTCAGAGAGCTTGATCTTGCCGTCCTTGGCGCCCAGCAGAATGTTGTGCGGCTTGACGTCGCGATGCACCAGCCCCTGCGTATGGGCGTAGGCCAGGGCCTCGGCCGCGGCCTTGCCGATTTCCAGGGCGCGCTTGTAGCGGAATCGCCCGCCATCTTTGAGCATGCCCGCAGCATCGGTGCCCTCAATCAGCTCCAGCACCAGGTAGAGATTGCCCTGCCACTCATCGACGTTGAAAACGCGGACCACGTTGGGGTGGTCGAGCTTGATGCACAGTCGCGCCTCACGCAGGAAGCGCTGGCGCACAACTTCGTTGCGCGATAGTTCGTCCGGCAACACCTTGATGGCGACCTCGATGTCCAGCGCCGCGTGATAGCCGCGGAACACCTGGCCCATGCCGCCTTTGCCCAGCACGCCTGTAATCTCGATCTGGCCCAGCTTGGTGCCGACCATGATCTTGCCGCCCGTCACGGCCGCCGCGCTGGGACCCTCGGCCATGGTGCCAGGCGTAGAGCGGGCGGCAGGCACTTGACTGGTGGGAATGCGGGGAGACGCGCCGGTGCGCGAACCTGACTGGGTGCGGGGTTGGGCCTGGGTGGGTGCCGGGCCGACCGGGGCATTGGTCGGCTCGAAGTTCATGAGCGTTTCAGGCTGGTGCTTGGGCTTGTCGCCTTCGGTCATGGTCTCACTCGTATGGGCCCTGCTTGGGCCAAATCGTAACGCGCAAGTATAGCGGCAAAAGCCGGAGAATCGCCCCCTTCCGGGGAAGAATGATACGTGAAAAGGAGGCTCCAAGTTCCAACAAAATGCAATATTTTCAGCTCTTAGCTGACCTCCCAGGGCTCCCAAAGTGTGGGGCCCGAACATCCAACCGCAAGTCTAAGGCATCTCACTGGCGCGCAGGCAAGTGTTGCTCGCACCATCTACGGGCCATCGGCGCAAGCAATGGCCCGTAGATGGTGCGAGCGCACGCCCCCCTGAAAACGCGGGGCCGGTGCACCAGCACCGGCCCCAGAACGGCGAATT
>ERZ761609.2416-NODE-2416-length-13840-cov-13.901777_pt1 | contig 13840 bp, 3 predicted proteins | sample MGYA00511163_ERZ761609 | MGnify/ENA primary metagenome ERZ761609 (study PRJEB28899, sample SAMN02445070) | bioreactor sludge metagenome | biome: EBPR sludge | place: Australia: Brisbane, Thorneside Wastewater Treatment Plant | collected 2011-12-16 ... | reverse complement strand
CGTCGTGACCGTCTTGTAGAGACTGCGGTCGATCGCCGGCTCCGGCCCCGCTTCAGGTCGTCGCGACTCCGGACGTCGCGCCGGATGCCAAGCCCGCCGAGCATCGTCGCCGCTTCTACGATGCGCCAGTCGCAACGTCCTCGGGCGGGTCGAAGCTGACGAAGTACTCCTCCGTTGCCGGATGGTTCGCGCTCGCCGCCACCATCATCGGCCTGACGACCTGGCCGATCAGCACGCAGGCCCAGTTCACGCTCGGGTTGGCCGTGATCCTCGTGATGACGCTGATCCGCAAGTTCCGGCTGGGCGGCGTCTGGCGACCGATCTTCCTGTCGCTCGGCATCACCATGATCCTGCGCTACGTCTACTGGCGCTCGACGTCGACGCTCCCGCCGATGAACGATTGGGTCAACTTCGTGCCGGGCTTCACCCTGTACCTGGCCGAAATGTACTGCGTGATGATGTTCTTCATCTCGCTGTTCATCATCGCCGATCCGATCGAGCGAAAGCCCCCGCCGCAGCTCCCTGACGATCGCCTGCCGTCGGTCGACGTCTACATCCCGACCTACAACGAAGGGTCCGATCTGCTGGCGGCCACGGTGGCCGCCGCAACGCAGATGGACTATCCGAAGGACAAGCTGAACATCTACTTGCTGGACGATGGCGGCACGGATCAGAAGTGCAACCAGGCCGATCCGGAGAAGGCACAGGAAGCACGCGACCGGCGCGTGGAACTACAGGCGCTCTGCGCCGAACTCGGCATTACCTATATCACCCGCGCGCGGAACGAGCACGCGAAGGCCGGCAACATGAACAATGCCCTTCAGCAGACGAAGGGCCAGATCATCGTTGTCTTCGACGCCGACCACGCCCCTGCCCGCCAGTTCCTGCGCGAGACGGTTGGCTACTTCGCCACCGACCGCAAACTCTTCCTGGTGCAGACGCCGCACTTCTTCATCAATCCGGACCCGATCGAGAAGAACCTGCAGACCTTCGAGCGGATGCCGTCCGAGAACGAGATGTTCTACGGCACCATCCAGAAGGGTCTCGACAAGTGGAACGGAGCCTTCTTCTGCGGTTCCGCGGCGCTCATCGCACGCCGCGCCCTGGAAAGCGTCGGCGGCTTTTCCGGCATCTCCATCACGGAAGACTGCGAGACCGCGCTGGACCTGCATACACGCGGCTGGAACTCGCTCTATGTCGACAAGCCGCTGATCGCGGGCCTTCAGCCGGAGAGCCTTGTCAGCTTCATCGGCCAGCGTTCGCGCTGGTGCCGCGGCATGATCCAGATTCTCGTGCTGAAGAACCCGCTTCTGAAGAAAAACATCTCCCTGAAGCAGCGCATCGCTTACGTTTCCAGCATGTTCTACTGGCTTTTTCCAATTCCGCGCGTCATATTCCTGATGTCGCCTTTCCTGTATATTTTCTTCAACATGCAGATTTTTGTCGCGAACGCTCAGGAGTTTTTCGCGTACATCACGATCTACATGCTGACACACATGACGATCCAGAATTACCTTTATGGCGATACACGCTGGCCATGGATCTCGGAGGCCTATGAGTACGTCCAGTCGATCTACCTCGTCAAAGGCATCTGGGGCGTCCTGATCAACCCGCGCAAGCCGACGTTCAACGTCACGGCCAAGGGCCTGACCCTGGACAAGGACCACTTGTCCGAACTGGCCTGGCCGTATTTCGCGACCTTTGCGCTGATCCTGACCAGCCTGATCGTCGCCTGCTACCGCTTCCTTTCGGACAACGAAATGAATGAGCTGCTGCTGATCGTCGGCGGCTGGAGCTTCTACAACCTGATCATCGCCGGCGTGGCCCTCGGCATCGTCGCCGAGCGCCGCGAACGCCGCAAGACCCCGCGCCTGAAGATCGTGCGCAAGGGCGAGATCACCGCCAACGGCGTGAGCGTGCCGGTAGAGATCAAGGATTGCTCGATCGGCGGCATGCGCGTGCGCCCGCTCGTAGGCAAGCTGCCAGCCGAGTTCAGCCGCGGCGGGCAGTGCCTCGTGCATGTCGCGCCGAACCGTGAGGGTTTCGACACGGCGCCGATCCCCTGCATCCTGCGCAATGTCTCCAACGACGGCAGCGGCGCGATCTACGGCTTGCAATTCAGCGGCCTGAGCCCATCGCACTACCGCGGCATCGCCGACGCGATGTACGCCGACATGCAGGTCTTCGAGAACTTCCGCTCCAGCCGGCGGAAGATCAAGGGCATCACCATGGGGACGCTCCAGTTCTTCTGGTGGAGCATCAACCATACGCTGCGCGCCTTCTACTATGCCGTCGCCCTGCGCAAGACATCTTCGGAACCGGCGGTCGAAGCCAACGCGCCCGCCGAAACCAGTGCGCCCACGGCGGACGAGGTCCTGAGCCAGTCTCAGCACCAGACCCAGCCGCACGGCGCAGCCGAACCAGCCCTTCAGCCGTCGCACGAGCCGCAGATGGTCGGCATCCGGCAGATGGCGCACGCACACTAGGAAGGCCTGGCCGATGCGTCGCTGCTTCATCCCCGTCCTGACGCTTGCAGCTGTCGCGCTGACCGGCGCGACGGCCGCACTGTCACAAACGGCGGGCATGCCGAGCCGGCTCCCCGACAGGAGTCTCGTCACCGGATCGATTTCGGCACCCGGCCAGAACTATTTTCAACTCAATTCCGGCCCGAGTGCCTCGTCCATCGCGACACAGGTTCTTCAGAGATTCCCGGCGAACGGGCGCCAGCTGCGGTTCGAGAACGAGGTCGGCTGGCTCGATCTGCCGTTCTACGTGCGGCCGGCTCAGATCGAGGATTCGGCGCGTCTGCGTCTGCGTTATGTGAATTCGGTCGCCGTGATGCCGGAGGCCTCCAGACTCATTGTCTACGTCAACGATCAGCCCATCGCCGAGACCAACATCGAAGCTTCGTCCGAACCGGCGACCGTAGATGTTCCTATTCCCGCCGGAGTTTTCGAAGCCGGCTACAATTCGGTGCGGATCAGCGTTCAACAGCGCCATCGCGTCGACTGCACGATCCAGGCGACGAACGAACTGTGGACCCAGATCGACCCGGTCGCTTCCGGCATCGCCTTCACCACGACGAACGATCAGCTGACGCGCACGGAAGACCTCCTCGGCCTGCCGGTCGACGAAGACGGTGCGACGCCCATCTTCGTCAACATCGCTTCGGGCGCTGACGCGGCCATCATGGATCGCTCGTTGCGGGCGGCGCAGGCGCTTGCGGTCCGGCTTGATCTGCGCCGCCCGCGCATCGCCTTCAGCCGTGAACTGACCAAGGCGCCGGGCATCCAGATCATTGTCGGCACCATCGCCGAGCTCCGCTCGCGCGGCATCGAGATCAATCCGCTCGGCGACTCCGGCGTGCAGGTGGCCGGCCGCATGGCGGAGACCGTGCGCGTCACCATATCCGGCGCCTCGGCGGCCGATGTCGATGAGAGCATCGACCGGCTGGCGGCCGAAAAGCCGGCCGACGGAGAGCGCGGAACCCGGGCCGGATTGCGCGCGCTGGCGGCGGCCCGAGGTTTTCCGCTGAACTCGGAAGGCGCCGTTTCCCTGCGTGACATCGGCTTTGCATCGCAGGACTTCGGCGGGCGCGTGTTCCGCTCGCAGTTCAACATCGTCCTGCCGTCCGACTTTTATCCCGCCGACAATGGCAAGGCCACGTTGATGCTGAACGCCGGCTATGCCGCCGGACTGTTGACGACCAACGAGGTTCGGGTGCACGTCAACGGCAAGATCGTCGGCGCGCGCCGGCTGAAGAAGAGTTACGGCGAGAGCATGCGCCAGCGCGCGCTCGAAATGTCGCTGAAGACCCTTCAGCCGGGCTTCAACTCGATCATGATCGAGATCCATTCGGAGGCGGAAAGCGACCGGGACTGCAACCCGCTTTCCCTGCTCGAATCCAGCAAGAGACTGGTCGTTTCGGACCAGACCGCCTTCACCATTCCACGCATCGCGCGGGTCGCGCATCTGCCGAGCATGAGCGCGACCGCGGCGACCGGGTTCCCGCTTGCCGACACGAAGGAGCCCCTGCTCCTTTACATGCCCAAGGCGGACTTCGCGTCTCTGGGCGCCGCCGGCACCCTGCTGGCCAGGGCCGCCGTCGCGGCTGGCAAGCCGATTGCCACCCAGATTTCGCTGACGGCGCCGGAAAAGTCCGGAGGCAACGCGCTCATCGTCGGAACGGCGGCAGACACGCCGGCGGAGATCGCCCGCTGGTTCGGCCTGCCCAAGGAAGGGCTGCCGGCAAGCTGGATCAAGCGCGCTGCGCCCAGGGCCGGAGAGGCGCGCAGGGAAGGAGCCGCCCAGCCCGGCGTCGCCCCTTCGGAGCGCAACGCACCCGCCAAGGGCCCGCGCGCGGCGCTGGACAGCGACGAGGACCTGACCACGGCGACGGCAGCCAGCGACGCGAAGGGAGGCAAGGCCCCCAGCGCGCCGGATCTCCTGGACCAGATGGAAGACAGCATCAGCCAGGACAGCATCCTGGCCGGCTTCCTGCGGGGTCTGGCCAATGCCCTGCAGCGCAACATCGGCTACAGCGCGGATCAGCTTTCGTTTCTGAACGGCGGGCGTGAGCCTTTCGCCGTATCGCAGAATGCGCGCCTGCTGGTCGCGCAGGCTCCGGCTCCTGGGGCCAATGGCGGCACCTGGCTGCTGCTGATGGCTCAGGATTCCGCGACCTTGGCGCGCGACACCGCCATGCTGGTGGCGCCGACGGTTTGGAACCAGTTGGGCGGTCGGGTTTCGACGCTCGACACCAAGGATGCTGAAGTGTCGGTCTGGCAGACGAACTCCAACTACTACTACCGCCTCGACGACAAGTCCCTGCCGAACATCACGTTGTTCGCCGCAGGCTGGCTGTCCAACAACATTCTCTACTACGTGCTTGTCATCCTGACGATCTGCGGGATGTTCGGCATCGTCTCCCGTCTCGTTCTGAACCGGATCGGCACCCGGCCATGAGACGGTCCCTTGCTGCGCTTGCCGCGGCGCTCGCCTGCTGGCTTGCGCTTGCCGTCCACAACGGGGTTGCCGCCAACCAGCCGGCGCCGATCCGCTCCCTGAAAGCCGAGCCTGACGCCTGGCCCGCCGGAACCTGGGCCGGCTACAGGGAAAAATACATCATGCCGGAGGGCCGCGTCGTGGACGACGGCAACAACGGCATCAGCCACTCGGAAGGCCAGGGCTACGGCATGCTGCTGGCCGTGATCGCTGACGATCAGGCGACGTTCAACCGGCTCTGGACCTGGACTAGGCGCGAACTCTACGTCCGGCCAGACGGGCTCGCCGCCTGGAAATGGGAGCCGGACAAGACTCCCCGCGTTACCGATCCGAACAACGCGTCTGACGGCGACCTGCTGATCGCCTGGGCACTCGCCGAGGCCGCCGAACGCTGGGGCAAGCGCGAGCTCGCCACCGAGGCGGAGAAAATCGCGCGGGCGATCGACCGGGTCAACGGCGCGCGCAGCCCCTTCGGCCGCGTGCTGATGCCGGGCGCCGTGGGGTTCTCGGCGACCGACCGGCCGGACGGTCCGGTGGTCAATCCTTCCTACTGGGTCTTCCCGGCCTTTGATTCGCTCCGGCGCATCGCGCCGCAGATCGACTGGCCCGGGTATCGCGCGAGCGGTCTGACACTTCTGCGGCACGCCCGCTTCGGTCAGCACAAGCTGCCGCCGGACTGGCTCTCCATTGCCGGCAGCAAGGCCGCGGTAGCCGAGGGGTTCCCGCCGACATTTTCCTACAATGCCGTGCGCATTCCGCTGTACCTGGCCTGGGGAGGCGTTTCGGCGCCTGAAATGCATGCCCCCTATCTGTCGCTGCTGAAAGCCTCTGCGGGCAATCTGACGGAAGCTGACCTGAAAAAGGATGCCCCCGGCGAGCCCATGGGCGACGCGGGCTACCTCGCAATTTTTGCTTTGTCGGAATGTGTCGTTAATCAATCGCAAATCCCCCATGGTTTACGTTCCGTCAGTTTCGACCGGTACTATTCCGCGACGTTGCACATGCTCGCACTCGTCGCGGTGCGTCTTAGGTATGGTGGATGTTGGTAAGGGCCTCGCTCTTGACAGCTTTGCTGCTTTCGCTCCATGCGGAAGCGGCGGCGCAGGATCGTGCCCAAAACGCCTCCGACGAACTCTTTCCGAGCAAGCCCGCAGACAACCAGCGCCGCAGGACGGCTCCGGCTGAAGCGGGCCGTCAGCCCGCGACTCCCGCCCGCTCCGCCACCGAACAGGGAACCCAGCCCGGTCCGGCTCAGCCGCAGCGTCCCGCGACGGCTGCGAATCAGCCGAAGAAGAAGGTGGATGAAAGCGGGCTGCGCTACTTCGCCTCGCAGAACCAGCCCAAGCGTGTCGAGAAGGAAATCCAGCGTCTCAAGGCGCTCTATCCTGACTGGAGCCCGCCCGACGATCTCTATCTCGGGCCACCGGGCGGTCCTGATGAACAGCCGTTCTGGGACCTTTTTGGTGCGGACAAGCTGGAGGAACTGCGGGCCAAGATCGCCGAGCGGATGAAGTCCGAGCCGGGCTGGAAGCCGTCCGCCGCGCTGATGTACAAGATCGAGCGCAAGGAATCGCGCAACAAGCTCGTCGCCGCCTATCAGGCCAAGGAATGGCAGAAGGTCATCGAGGTCGCCGCAGCCGATCCGAAGATCATGGTCTGCGCCGACATCGATGTCCCCTGGCGAGTGGCGGATGCCTTCGCGGAAACAGGACAGAAGAAGCAGACCTTCGACGTCTACCGCTTCATCCTGAACAACTGCCGCGACAAGGCCTTCCGCATTACCACGCTGAAGAAGGCCCTTGGGTATTTCGAACCGGACGAGGTGGACGTTCTCATCGCGATGGGGACCCGCAACGAGGACGGAACCCACGAGTTCGACGACGTTCGCCTCGACATCCTGCGCGTGCGCCTCGGGCGCATGGCCGAAGGCAAGGCAGAGCCGCGCGTCCAGCCGCAGGACATCAAGTTCTTCGAGGACCAGACGAAGACGCACGCACGTTCGGCGGATGCGTCCCTGCTTGGCTGGCATCGCTTCGCCAGCAAGGACTGGGAAGCTTCGATCGCCTGGTTCAAGCTCGCGCTGGAATGGCCGCTGCAGCTGCGGGAAGACGGCAGTGTCATGGCCGAAAAGGCCAAGATGGCGGAAGGCCATATCCTCGCGCTGAAGGGGCTTGGCAAGTTCGAGGAAGCCGAGGCACTGGCCTTCCAGTGGCGTGACAAGAGCGAGACCATCCGCGACCTGTTCGTCGACATCTTCGGCGATGCATTGTTGCGCTCGCCCGCCTCGACCGTGTTCGCGCCGGAGCGCATCACGCGCTACGAGATGCTGGTGGCTTCCGCACAGTCGGTCTTCGGGACGCAGGCGCTTGGCTGGTATCACTTCTCCCGGTCGCGGTGGGACGAAGCGGTGCGCTGGTTCCAGGCCAGCTACGACTGGTCGGACAAGGAAAAGCTCGACACCAAGACGATCGAAGGCCTTGCCCTCGCGTTGCGCAGCGCAGCGCGCCGCGAAGAGGCAGAGGACCTTGCCTTCGAGTGGCGTGATCGCTCCAAGCTCCTGCGCACCATCTATGTCGAGACCTTCGCCGAGGCGCTGGTGCAGCAAAGCCCGCCGATCGCCTTCTCCGACACACGGATCGACCGGTACGCCGCACTGGTCATGGCGGATGGCTCGGCCATGGGCGCCCAGGGTCTGGCCTGGTATTCCTACGACCGCAAGCGCTGGACCGAGGCGGCGCGCTGGTTCAAGGCCTCCATTGACTGGTCGCCCGACGGCGCCAACGACGCCAAGCTGGCGGAAGGCCTGGCCCAGTCCCTGCGCTTCGCCGGCCGCTACGAGGAGGCGGAAGACGTCGCCTACGAGTGGCGCGAGCGCAGCCCCGCCATGAAAGTGCTGTTCGTCGAGATCACCGCCGAGCACCTGGGCAAGATCGATCCGGCGCGCCCCTACCCGAGCGCCCGCCTCAACCGTTTCGCGCAGATCGTCCAGTCCGAACGCTCGAGCTTCGGCGCGCAGGCAATCGCCTGGCATCTGTATGACCGCAAGACCTTCATCGAGGCCGCGCGCTGGTTCCGCACTGCGCTGACCTTCAACCCGGCCGAGACGACGGCGGTGAAGGTGCTGGAAGGCTACGTACTGTCGGTGCGCTATCAGGGCGAGGTGCGGGAAGCGGAGAACCTCGCCTATGACTGGCGCGACCGCTCCGAGTCCTTGCGCCAGATCTATTTCGAGATCGCTGCGGAACTGATCTCGACCATCAAGCCGCCAGCGGTCTATCCGGCCGATCGGATGGAGCGCTTCATCGAGCTGACGGAGCGGGCAAAATCCGCCTTCGGCGCGCAGGCCATCGGCTGGTTCCACCACCAGCGCGAGGACTATGCGACCGCGGCCAAATGGTTCAACCAGAGCCTGCAATGGGGCGGCGACACGTCCGATCCCCGCACCGCGCAGGGTTTCCTGCTGGCGCTGATCAGCCTCGGACGGCTTGAGGAGGCGGATCGCCTCGCCTTCTCCTGGCATGAGAAGTCTGAGGAGTTCCGGACGCTGTACATTGACGTATTCGGCGGCGCGATTCTGCGGGCGACGCCTCCGCAGGCGTTTCCGGAAGGTCTGCTGGCGCGGTTTGCCTACATCTCCGGTTCGGCGAAGTCGGTGTTCGGCTCGCAGGCCGTGGCCTGGTATTACTACGACCGCCAGAACTGGGCTGAATCCGCCCGCTGGTTCCAGGCCTCGCTCGACTGGGCGGGCGAGGGCAAGCACGATCCCAAGACCGTCGAGGGCTTTGCCCAGTCGCTGCGCTATCTCGGCCGCCGCGAGGAGGCGGAGGAAATCCTCTACGCCTGGCGCGACAAGGTCCCGATCCTGCGCAAGCTCTATGTCGAGATCTTCTCCGAGGCGCTGGTCTCCACCTCCGCCCCGATCTTCTTCTCCGACGAGCGGCTGAACCGCTACGGCGCGCTCGTTCTTGACGACAAGGACTGGTTCGGCGCGCAGGGCCTGGCCTGGTACCGCCACGACCGCCGCCAGTGGCCGGACGCGGTGCGCTGGTTCAAGTACGCCCGCGAATGGTCGGTCGACGGCAAGGGCGATGCGAAGATGGCGGAAGGCCTGGCCTTCTCCCTGCGCAACCTCGAGCTTTACGACGAGTCCGAGTTCGTCTCCGTCGAGTGGAAGGACAAGAGCCCGCAGATGCGCAAGCTCTACTCCGAGACGGTGGGCGAGTTCCTGGTGCGTCTGAAGAACGACGTCACCTACCCCGACGAGCGCATGCACCGCTATCTGGAGACGGTGGCGGCGGACCGCAACAACATCGGCGCGCAATCGGCCGGCTGGTACTACTTCGCCCGCGACATGTACGATCCGGCGGCCCAGTGGTTCCTGGCCAGCCTGCAATGGGGGCCGGATTACGTCCGCGACCCCAAGACCGCCGAAGGCTACGTCACGGCGCTGCGGCTCGGCGGCCGGCTGATGGACGCGGAGGCCGCCGCCTTCGAGCTGCGCGACAAGTCCGAGCAGCTGCGCCAGCTTTACTTCGACATCGCCGGCGAGGCCATCGCCAACCTCAAGCCGCCGGAGACCTATCCGGCCGATCGCCTCGCCCGCTTCGCCGACCTCGCCGCCGAGGCCAGGTCCGCCATCGGCGCCCAGTCCATCGCCTGGTACTTCCAGGCCCGCGAAAACTGGCGAGAGGCGACCGCCTGGTTCGAGAAGGCGCTGGAATGGGGCATCGACGTCAAGGATGCCAAGACGGCGCAGGGCTACCTCATCGCCCTCGTCGGCGTCGGCCGTTACGAGGATGCCGACCGTCTGGCCGCCCTCTGGCATGAGAAGTCTGAGGAGTTCCGGACGCTGTACATTGACGTATTCGGCGGCGCGATTCTGCGGGCGACGCCTCCGCAGGCGTTTCCGGAAGGTCTGCTGGCGCGGTTTGCCTACATCTCCGGTTCGGCGAAGTCGGTGTTCGGCTCGCAGGCCGTGGCCTGGTATTACTACGACCGCCAGAACTGGGCTGAATCCGCCCGCTGGTTCCAGGCCTCGCTCGACTGGGCGGGCGAGGGCAAGCACGATCCCAAGACCGTCGAGGGCTTTGCCCAGTCGCTGCGCTATCTCGGCCGCCGCGAGGAGGCGGAGGAAATCCTCTACGCCTGGCGCGACAAGGTCCCGATCCTGCGCAAGCTCTATGTCGAGATCTTCTCCGAGGCGCTGGTCTCCACCTCCGCCCCGATCTTCTTCTCCGACGAGCGGCTGAACCGCTACGGCGCGCTCGTTCTTGACGACAAGGACTGGTTCGGCGCGCAGGGCCTGGCCTGGTACCGCCACGACCGCCGCCAGTGGCCGGACGCGGTGCGCTGGTTCAAGTACGCCCGCGAATGGTCGGTCGACGGCAAGGGCGATGCGAAGATGGCGGAAGGCCTGGCCTTCTCCCTGCGCAACCTCGAGCTTTACGACGAGTCCGAGTTCGTCTCCGTCGAGTGGAAGGACAAGAGCCCGCAGATGCGCAAGCTCTACTCCGAGACGGTGGGCGAGTTCCTGGTGCGTCTGAAGAACGACGTCACCTACCCCGACGAGCGCATGCACCGCTATCTGGAGACGGTGGCGGCGGACCGCAACAACATCGGCGCGCAATCGGCCGGCTGGTACTACTTCGCCCGCGACATGTACGATCCGGCGGCCCAGTGGTTCCTGGCCAGCCTGCAATGGGGGCCGGATTACGTCCGCGACCCCAAGACCGCCGAAGGCTACGTCACGGCGCTGCGGCTCGGCGGCCGGCTGATGGACGCGGAGGCCGCCGCCTTCGAGCTGCGCGACAAGTCCGAGCAGCTGCGCCAGCTTTACTTCGACATCGCCGGCGAGGCCATCGCCAACCTCAAGCCGCCGGAGACCTATCCGGCCGATCGCCTCGCCCGCTTCGCCGACCTCGCCGCCGAGGCCAGGTCCGCCATCGGCGCCCAGTCCATCGCCTGGTACTTCCAGGCCCGCGAAAACTGGCGAGAGGCCGCGTTCTGGTTCGAGAAATCGATCCAGTGGGGCGGCGAAGCCGAGGACCCCAAGAGCGCCGAGGGCTATGTCGTGGCGTTGATTGGCCTTGGCCGCTACGAGGAAGCCGAGGCGCTGGTGGTCAAGTGGCGCAGCCGTTCGGACCGCATCGCCGCGACCTTCCTTGAAGTCATGGGCAGCCAGCTGCTGCGCCTGCCAGCCACCGCCACGCTGCCCGAGGAACGGCTGGCGCGTTACGGCGTGCTTGTGGGGTCAGAGCGCTCCCTGTTCGGCTCGCAGGCCCTGGCCTGGTACTTCTACGAGCGCAAGCAGTGGGACGACGCCGCGCGTTGGTTCCGCGCCAATCTTGACTGGACACCGCAGGGACAGATCGATCCGAAGAGCATCGAAGGCTATGCGCAGTCGCTGCGGTCCGCCGGCCGCCGGGACGACGCGGAGGAACTGCTGTTCCTGTGGCGCGATTCCAACCCCACACTGCGCCGGCTTTACCTGGAGACCTTCGCCGAAGCCCTGGTCAACCAGAGCGCTCCCCTGATGTTCGAGGATGAGCGCATCGACCGCTACGCCGACCTGGTACTGAACGACCGCTCGTCCTTCGGCGCACAGGCGCTGGCCTGGTACCGCTACAACCGCCGTGTCTGGCACGATGCGGCGCGCTGGTTCAAGCACGCGCGGCAATGGACGCAGGACGGCAAGGGCGACGCCAAGATGGCGGAAGGCCTTGCCTTCTCGCTGCGCAACATGGACCTCTACGACGAATCGGAAGCGGTCTCGTGGGACTGGCGCGACCGCAGCCCTGTGGTGCGCAAGCTCTATGTGGAAACCGTCGCGGAATACATCGTGCGCCTCTGGCCGCGAGAGACGTATCCGGTCGATCGCCTGTCACGTTACCAGATCGTAGTCGACCAGGACAAATCTTCCATCGGCGCGCAGGCGGCCGGATGGTACTACTTCGCCCGCGACCGCTTCGGCGAGGCCGCGCCCTGGTTCCGCAAGGCGCTCGACTGGGGTCCGGACCCGATCCGCGATCCCAAGACCGCAGAAGGACTGGCGATCGCCCTGCGTAACAGCGGACAGATCGACGAGGCCGAGAGCTTCGCCTTCGCCTGGCGCGATCGCAGCGACCGATTGCGCGAGATGTACTTCGAATTCTCCGCGCAGGCCATGGCGCGCATCCGCCCGCCGCAGCACTACCCGGTCGACCGGATGACCCGCTTCATCTCGTTGACCAACGCCTCCAGGAATGCCTTCGGCGCCCAGGCGATCGGCTGGTACAAGGCCGAGCGCAAGGAATGGGCGGACGCGGTCAAGTGGTTCAAGCAGGCGCTCGACTGGACCGGCGACGACAAGGACGCCAAGACCATCGAAGGCTATGCCCAGGCCCTGCGCAACGTCGGCCGCATCGACGAGGCCGAGACGCTCGCCTTCATGTGGAAGGACCGCAGCGAGGGCATGGCCGATCTGTATCTGCAGATCGTCACCGACATCATCTCCAAGCTGAAGCCGACCGACACTTACCCGGCCGACCGGCTCGACAAGTACATCCAGCTGGTCAGCGATCGCCAGTCGGTCGCCGGCGCCCAGACCATCGGCTGGTACCGCCTGCAGCGCAAGGACTTCGCCGACGGCGAGAAATGGTTCAAGCTGGCGCTGGACTGGCTCGGTGAAGCCAAGGATCCTAAGGTCATCGAGGGCTATGCCGCAGCCCTGCGCCAGCAGAAGAAACTGGAAGACGCCGAGCTTCTCGCCTGGGAATGGCGCGACCGCAACGACGGCCTGCGCGATCTCTACCTTCAGGTCGCGATGGAACGGCTTGTCGCGATCAAGCCCCCTGCCGTGCTGCCGGCGGACAGGCTGAAGAACCTGATCGACTTTACCCGTGCCGGAAAGTCGGCATCGGGAGCGCTGGCCCTCGGCTGGTATCACTACGACCGCAAGGACTGGGCCAGCGCGCTGGAGTGGTTCAAGCTGGCCACGGAGTGGGAGACCGACCCCAAGAACTCCAAGGGTGCGGAAGGCTATGCGCTGACGCTGAAGAACCTCGGCAAGATCGAGGAGGCGGAGGCCTATGCCTACGAATGGCGCGACAAGAGCGACGCCATGCGCGCACTCTACATCGACTCCGTGCCCGAGATGCTCGGCAAGCTGGGGCCGACCGGTACGTTCCCGGTCGAGCGCCTCAAGCGCTATGCCGCCCTGGTGACGCTCGCCAAGTCCGCCTACGGCGCCCAGGCGCTCGCCTGGTACTGGCATGAGCGCAAGGACTACGCGCAGGCCGCTGTCTGGTTCAAGTCCTCTCTCGACTGGTCGGGCGACGCCAAGGATGCCAAGACCGCCGAGGGCTACGTGCTGGCGCTACGCTCGGCCGGCCGCCTGGATGAGGCCGAACTCATCGCCTACGAGTGGCGCGAGCGGGCCGACACGCTGCGCACGCTCTACATCGAGAGCTTCGCCGAGGCTCTGACCCGCACCAACCCGCCGCCGCCCTTCCCGCCGGACCGGCTGGCGCGTTACGCCGCCATCGTGTCGGCCGACAAGAGTGCCATCGGCGCCCAGGCGCTCGGCTGGTATTCCCACAACATCAAGCAGTTCCGCCCGGCGCGGGCCTGGTTCGAGAAGGCGATGCAATGGGGCCCGCAAGAGGGCTCGGCGTTAGGCCTTGCCCTGTCGGCCCGCTCGATGAACGACCGTGCTGGCTACGAGCAGATCGTCAACATGTACCGCGGCACGTATCCCAAGCTGCTGGAGCTGCTGGCGCCTCAGGCGGCGACAGGCACGCAGCCCTACGCGACGGCGACGCAGCCCGCGACCGGAACGCGCGTGATCGAGGTGATCCGC